>Ga0155924_102_pt1 | contig 58607 bp, 73 predicted proteins | sample RifCSPlowO2_01_FD_107578 | JGI IMG/M metagenome (GOLD analysis project Ga0155924, IMG submission 107578) | Candidatus Saccharibacteria bacterium RIFCSPLOWO2_01_FULL_49_22
TTACTTCATCATCTACCAGCAGGTAGAAAATGCCACCTTGCAGCCTTATATCCAGGCTCGCCAGAACGAGCTGACACCGCTGTTGGTATTTATTGCGGCCCTTATAGGTATAAGCCTAGCCGGTATAGTCGGTGCCTTCGCGGCTATTCCGGTAGCAGCCTGCATCAAGATACTGCTGGAAGAGCGTTTTGGCGGCCGGCTTTTACCTACTCACCGGGACGTTGACGAGCCGAACGCGACCAAATAGGCCCATGTTCGGTATCATTGATTTCGATACCCTGATCTGATAGTTGCCGGCGCAGCTGGTCAGCTTTGACCCAGTCCTTAGTTAGTCTGGCGGATTCGCGCTGAGCTATCAAGCTCTTGGCGACTTCGCCGATATCTTGACGACCAGCCAGCCTCAGCCCAAATAGTCGGTCAATTTGCTCCAAGAAGGGCTGCAGTTTTTGGGTATCAACTCCTTCATGCTCGGCTAGGGCGACCAGTTTTGAGAGCTCGGACAGAGCCTGAGGTGTATTCAAATCATTGTTTAGCTCCACTTTGATCTTATCTAAAGCCCAACCGTAAACATCGGCGGCACGATTTTTGTGGCCTAGATGAGACTGAAACTTTAGATCAGCCCATGCCTGTAGGTTTTTAAGATGTGCTTCGGCAGCCGACAAGGCCCTCCACGTAAAGTTGAGCTGGGTACGGTAGTGGGCTTGTAAATACAGCAGACGCAGTGATAGCGGCTCATAGCCCTTATCAGTAACGTCTTTTATGGTGTAGAAATTACCTAAGCTCTTACCCATCCGCCGGCCGTCAACCAGCAGGTGTTCACCATGCACCCAGTAATTGGCCAAGCTGTTACCATAGGCTGCCTCGGTTTGGGCCATTTCGTTAGTGTGGTGAGTACCTATAAGATCGACCGCGCCACTATGAATATCTATGGGATCACCAAGCGTAGAGTGAACTATCGCTGAGCATTCCAAATGCCAGCCGGGGAAACCTTGACCCCACGGGCTAGCCCAGTTCATTTCGTGGTTGGCAAATCTTCCAACCAAAAAGAACCATAGCGCAAAATCCTGGGGATGTCGTTTATTCTCATCAACCACTACCTCAGCCCGCGCACCAACTTCTTTGTCGGTAAGTTTTTGACCGGTCAGTCGGCCGTATGAGTCTAATTTGCTGACATCAAAATATATCGCCTGGTCAGTCTGATAAGCAAAGCCTTTATCTAGGAGTGTCTGCACCATAGCAATCTGTTGTTCGATGAAATCAGTCGCCTTAGCCAGCCTTGGCAATGACACATTGAGTTGTTCTAAATTTCGCTTGAACTCCTCGGTGTTCTCACCAGCGACTTCCCAGACAGTTTTACCGGAGGATTTGGCACCTTTTTCAAGCTTGTCCTCGCCCTCATCGCCGTCACTAGTCAAATGGCCGACGTCAGTTATGTTCATTACATGCTTAACTTCAAGCCCCTCGGCCTCCAAGACTCGCCGGAGCGTGTCATAAAGCACATAGGTGCGTAAATTGCCTATAGTTTGATGATCATAAACAGTCGGCCCGCAGCTATAAAAGGTCACCGCTTTATCAAGAAGCGCCTTAAACTCCTCGTTTTTTCTGGTTAAGGTGTTATATATCTTCATGCTTTCGCTGAATCCAAGAGTTCACCGGCTTTAGTTATAACTTCATTTTTAAGAGAGTTGAAGCCGCGTCCATCAGTCAGCTTAAATCCGGCGGCGTAGGGGTGGCCTCCTCCTCCGAAATGCTCTGCCAGCTTATCGGCAATACCGTAACCATAGTTAGTACGGATTTTAGCGGTTATCTTGTCGTCGTGGTATAGCTTAAATACTACGGTCAGCTGGGTATCTTTGGCCAATCTCATATCGTCAATAACCAGCATCGGCGGATTGTAGAGAGGGCTGTATTTCTCAATCTCCTCCCAAGGTATCGTCAGCATCGCCAATCGGTCGTCAAGATAAAACTCAACTCGCAGCAGCAGCCTTCCTTTGTAGTGGATCAGCTCCTTGTCACGACGCATTGTTTCGCGACGAGCGGCCTCAAGCTCTGCAAGACTTACTCCGCCCTCAACAAGCTCACCAATGATATGAATGCTCCTGGCGGTAGTTGATTCACTGGATAGACCAAGACTGTCGCTCAGAATTGCTACCGCCAACATCTTTTTAGCTTGATGATTAAGCGGCCATTGCAGTTGGGTGGCCAGCTCGTATATAACTTCGGCTGTCGCGACAGCTGTCGGATTTAGCCGTATCTTCGCAAAGTCAATGGTAGCTTCGGTGGCATGGTGGTCAATAACGATAACCGGCCGGGCAGCCACCCGACCCCTGCCACCCTTCTGCTCCAGCTTAGAGAGTAGTGCCACACTACTGGTATCCACGATAATTGCAGCATCAAACTGGTCGGGTAATTCCTGCTCAACCCTGTCAGAGCCCGGTAGAGATCTTAGATACGTCGGCAGATCTACCGCGCAAAAAAGAACCGGGTCCTTGCCAATTTCTCCAAGGATCTGTTCCAAGGCCAGAGAACTCGCTAAGCTATCAGTATCCGGATTATCGGCCTGGATTATGACAATCCGCTGCGCTTCAGATACGATCTTTTGAACTGCGTCCCCTTCAGGGTAGTTAGTCATTCTGATATTTTACCACCCCTGATACTATTGCCCCGCCTTAGGTAACGGCTTGGCGACCCTCAAGGGCTCTAGAAAGCGTTATTTGATCGGCGTACTCCAGATCAACTCCAGCCGGCAGGCCGCGAGCCAGTCTAGTCAGCTTAACTTTATAATGACTTAATTTCTGAGTCAAAAGCAGGGCCGTGCTCTCACCTTCCACGCTGGCGTCTGTGGCCAAGATTACTTCTTTGACACGGTCTTCTTTAATTCGCCTAGCGAGCTCATTGATACGCAGTTGCTCGGGATCAACACCGTCTATTGGTGACAGCAAACCTCCCAGTACATGATAGGTTCCCAAAAAGGCGTTGGTTTTTTCTAAAGCGACAATGTCAAAGTGGTCAGCCACCACAGCGACCATCTGCTTATTTCGCTTAGGGTCAGTGTACAGCGGGCTAAGTTTTTGCCCCATCTCTATCAAAGCGAAGGTTTTTGGACAGTAATCCAACTTACGGTGCAGCGTTTTTAAGGCCCCAGCTAGTTCTTCAGATACGGCTGGAGAGGATCTGAGAAAAAAATATGCATAACGTTCTGCGGTTCGGGGGCCAACTCCTGGCAGCTGTCCAATAGCGTCAATCAAGTCGGATAACGGTTTAGGGATGGCAGAGCTCATTGACCTGATGCCTGGCTTCTACATCCCAAGCTGGGAAAGGGCGCCCATCATCGGCTGCATTTTCTCGGCCGCTAACTTCTGGCTTCGGAGTATGGCCTCCTTAATAGCTTCCTCCAGCCACATCTCCAGTTGCCCGATATCGTCTAAATCGACACGTTCGGAATCAATATGTATTTTTTTGATTTTTTGCTCACCGGTAATATCGACTTTTACAGCCCCCTCACCGGCTTCGACGGTAATAACTTCTTTTTGCAGCTCTTTTTGCAACTTGCGAGCTTTCATTAATAATTTCGCTTGGTCAAACTTACTCACCTGACAACCTCCTGAGGCGTATTTACAACTGTTATTCTATCACATAGATGCGGCTTGTGGCTGGTGAGCGCGGCCAGGCTACAAGTGCATAGTGAAGACCATATAAAACGTGCGTGCCGATAACTAAAACCATCAGAACGACAGCAAACCCCCTAGGTAGTGGGTTGCGCGGGAAAATACTATTCCATTCAATATAGAGGTAACGTAGTCCCGCGGCTGCCAGTACGCATACGGCCATTACTGCTGGGATAAGAAGCGTCAGCCTGCTGTTTAAGCCGGCAATTAGTACTGAGAGTACGACAATACCAGCCAGGCCATAGAATGTCCTACGAGCTTTTGACCACATGGCGTAGCTTCCGAAAGCGGCCAAAGCAATCTCGACAATAGTTAGTAGGGGGAGTCGGCCCACAGTAAAGTCTGTAGTGTATGGCAGCCGCCAGACTAAAGCTAATCCTGACCAAGCTATAGACTTAAGCGTGCCAACGGTTCCCTGCCACTCATCGGGGACTAGTAGTAGATCCTGGACAATCTCCGAGCTTTTAACTGAGGCAGCTACTAGCGGAGCTAGGATGGCTGCTAATATCAAAATACTGAAGATTCTTGTCACGATGTTCGTGGTTGCGGCGATTTGGCGCAGGTCCCGGAATTTATAAACACCAGCGGCGGCTACAAACCAGAGCACCCCGGGCACATAAAGGCTTAGGCCGGTGGCCACTATCAGCCCCAACCAAGCGATATTCCGATAACTTGTCCGTCTAGTTAGCCACAGAAAAAGAGTGATTATAGCCAGCGGAGCTAGGAGTAAGACATCCGGGGTGGCGCTACGAGAGATAATTACCAGCCAAGGAGTGCTAGCCAGAATCAGGGTGCCCAGTAAGCCGATCAGCCGACCGAACCAAAGGCGTAGTAGAAGGTAAAACATGGCTACGAAACTAATCATAAATAGAACTGATGGAGCTCTAGCGGACAATTGGTTATCCGGCTCTAACTGAAGTGCGGCTAGCTGGACAAGCCGAAGCGGTGCGTTTACGGGGTTGTCTACGATGTACTGCAGATTACTGCTTGCATTTATGGCTATATCTTCAGCCGGGCTTAGTCCAGTAGTTAGTGTCGGAAGTCTCCAAAAGTACAGTAAGAAGACGCACAGCAAGACCAATGCTGGTACGACTAACGCCTTTAACCTACCCCACGCCAGCCACCGCCGGGCTATTCTAAACATAAGCAACAGTATAACAAAAGCTAACCCTCAGGCGCTTGGGTATGTCTGATGTCCAGATCCCGATAACGCTGCCGCACCCTGTCGAAATACAGCTCGAGATTGCCGTCCGGGCCATGGCGATGTTTCTTTATCAGGATATCGGCGATATTAGGCCGGTTACTCTCTGGGTTGTAGTAATCCTCACGGTAAATAAAGGCTACGACATCGGCATCCTGTTCGATAGACCCAGACTCCCGCAAATCGGCTAGCTGCGGGATTTGGGGTGAACGACTCTCTACCGAGCGACTTAACTGACTTAGAGCCACTACCGGGACATTGAGCTCGCGGGCTAGAATCTTTAGATTCCGACTGATCTCGGAAATCTCCTGAACTCGGTTAGCGGTTGTGGCGAAACGCGACCCTCCGCTCATCAGCTGCAAGTAGTCAACCATAATAGCCGCCAGCGGGTGTTGATGATGCAGCCTTCGCGCCTTAGTGCGTAGGTCGCTGACCGTAATACCCGAAGTATCGTCGATATAAATTTCAGCTTCAGCTAACTCGCCCATGGCGGCGCTGATTCGCTCAAAATCATCATCTGTTAATCCCTCTCCGGTGCGGAGCGCCCAGGCATCAACTCCCGCCTCGGCGGCTAGCAGTCTATCGACCAACTGCTCTTTACTCATCTCTAATGAAAAGATTAGAACGGCGCCCTGTTTAACCCTAGCCCCAACGTGTAAAGCTATGTTCAGCATCAGGGTTGTTTTACCCATAGCCGGACGTGAGGCTATGACAAATAGATCTGATCTCTGTAGTCCGGCTAGTTTTTTATCCAGCTCTTTGAGCCCGGTCGGTATACCTCGAAGACCCCCCTTATGTCGGTGAAGATCATCTAAGCGGTCAAAACTATCACCCAGAATTGACTCTAAGCTGGTGACATCCTGTCTGACGTGCCGCTGACTGACTTCAAATAACCTGGCCTCGGCCTCTTCTATGAGTTCCTGGAGGCTTTTTTTCTCGTCATGACCCACATCAGCGATATCCTGACTGACGCCTATTAAACGCCGTCGGATAGCTTTATCGGCGACTATGTGGGCATACTCCTCGACATGGGCGGCCGTAGGCACAAAATTGGTCAGTTCAGTTAAATAACTCGCTCCGCCAACAGAATCAAGCCGTTTAACGCTCTTTAGCTGTTCGCTTAAAGTTAATAGGTCGATTGGTGCCCGTTTGTCATGAAGAGTCTGTATGGCGGTGAAGATGGCGGCATGCCTTTCATCGAAAAAATCATCCGGCTGGAGAGTATCAGCAACCTTAGTTAAGGCCTCACCGTCTATCAGGAGACTTCCCAGCAAGCTGGCTTCAGCGTCGATATTTTGGGGTGGTGAGCTGTCCAAGGGGTCTTTATCCATCACAAATTGCCTATTCTAAGTTAAGATTCTAGCACCTCGGCGGCACCGAATATATTGCTTATACTTTGGAGTTCATCTCCTTGGCCGTTTTCGCTTGGTGAAACCGCCTTAACGGGATGACGGGGCGCGGATTTATCGACTACCGCTTCAATTACCAGCCTTACCCCAAAAGCATCTTCAATAATACTTCCTACTAAGTTCTTAGCCGATGGACTGTTAATTTTCTTTTGATGCAGAGGGAATTGGAATCGCAGAGTTAATCGATTACCAGATAAATCAGGGGCGGCGAGACGCAGAGCCGTATAAAGTGATGCCGCCTTATCCTTAACAAGATCAATAACGCTTGGCCAGTTAGCTAAGTCAAATTTTTGCGGAAGGGAATTTTTATCAATAGCCGGCCTTGAGCTTTCCCTGGCTTCAGGCTTCTTAGCAGGGGGCTCGTTAGTTTGCCCAGCAGAGTCTTGCTGGATATCACTATTGGCGGCCGGTTGACCGGGTCTATTTGTCGTCTCCAGTAGGCTTATCTCCAGCACATCATAAGGATTAGAGCTAGGAGCAACCTCCAGCAAATTTCGTAACAGCCGGCTGTGCCATGGTTGAGCGGAGCCGCTAGCGAGGTCCTGCCTTAGGTGCTTGCCGATACTAGCAGCTAGGGCGGCCGGATTGATAGCTTGCTCTCTAGCCTGTTCTAGACGGTCGATCAGAGATTTGCTACCAGCGGTCCTTAGGTCGTTGATAATCTCGCCTACCAACTGCTCTGGAGGCAGGCCCAACAGACTCTGCACGTCTTCGGTACTAATAAGTTTCTGAAGTCCGGCCAACTGATCGAGTAAGCTGATCCCGTCCCTAAAGCTGCCCTCACCATGCTCGGCGAGCAGGTCGAGCGCTTCAGGTTTGATATCAATTTTTTCCTTCTTGGCAATCTTCCCGAGGTGGCTCGTCAGCGATGACTTGCTTATCGGCTTGAAGTTGAAACGCTGGGTTCGGCTGATAATCGTCTCCGGAAGCTTGTGTGCTTCGGTTGTCGCCAATATAAATAAACAGTGAGCCGGAGGCTCTTCTAGTGTTTTCAGTAGCGCATTAAATGCTTCTTTTGTCAGCATATGTACTTCGTCGATAATGTAAACCTTATATTTTGCGCTAGTTGGAGCGATGTTCACTCGTTCGCGGAGGTCCCTAATCTCGTCTATCCTCCGGTTGCTGGCGCCGTCAATTTCAACAATGTCCAGATGAATGGTTTCATCCTTATAAGGAAGCTGGTTAACTTCGTGAGCTAAGATTCTAGCGACGCTGGTCTTACCAACCCCCTTAGGCCCGGAAAAAAGATAGGCGTGACTAAGCCTACCAGAACTTAGTGCCTGCTTTAGAGTTTCAACTATATGGTCCTGGCCCACTACTTCATCTAGTGAGTGGGAGCGATATTTTCTGTATAGTGCCTGCCCCATACGTAAATAGTCTAGCAGTCCAACAGTCAGGCAGTCCAACAGATACAGTTGTAAAATTGGCTGCTCGACTCAAGGACTAATTGGCTATAGGACTACAGGGCGGCTTCTAGGGCAGCCCACTCGGCGTCAACGCTGGGATCCTCGGGAATATTAACACTTACCTGGTCACCGGGCTTGGCTTTAAAGTAAGTAACACTCGCTAGCAGTACACGGTAGCGTTTATCACCAACATCAACGTAGTAGTGCCCATCCTTCTGATTAAGAACACCGACAACTTGTTTGCGAGGAATTGGCCCGATCTGTTTGTACAGGAAGGCACCATCGTCAGCAATAGTAAGTTTTAGTATATCTCCCTGAACTAACTTAGACTTCGATGCGTAATTAGCTGGGACGGGGTAAGTTTTACCGTCCGAACCGACCATATTCTGACCATCAAACACACCTTCTATTACTTTACCAAGGGCCTTGTCCTTGACCTTGTCAACTAGCGCGGGTTCCTCACCAACTAAACTAATCAGCAGTTCCTTCGCGGCAGCTAGGGATGTCTCGGCCTCGGCAATCAATGCCCTAAGCCTCTTAACTTGTTTGTCTGGTATCTCCGACATGACGTTTGATTTCTCTCCCAATAGCAGTCTTTGTTTGCACTTGGTAATCTAAGCCAAACCTACCACAGTCGGAAAGCTAAGTCAAAAAGTCAAGACTTAACAACTGTGGATAAGTTGACTAGGCCAGTTCGACTGTTGCCCCGGCTTCTTCCAAAGCCTTTTTGGCGGCTTCAGCCTCTTCTTTGCCAACTTTTTCTACAACCGGCTTGGGCGCGCTATCAACAATAGCCTTGGCTTCACCAAGACCTAAGTTGGTGATATCCTTGACGGCCTTAATGACAGCCACTTTTTGAGCTCCGGGATCCTTGAGCACTACGTCAAACTCACTTTTTTCTTCGGCGGCTGGTGACCCGCTGTCAGCGGCGGCTGGAGCAGCAACTGCTGCTGGCGGGGCCGCGCTAACGCCCCAATGGTCCTCAAGAACCTTGATGAACTTACTAACTTCCAAAGCGCTCATCTTGTCCAGCTGTTCGATGATTTTCTCGAACTCCTTTGGGACTCCGGCCGGCTTTTCGGCCTTTTCTTTCTTTACCTCTGGTTCTGCTTCTTGGTTGGAAGCTGCCTGCTCTTCAGGTTTTTCTTCTTGCTTAGTTTCTTCGTCGGCCATAATATATCTCCTTATCTTTGGTTAAATTTGCTGGGTGCGAGCTGATAAAACATTAAGTAAGCCGCGCGCATTAGCTGATAGCACGTTGGCCATTCCGCTTAACGGTGCGGCGACTAGGCCAACCAGCTGACCACGCAGTTGATCACGGGTTGGCAAAGCTGCCAGAATCTCTACATCTTGTGCATTGATTATGATACCATCAGCATTGATACCGGCTACGAACTCTACCTGTGGTTCAGATTTGGCAAAGTCAGCGATTACTCTGGCGGGGACTACTTCATCGCTATCGCTAAAAGCATACATTAGCTGGCCGGTCAAAAACTCCAGATTAGCATTCTTGAATCGCTCATCGGCCTGCATGGCCTTCTTGACCAAGCGATTTTTAATGATTCGCACCTTAGACTCTTGGTCACGAGCCTGACGGCGTAATTTCTGAAGTGACTGTACGGATGTCCCGCGGTAGTTAGCCACTACCACAAGCTTAGAATTGGCCAGCATATCGGTAGCTTGCTCGACTACTTTGACTTTTTTTTCTTTGCTTAAAGCCACGTCGACCTCCTTAATCTCGGCCTCTAAAAACCTGCCATACAATTATATCCTTGGCGGCGCAGGATTCTACCAAAGATAAAAGAGGTAATTTTTGCTTTAGCAACCTCGGTAGCCTTCTTAATCCCGCTCATAAGACTTTATGGGCTGGACGCTACTGTCTTCGGTAGATTACTAACAGCTTACCATATCAAGAGGTGCCGGGCAAGAAGTTGTTACTTCTTTTTAGACGCCCGCCGCCGCGACGCCTTGGAAACTTTAGAGGATGTACCCGCTTTAGTGCGGCCCGCTTTAACCGAGTGCTTATCCATAGCCGCGGACCTGTAATCGGATGCGCCGGGTCTACTGATTAAGCTTCTGGCTATGTGGGGGTGAAGTTGGTTTAAGATCTCAAACATCTGACCAACTGTGTTTCTAATCGACGGTGACAGAGCCTGGTTATCTTTTATGGCGCGAAGTTGCGCCAATTGCCGGTAGTTAGTAGCTACCCGGCAGCGCAGCCGAAATCCAGCTAATACCGCATAGCCGGCTTCTCTAATAAAACCTCTGTCATGAAGCTTAGAGTTCAGCGCTAAGCTCTGATCAAAAATGTCTACATACAGATCTGTAAGACCGGCGGTCTCGACATTATCCGGCACATCATAACCGAAACGGGGGGTTGGCCACTGAGCATCAATCAGCTCAAAGACCTGCAGGTCAATAAGTTTTTCTAGACTAGGCTTGTCGATTATAAGATCCCAGAAGTAGCAAAGGCTTTTTAAGCGTCCAGCGACTGTGCCTACAGGCTCAGCTAGCTTAGTGTCTAGTAGTTTAGCCTTGCTTTGATAATCCCACTCAGTGATTTGTCGGATTATTTCATCATGGCTCAGCTGGGCCTGGTCAAACAGTATGTCATTTAGCAAGTCAAACTCTAGGCGAGGCTGAGAGAACGCCAGAATAACCGATTCTGTGTCTGTGGAGTGCGATTGAGGGAGAAGTCTATCAGATACCTGCGTTGATATGGGGCGTTTTTTGCCATCTTTTACATCGACAGAGACTCGCCGGGCCAGCTTCGCTGCCAAAGTAGTGAATTCATCAAGCTCAAGCTGGTTTAAACTATGCGCCAAGTTAATAAAATCATCCTTGGTCGCCTGAACTACAGCAGATGTCGTGCTAGCTAGCGGCTGGAGTTGTTTTTCAACCAGCTCAAGGTCAGCTGCTTTCTGAGGATTTTTTAAGTGTTTGCTCAGGCCGGCCAGTAGCTGCTGACGTTTGAGCTCCATATCGCCGATTGTGTCTGAATAAAGTTTATCGAGGTTCGGTATTAGCGATGGTTTGTAAAAATCTTTCTTCCTGGGTTTAGTCTGATTGGTCTTCATTGAGCGGGTCTCGACACCATTTTTTTGAATCATCAAAACAGCTAGTTGGCTTATGGGCTTGAGAATCATAGCCACTTGCCCTTTTCCGACTGGTTGCGCGGTTTGGATGTCCACACTCGCGGTAGGCTCTGGAGAAGCTGGCGGCTCAGAAAGCTGGACGACCTTAGAACGTGGTTTGTGGCGACGGCTACCGGCTGGTAGGTACGGCGTGACGATTTGCCAAATACGGTCGTTGATGGTGGCTATATCGGCAATCTGACCATCTTGGGTACAATCGATGGCTATGTAGTCCTTTGGAAAGAGTCGGCACAGCAGGTCATAGGCATTAACCGACTTTTTAAGATGGCCTGGGTCAGCTTCATGTTCATCGCGGGCTTTATCGGTGTAACTGCGCTTGGCTCTTTTGGAGATTAACTTGTAGGAGATTTCAGCCGGGACTCGCAAAAAAATGTTGAGATTCGGTCGTGGTATGCCTAGGAGTTGAAATTCTAGGCTGTCGGCCCAGACAAAAAACCCGCGTTGTTCTGCTTCTGAAGCGAACTTAGAGCCCTGGTGAGCCATATTTGAACCAGTGTAGCGATTAGACAGTACTACCTTTCCTTCACTCAGTGCCTGCTGAATAGATTTTGCCGCCGCAAACCGATCTAGAGCGAAGAATAGCGACGACGTATAAGGATTGATCTGCGCGGCTGGGCCATATTCTCCATTTAGGTACTGTCTCACGAAGTAACCGCTGGGCTCATCGTAGCGAGGGAAGTCGAATGTTACTACATCATATCCTACAGCACGTAGTCTTTCGCTCAGCAATCGATACTGAGTAGTTTTACCAGAGCCGTCAGAGCCCTCGATGACAATAAAACTACCGTTCATTGGCTCTTAAGCCTCGAATCTGCTTAGGAGATTTACGCTGATCTTTATAAGCCCGAGGCAACATGTGCTCGGGGCGCCACTCCCTAATTAATTTGTCGAGGTCGCCGCTTAGGCCAGTCTGGTATTTTCCGGAAAGTTCTTTATACTCACCGTCAACCGGTCCGGTCTCATAAAAAACCATTTGGGCGATACGCTCGCCAACAGGAAGAACTACACTCTCATGCTGGTTCATGTTGTAAACCTCTAGAGTCCAGCGGTTGATGTAACCGGGGTCACCCCAGCCGGCGTCCAAGCAAGCTGCCACGCCATTTCGACCCCAAGTACTACGAGCCTGCAGGGTGCTTGTCCCCGGCGCCTTGATACCTATAAATTCGTGAGTATGAGCCAGGATACGTTCACCTGGACGCAGCACAATGATTAAGTGGTTGGGCGGTATACCACGGAACAGCTGCCGACCATTAGCCTTAGCCCAACTTTTATGGACTTCGGCCCGGTATGGACCATCGAAATAACGATCAACGTCATCTTTATCAAACGGATTGTAAAACCCGCTGGCCCCAGTCCGTTCTGTACGGTAATACCAATCCCCCAACGTAACATCTATACTGCTGCCGGCGATATGTTCCGGAATTAACGGATGACAGATGATATGGCCTTCGGAAATAGCCCATCTGATTTGTTTGTTGCTATATACCCCCATAAGTTCCATACCTAGTCTATAGTTAGCCCGCATTCACTAGCAAGCATGAGCATTTTGAGTACGCTAGACTTCGACTTTTATACTTGGGCCCATAGTAGTACTAAGGTAGATCGACTTTATCAGGTTACCCTTAACGGTTGCCGGCTTAGAACTCCTAACACTATCTAGTACAGCCCGGGTATTTTGATCTAGTTTTGCCGGGCCAAAGCTGACTTTGCCAACCGGCAGATGAATTATGCTCTGGGCATCGACACGATACTCTACTCGGCCGGCTTTGGCTTCACTGACTGCATTAACTACGTCATTGGTCACCGTGCCGCTTTTGGGGTTGGGCATTAGACCCTTAGGTCCCAGCAGTCTAGCGTACTTACCCAATTTAGCCATTTCTGTCGGGGTAGCGATTAAAATGTCAAAGTTAATCTGCTCCTTGTCGAGCTGGGCGAGGATTTCACTAACTCCAGTGATATTGGCGCCGGCCTTACCAGCTTTGGCGGCGTCCGGTTCATCAGCAAATACCGCCACCTTTAGACTTTTACCGCTGCCAGCCGGTAAAACAACGGTTCCACGAATGTTTTGATCGGCTTGTTTGGGATCGACATTTAGATTAAGGTGCATTTCTATCGTGCTGTCAAACTTCGTGGGGCTGGTCTTTACGATTATCTCAACGGCATTGCCTAAACTATAGACCTTTCCAGCTTCAATGAGCTTGGCAGCTTCACGGTATTTCTTACCAGCTCGCTCCAGCTTGCTCCGAGGAGGTTTGACGGTTCTCCTTGGCTTTTCTGGAGCAGCATCGGCTCTCTTAGCTTTACGCTCCTCTTTTTCGGCCTTCGCTTCAGTTTCAGCTACGGCTTTAGCGCTGCGCTTACCGGCCTTAGCGATTGCTTTCTCTTCTTTGGCCTCTTCAACTTTAGCTTCAGCAATTTCAGAAGCATCCTGCTCGGCTTCTACCTTTTGCGACTTTTTCGCAGTTTTCTCTATTGTGCTCTTCTCTTTTGTATCCGCCATGTTACTCTACCTCAACCCCCATACTGCGAGCGGTGCCAGCCACCATCTTCTTAACAGCCTCTAGGTCATCGGTGTTCATATCGGATGCTTTGGTGCCGGCTATCTCAGTCAGCTGGGATTGACTGAGTTTCTTTTCCAGCTTCTCTTTGTTGGGTTCACCGGAACCTTTATCCACCTTCAAAGCGGCCAAAATCAATTCGTCGGTTGGTGTACCGACAATCCGCCAGTCCATAGTGCGGTCATCGTAGATTTGGATATGTACCGTCAGCATCTGGCCCATCCGGTCTTTAGTCTGTTCATTGAAGGGGTTGATGAAGTCCATCATGTTAACACCGTATTGCCCCAAAGTTGAACCAACCGGCGGCGCGGCGCTGGCTTGTCCACCACGAATCTTCATCTTAAGAGTTGCCGTTACTATCTTTGCCATACTAAACCCTCTTTACCTGTAGGCCGTCGAGCTCCACCGGGGTCTCGCGGCCAAACATGTTAACCAGTACTTTTAGCTTGCCTTTTTGAGTATCAATCTCATTGATAGCTCCATCAAAGCCTTTGAATGGCCCATCTACGATATTAACAACTTCGCCAACCCGGTAATCAAACTTGTGTTTGGGCTCTTCTCGACCCATGCGCTTCATGATTTTAGCTATTTCTTCTTCACTTACTGGTGTTGGCTCCGTTCCGGTACCCACAAATCCGGTGACGTTGGGGGTATTGCGGACTATGTACCAGGCGTCTTCGGACAGTTTCATCTCCACCAGTACATAGCCTTGAAAGATGCGCTTTTCAACTATCTTGCGTTTGCCGTTTTTAATTTCAATCATCTTTTCTTTAGGGACCAGCACCTGAAAGATCTTGTCTCCCATATCCAGACTTTCGGCCCGCTGGCGGATACTCTCAGCCACCTTCTCTTCGTAGCCGCTGTATGTATGGATGGCATACCAGTGCTTGGTTGAATCATATCTTTTGGTCATTAGCTGCCTACCTTAAAACAGTTACTCTAAATAGCTTATCCAATGCCAGATCTACAGAATAGATCAGTACACCGAAAACAATAGCGAACATAAAGACAGCGGCAGTCAGTCTCCAGGTCTCCAGCCTTCCTGGCCAAGTGACCTGCTTAAGCTCCCGCCACGAATTAACAAAGTAACTTGGTATTAATTTCCTTAGGATCTTACCAATTGGCCGCAAGATAAGTCGGATAGCTCTAGCCAAGACGTTGTTAGAGCTGGCGATCCAGGCAAATGGCCATTTTACAGCTCGAAGAGTAACAGATCGGCGGCGGCCTCGGGGTGCCTCCGCTTTCGCACTCTGAGTTTCCACAATTTCGCGTACCGTGGGTGCGGTTTTACGAATACGTGGTCTTTTTTTACTTTCTCCACTTTGAGCCATACGTCTACTCCACTAAAAAACCTACTCTAAGAAGTAGGTCGCTAGTGTCAAGTATAGCACTTTCTAATCAGAACGAAAAGTGTTTTATGAAGTAGCCGCACCGGGGACGGAAAGCTTAAAAGTACTCCCTTTGTTCAATTCGCTGTCAAAACTGACTTGGCCGCTCAACAGCTTGGCGAGTTTAGCCGCGATATACAGGCCGAGCCCTGTTCCGTTAATTTTACGTACTCGCCAGTCGGTGCTTCGAAAGAATTTTTCACTTATCTTAGAATGCTCGTTGCGGCCGATACCAATGCCAGTGTCGGTTACTGAAAATTCAACACCGTCTTCAACTCTTTTGGCACGTAGGGTGATACCGCCTTTTTCGGTGTACTTTATAGCGTTGGTAATAAAGTTTTGGAGTATCTCGTGAACATAGAGGCGACTACTGGCTAGCCTTCCCAGGTTTTTTTGGCCGACATACCCAAACGATATTTTTTTTTGGAGAGCTTGCGGGCGGAAGTCTTGAAGAAGCGAGTCAATCAATTCGTTAACATCAAATTCTTCCATACTAGCCGCAAGATCGCCTTGCTCAGCCCGGGACAGTGTTGAAAGATCATTTAGCATATTGCTTAAGAAAAGTATTTGATCGTGAGCGCTTTGCAGAGCGTTTTTTATCGTATCAGGGGTGTGTTCTTTTTCAGCCGCTAAGAGAGCGTTGCTGATATAGCCCTCTGCGACAGCAACAGGGGTGCGGAGTTCATGGGAGGCGACACTGATAAACTCACTACGTTCGATTTCCAAGGACTTGTCACGTGTAATATCTTGTATGAGCAGCACGTACCCACCGTACTGGGCTTGACCAAACGCTGACTGAACCGGTGCCACGCTGATATAGATATAGGCGGTCGTCCCGTCCGCATAACGAAGTTGCCAGTCTCGGCTGGCTAGGTGCCGTTTATCAGATCCCAGCTGTTGTGTCTGGATCAACGGAGCCAGGTGCACGGGTTTACCGGCTTTGTCGGTCAGGTGCAAGATATCATCAACGTGCTTACCTAAGGCGTCGTTAACGTCTAGAATGCCCAGGGCTACAGCGTTACTCATGGTAACCAGGCAGCTGCTATCTAGAGTTAGAACTCCTTCCGTCATATTGTTTATGACGGCTTGCAAACGTTCCCGGTCTAATCGATTGACCGGCTCTGGGACGGACGGCAATTGAGACATTTGCTCATATTATGACATAGAATGCGCTTATGCTGGGTTGAGTGCTGGCTGATAATCCTTTATTCGCTGGCGTAAGACCCTGGCATTAGGCATCGCTCGCTCAAAAGCCCGCCAAAAGTCCGTGCCATGGTTTAGTTGCCGGGTATGAACCAGTTCGTGGAGGATAACATAGTCAATTAACTCCCAAGGCAGTTGTATTAGAAAGTAGCTAAGTGAGATATCCCTTTGGTTGGAGCAACTACCCCAACGTGAGGTGAGTTTTCTGATGCGGATTTTCCGGAAAAAAAAGCCATGCTGCTCTGCCATAATGACCACCCGTCTTGGTAATATAGCTTCGGCCTCCAGCTTTAGCGCCCGTTCGCAGGCGCTATAAGCTAAAGCCTGAACCGCTTCATCTTCAAAAGGTAGTGAGCTGGTTATTGCCACAATAGAGTTTTTTACCTGTGTTCGATCGACTTTACGCCCGGGCTCCCGCCGGAAGTATAGGCGATGTGTCTTTCCTATCAGGGCTCCGGGGTTTAAAATTGGCGGTTTATGTTTATCGAGACGCTGTCTAATCCAGTCCGCGCGGCTTCTGGCGAATGCTATCCCTACACCATAAGGAGCCCAGTATGGAATGCTGATGCGAACCTTTGCGGTAGGAGTTATGGTGAGCCGTAGATGGCGATTGTTCTTGCGCTTAGTAATATTCACCTCGCCAACCCCGGCGACATGAACATTACGAGTAGCCATTATTTAGGTGATAGTTATATTTCGCCGACTCATATCAACGCGGCCGGCATGAGGATTCGGTATTAAATTTATCAGACCGGGTTTAGCAACATTACTCTGAACGGTTTCACTGCTTAGAAGCCCCATCTGGTACAGGCGATTGATGATTGCTCCCTTTTGAGTTACAAAAGCGTGCTTACCGGAAATAACAAGATAATCTTCGCCTTTAGGATTCTGCATCCCCAGGACATGCCTGTCAAAAGTCAGTTTCGTCATTGGCTGGGCGAACCGGTCATCACTAGTTCTTCGATCCCTGTTTTGAGTACGTGCGAAGGCGCTTTCGTCGTCTACCTGCAGCCATACCAGAAGGTGCTCAGCCTTGTGGTTGCGAGCAAGGTCGCGAATCTTTCGCCGCTGGGCGGCTCTTAACGCATTGGCATCATAGATCACACTTACACCAGCGCTAAGAAATTCGCCGGTGACATAGTCCATCAAATGGTTAACGATCGCATTTTCTTGAGTGTCGAACTTTGGGTGTTCAAAAAGCTCGCTCCGTAATCTGTCGGCGCTCACGTTAGCCAGTTGAATAACCTCTGATAAGTGCCGCGACACATAGCTTTTACCCGAGCCGGGGTAGCCGTACATATAAATCAAGACTGGCTTAGATAGAACAATTTTCGTCATCTTTTTGATACTAACACAGTATTGCTGGCTCTTCGACTTCGCTCAGAGTCATTCGACCCGACATGATGCAGGTTTACCGTGAGGAGGCGGTATCTATCCTGCCGAGTCGAATGGCAGGGGTGGAGGGAATTGAACCCCCGACCTTCGGTTTTGGAGACCGACGCTCTAGCCGTCTGAGCTACACCCCTATAAACCACTTTAAGATTATACCTTAGAAAATCTACGACTAACTGAGCAATGAGCCGTTTAGCGGCGGGGTTTGACTTCGTTACGGCCTAAACTCTTTTTGGTCTCAACCTGTTTGGCCTGAACCCGCTTCACCGGACAATATTTAGCCAGCTCCACCCTATCTGGGGAGTTCATGGTGTTTTTGGTCGTGTAGTAGTGCCGCTGTTTGCAAGCTTGACAGACCAGCCCGATTATCCTTCGCTTGTCGCTCTTTTTGGCCATAAAAAATACCCTTTAGGGTTATCGGTCTAAGAATAACAGATTTGAGCTCATCAGACAATATGGAGCCGCCGCGGGGATTTGAACCCCGGACTTCGTCCTTACCATGGACGCGCTCTACCCCTGAGCTACGACGGCATATTATGAAGCGCTCCTTTAAGCTATCGCGGCGCTACCTCTATTAATTGTACTGGTGGCCGCATTAACTATCAATTACGGCTTCGACTTTCTTGACGGCTTCAAGTGCCGTAGGGGCTATTATGCCTTTAGCTCCCGCCGCCGCTTTATGGCCGCCCCCACCAAGTTCTCCAGCGATGCCTGAAACATCCTTGACATCGTTAACAGATCTTAATGAAACTGAGTATGATACGGCCCCATTGACTTCTTCCGGGTAAACGATAAAACCCCAGTAGTTATCCCCGATGTTGCGGATATACTGGCCTGTAAAGATTTCGCAAGCGCCTTTAACAGCCTCGCTGTCATTTGAGCTAATGTCGGATTGATCGACGTAGCTATAAGTGTACCCCTTTCCGCTATCTGTTAGATTCTTGGCCAGGACGCTAAAGATGGCCATTTGCTGTTTACTGTATCTATCTAGGCGATATTCCAGAGCCTCAATACTAGCTCCGGCGTCTAATAGTTCATTGGTAACTTCAAAGGTCAGTCTATGGGTTGGGTTTTTGTACTTAAATCGCATGGTGTCAGAGATAATTCCTAACAAGGCTGTCTGGGCATAGCCCTCCGGCTTTTTCAGGTTCAACTTCTTGAACAGCAGGTCGTACACCTCTTGGGCGGTCGCTGGATAATCGTTATTCATATAAATATCCGATTGTTCCAGTCCTATCTTAGTGTGATGGTCAATGATCGCTAGTTTCGCCTTCAACTCACCCGTGACCAGGCCCTTTAGCTTGTCTCCATCTGATCTTGACACTCTTTGGAAGTTCATGGCGTCGAGGATAATAAATAGATCCGGCCTAAGATCTTTGGTGATCTCTAAAATGTCTCCAAACATGATATCGTCATAGCTAGCGAGGAAAGCAAGATCCCTATTCGGCCTTTCCTCCAATACCATCCATAGCTCTTTATCCGGATAATTAATCTTTAGGGTCGTACCCATTAGCAGGGTTGCGCAGACCGCATCGGGATCCGGAGAAATATGCGAAGTTATAAGTATCTTCTGCGATTGTTCTACAAAATCAGTAAACTTTTTTTCCATAAAATGTGGTGCCGGGAGAGGGATATCGCCTTCCCTTCACTTTGTTCGGTCGCTCTTCCGCTCAGACATGCTCGAAGCACGCTTCTGCGCGTGTCTTCACTCCACCGAACCCCGTTCACTTCGTTCACTTTTGGGGCTCTCGGTCGCCTTTCCTCGACCAAGTTCAAACCCGGCAAAATGCCGGACTTGAACTTGGTGCTGGGAGAGGGATTCGAACCCCCGTAGGCAAATGCCAGCTGATTTACAGTCAGCCCTCGTTGGCCGCTTGAGTATCCCAGCAATGGAGCCACCTGTCGGATATCGCGCTCGCTATGCTCGCACTCCTTCCTGCGATGCTCGGCAAGAACATGTAAACACATTCTTGACCTCCGCTTCTCGTTCGCCGAACCATCGGTTCTCATCCGAACATGTGGAGCCACCTGTCGGATTCGAACCGACGACCCACGGTTTACAAAACCGTTGCTCTAGCCAGCTGAGCTAAGGTGGCTTAAAACCACTAGAAGTCTAGCAAAACAGAGGTGAGATAGCAATCCGAGCCTAGATAACGACCCGACGGGGCCGCATTATGCGCCGTGGACGGCCGGCTGGCATAATCAGCTTGCCCAATTTTTTGTTGACCTCAGTCGCCTCTTCGTGCATACCTCGCGATTCTAAAGCGTTGGCCAGTAATTTATATGTTTCTGGGTTGGGCTCTAATTCAGCAGCTTTTTCAAGTTCGGCTAGCATTAACTTGTCGTTTCCTAACTTTTCCTGAACCTTAGCATAGGCAATATGCCGCGCTGCCAGTTCATCTTCCTGCTCTAGTGCCTTTTCAAACGCCGTGGCGGCTTTCTGGTAATTCTCTGTTTCGTAGTAAATCAGCCCCAGGTTGTGAAGGCTCGAAGCACTAGGCTCAATGCTGCTGGCTATCTCAAAGCAATCTATCGCGTCTTTATACTCCCTTTGCTTGGCATACAAAATACCTAGTCGGTTATAGGCGGCCGCGTTTTTTTCGTCTATTTTTAGAATCGTCAGCAGTGCTTTCTCGGCTCTCAAGAAGCGGTTCTCCCGCATTCCATGGTAAGCAATTTCCCAAAGCTTAGATAAGCGGCTTCCAATACGAACAGGGACTATGGCCATTTCACGCTCAGAGATTCGAGCGTGCCGATAGACTAAAAGGGCGAAAAACAACAGTAGTACTAGTGCGTACATGCGATTGGTATTATACCAATTTTACACTTTTAAGACTAAGTGCTAGCTCAAGACCTACCAAACGGTAATTAGCGCGAACTTCCAGATTTTTTTGCAAGCCAATAATAAGCTTGCGGTTTTTCAAGAGAATAGCGGCGTGTCTGCTACCTTGTTTTGCTGATTGACGATGCAGGGCGGTTGTTATCTTAAGTAAAGCCTCTAGGAAAAGCCAGAAGCTGTTTGGATCACCAGCTTCTTGATCAGCCTGTATTATCCGTTCGTATACTGGAGAGGATATAAATCGCTTGGCTCTATCAACAGCTTCCTTAAGGGGGTGGCTGGCATCGTCGCTCAGCAGCGTACTAAATAAACCCGGAGCACCCCCACTCAGGCTCCAAGCTTTTTGAACATCCTTGGTATTAAGGTCTTCGTAGAAACTGTTAGCCATGCTAAGAGATACTGGTTGGACAGATAAGTTCCAAGTTCTTGAAACGATGGTTGGCAGCAGCCCACTCGAGGTTGAGGACGTTAGTATAAAGGTTGTGTTTGTGGGTGGCTCCTCTAGTGTCTTTAGAAGAGCGTTTTGGGCCTCTTCGCTCATTCTATCCGCATTCTCAAATACTATTAGCCGCAGACGTTCATGGTCGGGTTTTTTCAACGCTAGCATCCGCCTTATGTTACGTACGGCATCAATCGATATTTCAGATTGACCGCTATGCGGCTGAACCAGCGTAAAGTTGGGGTTTAGGTCCAGATGGTCAGCCGAATCCTGCAGTAAACCAGCCGAAATGGCTCGGGCCAGCGTAAATTTCCCGGAGCCGGCGGCACCAGTAATCAGTAGTGCCGTAGTTGGGCTAGCCAAATATACCTCCGCCATTTTTCGCGTCGGGGAGCTCAATAAAAGGTTGCCTAGGTTATTTTTCGCCATCATCAATAAACTTCTTGAATTTCGGCGGTGCAGGAGCCCTAAATACTTTCCTTTGTCCGCTAGGTAATGTTAGCTCGAGGCTGGTCGCGTGCAGTAATGCTTCACCCGGTTGGCCGTAGATACTATCGCCAACAATTGGATGACCAATATACTTTAAGTGAACTCTTATCTGGTGGGTTCGGCCAGTTATTGGCCTAATGTCGAGAAGTGAGTACTTTTTGTTGCCTTTACGGAGTAGTCTATCCACTTGATATTCGGTTTGGGCGGGTTTGCCGCCACTCTTTACAGTAAATGTCTGAGGACGTTTAGGGTTACGGGCTATTGGCGCATCTATGAGGGCGTGTCCGGGTTTGGGGGCTCCCTCCACGACTGCGCGGTAAGTTTTCTTAACCTGTCTCTTTGAGAACTGTTTCTGTAAGTAACTTATGCTTTGCTGGTTTTTAGCCAGAATAATCACGCCACTCGTACCCCTATCAAGGCGGTGCACGATTCCGGCACGGTTACCACTTAGCGAGGGGTCGATTTTGGGACGCATAGTGCTGGCTACGGTTGCTTCGCTATTCAGAGCACCTTTGGAATGGGTCAAGACACCTGTTGGTTTATTAACTATAATCACGTCCTTATCTTCGTAAATTAGCGGTAACTTCAGTGGTGCAGGGTTAGATATCAGCAGACGATCGTCTACCGAGACTTTGTCAGAAAAATGTACTTTGCGACTTGATTTAACCGCTATGTTATTAACTTTCACTAGGCCACGTTTAAAGAGTTGTTTCAGAGATGAGCGGGTGAATTTGGGGAATTCACGGGTTAAGAACACATCCGTCCTTAGCCCTTCGGCAGATTTATCGGCGGTGAATTTACGCATTATTGGCTAGCCTGCGGAGCTTTTGGTCGCAGACCAACAGCGATTTGCACCCTCTGGAGAGTTCCATCCGCAATTTTGCTCATAGCCACTTCGTCATCTCTCAGTTTTTTCATCATCACTTCATCGTTAACGTTCGCCACTTTCTCCTGAAGGTCCGCTAAGAAGTTATTAACAATCTCAGCGACTGATGACTTTAACTCGTTATAGCTTGATTTTCCAACCCATTGAGCATTAACTTCATCTTGCGATTTTTCAGATAACAAAGCTAGGATTTGCAACAAATTCGCAATTCCGGGCTGTTTTTCCCAATTGTAGTTAATTACACCCGCTGAATCAGTGGTGGCTGACAGTACCTTCTGGGTGGCTTCTTCGGGTCTATCAGATAGCACTATCGTGCCTGCCGGGTCTTCAATAGATTTACTCATTTTCTTTTCCGGATTGCGCAGACTGCGAATCCGTACCGGTTCGCTCCGACCGGCAAACTCCATTTGTTTGGCGTTATCCTCGGGTGGTATGAACAAATCGCCAAATTTGTTATTCATCCGAATTGCCAAATCACGGGTGAATTCCACGTGCTGACGCTGATCTTCGCCCACCGGCACCCATTTGGCGCCATAGAGAAGAATGTCTGCCGCCATCAAGACCGGATAAATAAAAAGTCCTGACGATATAGGTTGTCTTCTTATCCCCGTCATGTCTTTACCTTTGGTGGGGTTGAACTCCTCAGTTCCAATGAATTCCGTAAACGTTTGTGCCTTTTCCTTAAACTGAGTCATCCTGCTCAGTTCTCCAATGTTCGAAAAACAGCTTAGTATCCAGGTTAGTTCAGAGTGAGCTGGAATGTAGCTTTGGCGGTAAATGAAAGTATCTGGCTGATCTATGTCCAATCCAGCCGCCACAAAAACCTTGAGGTTCTGGTGAGTTTGCTCATACAGCTTGCCGTGATCTATGGGCATAGTAAAACTGTGTAGATCCGGTATGAACATATTGAGCTGATATTGACCGGCGTGCTTCTTTTGAAGCTCGACCATGGGCAAAATCGCTCCTAGGTAGTTCCCCAGATGAAACTCGGCATTAGAGCGTAAGCCCGTTAAAACAACCTCTTTACCCATCTGGTGTTAATTATAGCTCATCTTGGCCCGTGTTGGGACTAGCGCTATCTGTCTCCGGCTGAAGAATTAACTTACCCATTGCTACTAAATTAGCCAATATCTCAGAATCAGGTCTGTGATCTCCAATATCTCTTACTATTCGATGGCTATCAAGAATCAGTCGAGCAGCCTCTTCTTCTCTTCTTCGCCGCTCATGATGTTGACGACTCAATGCTTCAGATATTAGTTCGCCTCTCATGATTTCTCCTTTTTTGGTTAAAAATTCAAAAAAACCGCCTCGGTGGCGGGTTTTTCAGTATTCTCTCTTGTATTTTATCTATGAGCGCACAGAACAAACCGCCACGGAAATGTCGGCAAACCAAAAGCGGTATGAATAGTTCTGATTCATAGGTGAAAAGTTTAGCACAGTCTTAACGTTTAGTGAATTGCCGTTTTTTACGGGCACTTCTAAGACCGGCCTTTTTGCGTTCCCGTTCACGGGGATCCCGACCTAGCAACTCTGCTCGTCTCAGGGTGGCTTTAAAATCGCCATTCAGCTCAGACAGTGCTTTTGATAAACCCAGTTTTATAGCATCGACTTGACTGGAGTGCCCGCCGCCATTTACTTTAACGCTGATATCGAATTCAGAGACATTCAACTCGAGTGCTGAAAATGGTTTTTCCAGCTCGCTAGCTAACTGCTGACTTCCCGCAAAGTAATCTGTTGCAGATTTATCGTTAATTATAAATTGCCCTTTACCAGAAGATAGCCGAACCCGGGCAGTGGAACTTTTGCGTCTTCCTAGGCCAAAGAAGTGATTATCACTCACAAGTTCTTACCGGCCACTCTTTACTAGCTGTACTTCGGTGGGTTTTTGTGCTGAGTGGCTGTGCTCGCTACCAGCGTAAACTTTAAGTCGTGCCAATCTCTGGGGTCGTAGCTTGTTGCTCGGTAACATGCCGCGGACCGCCTGATGTATTGCCCTGGACGGATTTTTAGATAGTACTTCGGCTAGTGTTTCGGTTGTCAGACCGCTGGGATATCCACTATGGCGGAAGTATTTCTTATCGGTCATCTTACCTCCGGTCACTTTTAGTTTCTGAGCGTTGACGATAACCACATAATCGCCTCCGTCCAGATGGGGGCTGAAATCGGTCTTGTCTTTTCCCATCAATAAACGAGAGACGGTTGTAGCTAACCGGCCCAGTGACACTTTAGAAGCATCTAGAAGATACCAGCTGCGGGATACGCCGGTTGGCTTAGAGGTATGAGTCTTCATTTTTCAACCTCTTTCTGAGCCTTAGCAGCTTTAGGGCGGGCCGCTTTTTTTGCAGAGGTCTTCTTTTTACTGTTGGCCTTGGGCTTTGGTTCCTTGGCAGTGGACTTAGAGCTAAGATCGTCCACGAAGCTAATACCGGCTAACTGAGCGCCATCACCTCGGCGGCTAGTAGTTCGCTTAATCCTCAGATAGCCGCTACTCCTTGATGACAGCTTTGGGGCAATATCGTCCATTAGCTTGTGGGCTGCTTCGGGGGTTGGTAGTTTCGACATAATTTGTCGCCGATTATGCAAGCCTCCTCGCTTGGCCTTGGTTATCAACCGCTCGGTGTAACGAACTGCTTCTTTTGCTTTCGGCAAGGTCGTCTCGATGGTCTCAGACAAGATTAAGGCATCGGCCAGACCGGCTATCAAGGCATGACGCTGGTCGGTCTTACGTCCGAATTTCCTTCCTTTATATCCGTGGCGATGCATATCTAACGGCCCCTTATAGCTCGAGTTCGGCTATTTTGTCCTTAACTTCTTCCAGAGCCTTGTTGCCAAAGCCCTTTAGATCCCTTAGCTCGGCCTCTGAGAGACTTAGCAGATCTTTGATGGTGTGGATGTCATTGTTAACCAGTGCATTGGTTGTACGAGCGCTTAAATTCAAATCTTCAATGGAGGTCATTAGCTCCGCCGGCTCCTCTGTATCGTCTTCGCCTTCACCACTTAGGCCGGTGTCGCTTAGCGGTAAAGCCGCTTCAACACGCGTCTGGCCGGCTAGCGCGGTATATTGATTTATCAGGATAGCGGCGGCCTCTTCAAAGGCCTCGCGGGGCGTTATAGAGCCATCCGTATCAACGGTGATCAGTAATTTATCTAGGTTGGTAATTTGCCCCACGCGGGTATTCTCAACACGATAACGGACACGCAAAACAGGTGAGAAGACAGCGTCAAGCAACACCATATCACTGGTCTTTCTAGCTGAAGCATGCTCTTCAAGTGGTCGATAACCACGCCCTGTCTCAATCTGGAGTTCCATATTAATGCTTCCCTTGTCGCTATCAATAGTCGCGACAAGGTGGTCGGTGTTAACAACCTCAACATCAGCATTTAGCTCAATGTCTTTGGCTTTGACCGGCCCCCGACCTTTTTTCGAAAGACGAAGGATCTGGGTCTCATCACTATAGACCTTAAAACGGATACCTTTGAGGTTTAGCATAATAGCCACAACATCTTCTTTAACGCCCTTGACAGTTGTAAACTCGTGACTAATACCCTCAATTCGAAATCCAGTAACTGCGGCTCCGGCTATGCTGGATAGCAGCACTCGGCGCAAGCTATTACCTAGGGTCATTCCGTAACCAGTGTGCAGAGGTTCAATAGTAAAGGTGCTACTGGTAGGGCCATGGTCAGTAACGTTTGCTAGCGTTGGGGTATGGATAAGTTTACTCATAAGACACTCCTTTCATTTAGCGTGAGTAATACTCGACAATTAGTTGCTCTTTGATATCGGGCTCGGCATCCTCCCGGCTCGGTTGGCCAGAGACGGTCACTGCAATCTTCTTCCGATCGACTTTTAGCCAAGCCGGTGTCTGAGCCGGTGCGGGACTTACCTCATCAAGTCTCTTAAAATAGTCGGTGGTTTTACTGTGTTCCCGTAAACTAACCGCGTCACCCGGAGATAATCTCTGTGATGGTATATCAACCCGGCGACCATTTAGTAAGAAGTGCCCATGGCTAACCAGTTGTCTGGCGGACTGCCTACTCTGAGCAAAACCGCAACGATAGATAATGTTATCCAAACGGCGCTCTAAGTATTCAAGCAAGGCCGCCCCCGAATTACCCCGACTTTGTGCCGCTTCGTTCATTAACTTGGAAAATTGCTTTTCAAGTAAGCCATAGAGTCGCTTGACCTTCTGCTTCTCACGCAGCTGGATAGCGTATTGGCTGGGCTTAGAGCGGCGTCTAGAGGAAGCAGCCTGTCCAGGTTGGGCCGAACGCTTAACCATAACTTTGTGAGCTTTGGGGTGGAGGGCGTAGCCTTCGCGCCGAGACTGCTTAACGATTGAACTGGTATTTCTAGCCATATCTACAGTCTCCTAGTTACGCTTAGCCTTACGGGGGCGGACACCACCGTGAGCAATTCCCGTAATGTCCTTAATTGACTCGACCTGGATTTTTTGGTTAATCAGTGTCCTGATGGCAGCTTCGCGACCCAATCCGATACCGTGAACTGATACATCGGCCTTTTCCAGACCAAAATCCTGTTTAGCTGCGCCAATCGCTTTCTCGGCAGCCACCTGTGCGGCGTAGGCCGTACCCTTTTTTGAGCCACGGAAGCCGGAACTGCCGGCACTAGCCGATACCAAAACATTTCCTTTATCATCAGTTACCGTAATAATCGTGTTATTAAAGGTTGCTAAAACGTGCACCTGCCCGGCCGATACTGCCCGCCGCGCTCTTTTCTTCACCTTAGGTTTGCTGGTTTTGGGGCCCTCGCTAGAACTCTGGGACTCAACCTCCGGTTCTGACGGTTGGTCTGTTGCCTTATCTTCTTTAACCTTCTCTTCAGCCATATATTGTCTCCTAAGTCTTGGCCGGTGCCTTCTTGGCTGTACCGGCTACCGTCAATCGCTTACCCCTGCGGGTTCGAGCGTTGGTCCGAGTTCTTTGTCCCCTCGACGGTAGACCAGCCTTATGGCGTAAACCCCGATAGGCGCCGATATCAGTAAGTCGTTTGACGTTGCCGCTAACGGTTCTTTGCAGTTCACCTTCGACGGTATAGTTAGAGTTGATAGTGTCTTGGATGCGTGATATTTCGGCATCGGTCAGATCCTTGACTCGTGTGGTGGGGTTGATGTTGGCGGTTTTTAAAATAGCTTTACTAAATTTTGGACCAATTCCGTAAATATAGGTCAGACCAACCCATACTTGCTTGTCATTAGGAAGCGTTACACCTGATATTCTAGCCATATATCTAACCCTGCCGCTGCTTGTGTCGAGGCTTAGCCTTATTCACGACATATACTCGTCCTTTGCGGCGGACGATCTTGTCACTGGGGCTGATTTTCTTGACGCTGGCGCGAACTTTCATGCTATGGGCATGCTCCCCTTCTTTTTAGCAGCTGTTAAACTGCTCGCGGCTTAGTTCTTGCGGTAGGTTATCCGACCCTTCGTAAGATCGTAAGGTGTCAATTCAACCGTCACGCTGTCACCGGGTACTAAACGGATGTAATGTTTCCGCATTTTACCGGCGACGTGAGCTATTATCCGATGGCCATTTTCAAGTTCGACCTTGAACTGGGTTCCAGGCAGGGCCTCAATGACCACACCCTCCAGCTCAATGACCTCCTTGTCTTTAGCCATAAAATATAACCTGATGATTGTATCAGATTGCCATAGGTGTTGTAAAGCCTGGTATTTTTTAGCGGTTTTTCCGACGGATTCTCGGGAGGAGCAGGCGCCGCTTCGGAGGGGTAGGCTCTTTTTCTTCATCGCCATGGAAGTATTCGGGGTGTTCATACTGATCATAGGTGATCATTAGGGCCCGCGACTCAACTTGTCGGAGTGTCTCAAGCGATACGGATACTAAGATCAGAATGCTGGTTCCGCCAATCACAATGCTGGCGTTACTGACATAGGCCTGGCCGATAATCGGCGTCACAGCTAACAATCCAAGTGCCGTGGCGCCAAACAGAGTCAGCCGGTTCACGATTTTACCAAGATACTGCTCGGTCTGTTTGCCCGACCGGACGCCTGTTATAAACCCGCCTTGTTTCTGGAGGTTTTCGGCAATCTCTTTAGAGTTAAAAGTAACGCTGGTGTAAAAATAAGTAAAAATAAAGACTAGGAAGAAATACGTTAGCGGGTAAACCCACGCTTCCCAGCCGCCCGTGGCGAAAGTCTGAGCAGTAGGTGTCTGAAATAATTCAGTTAATTTGACTCCGATTTCTTCGGATTTAGTGTCGGGCACCAGTTGAGTTCCTTGACCATGGGTTGAAAGCTGACCGATGAAGCCAGGGACGCTAAGGAACGCGATAGCAAAGATAATCGGTATAACGCCGGCCGTTATCAGTTTGACCGGCAATGTCGTGGTCACCCCGCCATAGGTCCGACTTCCCTGGACTCGTTTGGCATAGTGTACCGTAAGTCGACGCGAAGCTTCGTTAAGTTTTACTACTGACCAGGTCAAAGCAATGGTCGCTACGGACATAATGCCGACGACCCACATGCCTCGTTGGCTGAGTTCGCGACCGAATAAGACTACTTTGTCAGCCGCTTGGGTACTTGTCCAATAGAGGCCCTCAGTCAGACTAGCTATCATAACTGGCAGACTGGCAACGATACCTATAGCTATCAGTAGCGAGATACCATTACCGATAGATCTCTCGGTAATCAGCTCACCCATCCACATCAAAATCATAGCGCCACCGGTTAGTGCTGCGACCATCAGCACCCATTGTGCTGTAGAGGTATTAGCGGTTATATCACCCAGTCCGCCAATACTCTGAGCGGCACCCTTGATCAGATAGATAGTGCCTATCGACTGGATAATTGCCAATGGAAAGGTCAGCATCCGGGTGTACTGGTTAATCTTGCGGCGACCGTATTCACCCTCCTTGTTCATAGCCTCCAGCTTGGGGACGGCTTTGGTCAAGAGCTGCATGATGATTGAGGCATTGATGTAGGGGCCCAAACCCACCAGCATAATCGAGAAGTTCGCCAAAGCACCGCCCGACAAAACGTTTAGGAAGCCCAGCAGCTGCTGGCTGCTGGTCTGGGTGTAAAGATTTTCCAGAACCTGTTTGAGAGTTTCCGGATCGCTCAGAGGAACCGGAATATGGGCCAGCAACCTGAAAACCAAGATTATGCCCAAGACCGCCAAGATGCGTTTACGCATCTCATGATGGGTCAGTGATCTGGCAATAATTCCCCAATTCATAAAAATACAACGCCTCGCATGGTGAGTTTCCCATCTCCCTGAGTACGGAATGAGTCCGATGCCCAGGCTGCCCTTCCCGACGCAAACCCTATGATCATTTACTTAATTTTATCACTAGTTCTTTGAGGTCTAAGCGGCTGGCTTTGGGATGTAAAGCTGCCTCCAGCTTTTTCAAGTGCTGATATCGCACCGACGCTGGCCTTCTGTAACTTAACATCTTTTTTAGACTTTAATTCTCCGCCAGCTATCAACTTGACCGATATATAGGGACTGCTGACTATCGCAGCCTCATACAGCGCTTGGTTATCTATTACCGACTTTTTTACCAGTTCCAGCTGCCCAATTTTAACGGTCTCCGGTGTGGAGCGATGGCTCTTAAAACCGCGCAGTTTAGGCAAACGCATATATAGCGGCATTTGGCCGCCTTCGAAACCAGAGCGTACTCCCCCGCTTTTACGGGCGCCCTGACCTTTAGTACCGCGACCGGCGGTTTTGCCTTGGCCAGCAGAGATACCACGGCCAACCCGCCGGGAGGGTCTTCGCTTGGGAAATTGAGTTAGCTCATTATACTTCATGTTTAGCACCTGGAGTCGTCTTAGGAGTCTTCCTTCCAACGTTGGTAAGCCACTGTGAGGACGGCACCATCTTGGACAGAGCGAGCAAAGTCGCATAAGCGCTATTAATACGATTGCTGGAACCTAATGATTTAGAAAGCGCGTTCTCAACCCCGGCTACTTCTAATACGACTCTAACCACACCCCCAGCTATTAGTCCGGTGCCTGGAGCGGCTGGCATTATCAGGACTCTTGAGCCGCTGACTCTGGCTTCCACCTCATGTGTTAAGGTTCCCTTATACAGGCTAACCTTCAACATGCTCTTTTTGGCTACGTCAGTAGCTTTATTGACAGCGGCACTAACGTCAGGGCCCTTGCTGACCCCCACACCGACTTGCCCGTTATGGTCACCAACGACCACTAAAGCTTGGAAGCGGAAGCGCCGCCCACCCTTTACAACACGGGCTACCCGGTTTATATTTACTACTCTCTCGTCCAGCTGTTTGTCGTCAGTGGACTGGTAGCCGCCCCGGGGCATTTTTTTACCTTCGCCGGTAGCCATATTAAAACTCCAAACCGCCCTCTCTGGCGGCCTTAGCTAGAGCATCCAGACGACCGTGGTATTTGCGCCCTCCTCTATCGAAGATTACTTTTTTTATCTTGGCCTTCTTGGCGCGCTCAGAAATCGCAACACCGACGAATTGGGCCTTTGCGGTCAAATTCTCAGATAGCGTACGGTTGCCAACCGTCGTAGCGTAAGCCAATGTCAAACCCCGATCATCGTCAATAAGTTGTGCCGATACATGTCGGTGACTGATGTTTACTGACAGTCTAGGCCGTTCGGCTGAGCCCCTAATACGAGAGCGAACTCTCTGGGAGCGGAGTCTAGATACTTGTCGTTTGTAGTTTAGCGCTTTCATAGTCTTTAACCCTATTCTTTGGTACTCTTACCGCTTTTACGAATGATTTGTTCATCAGCGTAGCGTATCCCTTTCCCCTTGTACGGTTCTGGTTTCCGCAAGCTGCGGATCTCAGCCGCCACCTGGCCAACTTGCTGTTTATCGATACCACTGACTGTGACGGTGTTCTGATCGATGTTGACCGTTATACCAGCTGGTATTTTATACGCTACATCGTGGGAGTATCCAAGGTTGAATTTCAAACTATCAGCTTGGGCCTGGGCGCGATAGCCAACACCGTGAATTTCTAATTTGCGTTCATATCCTTGACTAACTCCTTGGACCATATTAGCTAGCAGAGCTCGGGTCAGGCCGTGCTGCGCCCGATTGATTGCTTCATCACCGGTTCGTTCTATAACCAGCTGGTTGCCGCTATGGGTGACTTTAACTGCCGGGTACAGTCGGCGTGATAAGCTGCCCTTTGGTCCGGTGACGGTGATGTCTGGACCGTTGATGGTGACCGTTACACCACTGGGTATTTCTATTGGTTGTTTACCTATTCGACTCATCTTTAATACACCTTACAAATCAGCTCGCCGCCTAGCTGCTTACTCCGGGCTTGATCACCAGTCATCAGTCCTTGGTTGGTGGAAACGATAACTATCCCGCGCCCGCGCTTGATAATCGGGATATTCTTGGAACTGGCATACACCCGGCGACCCGGGCGGCTAATCCGCTCGATATCTGTAATAACGGCCGGTCTGTTAGCTTCATTAACTGTGATGTGCAAGAAGGCCCGGTGATCATCCTTAACTGAATCGACTTGTTTTAAGAAGCCGCTAGCTACTAGGATCTCGGCTACTTGCTGTTTGACCTTAGAGTGTGGGAGGCTAATCTCAATCTTATTTACTGAGATAGCATTACGGATGCGGCTAAGCATATCAGCTATAGGGTCGGTGCTTACCATTATCAATTCTCCTTCACTACCAGCTACTCTTACTTACACCGGGTATTTCGCCTTTAGCGGCATGCTCCCGGAAAGCTATTCTGGAAAGCCCAAACTGGCGCATATAACCACGGCCGCGGCCTGTCTCGGCACAGCGATTTTTAGCTCTGACCGGACTGGAGTTACGAGGCAACTTAGCCAGACCTTCCCAATCACCGGTAGCTTTTAGCTCAGCTCGCTTGACGGCATATTTGGTGATTAGCTTGGCTCTTTTGGCATCGCGAGCCAATACTGACTTTTTGGCCATTTACCTTACCTCTTCTTTCTCAAACGGCATTCCAAGCCTAGCTAACAAAGATCTAGCTTGTTCTTTGTTAGCTGCCCGGATAACGAAGGTTACCTGTAGACCGTGGGGTGTTGTTGTCTCCTCGAAACTAAGTTCTGGAAACACCGACTGATCACTAAAGCCGATACTGTAATTGCCTTGACCATCGAAAGCCGCTGCCTTAACTCCCCTAAAGTCACGCAGTCTGGGAAGAACCAGATTAATTAGACGATCGGCGAACTCATACATTCGAGCACCCCGCAGGGTAACCTGCAGGCCTATTTGGCTGCCTGCTCGAAGCTTAAAGCTGGCAATCGATTTTTTTGCCGTCGTTATGATCGGCTGTTGGCCGGTTACCTTACGCAGGGTGTTGGTGGCCGCTTCCAGAACTTTCTTGTCTCCTTGGGCCCGCCCCAGACCAACGTTTAGGACAACTCTTTCCAGCTTGGGGACTTGGTTAATATTCTTTAGACCAAACTCGTCTTTGAGTTCAACTGCAACCTTCTCACGATAGAGCTGGTCCAGTCGCGGCGCGTAGCTCTTGGGAGTGGATTTTACTAAAGGGTTCATTATTTGAGTTCCTTCCCGCTACTCTTAAGATAGCGGGCCTTCTTATTATTTTGGCTGAACCGGTAACCAGCCCGGGATGGTTTTTTAGCTACCTGATCCAGGAGGCCGACCTTACTAACCCATAACGGCTTGGTTATCTCGACAACCGCTCCTTGGGGATGAGCTCTGGAAGGCTTACGGTGTCGTTTAACCACATTAATTCCTTGGACCGTTACCTTATTAAGGGTCGGGTGAACGGCCATAACTTTGCCGGTTTGCCCCTTGTATTTACCGGAGCGTACCATCACCGTGTCACCTTTTTTTAGCCTAATTTTATAGACTGTTTTGTTCATCTAAAGTACCTCTGGGGCTTGTGAAATTATCCTGGAAAAGCCGCGTTCGCGCAGTTCTCTGGGAACCGGGCCGAAGATTCTTGTTCCTCGTGGGCTCTTATTGTCTTCGGCCAGTACCACTGCGGCATTATCGTCAAATCGCACCACGGTGCCGTCTTTACGCCGTATTGGACTTTTTGTCCTGACAACCACAGCCCGCACTACGCTTTTTCGCTTTACGCCGCCAGTCGGGTTAGCTGATTTAACACTGGCGACGATTATGTCGCCTACCCTGGCATAGCGCCTGCGGCTCCCGCCCAAGACTCTTATACAGCGAAGACTGCGAGCTCCGCTGTTATCGCATGCTATTAAATTGGACTCTTGAGCGATCATTTCTGTTCTTCCTCGGTCTTAAGCTCAGCTATATCGGCCGTGGCGTCCTCCTCAACAAACTTTATACCGCCACGTTCAACTATCTTAACCAGCCGAAAGCTCTTCTTAGCACTTAACGGTCGGGTCTCAGCGATTATTACCCGGTCACCGACCTTGGCGCTATTGCTTTCATCGTGAGCCATAAACTTATCCTTGACAGTGTATTGCTTCTTATATATGGGGTGGGTCTTCTTGGTGGTCACCGAGATGACAATGGTCTTATCGCCTCTATCGCTAACCACGACTCCGGTTATGCTACGTCCCATCAGATTTTCTCCTTGACCAGCTGCTCGCTAAGTACTGTTAGCATACGTGCTAGATCCTTGCGTTTAGTTCGTAATATGCGGACGTTCTGCACTTCGCCGCTTAACGTACGACGTCGCAATTCGACAATCTCATCTCGGAGCTGAGAGGTCTGGGTAGTCAGCTCGGCCGTGCTTAATTTCCGCGCTTCGGCGATCTTCATCTTGAGCCTCCTGCATATCCAGAGCTTGTTAAGCGAGATGGACTTCCAGCGTCTACCGAAAGACGGCTAGGATGAGGAAACGTATCGCGCTGATACGTTGACGAGCCATGACCGGCTTGTAGGAAGCTAGTGTTCATCGAGGCTGAGTTATGGGTATGTGGGAGGCTCATAGCTCCTCTTTCACAATGAAGTTAGTCTTGACCGGCAGCTTATGTCCGGCCAGGCGCATCGCTTCACGGGCTATAGGCTCAGCGACCCCGTCCATCTCAAACATTATGGTGCCCGGCTTGACCTTAGCCACGAACAACTCCGGATTACCTTTACCGCTGCCCATCTTGACATCCTGAGGCTTGCGGGTAACTGGCGTGTGGGGGAAAATCCTTATCCAAACCTGCCCGCCCCGCTTTATGTAGCGAGTCATCGCTTGGCGAGCCGCTTCGATCTGACGAGATGATACTCGCTCACTTTGCAGACTGACCAAACCATATCGTCCATGAGCCAACTCCGCCAAAGATGTAGCGGTACCGCCGGTAATGCGGCCTTTTCGGACTTTTCGATATTTCGTTCGAGATGGCATTAACATAACTTATGCTCCGCTTTAGGCTTGCGTCTCTCCCTTATAAATCCAGACCTTTACGCCAATGATGCCGGCCCCGGGATATAGGGCTCTGGCTGAAGCATAATCTATATCGGCCCGAAGAGTGTGCAGGGGCACACTGCCTTGAACTTCTTTTTCGCGGCGGCTCATCTCCATGCCGCCCAACCGTCCGGCAATTTCAATCCGGATGCCCTTGGCTCCAGCTCTCATGCTGCCGGCCGCCGCTGACTTAATGGCTCTTCGAAAAGCGATACGTTTTTCTAGTTGATGGGCGATATTCTCAGCCACCAGCTTGGCGTGCAGCTCCGGACGCTTTATTTCCTCTATATTAACCTGAGCGGGTATCCCATAGAGTTTTTCAATTTCCGCCTTCAGCTCTTGAGCTCCAGTTCCACCCCGCCCAATGACCACACCGGCTTTAGCGGTCTGGATATTGACCGTAACCAGATTCGGCGAACGCTCAATATCAACTTTGCTGACAGCTGCTCGACTCCCCAATTTACGGTCGATTAGCCGCCGGACAGCCAAGTCCTGCTTAAGGTAGCCGGCGTATTCTTTTTTGCCGACAAACCACTTACTTCGCCAGTCCTTATTGACTTGCAAACGCATACTTATAGGGTTGACCTTTTGACCCATTAGGCGGTCTCTTTCTTGCCAGATGTTGATGTTTTTTTAGCCGCCCGAAACTCGCCAGCCACTTCAACCCTGATATGACTAGTCTGGCGTTGATAGGGCAGTGCACGGCCCCTGGCTGCCGGCCGATAACGACGATAGCGTGGTCCCGGAGTAACGCTTATACCGGCGATGTCGAGGCCATCCGGCTTTAAGTTGTGATTGTGCACGGCATTGGCTTTGGCGCTTTTGATAACTTCGCCAATCGCTTTGGCGGTACGCCGGGGGGTATGTTCTAGGATAACCAGAGCGTCCTCGACAGAGCGCCCCCGAACCAGTCCGGCCACGATATTTACTTTGCGAGGGCTAATCAGGACATTCTTGGAAATAGCGCGGACTATCATCGCTTCTCCCCTTGACCTTCCTGGCTCTTAGCCAGTTTGCCGCCATGTCCCCTAAACTTTCTGGTGGGCGAGAACTCACCAAGTCGATGGCCAACCATATTCTCAGTGATAAACACCGGCACATGAACTTTTCCGTTGTGTACAGCAATGGTCCGACCCACGAACTCCGGGGGGATGGTGCTGGCTCGGGCCCAAGTGCGAATAACCGACCGGTCATCCTGGCTCAGAGCAGCGACTTTCTTGGCTAGCTTATGATCCACGAAGGGACCTTTTTTGAGTGAGCGTCCCATGCTATCTCCTCTTACTCTGATGTCTTGAACGGACGATGAATTTAGAAGTTACTTTTCGACGACGGGTCTTATAACCGAGCGTTTTCTGCCCCCAAGGCGTCGTTGGTGGGCGGGCCATCCGATGTTTACCTCCGTCACCACCGCCATGAGGGTGGTCGGCTGCGGCCATAACCACGCCACGAACGGTCGGTCGAATACCCATTCGGCGGGATCTTCCGGCCTTGCCGATTACGACATTTTGGTGCTGCTCGTTACCGACAGAACCAACGGTGGCCATACCCTCAATTCCTACCATGCGAATCTCCCCACTCGGCAATCGGATTTGAGCGTAGTTACCTTCTTTAGCTATCAGCTGGGACTTAGCTCCAGCAGCTCTAGCCAGCTGTGCGCCCCTACCCGGCTGCAGCTCAACGCCGTGAACGATAGTGCCCAGAGGGATGCTCTTGAGAGGCAGGCGATTTCCCTTTTTAATAGCAGTCTCCTCAGCGGCTACCAGTTTGCTTCCCGCTCTTATCCCGGCGGGGGCTAAAATATAATGGTATCTACCGTCCTGGTCTTTAATTCTGGCAATCCGGGCGCTGCGGTTAGGATCATATTCTATGGCCTCTACTGTTGCGGTAGTCCCGGTAGGCAGCTTGAAATTTATCACTCTGTAATAGCGGCGCGCTCCTCCCCCTCTATGGCGGGTTGTGATGCGACCCTGACTATTTCGGGCCACCCCTGTTTTTTTAATCTTGGTCAGGCTCTTAAGGGGTTTTTTAGCAGTAATTGCCGAGAAATCCTGTGATGTCATCTGGCGACGAGCTGGTGTAGTGGGACGATAAGTCTTGATGGCCATTACTTATTCCCCCTGATTGAGGTCCGATCAGATGCTTTGCGGCCGAAGAAACCTCTCCTGGTCTTACCTTCTTTTTGGGTTTCTTTGGCTATGGCCTTTTCGGCTGTCTGCTGGACTTTCTCAGCTTTGGCCTCGGCTTCCTTGTCAGCTGCAAATATCGGTAAGGTCTGGTCTTTGGCTAGACGAACATAAGCTTTCCGGATACCGCTACTCTCGCCACGATAGATATTACGACCCCGACGTTTAATGCTCCGACGAGTCTTAGCCGCCGTTTTTGCTATCCGAACACTATCAACTGAAACCTGATATTGGACTGCCACAGCTTCAGCGACCATCTGCTTATTGGCCTGAGCCGGGACGTCGAAGACGTAAGTATTATGCTCCTCGCTTAAAGAGTAGGCCTTCTCACTCATCCGCGGATTTAATGCCAGAGCCTTCATTTCGAATCTCCCAAGCGCTGACTGATAGCCTCCAAGGCTTTACGGCTAATCAGGATATGAGTAGCGTTCATCACATCAAAAACGTTCAAGTAGGCCGGCTCTACGGCTTTTACGGCACGTAGATTCCGGGTCGCCCTTTCTATCAGTGCGTCCTTGGGGCTGACCACCACAAGGATTGCTCCTGTTAGTCCGAGCTTCTTAAGCAGGGCGCTGGTTTGGCTCACTCTGCCATCCTTGCTCTCAAAAGCTTCAATTACTCTTATGCGGTCTTCGCTGGCCGCTAGGCTCAGAGCTTGGCGCAGAGCCAAGCGCTTAGCCCGGACATTTATTTTAAGACGGTAGTTCTCTTCTCCGGTTGGACCAAAGGCTACTCCGCCGCCCACCCAAATAGGATTGCGGGAACTGCCGAAGCGTGCTCGCCCGGTACCTTTTTGGCGCCAGGGTTTTTGCCCGCCGCCCCTGACCTCGCCGCGCTTCTTGGTTTTAGCCAGATTGGAGCGATTGCCCGCCAGATAAGATAAGTAGGCTGTCTTTAGAAGTTCATGATTCTTAACAGACGTGCCGAAGATTTTTTTGTCCAGCTTTACTGGGGTGCTGGACTTAGAGCCAGATTTGGTATAAGTAGTCACGCTCATTATTTAGCCTCTCTGACCAGCACAACGCCTTTTTTGGGCCCCGGGACGGCACCAGCGATACCAATTACCCGCAGTTCAGGGTCAACCAGGGCAACAGTCAGCCGTTTGGTGGTCACTCTCACATGGCCCATTTGCCCGGCCATTTTTTTGCCGGGAAATATCCGTTGCGGATACATCGAGCCGATTGATCCCGGACGACGATAACTTCTTCCTCCGTGGGTCTTACGGCCGCGTTGGAAGTTATGTCGCTTGATTACGCCGGCGAAGCCCTTGCCTTTGCTAACACCGGTAACGTCGACTTTATCACCAACATTAAAAAAGTCGGCGCTCAAATGATCGCCGACTTTCAGATCTTCGGGTAGCTTGGCAATGCGAAACTCCCGCATAAGCATAGATGTGATCTTTGCTTCTTTGGTGTGTCCAGCTTGGGCTTTTCGAGCTTTTCTGTTTGATTCAAGGCCTACCTGAATCGCCGTGTAGCCATCTCTTTCATCAGTTTTTATTTGAGTTACGGCATTTGATGCGGCCCAAAGCAAAGTCACAGCAATAGCTGCGCCCTGGTCGTTGATGGCGCTGGTCATACCGATTTTTCGGGTAACTAATGCTTTCACTTGGCCTTCCGCTTATTTTGCCCATAGTTTTAATAACGCACCGGATTTTAGACACTCAATCTAAGAATATCTGGCTCGGAACAGTTTCTAATCTGTTATTAACAGTGGACTTGAACCGACACCAGCCGAACTCGATCGTTATCTGCTAACAGATTAGCATGTAGTTCCTTTATCTGTCAATCTGTTGTAAAAAGTACAAAACCCAGGGTGTAGCTAATCGTTATCGACAATCAGAGTCAAATACGGCGCACTACCGACGTTTGATCGGTCTTGCGGCGTTTCTTCAACACTCAATAATTTATTCATCAACTCTAATATTTTCACAGTTACTACCCCAGGGTAACTGTCAGGGTGACCGCAGACTGACCGAATCTTCTTCCGAGAATGATCGCTTCCATCAGCCCCAACACAAGTGCTTTTATCAGTCTTACCTCCTGGGCACTCGGCCATAATAGCTGTGTAGCGCGACTCGATGTCGTCGAGGTCCAGATCATTGGCGAATGCAATTTCGGTAACCTCCCTAGCAACGACTCTTCTCAAAGTGCAACGCGCGCATCTGCTGGGTTCAGGGTTTAGTAAATAACCGGTAGCACATTGAATGTACTGTTCCGCACCTTCTGGTGTAAGCTGCTCGTGAGACATACTTTACATCTTGATTTCGGCGTCGCAACCGGCTGGTAGGCTAAGATTCATCAATGAATCTACGGTCTTAGGTGTCGGGTCGCTGATGTCTATAAGACGTTTGTGCACGCGCATTTCGAATTGCTCGCGCCCCTTTTTGTAAACATGCGGACTTTTTACCACTGTGAAAGTACTTTTCTTAGTTGGGAGAGGTATCGGGCCAGAAATTGTCGCACCGGTCCGTAGAGCGGTCTCCACTATCTGTTTAGCCGATTGGTCGATGACCTTATGGTCATAGGCCTTCAGGCGAATCCGAATCCGCTGCTTCGGTTCCGCTACTGCCTCAGCCTTCGTTGATTTCTTAGCCCCTGCCACTACTTCTTGTCCCTACCAGTAAACCATTCAATATTAACCTTCTCGCCTGATTATTATTAGCTACGGCCAGAATAGCGTCTAGTGAGGAGAGGTATTCTCCTACAACTCTGGCTTCCGGTAGCCGTTCGCTATGCAAAACTGCTACCGGCTGACCTGGAACCTCTACGTCTAGTCGCCCAGTTATCTGCGGCCCTTGTTCTGGATATGTCGGTTCAGCAATAAAGTCACGTCCGCCAATTTCAGATCTGACGTCAAACTCACCTAAGCTAACTATTTCGAGCATATTACTTGGTTATTTTGGTAACTACTCCAGCACCTACGGTCTTGCCACCCTCGCGAATCGCAAAGCGCAGACCCTGTTCCATAGCTATTGGAGCTTGTAATTTGACATTGAAGGTCACGGTGTCACCGGGCATGACCATTTCCTTGTCAGCCGGCAACTCAACCTCGCCGGTGACATCGGTGGTTCGGAAGTAGAACTGCGGCTTGTACCCCTTGAAGAATGGGGTGTGACGGCCGCCCTCTTCCTTGGTTAGGATGTAAACTTCGCTCTCAAACTCGGTGTGCGGTGTAATAGTTCCGGGCTTAGCCAAAACTTGGCCGCGCTCGATATCATCGCGCTCCACACCGCGCAGAAGGATTCCGACGTTGTCGCCGGCTTGCCCTTGGTCCAGATTCTTCTTAAACATCTCCACACCGGTAACGACACTTTTCTTGGTGGGACGGATGCCGACGATTTCAACTTCTTCGTTGACTTTGACCACACCGGTTTCCACGCGGCCAGTGGCTACCGTACCACGGCCCTTAATAGAGAAGACGTCTTCGATAGCCATCATGAACGGCTTATCGAGGTCTCTTTTTGGCTCGGGAATGAACTCATCGAGCGCTTTAACCAGTTCCATAATGGCGTTTTCGCTATCAGCATCGCCCTCTAGAGCTTTGGTGGCTGAACCCTTAATAATCGGGGCCTTCTCATCAAATTCATACTTCTTGAGAAGATCTCGAACGTCGGCCTCAACCAGCTCAACCAGTTCCGGGTCAGCTAGATCCATCTTGTTCAAAAAGACTAAAATAGATGGAACCCCGACTTGCTTGGCGAGTAACACATGCTCACGAGTTTGCGGCATTGGACCATCGGCAGCAGAAACAACTAAGATCGCGCCGTCAATCTGAGCGGCACCGGTAATCATATTCTTGATGTAGTCGGCGTGGCCAGGCATATCTACGTGGGCATAGTGGCGCTTTTCACTCTCGTACTCTTGATGAGAGGTAGCGATAGTAATCCCGCGAGCTTTTTCCTCGGGCGCGTTGTCAATCTGGTCATAGCTGACCGGTTTATTAATTTCGCTCGGCATTTTCTTAGCAAGTACCGAGGTAATAGCTGCAGTTAATGTAGTCTTACCATGATCAACATGGCCCATCGTACCGATGTTTACATGCGGCTTGCTGCGGTCGAAATCTGCCATTAATAACTCCTTTTATTCTGATCTAGTAGTTGATAATTTAGCATGGGAAACAATCCACCCCCATACGATATCACGGACATTATAGGGTAAAATAGCCTATTTTGTAAAGGCGGCCCATGTTTATTTGCCCGATTTGGCAATGATCTTCTCAGCGACGTTAGCCGGCACGTCCTCATAGCGGTCCAGCTCCATAGTGCTTGCGGCCCGGCCTTGGGTCATGCTTCGCAGATTAGTGGTGTAGCCAAACATCTCACCAAGCGGGGCATAGGCGGTAATTTGCTTGATGCCAGGGCTGAGGTCTTCGAGGCTCTCTACTCGTCCCCGCTTGGCGTTGAGATCACCAATTACATCCCCCATATAGCCTTCAGGTGTGACTACGACCACCTTCATGATGGGCTCCAAAAGAACCGGCCCTGCCTTTTTTACAGCGTCTTGCAAGGCCATTGACCCGGCGATCTTAAAAGCTACTTCTGAAGAGTCAACTTCGTGGAAACTGCCGTCATAAAGCTCGGCCACCACGTCCACAACCGGGTAGCCAGCAATAACACCGTTGGCCATAGCCTCCTCCACGCCGGCTCTGATGGCAGGGATATATTCATTGGGGATGGCTCCGCCCTTGATGCGATTGATGAATTCAAAGCCCTTACCGAGCTCATTTTGTTTAATCCTGAGCCAGACATGACCGTACTGACCGCGGCCGCCGGTTTGGCGGATGTATTTGCCTTCGGCCTCGACATTATCTTTCCGAATTGTCTCACGGTAGGCGACTTGGGGCTGGCCAACGCTGGCTTCTACGGCAAATTCGCGCTTCATCCGGTCAACGATAATCTCTAAATGCAATTCGCCCATACCGGAGATGATGGTCTGGCCGGTTTCATGATCCATTTTAATTCGGAAGGTTGGGTCTTCCTCGGCCAGTCGCTGCAAGGCGGTACTCATTTTCTCTTGGTCAGCTTTTGTTTTGGGTTCGATAGCTATGCTGACGGGCGGCTCTGGAAAGGAGATGCTTTCCAGCACAATCGGGTTAGCTGAATCGCAAAGCGTATGGCCGGTACTAGTACCTTTTAAACCGACGATAGCGGCGATGTCGCCAGCTTCGACTTCATCAATATCCTCACGCTTATCAGCGTGCAAGCGCACAATCCGTCCTACCCGTTCTTTTTCACCGGTAGAGCTATTTAATATGTAGCTTCCGGTAGTAACTTTTCCGGAGTAGGCCCTAAAGAAAGCCAGTTTGCCCACAAACGGGTCGGTAGCAATCTTAAAAGCTAGAGCCGCGAAGGGCTCGCTGGGTTCCGGTTTGCGCTCGATCTCATCACCGTTTTTGGGGTTTAGGCCCCAAGAACTTCCTCGGTCCAAGGGGCTAGGCAGGAAATCATTAACTGTATCTAAGAGTTTCTCGACTATCACGCCACGGCCGTCTCCACCGGATACTACGAAGAACTTTCCTGACAGTACCGCCGAGCGGATAGCTTTTTTAATATCTTCTTCGGAAAGTCCCTCTTCACCAACTTCAAAATACTTTTCCAGCGTCTGTTCATCTTCAGCGACAGCGTTTTCAACTAGAAGTGAGCGGTACTTTTTGGCCTTTTCCAGCATATCCGCTGGTACATCTCCGACGACCAGTTCTTTATCGGCAAAGTCTTTGTAGGTGTAGCTCTTCATATCAATCAGGTCAACGATACCGCTAACCGACTGCTCAAAACCGATTGGCAAGTGAGTGGCAAAGGCCCGCTTACTCAAGCGATTGTGGATGCTGTCCAAACTCTTGTAGAAGTCGCCGCCAGTTTGGTTAATTTTGTTGATAAAACAGATACGCGGCACGTTATATTTGTCGGCTTGGCGCCAAACGGTTTCTGACTGACTTTCCACACCCATTTTGCCATCGAACACCACAACGGCTCCGTCAAGCACCCGCAAGCTGCGTTCTACCTCTACCGTGAAGTCGATGTGGCCCGGTGTATCTATGATATTGATTTTATGGTCTTTCCAAAAACAGGTTACCGCGGCGGCAGTGATGGTTATGCCGCGCTCTTTTTCCTGGGCCATCCAGTCGGTAGTAGTTTCGCCTTCGTGGACAGCGCCAATCTTATGTTTTAGACCGGTCCGATAGAGAACTGCCTCTGTTGTAGTGGTCTTGCCAGCGTCAATATGAGCGATAATACCGATATTGCGCAGATCCTTTAGTTCGTATTTTCCCTGAGCCATACAAAAAGTCCCTAATCGGACCTCACTATTTAAACTTAATAATTAACAGTCAGTGGCTATTATACACAGAAAAACAACAGATGACTATATCTGTACGATCTTATAACTTGTGGTGGGCTGGTCGGAGAGCATCGCCAATCACATCAGCCAGTTCTCTGGCCTGGTGAGCTTTGCGCAGCTTAGCGGCTGTCCGCTCAAGCGGTGCCAGCAGTCTATTTTGAGCTTGTCTAGCGACATTGCTCAAGGCTGAGAGGGCAACTTCCTGAAAACGTACCGGCTCGGTCTGTGTTTCAGCCTGAGAGATATCACTCTCCAGGGCTTCGACAGCAAGCTCTATCGGCGCTGCTTCTGCTATTGACATTTTGGTTTTCTCCTTACGAGCTCACAGTACGCTTACTTCAGTAGGCTGTCAAGAGGGTTGGGCATTGGCTGGTCGGTCACTAGGCAGCGATGTTCACTCCCGGAAGTCCAAGTAGTGCTTATTGAACACTTTCTCTCCATAGCGCACCTGCCAATCTCCATCATTCTGTTGCCCGCATCAGCTCTGGTGTGCTCCGCGAGTCGAGGATTCTTGCTGATAGCTTGGAAGTGCCCCAAAGACGGGCAATGCTCGATACAGAAGAGTGGAGCTTCGACAATTTGCCCGGTACCTAAAGAAATCCGGCCGGTTGCCCCACCTGAATAGGATGACTTCTGCTCTGACATTAGCTTCTGGCGAAGTGAGCGAAGGCCCGGTTGGCCTCAGCAGTACGATGGGTATCTTCTTTTTTCTTAACCGCGGCCCCGGTGTTGTTATAAGCATCAACTAACTCGGCGGCAATCCGATCTTCCATGCTCATGCCGGAGCGCTCCCGGGCGGCCGCCACAAACCACATGATGGTCAGGTGCTGTTGGCGCTGGCCTTTGACCTCAAAGGGAATCTGGTAGTTAGCGCCGCCGACCCGGCGGGAACGCGTTTCCAGATATGGCTGGACATTCTTCATGGCTTGTTCAAAAACTTCCAAAGGATCATCCACTTTCAGTTTTTTAGCGGCTTTTTCCATCCCGCCGTAAACTAAGCGCTCCGCCAGCTGCTTCTTACCATTGAGCATCACGCGATTAATGAACTTGGCGACTGCGGTGCTGTTGTAAACCCGATCAGGCTGTACTTCTCGCACTAATGATTTGGTAACCTTGCGGGGCATTATTTGCCTTTCTTGGCCCCGTACTTAGAACGGCCCCGTTTACGGTTTTGGACTCCTTGCAGATCCAGGCTGCCGCGAACGATATGATATCGAACACCCGGCAGATCCTTAACCCTGCCGCCGCGGACTAGGACCACGGCGTGTTCCTGCAAGTTATGACCCTCACCGCCAATATAGGCCCAAACCTCCTGACCGTTGGTCAAGCGGACCCGGGCAACTTTTCGGAGGGCTGAATTGGGTTTCTTAGGAGTTTTAGTGGTCACTCTAATACAAACTCCCCTCTTGAATGGTGAGGGCTTTTCATAGCTCTTGATCTTCAAGTTATTGGTCACCCTTTGAAGCGCTGGTGATTTAGATTTAGCGGTGGTGCTACTGCGTGATTTGCGCACCAGTTGATTAATTGTAGGCATTAAAACTCCTTAGGAATTCGGTAGCTGATTTTAACAGCTGTGACGTTAGCTGACAACTCTTAAGCCTCATCTGTACCTTCCGGTTGACGGGCACCTGTCCCAACTGGTATCTGCCGCCCCAAAATAACATTTTCTTTCAATCCGTAGAGCTTATCGATCTTACCGCTGGTTGCCGCATTAATCAGAACACGGGTGGTGTCCTGGAATGAGGCGGCCGACAGGAATGAATCAGTGGATAGTGACGCTTTAGTGATGCCCAGCAGCAGCTGATTATATTTAACTAGTTTTTTGCCGGCGGCGGCTAGCTGCTCGTTAGTCTCCACCACGGCCAACTTGCTGACTATGTCTCCGGTGATGAATTCGCTATCACCAGCCTCCTCGATTTGTACACGACTAAACATTTGCCGGATTATGACTTCCAGGTGCTTATCGGCAATGGTCTGCCCCTGGCTGGCAAAAATGTGCAGTATTTCATTCATTATGTAGCGCTGCGTAGCTTCAATCCCGGAAAGACGCATCAGTTCGTGAAGATTGATGGAGCCGCCAGTCAACCGCTGTCCGGCGACAACTTCGTCACCATCTTTAACCAGCACTTGTCTGAAACCCGGAATTTCGTAGCGTACAACTGAAGTGCTAAGTGGTTTTATAGTTACTGAGGTTTCTGTCACATGCACTTTGCCGGCCATTGGCGCAGTGATCGGCTCACTGCCATCCTCATGAGCGGCTATAGTATCGCCAATTGAGACATCTTCACCTTCCGCTACCTGGGCTTGCCGTCCGGCCAGTGGTAACCTGATAGCTTTTTGGTCAACCGCGGTCACCTGTACCACATAGTGATCCCCATCTTCCCAGACATTTACTTTCCCGCTTATATCGGTTAGATAAGCTTGCCCTTTGGGCGTCCGCACTTCCAAAAGCTCCTCCACACGGGTCAAGCCCTGAGTGACATCGTCGGTAGCGGTCACCGCACCAGCTCGGTGCTTGGAGTCCAAACTCAGCTGAGTGCCCGGCTCACCGATACTTTGAGCGGCTATCACACCTATGGGGTAGTCAGAAGCAACCAGTTGGCCGGTGGCCAGATCAACGCCATACGACTCGCGGCTTACACCGCGGACACTGGTACAACTTAGAGCGCTCATAATCCTGACACTCTCGATAGCTTCGTCTTCCTCGATTGCCTTAGCGATCTCGCGGGTGATCGGATGCTTGGCCTTAACATGCCTTCCGACTGATTCAGCCGTATATCGACCCTCCAGTCGGTCGGCGAAGCCGGCGTCTACGAACTCCGAGTCACTACGATAAATCGGAAAGCCCGGATCATCAGCCATCGCGCCGACCGTAAATACGTCTTGGGCAACATCAACCAGGCGTCTGGTCAGATAGCCCGAGTCGGCGGTTCGAAGGGCGATGTCAATCAAGGCTTTACGAGTACCGCGGGTGGCCGTGAAGTATTCCAAAGGAGCCAAGCCCTGCTTGAAGTTACTGCGTACCGGCAGCTCCATAGCCCGACCGGTAGCATCAGCACGGACCCCGATCATCCCGACAGAATCTTTCATCTGAGAGATATTACCTCGAGCTCCCGAATTAACGGCTATCGACATGGTATTTTCCTCTGTGGCAAATTGCTTGGCCAGGGCATCTTCCACCTTGGCGTCGATATCTGTCCAGGTCTCAACCGTTAAACGGTAGCGTTCGTCGTCGGTAATAAAGCCGGCCTCATACTGCTCGCTGATCTCAGCGGCCCGCTTTTCACCTTCATCAACCAGCTGTTTAAGCTCTTTTAGATCTGAGAAATCGGTCATGCCGATTGATAACCCGGAAACTGTGGCATAGTGGAATCCCAAACCTTTTAGATCATCGGCCATTACGGCGGTCGCCTCCTGCCCATAGCGCTTATGCGCTGCCGCCATAACCGAAGCCAGTTTTTTCTTGGTCATGGTCTCGTTCTGGAAAGGAAAGTCGTCTGGGAATATTTCGTTGAACAACACCCGTCCAGCAGTAGTTTCTCGCACCTCACCGCGGAAAGGCACCAGCACCGGAGTTTGCAGTACTATCGACCGACTATCAAGCGCCATGACCAGCTCTTCAACACCCTCAAACGGGACTGGCTTAGCATCTTTAGTAGCCGGCCGGGTATAAGTTAAGTAGTAGCAGCCTAGAACGATGTCCTGTTCAATATGCAAGATAGGCGAACCATCAGCCGGTTTAAGCAGGTTTTTATTAGCGGCCATAATGTCAGTAGCTTCCGCCTGAGAGGCCTCAGACAGAGGCAGGTGGACAGCCATTTGATCGCCGTCAAAGTCAGCTCCAAAGCCTTTGCAAACCAGTGGGTGCAGCTGGATGGCCTTACCCTCTATTAGAACGGGGTGGAAAGCCTGGATACTTAGACGATGCAAGCTGGGAGCTCGGTTAAGTAAGACGTACTTACCTTTGATGACTTCATCGAGGGCGTCCCAGACAGCCGTTTCACCGGCTTCAATCATTCTGGTAGCTGACCTGATATTGTGGGCTAGCTCCTGATTGATCAACCAGCCGATAACAAACGGTTTGAAGAGCTCCAGAGCCATCATCTTGGGCAAACCGCATTGGTGCATTTTCAGCTCCGGTCCGGAGACAATGACCGATCGTCCGGAGTAATCTACCCGCTTACCCAGTAGATTCTGACGAAACCGCCCCTGTTTGCCCTTTAACATGTCGGACAGGCTTTTTAAGCGACGCCGCTGACCGGTGGCGGCAACCGCCCGGCCGGATCGGGCGTTATTATTGTCGATCAGAGCATCAACCGCTTCCTGGAGCATTCGCTGCTCATTGCGTCTGATAACCTCTGGAGCGTTTAGTTCCATTAGCTTCTTCAGACGGTTATTGCGGTTAATTACTCGGCGATAAAGGTCATTTAGATCAGAGGTGGCGAACCGTCCGCCAGTCAGCTGAACCATCGGCCGCAGATCCGGCGGGATTACCGGCAGTACACTAACGGTCATGCTGGCCGGATCGATGCCGGCGCGCTGCATACTTTCCAGCAGACGCAAGCGCTTCATGATCTTTTTCTTACGCTGGCCCTTGGTTTCTTCAGCTTCTTTATTCAGGACCTTAATCAGCTTAGGCAGATCAATTTCATCCAACAGCTCTTTGATAGCCGCGCCGCCCATACCCACGGTAATAGTTTTTCTTAGTCCATCAGTTAGACTGCGATAGTCATTTTCAGAGAGTAATCGGAGTTTTTCGATACTATCAATCTGCTCAATGGCTGCTTCGTGCTCTTTAGCCAGAGTTTCCAGCTCCTTGGTCCGGGTCTCAGCCAGTTCTTTCACATCGGCGTTTTTAGCTTTAGCGGCCTTCTCATAACGGGCGCTAATCGCCTCTTGAGCGGCTGCAAACTTGGCCTCACTGTCAGCTTTGATTTTAGCTAGTTGTTTCTCATCAGCAGTCTTGATGACATAGTTGGCAAAGTAAGCCACTCTCTCCAGATTCTTGACGGTCATACCCAATAACAACCCAATAGCGCTTGGTGTACCCCTCAAAAACCAGATGTGAGCGACTGGCGTGGCTAGATTAATGTGACCCATCCGTTCACGGCGGACGATGCTCCTAGTTACCAGCTCGCCGTTTTTATCAACGGCCGCTTCACGAGATCTCACACCCTTATATTTGGCATCGTGAGGATTGATGTCTTTAACCGGCCCGAAGATCCGTTCACAGAACAGGCCGTCACGCTCCGGTTTCTGGGTGCGGTAATTAATAGTTTCCGGTTTGGTTACCTCACCGTAACTCCACTCCAAAATATCGTCCGGGCCGGCAATCGCCAGTCGGACGGCATCAAAGTCAGCGATGCTGGTTCCGCGGTGGTAGTGTCGCATATTAACTCTTACCTTTCTTGGAGGCAGCCGCCAGACCTTCTTCATCAATGGTCAGATCGCCGGGGTCCTCCACTTCCATAGATGAAAAGTCATTAGCGACAGCCGCTTCGGTTACATCGGTATCATCTACTGAAGTTTGCGGCGGTTGGATGGTCGCCGGGTGCTTGGCTTCATCACGGATGTTCAGGGCTAGAACCGTTTCGGCGTCAATAACCTTGTTGTCGGCCAAAAGGTCAACCTTTAGACCCAGCCCCTGGAGCTCCTTGACTAAGACATTGAAGCTTTCCGGAACCTTTGGACCTTGGATTTCCACGCCTTTGATGATTGATTCATAGGCCTTGGCACGCCCATAAACATCGTCCGATTTAATAGTTAGCATCTCTTGTAAAGTGTTGGCCGCCCCATAAGCTTCCAGGGCCCAAACCTCCATCTCTCCAAAGCGCTGACCGCCGTTTTGGGCTTTGCCGCCGAGCGGCTGTTGAGTAACCATAGTATAGGGCCCCGTTGAGCGGGCATGAATCTTGTCACTAACCATATGATCGAGCTTGATTATGTACATGCTTCCCACAGTGGTTCGCTCAGAGAAAGGTTCACCGGTGCGGCCGTCAAACAGCTGCTGCTTGCCGTCCTCGGGCAGTTTCGCCTCCTTAAGCAGCGACTGGATCTTCGGGGTTGAGACTCCATTGAAAGCCGGGCTGGCGACTTTTATCCCCAGTGCTCTGGCAGCCATACCTAAGTGGGTTTCAAACAGCTGTCCGATATTCATTCGAGAAGGTACCCCTAACGGGTTTAAGATAATGTCAATCGGTGTGCCGTCTTGTGTAAATGGCATGTCTTCGATCGGTAGAATACGGGCGATTACCCCCTTGTTGCCGTGACGGCCTCCCAGTTTATCGCCGACCTCAATTTTGCGCATTTGGGCAACGAACACTTGGATCTGCATGATGACACCGGCTTTGAGCTCATGGCCGGAAGCCCTGGAAAAGACCTTTACGCCGACGACTTTACCGTGGCGGCCGGTACTCATCCGCTGAGAGGTATCGCGCACCTCCTTGGCTTTTTCGCCGAAGATCGCCCGCAGTAAACGCTCCTCGCTGGAGAGCTCCTGCTCACCTTTGGGAGTAATTTTACCTACCAGAATATCTCCCGGATGGACCTCAGCGCCAATCCGCACGATACCGTCCTCGTCCAGATGGCGGAGGGATTCTTCGCTAACATTAGGGATGTCACGAGTGACAATTTCCGGCCCCAGCTTGGTTTCACGAACTTCTGTCATATAGTCAACGATGTGAATCGAGGTTAAGGTGTCATCCTCAACCAGTTTGCGGCTAATGATAATGGCGTCTTCAAAGTTGTAACCAGCCCATGGCATGAAGGCAACCAGCAAGTCTTTGCCAAGGGCCAGTTCGCCGTCGGCTAAACTCATGCCCTCTACGATAACCTGCCCTGCTTTGACACGGTCGCCGGTATTGACTTTGACGATCTGGTTTATACAGCTCCCGTCATTGCTCCGAGCAAAATGGACCGGGTGATAGGTCGCCGATTTGCCGTTTTTATACTTAACGGTTAGTTCATCGGCGCTGGCTGAGGTTACTCGCCCGTCACCCTCAGCTAGTATCAGCTGCCCGGTGTTGTGAGCGACAACTGACTCAAACCCGGTGCCGACAATCGGAGTTTCCGGCCTAATTAGAGGGACTGCCTGACGCTGTTGGTTAGCTCCCATCAACGATCTAAGAACATAGTTTTTCTCAATAAAAGGTACCAATCCGGCGCTGGAACCGATGGTTTGGGACCGCGAAGCATCCATATGGGTCACCTCGTTAGCGTCAACTTCACCCGGAGCCAGGTGTATCCGGGCGCTAACCCTAGAATGCTTGAAGTAGCCATTCTCATCTATTTCGTTACCGGCGCCAGCGATTACGGCCGATTCTTCCTCAGACGCGTCGAGATATACAATCTTCTCAGTCACTTTTGCCTTGACCGGCCAGGTAGTTCGGTTTTTGGCGGCAGCTAAGCGCTTTGCGGTAGCTGAAGTTATCACTTGCCCGCGCTTAACAATCAACGTGCCTCGCTCATTTTCCAGATTTGCGGCGGCGATGTGGCCGGCGGCTTCTCGGGCCGTGGCGGCATTTATAACTTTACGGTAAGGAGTTGCTATAAAGCCGTACTCATTGATGTGCGCGTAGCTTGCTAAATTGAGTACCAAGCCAATGTTAGCGCCCTCAGGAGTCTCGACCGGGCAAATCCGGCCGTAGTGAGTCGAATGGGCATCGCGGACTTCAAAGCCGGCTCGCTCGCGCGAGAGGCCACCGGGACCCATGGAGCTAAGGCGTCTCTTGTGGGCTAATTCGCTCAAAGGATTGGTTTGGTCCATGAACTGAGACAGCTGTGAGCTGGCAAAGAATTCCCGCACTGCCGCCACCACTGGGCGGGCATTGATAAGCTGAGCCGGCGTCACAGTTTCGATGTCGCTCATACTCATACGGTCTTTGGCGTTACGTTCCATGCGAAGCAGTCCAATTCTAAACTGCCTCTGTATCAGCTCCCCGACTAGTTTGACTCGGCGATTAGCCAGTGAATCTATCTCATCGGCTGGTTCTTGAGTGACGTTGAGACGGATGATCTCAGAGATGATCGCCAACAGATCATTAATTCCCATCACCCTATTTTCTATAGTGTTAGGGGTCTTAAGATTAAGCCGTTTGTTAATCTTGTAGCGCCCGACTTTGCCGAAATCAAAACGCTTGAAGTTGTAGAACATGTTTTCCAGCAGATTGCGGGCGTTCTCTACGGTAGCTAAATCACCCGGCCGCAGGCGGCGATAAACCTCGATTAAGGCTTCGCTGGTATTGGTTGAGGGGTCTTTTTCTAAAGTTACGTCAATCTGCCTGATTTCACCCTGATCGACATGAGCAAAACTTTTTTTAATCTGCTGTTCACTAAGACCCAGAGCTTTTAGGAGCGTGGTGACGGCGATTTTGCGTTTGCGATCAATTTTTACATACAACGCGCCGCCGTTGGCCGATTCGAACTCCAGCCAAGCGCCGCGCACCGGAATCACCTTAGCCCCGTAAAGATTAGTTGTGCCGCGTGATTCAGCGGTGAAAAATACCCCCGAAGATCGGATTAATTGGCTGACTACGACACGCTCCGCTCCATTTATGACGAATGTGCCGCGGGAAGTCATCCACGGATAGTCACCAAGGTAGATTTCCTGATCTTTGACTTGACCGGTGACTTTGTTGGTCAACTCAATGGTGGCCTTAAGCGGCGCTTCGTAGCTGACGTTATTTTCCCGAGCCTCAGATTCGGTCATTTTGGGATCCTCAAAGCGGTATCCCTTAAAACGGATGCTCAGCTTGGTGCCGGTATAGTCATCAATCGGGCTGATTTCAGACAACAGCTCGCCCAGCCCGTCTTCTACGAACCACCGGAATGAACTATTCTGGTGGTCCACCAGATTCGGCGGATTGATTACATCATCGGACTTGGTGAAATATACTCGCTTAGTTAAAACCCCTGCTTTTTTGGCCGTCAAAAGCAATGCTCCCTTGCTCAAATTACATTTTTCAGATTAGATGTTTCGCTTTTGGTGTGCGAAGCCCACTACGTTCGGCGCCGATAGATTTGTGACAAATAAATACAGCAAGCACCAAAGTACACTACTTCTTACAAACAGAATACAGAATCAAGAAGAAAGAATCAAGTTACAGTTATAAAAAACGTTGTAGAATTTACAGTCCCGCCGGGAGGCGGGGAGGACGTTCCTTGTGACAAAGTTACAAGGTGCGTCCTCTTAACGATGCTGTATCACTTTATCCACCAGGCCGTACTTCTTGGCATCTTCGGCTGTCATCCAGTAATCACGGTCCACGTCTTTTTCAATCTTGCTGACAGGTTGACCGGTGTTTTTGGCCAGTAGCTCATTTAGCAGTTTTTTGAGCCTAATTCCTTCGCGCAGGTCAATCTCTAGGTCAGTTATCTTGGCGCGTTCAGCGGCCGAACTCGGCTGGTGGATCATCACTGTGGCATGCGGTAACAACAGACGCTTACCTTTGGCGCCTGAGCTTAACAGAAAAGCCGCCGCACTGGCGTTGACACCTATGCCAACGGTTTGCACATCGCATTTCACATATTGCATAGTGTCATAGATAGCAAAGGCGTTATAGACACTACCGCCGGGGCTATTAATGTAAAAGATAATGTCTTTATCGGGATCTTGATTCTCTAAAAAAAGCATCTGGGCAACGATCAGGTTAGCGGTATGCTCATTAACATCATCTCCCAAAAAGATAACACGATCTTTCAGCAGGCGGCTGTAAATATCATAAGCCCGTTCGTAGCGGCCTTCCTGCTCAATGACTGTAGGAACCAAAATCTGACTAGTTAGTTTGCTCATATGCTATCAATTGTACGAAAGTTAGCACTCACAAGTCAAGAGTGCCAACTGCACTCGCCTGCCCCGCACCAAAACCTGAGCTTAAGTAGTTGATAATCGGATTATGGAGCATCAAGTTTTTGGTGCTGGGGTCAACCCAGAGTGCTAATCAATTGGTTCGATGTGCCAAACTGGTCTTTTTTCAAGAGTAAGTTGGCTTTGTAGGAAAAAGACACCTACCGGCTCTCTAAACCAACTGCTCCCACGATCCATATCCTGATGCCAAGGTGTAGCTTTTTTAGGTATCCCTTCGCCTGCGCCTAATCTCAAAAAGGGAGGCAGCCTTTTAACTTTTGAACGGGGTAGCCGTTCGATTACCGGATTGTCATACTGGCCAATGATTCTATCCAGCACCTCAATAACTTGGCTAAAGCGGTCTGTCTCCCCGTTAAATCCGTGGATGGCGAGGCGGGCCATTACCGCAGATTCTCTAAAATGGCCGTGGGGGTTGAAATTTTCGACTCTCACGTCGTAAACCGGCTCAAAGTTACTTACTCGCATATTGAACAATCTTGCTTATGGTTTTTTCGGTCAGCAGGCGGGCAGTAATATCAGATCTAGCTTCGGGCTTGTCTAGTTCAGCCTGCATTGCTGGATCCTGGTACTGCTCTTTAAGCATCCGGAGTCGGACTTCTAATTCCTCGGGCGTTACTTTAAGACTCTCTCTTTCAGCTATCTCACTAAGCACTAGGCCGGCCTTAACACGGGCCTCGGCCTGCGGGCGCTGGCGTTCACGGTGCTGCTCTTCAGTAATGCCCTCTTCGGTTAAATGTTCTTGCCAGGTTTGGCCTCGGTAGGTCAAATTACGTTTTTCCTCTTCCTCCATAGCAACAATCTGTTCATCAACCATTGATTTTGGGATATCTACGCTGGAGCCTCCGGCAATACGGCTAATCAGCTCGTTCTCGAGGTTACGCTGAGCGTTTAACTCACGCTCTGAGCGCAGCTGCTTTTTGACATCCGCTTTTAGCTCAGCCAGTGTCTTGAAAGGACCGGCTTTTTGAGCTAGCTCATCATCCAGTTTAGGCAATTTCATTTCGCTGACCTTTTTAACATCCGTCTTAAAAGTCACTTTTTTACCTCGCAGGGCGCTAACCCCGTAATTTTTGGGGAACGTTAGGGTAAATTCGGCACTCTGGCCGGACTTAACGCCAATCAAGTTTTCTTCAAAACCGGGTATGAACTGGCTGGAGCCCAGGATTAGAGGGTAGTCCTTACCTTTAGCGCCGCTAACTGGCTGATTCTTGTGGTCAAAGCCGGAAAAATCAATCACCACTTCGTCGCCGAGTTTTGCCGGCCTGTCGGTTTCGGAGCGTTGAGCCAAGCGGGTCTGCAAGGAAGTGAGGACCTCTTTAACATCCTGGGCAGTAACTGTTACTTTGGGCTTGGGCAGCTTGATTTTCTTATAATCTGGCAGGCTTACTTTGCCGACAACCTCAGCCTCTACCTCGAATTCCAGCTGAGAATACGGCACAAATTTTTTAAGCTTGACGTCCGGAGCGGCTACCGGCCGTAGATCTTCGGTTTCCAGCGCCTTCCGGTACAACCCATTCATGGCGTGATCCAGGAATTCATCAGCTAACGCTTTTTGATCGACTTGTTTTTCAATTATTCTCGCCGGAGTCCTACCAGCTCGAAAACCGGGTACTTTTACGCTCCGTGCAAAGTGCCCCAAGACATGCTGTTTTATGGACTCCAGCTCTTGTTGATTAGCCGTGATTTTGAGCTTTACCTGTGTTGGACTGAGAGTAGTTCTGGAAATCTGCATTGCGCTTTAAGCTAGCTTTGTGCGGGAGGCGTTTTAGTATCTTCAGGTTCTGGTCCGTCGTCTCTGGTGGTTTGTGCTTCAGCCATTGCCGCATCTAAAGAAAGTTGTGCAGCCGCCCAGAACCTCCGATCCCTTAATTCTCTCTGAAATTCATCTTGTGGAGTCAAGCTGTCTCGTCTTCTGGGTAGATCGCTCGCCATGGATTGATGTTCAAAAGGCAAGAAAAACTCCCTATATCCTCCGTGCGCCATATAGCCCCTATACTACCCCTCTATTTGGCCGGTGGCGGGGAGCAATTTTAGCTACGATCCGCTCCAGACTTAATTCTTGCTCGTTGCCAGTGGCCAGGTCTTTTAATTTAAATCTTCGTCCGGTCAGCTCGTCATGACCAATAAAGATTACATAGGGAACTCCGGACTTGGCAGCGCTTTTGATCCGCGAGTCCAGTCGACGCTGGGTAGTATCTACCGCCATCCTGAGTCCTTCTTCGCGAAAATTAGCCAGCGTTTTTTGTACAGTCTCATAAATGTCACCGATAAGTATCACAACGGCATCGGTCTCCGGAGCCAGTTCCGGCAGCAGCTTGTGAATCTTTAAGAAGTTAGAGAGAGTTACATCGCCCATCCCAAATCCGACAGTCGGTACCGGATCCACGCCGAACTCCGCGACCAATCCGTCGTAGCGGCCGCCGCCGAACATTGAGCGATTATTGTCCGGATGTTTATCAAAAACCTCAAAAACGATGTTGGTGTAGTAATCAAGACCTCGCGCCAAACTAAGATCAAAAGTTACATTGGCGATCCCGCTGTTCTGGAGTAAGTTAATCAGCTTCTCAAGTTCACCAACTGCCGGATGCTGCTGCGTAACCAGCGGCAGCTCAACTAAGCGCTTTACTTTTAGCAGGGCTACTAGTCTTTGGAGGGTATCAGTCTCACGCTGGGTTGGCGTAAGCAGAGATTCGGCTAGCGAACTAAACTCCTTGGCGCTGATCTTTTCCGAACGGTCAATTAGCCGCATGAAGGATACCGCTTGAGAATGTTCCAGTCTCAGATACTCCAGCATAAGCCAGTTAAGAAGCAGTCGGCTGTTGATCCGTATTTCGTATGAGTCGCGTTTGGCTCCAAAAGTTCGTAAGATTGAGTCGGCAACTAGAATAATCTCGTGATCGCCGGGTAAATCGGAGACCCCAAATAAATCGACATTTAGCTGCCAGTGTTCCCTCAAACGGCCGGCCTGGGGGCGCTCATAGCGCCACAAATTAGGGATGCTGTACCAACGCAACGGATAAGCCAGTTCCTGACGACGGCCAGCCACCATCCGGCTGACCGATGGTGTCATATCGGGCCGTATCGTTACGCTTCGTCCGCCTCGGTCGGTAAAACTATAGGTCTGCTCATTGACGATCTCTTCACTGGTCTTAGCGATATAGATATCTATTGGCTCCAGTATCGGGGCGTCGTACTCCTGATAGCCAAAACTCTCCACGACTCGGCGCAAAACCGAGAACATATATTTTTGGACTCGTTTATCCTCTGGATAAAAATCCCTAGCACCCCGATAAGGCTGGGTCGGCAAACTCATAGTTGCTTTAATTATACGTTACTTCCGGGGTTGCTAAATGGCCAGTGTCGTGCGATATTCGTAGCTAGATAAACAATCGAAGTAGTATGGCCCAGACTAAACAGCACCAGCTAGCCGGCGTGACCGAATTATTTCGTCGAAGCTACGAACTGGTGAGAGAAAATCTTAACCTTTTTATTCTGTTATACGCTGTTCCGGCTTTATTTGCTGTTTGGAGTTCACTTAGCTGGTTCACTGATGATAAGACCACTTGGACCGACGAAAGACTAAGTCTTAGCAACTGGTTCGGCTCATTCTCGGGCCTGAATGTTGAAACCCCGGCCGGCTTGGGAGCTGGCCTAGCTTTTCTGCTAGGTATTACGGCGGTGATTTTTGGTTTACTGCAGGTCATCTTGGCCTTGAGGGTATCGAGCGGTAAGAAAGTAGAGTTAGGTGATATCTGGGAAGAGTTCAAGCAAAAGGGCTTTCGGCTTTTTCTGCTGGAAATCGCCCTAGGGATCTTAATACTGGTGGGTCTCGTCTTACTGATCATACCTGGTATTATCCTTTTTTGGCGCCTATTTTTGGCCCCTTTTATACTGCTGGATAAAAACACCGGGGTCGAGGAAGCCCTGCGCCAGAGCTGGCGCTCTACCAAAGGCTTCGCCTGGCCAATTTACGCAGTACTTCTTTTTGGAATTTTGTTAAGCCTAAGCGGCATAATCCCGTTCATCGGGGCCATCGTCAGCTTCGTCTTAGGTGTGGCTTATGCTTGCGCCCCAGCCTTACGATATTGGGAACTGAAGAAAATCGGCTAGGATTCTTGTATCAAAAGCTCAAAGTAGCGCGTCGAGCCAAAGGGTATCTTCTGCTTGATTTTACCTTTGGCGTCGGCTGAGCTGGCAAAAGTCACCGTGTAGTTGCCAAACCGTTGATTAATTTCATCGACCGCTTCGGTTAGCCATACTTCACGATTTATATCTTCCAGGATGCTTACTTGGTTAGTGCGAGAGGCCTCCAGCAAATAGGCGGTTACGCCCAGCTCGACTATGTAATCCAGCCGGGGGTGCTGATTGAACAGCAGGGTGGCTCGGCGATAGATCTCGCCGTTAGTGAAAAAAGTGCTCTTAAAGGCTTTGCGGGAGTGCCAGTAGTCGCCGCTTTTATATCTAATGTAAACGCTCAAGCCTCGGGCACACAAGCCCTTGTGGCGCATCTTCAGGCCGGTGCTTTCGCAAAGATGTGCCAAGCGGCTGCGGACCTTTTCTTCAGAGGCCCAGTAATCGTCCATCACAAATTGGCGGCCAATGGTCTTGGTGTCCCACTCCACATCATCCACCTCCCAGCCGCGCAGGCGCTGGTGCCAGTCTTCACCGATAACGCTCTTAAAAACCTGGTTCTTTAGCACCTTGGGGCTGGCCTCCAAAAATTGTAGTGAGGTATAAATGCCGCAGGCGTTGAGGCGGGCTTCATTGCGCTCGGCAATGCCGGTTAGATCGGTTAGTTCTAAGCTGGCCAGGGTTTTGCGCAGATTGGCATGGGTAATAATGTCCAGCCCGTCGGGTTTGTGGAGTGAAGCGGCGGTCTTAGCCAAAAAGCGGTTGGGGGCAATGCCGATATTGCATCTCATCCAGGAGCCGACATCATCACGCAGGCGTTTTTTTATCTCGTAACCGATAGCGGTCAGCGGGCGGGTGTTGATGTGCGAGCGGGTGCCAGTAAAATCAATGATGCCCTCGTCAATGCTTTTCATAGTTGTTTTCGGCGAGTAGCTTTTCATAATGCGCACCAGCTGCTGATAAACATAGTGATACTTAGGCGGGTCGGTCTCGATAGTAATGAGATCCGGTACCAGCTCCTTACCCTCGGACAAGCGCATGCCGACCTTGATGCCCTGCGATTTAGCCTCATAACTGGCCGCCACGATGCAGGCGTTAACCGTCAGGCGGTTGGTAACCGCCAGCGGCCGGCCGCGCAGCAGCGGCCTAGCTTGTTGTTCTACGGTGGCAAAGCAGCTGTTGAGGTCAATGTGGAGTATCTGCGGCTGCTCCGGATTCAAATTGTGTCTCACAGTGTCCATATCTCTTTGCTACAAGGTGCCACCTTGTAGTCAATAATTGGTTAGGCGAGCTGGGCATCGGCGATGGACACTAGACGCCAGTCCAGGTTCTCGGCGTCAAATTCCAGCCGATAGTCAGCGGTGCCGTCGGTCATGTCAAAAACATGCACTAAGCTCTTACCCTTTTGGACTGGGTGGCGCAGACCGGTTTCGGTAAATTCGACTCGCCGGCCATCGTATTCCATGCGCTTGGGAAAGCACTTCAGCCTATGGCCGGCATTTTTAAAGTAAAAAGCCACGACACTTACTGCTTTATTGATGGTTACATTATTTTCCATGATTTTGTCCTTTCACCCGCCTAAATTTCTTTGAAATTTGCGCGGGTCCTGCTGAGCTTAAAAGTTATAAGAAAGAGAGCCGATTCCCGCTAAAAGAGCAGATCAGCAGACGGATTTTGAGACCCGCTACCAGTTAAGAGCAGTGA
>Ga0155924_135_pt1 | contig 57113 bp, 57 predicted proteins | sample RifCSPlowO2_01_FD_107578 | JGI IMG/M metagenome (GOLD analysis project Ga0155924, IMG submission 107578) | Candidatus Saccharibacteria bacterium RIFCSPLOWO2_01_FULL_49_22
TACCGCCGGCAAGACGAAATCGGCACCCCGTACTGTGTTACAGTTGACTTTGATAGTCTCCAAAACGATGACGTGACTGTGCGAGACAGAGACTCAACCCTCCAGGAAAGAGTCAAGATAAGTGACCTCCTTGAAAAGCTCCAATGATATGAAAAAGCGAGTTCTTGTAACAGGCGGTGCCCGAGGAATCGGCAGAGCTATTGTTGAGGAGCTAGTAAGATTCGGCTACGATGTTGTAGCCACTCATTACAAGACTGATGACCTGGTTAAAGGCGCTCAGTATCTTCGTGTTAACTTAACGGACAGGGGGGAGCTCGATAAGTTCATCACACAGGTAGGGAATCGAGAACCAATAGATGTGTTGATAAATAATGCTGGTCTCTGGTTGGGAAAACCCTTTGAGAAGATGTCCAAAGAGGAGCTCTTTGAACAAATTGACCTTAACCTGGCCGCCCCGGCACGTCTGATACATGGGCTGCTACCGTCATTGAAAAAGAGTAAAGCCCCTCTTGTGATTAATTTATCCTCTCAGGCGGTGCATCCGGTTTTTCCTGGCGAGGCTATGTACAGTGCTGTCAAATCGGCCTTATCAACTTTATCTACTGTCCTTCGAACTGAGCTTAATCCGCTTGGTGTTCGCGTCACCACATTTCAGCCTTGGGGGGTCAATACATATGGCATTGCAGAACCGAGTAGGATGGTCTTGCCACCTGAGCTAGCAAAGGTAGTTCGCTACGTCATTGAGTTACCCGACCATCTACAGTTAGATACGGTCAGCATTAGCCACATTAAACAATTCCGTGGAGAATATCCTGACTGGATAGAAAAGTAGGGGCAGGGAATACTTAACAGGTCAAGTAATTATGAAACTTTTACTTACATCAAACGGAATTAGTAATCAAAGCATAGCAAATGCCTTAGAAAACCTGTCAGGTAAGAAGTCTAGTAAAGTAAAGATTGGATTCATCCCGACAGCCGCCAATTTAGAAAGTGAAAATAAAGATTGGTTTATAAATCAATTTATTGATTTACGAAAATTCGGGTTTAATTGGGTAGATGTGATTGACCCTTCTGCGAACAATGTTGGGTGGAAAGACAGGTTGACGAGTATAGATGTAATATTTGTAAGCGGTGGTAACACCTTTCACCTTTTGGATCAAACTAGAAAAACAGGTTTTTTAAATTGGCTAGATAAGAATAGGGATAAAAAGGTTTATGTCGGCGCCAGCGCAGGTTCCATTTTGGCCACCCCGACTATTGCCGTAGCTAGTGTAGATAATATTGATGAGAATTTGCCGGAAAATCTGCCAGCAATCACAGATTTGCAATCACTTAGTTGGGTGAAATTTGAACTTCTGCCTCACGTTCCAGACTGGATTAGCCAAAGGACAGCAGAAAAATACGCCAGAATGACAAAAAATAAGTTTTATGCGATAGACGATCAGACGGCTCTAAAAGTCGTTGATGACAAAGTAGAAGTGGTTTCTGAAGGAAAATGGAAGGTCTTCAATAGCGGAACGGGGAAAGCTTAACCACAGCACATAGCCTTCGGCTATAATGCTGGGCAGGCTAGGTTCCCCCGTTAAACCCCTGCCAAGGCGGGTATAATGGGGTCAAGTAATTATGGACGTCGAGCAAAAGATCAGAGAATATTTACCAGACATTCTTCATATGTCCCTCGCTACGTGTGCTGATGATAAACCGTGGGTATGCGAAGTACATTTCGCATACGATAGTGAACTTAATCTCTATTTTCGATCGAAAGAATCCAGAAGACACAGCCAAGAAATTGCTAAAAACCCAAATGTAGCTGGCAACATAGTCACCCAACACCCAGTCGACCAGGAGCCGCGGGGAGTCTATTTTGAAGGAACAGCCGAGATAGTTAACGATATTGACGGCAAGCACGAAGCATATAGGAGTTTCGCCGATAGGCTAGAGGTTGGGCCGGAGATCATAGAAGAAGCGATGGCTAACGATGGGCATAAGATTTATAAAATTACGGTAGCTGACTATTATCTTTTTGACTCTCGCGAATCAAACCCAAGCCAGAAATATCATCTTCCCTGGAAGAAGATCGGGAAAACTTAACTAGTCAAGTAATTATGGAAATCTTGTCAGACCACCATAGATTCTTAGAAGGATATATACACCTTTCAGACATTCAACTCTCAGGCCTACCAACTACAACCAACGTAAAAGGTCACAAGCTGTTGAGGAAGGATGAATTTCACATATCGCTGGTTGATGTGAACGGAGTTGCTAATTTAATAGACCCCCAATCCGTTGACAATATAGAGGCTGAAATTATAGAAGAATTCAAGAAGTTTCTTGAACAGTACAAACTAGATAAATTCCGATTGCTAAATCAATTCCGCTATGTGGTCAAAGACATAAGAAAAACTGTGATAGTAATGTGTGATGTACCAGACGCTGAAGAATTTTTTGCTTTACTGGGTAGGAAATACAAGAAGTCGCTCCCTCGGCAACCAAATCATATAACTCTATATACGCTTCAGGAGAATCGAGGCATTGGAATTTTATCCGATGAAGAACTCGCTGAATATTCCGAGCCAATTAATCTTCCCGAGCTGGAAAAGGTCAAAAGAGCGTAAAATTAGGCTATGCAGTTTTTGGTAATTGGACGGGATGGAAAAGATGAAAAAGCTACGGAGCGTAGGCTTGCGGCCAGACAAGCTCACATAGACTTGGGCGAGGAGCTGAGGCAATCAGGCAATATGTGGTATGGGGCTGCTCTTTGGGACGATAAAAATAATATGATTGGCTCAATGCTATTGATGGACTTTCCCTCCGAAAAGGAACTCCACGACTGGCTGGACAAAGAACCTTATGTTACTGGCAAAGTGTGGGAAAAGGTTGAAGTCCAAAAATGTAATGTCCGTGATCCATGGCAATTTAACCGCCCTAGAGAGTGGTTTGAAAAACGGGCAGGGAATACTTAACCCCAGCACTAAAATCTTGATATGCTGAAATAGTGTTATTCACACTCTTCATCATTCAGGATTTAGTACGGGGCAGGCTAGGTTCCCCCGTTATACCCCCTCCAAGGCGGGTATAATGGGGTCAAGTAATTATGAGTAAGACTTATGTAGTTACTTCAGCGATTATCAAAGACGGTGACAAATATTTTATTGCTAAACGGGCCGACACCAAGCAATTCGCACCCGGGCACTGGGAGTTTATCAGTGGATTCGTAGAAGATCACGAGGCGGCTGAAGACACCTTAGTAAGGGAATTAAAAGAGGAAATTAACGCTGAAGGTATCATAGAAAAAAGACTCGATACTTTCGAGTTTGGCGACGAACACGGAAGCTGGATAGTCGTACCTTTTCTTGTCAGTGTTAAAGACGTGTATATAAAAACTAACCCTGAGGAACATAGTGAGGGCCGCTGGGCAACATGGGACGAGCTAGAACAAATTCCCGGTGAAGACTTCCGCCAACAGCTCTTCTCGCTTAAAAAACTACTATGAGCATAGATTTAGAAAAGCGGGTTACAGCGATTGAAGAGCGCAATAGACGCGTAGAAGCAGACAAGGTATGGGAAACCAGCCTGGTCCGCCGGCTAGCCATATCATTATTGACGTATCTGGTTGTAGCCGGTTATTTATTGGCCATTGATAACGATAAACCGTTTGTAACAGCTGTGGTGCCGGCAGTCGGCTACTTTTTATCAACGCTTGTGCTTCGAGAAATCCACCAACTCTGGCAAAATAGAAAGAGATAGGAGGCACATGTGACTGAACTCTACGAGGATCGCGGTCATGTTCCATTTGGCCCAGCAGCAGGAGCCATCAACGGCTGCATTGAAGAGGAGATGGAGGCCAAGATCATTGATGTAGCAAGATCTTATGGTCGCCGAAAAATTAAGTGGGGGTCAACAAGCTGGGCTGGTGGTCTTGGTAATAGTGGACGGACTTATCATCACAACGAGATAACAGGGATAACTGTTAACGCTATGGGGCTGCCTAATATCGGGCACCCAAGAGCGAAAAAGTTCCAGAAGAAGATGCAGCCGGTAGTTGAAGAATACGGTATGAGCTTGGTTCCTAGTTTTTCACCGGGTGTCGGTGAAGACCCCTTCACTGTACTGCCGGATATGGCCTACGGCTTTGTAGAAGCTGGCGCCACCGAGATCGAAGTTAACCTTAGCTGTCCCAACAAGCTGGAGGAGGGTGGTAAGGCTGTAGAGCCGGTTCTGGGACATGATCTCGACGCTTCTTTTGAAATTGCTGAAAAGGTCCTTGAAACTGTCGGTCCAGGTATTACCGTTGACTTTAAGGAGCCTCCGATGCTTGGCGAAAAGAAAGTTTTAATAGAAGACGTGGCTGATAGGTTCATAATGTTGGGTGGCGTTTTCGTAAAAAACAAAATTATTGTTGTTCCTTTTAATACCATCGGAAATCAATCAGTGCTTGACGAGTGGGGAGAGCCAGCCCTCAGCGTTGGTGAAAAGGGTATAAATGTTGGTGGAGCCAGTGGTGTTGCCTTTGCCAAAATGGCCCGCGCCGGACTGGCTAAATTTAGAACTTCGCTCCCGCCCGAAACTGGTATTACAAGTTCCGTTGGAGCGGCAGATGGAGCAGAAGTTTACCTTCGGGTTGACGAAATGGGAGCTGATGATGCTGAGGGCGTGACTATCTTTTGGGAAAATGAGAGAAAAGGAATCAGCTTCGGCGAGACTATCACCAGAGTCGCTGAGCAATACTTTGAAATTAAAGTTAGGCACGAAGAACAAAGCCCCTAACTCGTTGGGTTGATATGAAGCTTCTACTAACTTCCGGCGGGGTATCTAATAGCTCGATCGCTGATGAGCTGGCTAAACTGGTAGGAAAGAGTCCGGCCAATGTAAAAGTGGCCTATATACCGGTTGCCGCCGGGGCCGAGCCGGGCAATAAAGACTGGGTTATCAAGGACTTCATAAACTATTGGCGCTACGGCTACAACTATATTGATATCGTCGACCCATCGGCCGACGGTGTTGACTGGCGGCCCCGGCTTATTGAAGCTGATATCATCGCTCTTAGCGGAGGTAACACCTTCCATTTGCTGGATCAAGTGCGCAAAACCGGCTTGGATAACTGGTTTAATAAAAACCTGAAAGGCAAAGTCTATGTAGGCGGCAGTGCCAGCAGTCTTTTAGCCACGCCAGATATAGAAGTGGCCGGCATTGGCACGTTTGGTGATAAAAACCTTCCCGGACTAACCGATTTAACAGGGATGGATTGGGTAGATTTTGAAATCATTCCGCATGTTCCGGGCTGGGCCAGTTACAAAGACTGCGAGCACTATGCTAAGACTACTAAGAACAAGGTTTACGCTCTGGATGACTCATCGGCGATTTCGGTAACTGGCGGTAAACGGAAAGTTATATCCGAAGGCGCTTGGAAGCTCTACAATGGCTGAACAGGGAAAGTTCGACCCCAGCACTAATATCTTGACGCTTCGCAATCTGATTACAGACTGCTGCGCTTCAGGATATAGTACGGGGCAGGCTAGTTAAGCAATTTACACCTCTGTAAATCATGATATAATATAGATATGAGTGAGAGACTCAAGAGGAATAGGAATACTGCGCTAGCCTTTCTGGTGGCAGGCATTGCCATTGCGGGTGTTAAAAACAAAGAAGCGATTGCGCCGATATTTAATACCCCGATTTTAGCTGAGGCCGGCAGTGAAGAACAGCAACGTGACGAACGGATAGGCCAGTTATTTGAGGCGACGGCTCAAACAGCCGGGTCGTTAATGTATCGGCGGATGATCGAAGCGCCATTCAAGGACATATTAGTTTACGAAGATGAAAGATACCCGCAGGGAACTGTCCTTACAACCGCTACTGAAAGTGCAACCAAGCGTTACGAGGTAACCATCGCCATGCTAAAAGAAGACCACGGTGATCTTGACCCCTTAACTACATACGGGATAACAGTTGTTCAGAGCAGTAATCATTACCGCTCACCGACGTCAGACGCTGAAAGAAGGATTATTATGCGAAGAGACCCGGAAAATGCTGAGGCGCCTTGGGTTGTCACCTCAGAATCCTTTTCAGAGCAAGGTATTGACAGTCCAACCGGTCAAATAATAGCTTTAAGTTTGACCGAAGTCCAAGACTTATCAGGTGCAATCAAGATATCCAAAGAGACCGAGCGTCTAATACATACAGCGTTACAGTTACCTCTGTCTTCCGAACCGCCGCCACTGCCACCAGCGCCGGATCCACCTTTAGCAAATTCTGTAGAAATCTAGAAGAGTCGCTTGCATTTTTAGGAAGTTTTGCGTAATATCTAACGCGGCATGCAAAGAGACAAAGAATTAATAGGTCGGATTAGTGATGCCCTTGATGAGGCGGTTGACGCTAGTGACCACCCCAGTGTCTTTCACATGATGGAGGCCGAACATGGCTCAGCCTTCAGAGTGGCCGTAGGTGCTGTAACCGTAGAAACTGAGGAAGGTGAACTGGTTGTCACTGCCAGCGAGAAGGAAGTTGCCCGAAGTTTGGGAGATGTTTTGATTAGCAAAGCGACCGAAACAGCTGAAACCCCAGAACAAGACTAATACCACAACGCTCCTTTTTAGGAGTAGAATTATAAGCGGTGAATAAGCAGTACCCCAAAAAGGGTGGGAATTATGCCTTTATTGACAGCCAAAACTTGAATCTTGGCATTCAAAAAGTCGGCTGGAAGCTGAATTGGCGAAAATTCCGCGAGTTTCTACGCGACAAATACGATGTTGAAAAAGCCTTTATGTTCATCGGCTACATGCCCGATAACGTCGAACTTTATGAACAGATGCACGATCTAGGCTATCTGGTGGTCCTAAAACCAACACTAGAAATGTACAAGAATCCCGCTGGCGCCGGCAAAGAAGAGAAGAAAGATGAAGACAAGAAGAGCGTCAAAGGCAATGTCGATGCCGAGCTGGTCCTATTTGCTGTTAAGGAAATGCCCCATTATAAAAAAGCCGTCATCGTATCCGGGGACGGCGACTTTTACAGTCTAATAGAGTATTTGGCCGATCGAGGGAAACTACTGCACGTGATGGTACCTAACTACCAGTACTCAACGCTTTTAAAGCAGTTTGACAAGTATATTGTTCGTCTAGACCAGCTCAAGCGGGAGCTGCGCTACTTCTCCAAGAAACCTCAAAAATAAGCGTACGACAACCTACCTCTCCGAATCCTTCTCCGAACCGCTCCCGCGCGGACGGTAGCCTGCCTGAGCTGCAAATAAGATATTATCGCATCTCCGCCGCCTACCGACCCGGCTCCGCTTCGGCTAAGTTCTACGAAGAAGTTTGGATAGTCAGGTACAATAAGTGCATAAACTAAAAAAGGCCCGCCGAAATTTCAAAGAAACTTTAGCGGACAAAAGGAGGACTCTGATGTTGGGGGATAAAGAATGCTATGCGACACTAGCAGTTAAAGACGTACAAAAAGCCAAAAGTTTTTATGAAGGTACACTGGGGCTTACCTCGGCCGGGGGAAGCGACGATGGAGGACTGATGTATAAGTGCGGCAGTTCGCACCTGTTTGTTTATCCCTCCGAATTCGCTGGAACCAATAAAGCTACCGCCGCCAGCTGGGTAGTCGGTGATGATCTGGACAAAGTTATTGCCGATTTGAAATCGAAGGGTGTGGCTTTTGAGCAATACGATATGCCCAACGTGACCCGCAAAGGAGATGTACATGTTATGGGCGAGCTTCGCGCGGCGTGGTTTAAAGACCCGGATGGCAACATATTGAATCTAGTGAATGGTATGTGAGCCCCGCATTAGCGAAAAAATCAATTGATTTTTTAATATTTTCAGTGGATATTTATAGCATAAGCGGAGGGTTCGAAAATGGAAGTTGAGGTTAATTGGCTGGGCGTCGGCTCCGCCACGCTGACCAGTATGTTAGTGGGCTGGGCTTGGTATTCCAAGCCGGTCTTTGGCGACATATGGACGAAGATCGTTAAGCTGGACGACAAAAAGAGCCGAGAGGCCGCCCCTAAGGCTCTAATTGCCGCTCTTTTGATGAGTGCGGTCACGGCCTACGTCTTAGCACATGTTACCTACCTGTCCTTTATCTTTTTTGACGTTTCATACCTTAACGCCGCCCTGACAACAGCTTTCTGGCTGTGGCTGGGGCTGGTAGCCACCCGCTTTATTGTCCATGATGCTTTTGAAATGAGACCGCCCAAGCTTACTTATCTGAACATCGGCAACGAACTGGTGACTCTACTAGCCATGGGTCTCGCTATCGGCTGGATCGGCCTCTAGGCTCAGGTCACCGTTTTCGTCTCCTAGCTTAAGCCAGCCATTGTAACCAAGCTGCCTAAGCATTTCAGCTAATGGAGGCGGGTTGCTGAGTCGTTTTTCTAGTTCCTGAATCTCCCCTAAGAAACCAGGAGGAAAAGCATGTTGTGCGTACTCCTCTTCGTAATCGAGGTAAACTACTTTTTTCATAAGCGTATTACCCATTTTGACTAGGACCTTGTCAGGCCGTCGTGGACTATCAGACTTCAAGTTTCTTAAGTAGTCCACTCTAGGAAAAACATAGTAGAAGCACTCCAACTCGCGTGCCTTAGCCTCGATGCTCTCCCAAGATAATTGTGGATCAAATGTCTGGATTGCTCTTACTAAATCCGAAGCTCTTTGACCGGTCCTGACTAGCTCCACTTTTAGGCCTCTTTTTATATGGGGTAGCAAGGATTCCAATAAATTATATGTCTCATAGCGCACGAGCACATCGGCGACTGAACTGGCACTTATGAAAAGTCCGGGATGTACCGTGTCTTCATCTATGGCACTTTCTAGTTCAGTTAGCCTGAACACCAAAGTATCCCGCACCGCTTCTTTGTATGAACTCATACCGCCAAATTTATCTCGCACTGCCTTGGCCGATGGGCCGTGATGTCGTGCAGACAAGATGTCCATTCTGGGTCGGTCGGGTAGGCGCATCCCGTTTACCATTGCATAGTCAGCACCCCAGTTCAGATATTGGTGGTCTTCCCAGAACGCGACATCAAGAAACCCTAAATGCTCAAGTGCCTTATTGACTCTAATCTTCCGGTTTATTGTTCGGCGCGGGATTTCATCCTTTTTCTCAACCTGAATACGGCGTAGTAATATATTATTCGTTGGTTTCTGGCCCTCTTCCTCCGTTACCTTTTGCAGGTGATCGATAATGTCCTCAATTGAATAGTGAGAAAATCTATTTCTTACGTCCACACCGTATAAACCCACAGCTCGCTGTAACTCTCTCAGCGAGCCGAACATACCAAGTTTCCTTATATGATGTTCGCTTGCAAGAAGGTCTAGAGCAATCGCCCTTCTGGCGATATGCAGCCGTAGTGATTTGGCTGAGTTTCCCTTTTTCATAAGGCTACTGATAAATTGAGCCTCGGCGAGTACTTCCTCCCTAGACTCTTCTCTATAATGCCTGGCTTTAGGCAAATCAATAGACTTATCGTCGAGGACCTCCGCTAAGGGCATAATATCCAGCGGGTGGCCTCCGCTCTCTATATGAAGATCTATAGCCGCTCTACCAACGAGAGTATCTCCACTAGTGATATCCACCCAATGCCTGTTATCACGGGAGTCAGCAGATGACTCTTTTTCAACTGAACTCATCTCTATAAAAAGTATACTAGAAACATCATGTAGCTAAAAAGGCAAAAAGAGGTCAGAAAAGAGCGCTATATAATGGATAGTATGAAGGGGTCAGATACAGTTGAGCTTAATTCGGGTCTGGAGATACCGGCGATTGGGTTCGGGACGTGGAATATTCATGGCCGCGAAGCCGTAAGCTCAGTCGGAACAGCTCTGGATGCAGGGTACCGTTTGGTTGATACTGCCCGGATTTACGGTAACGAGCGGGAAGTAGGGCAAGCTGTTGGGCAAAGCAAAGTACCGCGCGGTGACATTTTCGTGACTACCAAACTTTGGACCAGTGACCAGGGCCATAAGAACGCCTTATCAGCTTTTGATGAAAGTCTTGAACGGCTGGAGCTGGATTACATCGATTTATACCTAATTCACTGGCCGGGGCATGACACGCAAAGGAGACTGGACTCCTGGCACGCTCTGGAAGAGATTCACGGCTCTGGAAGAGCCAAATCCATAGGGGTCTCCAACTTTACGCCTGAGCATCTTAGGGAGCTGGCCAAACATAGTAAGATAACACCGGCGGTTAACCAGATTGAATTTCATCCTTTTATCTATGACCGGCAGATTCCGACACTGCAGTACTGCAAATCCCGTAGTATCGCTGTAGAAGCCTACAGCCCGCTGTCAATGGGCAAGCATATTAATAACTCCACCATCTCAACAGTCGCTGAGCAGGTAAAAAGAACCAATGCCCAGGTAATGCTTAGGTGGGCAATTCAGCACAGCACAGTTCCGATACCCAAGTCGGCTCACGCAGAGCGTATCAGGGAAAATTTAGGGGTGTTTGATTTTGAGCTCACCAGTAAGCAGATGCATGCCCTCGACGCTCTAAGCGGTCATGACGGCAAAAGTACATTACCTTTTTATGTGCGGCTGTTAAAATAGGGGCAATGCAAGAAGACGCCATTGGCGCAAAAGTTGGCTTTCCTAAGGGATTTATGTGGGGAGCCTCAACTTCCGCTCATCAGGTAGAAGGGGGCAACCACAACCACTGGACGGTATGGGAGCTGGCACACGCCGCCGAGCTAGCCAAAACCGCCCAGAAACGATATGGGCATTTGATAGATTGGGAGGAAATCAAAACTAAGGTAACAAATCCCTCCAACTATATTTCGGGCCGCGGCGTCGACCACTATAAACGTTATGAGGATGACTTTAAGGTGCTCAAACAGCTTAACCTTAACTCGTACCGCTTCTGTATTGAGTGGTCCCGGCTGGAACCCGAAGAAGGCAAGTGGAATCAATCGGCCATAGACCACTACCGGGAATATATCGAGAAACTGATAGAGATGGATATCGAACCGGTTCTTAATATCTGGCACTGGACCATGCCGGTTTGGTTCACCAACAAAGGCGCCTTCGCCAAGTACTCTAACATCAAATATTTTGACCGATTGGTGCAAAAAATCGCTGATGAGTATGGTCACCAGCTCAAATACGTCATCACCCTAAATGAGCCCAATGTCTATACTAGCTTTAGCTATTTGATTGGATTATGGCCCCCACAGGAGAAAAGCTGGTTCAACGGCCTGCAAGTTTACTGGAATTTGGTACAAGCCCACCGACGGGCATACAAGATACTTAAAAAAGCTCATCCCCATCTGCAGATAGGTATCGCCACCCAGCTGGCCAACATTCAGGCTAAACGGCCCCATAACCTCTTTGACGAGCTGTCCACCAAGATCATGCGCTACGGCTGGAACTGGTGGTTTTTGACCCGCATCCGCCGCTATCAGGATTTTGTGGGCTGTAACTACTACTTTACCGACCACTACACCGGATTAATGAAGCGGATTAATCCCAAAACGCCACTATCAGATTTGGGCTGGTATATGGAGCCGGAAGGGTTATATCCGATACTTCTACGAGCTTGGGCACACTATAAAAAGCCGATTATCGTGACCGAGAACGGAGTGGCCGACGCTAAAGACGAACATCGGCGCTGGTGGCTGGAGGAGTCAATCATCGCCATGGAAAGGACTATCAGCGAGGGCGTTGAGATCAAAGGCTACTTCCACTGGAGTTTACTGGATAACTTTGAGTGGGCCGACGGCTGGTGGCCCAAGTTCGGTCTGGTGGCCGTGGACAGGGAGCATGGTATGAGACGGACTGTGCGCCCCAGCGCCAAGTGGTTCGCCGCCAAAATAAAAAGCCTTTCCTAGCTAGGGTTGTAGGGGTGTAGGGTTGCAGTTCCGGTATGGCTGACTTATTATCTATTACCCTCTAACCCTAAAACCCTGTTCTCATATAAGCTTGACCATTTTAACAATCTGTGTTAGTATATACAGGTTATGCAAAGACAAACAACGGACACACCACCTCAACTTTTATCACCCCTTGATCGACCTCTCGACAGAGCGTCTGTGGACACTCGCATGAAGAGCGACTTAGCTGTCGAGGGTCCAGGCAGAGTAACCCCCCGACTGTTTAGCCTGGAAGACGACTCTCAAGAACAAGGAAAGGGCTTTTTCACTAAGGGCAAAATCTTAGGCGCTGCAGTCTTAGCCGCCATAGGCTTGGGAATCTCCCAGACGGACGTATTTAGAAATGCTAATTCGCCGAACGGGCGGGCAATACCCATGCACCCAGTCAAACGAGGAAATGCTAATGGTATCCAGGGTGGCGTCTACACTTCTGAACAGGGCAACACTCCAGCTAAAAACCCTTAGTAACTATAGTGGTCTGCGTCAACAGCCAAACACCATATATTGTGGATAATCTCTAAGAAGTAACAAATTGTGGAAAAGTCTCCGCGCCAACGGAGGCTTTTCTTTATAAAACCTCTTGTCGTGGGTCATTGTGGGTAGTACTATGCATGTTAGTGGGTAACAGTGGGTAGAGCAAAATAGTCTATCCGCACAAAATAAAAACCACTAGCAGATCCACAACTATGGGAGACTACTTCGAACGTAAACTAGATGACAAGCGGAGGCTGACAGTTCCAGCCGAGCTTCGCATGGAATTTACCAGCGGGGTAGTGGTGACTCAGGGATTTGGGAAATATCTGCACCTATACCCAAAGTCTGTCTGGGACGAACAGGTTGAGCCGGGGCTTCAAGGAAACATCCTTGATGAGCTAACCGCCGACCTCAACGTGCGTTTCCGGATGGGCAAGGTAGAGAGCGTGATAGACGGCAAACAGGGCCGAGTCACGCTGGAACAGCATCTCTTAGACTACGCCGGCATTAGCCGCGAAGTCGTAGCGGTGCGGGCGGGACGGTACTGGCGTCTGTCAGCCAAGCCAAGGGTATAGAACAGTCGAAACCTTAACAATCTGGTTTAGCAAGCCATTAGACACCTCACCTGAGGTTTCTCATCGCGCGGGCGCGGAATAAATCCGACGCTAGGGCTGCGTTTCCCGAGAAATCTAGAAGGAACGGTTAGCTCAAGATCAGCTAATTGGCAGTCAGCCGGTGGACTCATAAGGGTAACCACCGTTAAAAAACCTTAGCACCTTTTCTTTTGTAACACCTCCCAAAACTCCACCTCACTAAAAAGTCTCTCACAAGAACTTTTAAGGAACGAAAAAGCAAGAATCTCTCACCTCGGTGAGACAAAAACTCGCGCTTCTTCGCTTCCTTTTACTCCGAGTACTGCTCTCGGAGCAAACAAAAACAAAAAACCCCCAAAAACAAAAAGCTGGCTGCTGATTAGGTGACCTTGACACCAAAACAAACACAAAAACAAAAATGCCAAAATCGTCACCTCACGTGGCGGTGCTCACACACGAAGTATTGCGTCTGCTGTCTCCGAATGCCGGAGACAGTTATCTGGATGTGACTGCCGGTTACGGCGGACACGCCCAGGCAGTCCTGCAAAGTACCAAAGCGCCGCTAAAAGCCGTTTTGATTGATCGTGACCGTCGAGCCGCAGACTATCTCAAGCAGAAGTTTGCCGGTTCCGGGGCGAAAGTCATCAAGAGCGACTTTTTATCTGCCAGCCGGCAGTTGGCGAGGCAGGGAAAGACCTTCAATTTAATTTTGGCCGATTTGGGTGTTAGTTCACCGCACCTTGACGACGCCCGACGAGGCTTTTCGTTCGAAAAACCGGGGCCCCTGGATATGCGAATGGACCAAAACCAGGTCCTGACCGCAGCTCAGATAGTAAATGAGTGGGACGGGCCCGAGCTGTCAGCAGTTATTGCCCGCTATGGCGAGGAACCCAGAGCGGCTCACATAGCCGAAGCCATTATCGCTTCTCGACCGGTAGGCGATACCAGACAGCTGGCCCGAATCGTTGCCGCGGTCATGCCAAGGCGCCAAAAGCTTCATCCGGCCACCAAAACCTTCCAGGGCTTGAGAATTGCCGTTAACGCCGAGCTGGTCCAGCTGGAGGAATCTCTGCCTATCTGGCTGGGACTCTTGACCCCCGGCGGCCGTATGGCCGTGATCAGCTTCCATAGCCTGGAGGACCGTATCGTAAAGCATTTTTTTGCTCAATTCGGCGGCAATACCTACGATGCCGAGCTGACCGTCCTAACACCCAAGCCAGTCACCGCTAAACCAGACGAAATAGTGCATAATCCGCGAGCTCGCAGCGCAAAACTTCGAGCTTGCCAGCGAAAATAAAAACAAAAAGAGAGGAAAAACAAAAATCTGATGCCAATTAAGGTACAGAGTACATCCCGCGCATACAAAGTACACGTTAGAGTATTGTAACGAGTGATTTGAAGGGAAGAACGGTGTATCAGCCGGTATGCAGGCTGATACACCACCAAGAAAACAAAAATATGACATACTCAAGCTCAGTTGCCACCCAATCCCGTCCACAAGTTCGACGTAATCAAAATTCCGTAGCTTTTGGAGCTGCTGCAAAAAGTTTGGGTCCGGTAAGTAACACCATCATCCTACTTTTTCTATTCGCGCTTATTGGTTTGCTCTATCTTACGCAAGTTACTAAGACCAATAGCTTCGGCTATAGCATAAATGAACTTCGTCAGCAGCGGTCTCAACTGCAGGACGAAAAAGCCGACTTAGAGATAGCCTCTGCTCGCTTACGATCACTTGATCGTGTTGCCCAGAGCGAGGTCGCCAAGTCACTGGTTCCAACAACACCGACCGGAACAGTTCAATAGCTATGAAGGGTGAGTAGTGGCACCCCGTAAATTGACAAATTCCAGCTCCAGCGGCTCGTCAAATCGTCGAGTCCAATTTTGGTATGCTGTCCTGATTATTATCCTGGCGGTAATGGTTGGACGGCTATTCTATCTGCAAGTTATCAGACATGAGCACTACCGTATAGCCGCCCTGGCTGATCAGCAGAAAGAGTACGCCATTGCCGCAGAGCGCGGGATTATCAAAGTTCAAGATGGCGGTCGCCAGACGCCGATAGTTCTAAACGAGAAGCTTTATACTCTATACGCCGACCCGGTCTATGTAAAAGATGTCGGTGACACTGCTGATAAACTGGCAACTATTACCAAGGGTGATGCCAAGCAGTACGCCAGCAGCATAAAGTCGAACAGCAGCCGCTACGTGGTCTTAGCTAAGCGATTAAGCGAAGAACAGCAAGGGCAAGTTCTAGCTCTTAAGTTACCGGGAGTTGGAGCTCAAGCGATTAATTACCGGACCTATCCACAAGGCTCATTAGCTTCACAGGTTCTAGGATTTGTGAATGACGAGGGGAAGGGGAGTTACGGGGTTGAACAAGCCCTGAATAATGACCTTGCCGGACGAGCCGGGAGATTAAAAGCCATAACTGACGTCCAAGGTGTTCCTCTGGCGGCCAGCGAAGATAATGTCGAGATAAGTCCCCAGAATGGTGATAATGTAATTTTGACAATTGAGCTGGCTATGCAGAGGCAGCTGGAGTCAATTATGAAAGCTGGTCTGGATAAAGCCAAGAGCGGCTCGGGTAGCGCGCTGATTATGGATGCCAATACCGGGGCGGTCAAAGCAATGGCTAACTTGCCAACATATAACCCGGCTGATTTTTTCAATGTTACTGACCAAGGCGTATTTAATAATGCCTGTGTTAGCTCGCCTCTGGAGGTTGGTTCGGTCATGAAAGTAATGACCGCCGCGGCGGCGCTGGATTTAGCTGTTATAAAGCCGGACACTGCTTTCTATGATCCGGGGCATTGGAAATTGAATGACCACGAAATTACCAACATTGAAGAAGTCGGAGGGCCCGGTACCCGAACTATCCCTCAAGTGCTTGATAGATCAATAAATACCGGGGCCGCTTGGATGTTAATGCAAATGGGCGGTAAAACCGGCTCTGTAAATAAACAGGCCCGGGAGCGCTGGTATGACTACATGGTTAACCGCTACCAGCTGAGTAAGCCGACGGGGATTGAGCAGGGCTATGAATCGGGGGGAACTGTTCCTGATCCCAATGAGGGCTTCGCCCTGGAGCTAGCCTATGCCAATACATCATTCGGGCAAGCTATGACCGCCACGCCCTTGCAAATGGCCGCTGCTTTGGCTAGTGTCGTCAATGGCGGTACTTACTATCAGCCTCGACTGGTTGATGCGGTGGCCAAAGCAGACGGGCAGACTAAGAAGATTACTCCCAAGGTTGTCAAAAAGGGGGTAGTGGCCGGCCATGTCAGTGATGAAGTCCGACAAATGATGGAATTCGTAGTAGCCAATCACCGTCCTCAGCCGCCATTCGCCAGCCAATACAGTGTAGGCGGTAAGACCGGAACGGCTCAGATAGCAAACCCCAGCGGCGGCTATTACAAAGATAAATATAATGGGATGTATATCGGCTTTGTAGGTGGCGATAGACCACAGTACGTAGTCGTCGTACGCGTCAATGAACCTAAGATCGGCGGCTACGCCGGTTCAGCGGCGGCCCAGCCGATTTTTTGGCAGCTGGCGCATATGCTGATCAATAACTTTAATGTCCAGCCAAGAAGCCACTAAAGATGGTATAATAAGCCCCTAGCCACCTAAAACAGACATGCATAATTTACAAATTGTCATTGAAACCAGCACCGTAGAGCAGATCCTGACCTTTGGTTTTTTGGGCTTTTTGACCGCTATGGCTCTGACACCGCTATATACTACTGCGGCCTATGCCGGCGGCTGGTGGAAGAAACCCAGAACTAAGACCATAACAGGTGAGGCGGCGAAAGTTTATCAGAAATTACACGCTGCCAAGCACATCCGCAATATCCCGACCATGGCCGGCATTATCTTTATTCTGGCGACAGTATTAGTAACCATCGCTGGAAACTTAAGCCGCTCAGAAACCTGGCTGCCACTGGTGGCCATGGCCGGAGCGGGGACTATCGGTCTTTTTGATGACATTTTAAATATCAGAGGCTTTGGTAATGGCATTGCCGGCATGCGGGCCAAAGTTAAATCAGCGCTTTTGATCGGGGTCGCCTCTATTGGCGGCTGGTGGTTCTTTGCCAAGCTGGAGGTTGAGGCTATTAACATTCCGTTTTACGGCAGTCTTGATATCGGTTGGCTGATAATCCCACTTTTTATACTGGTGGTTTATGCGACGGCTAACGCTGTTAACATTACTGATGGGCTGGACGGCTTAGCCGGCGGGCTGGCCGCCTCGGCCTTCGGAGCGTATGCCGTAATCGCCTTTATAGAGGAGAAGTACGGTATTGCCGGCTTTTGCATGACGGTTACCGGTGCGTTACTTAGTTACACTTGGTTTAATATTCACCCGGCCCGTTTTTTCATGGGTGATGTCGGGTCGTTCGCGCTGGGGACGGCGCTTGGCGTGGTGGCATTGCTTACTGATACGGTTTTACTACTGCCGGTGATCGGTTTTGTTTTTGTGATGGAAGCCGGTTCATCTCTACTGCAGGTGCTTTCCAAGCGCTTACGAGGCGGCAAGAAAATTTTCGAGATTGCTCCGATTCACCACCATTTTGAGGCCGTCGGTTGGCCGGAGACTAAAGTAACTATGCGTTTTTGGGTAATCGGTCAGGTAGCAGCCTTTATTGGAATAATCCTGTTCATTTTAGGTGGGCCGCTGTGAACGACCGACCCCGCCGGACGCTGCGGTCTAAACTGTTAACCGTCGGCTCAAACGCCGCCTCTGAGTCGGTCGGTCGCCGGCACAAACCTGATTATTGGATTCTCATCTTGGGCTCGGCACTTTTAGTCCTCGGTCTGGTGGTAGTTTATTCGATCAGTCCCGGTTTAGCGGCTTCGCAGGGCATCAGTCAGGGTTATTTCATAACCAAACAGCTTATTGATGTCGGCTTAGGTTTAACGGCTTTTCTAGTAGCCGCCTATTTACCCGCTGGCTGGTGGTGGAGGGTGGCTACACTGTTGGCAATTCTGGCGGTCCTGGCTTCACTGTTAGTTATGATTATGCCTACCGATGCTCTGCATCCAGCCCACCGTTGGATTAGGGTCGGTAACTTCTCATTCCAAGTAGTGGAGTTAATAAAGCTAGCTCTACTGGTTTGGACAGCTCGTTTTCTGACCTTAGCCTGGCGATCCGGCAGGATTGCCGATAATAAAGCCACCTTGCGGCCGCTCCTGATAGTAACGATTATCGCCGGAATGGTAGTGGCTATGCTGCAAAGTGATTTTGGATCTGCGGTTGTGGTGGTGTCCATGGTAGGTTTGATGGCCTACGTTGCCGGCATCCCGCTTCGTAAGATTGGTCTCATCGCCGGCATTATTAGCATACTTTTAGTGCTGGCTATCGCCAGCACACCCTACCGCCGCGACAGACTGGCTAATTTTTTGAATCCCGGAGCATCGTGCGAAACAACCGGCTACCAAGCCTGCCAGGCCCTGATATCAGTAGGGTCGGGCGGGGTGTTTGGACTAGGTTTGGGCCACAGCGTTCAAGCCTACGGCTATCTACCGGAAGCCGGTAATGACTCAATCTTTGCTATTATTGCCGAGAAGTTCGGCTTTATAGGCACTATCTTAGTACTAGTTCTTTATGGGGGGCTTATCTTTAGGCTCAAACTGCTAATCACCCACACTTCAAACCAATTCAACAGATTACTAGTGGTTGGAGTATTAGCATGGCTCAGCACTCAAATTATTATTAACACCGGCGCCATGCTGGGGCTGTTGCCCCTAAAGGGGATAACGCTGCCGTATATTAGTCAGGGTGGCACTAGTTTGATCTTCATGACTGCCGCTTTGGGGCTGGTTTTTCAGATTTCACGATATACTAATTACAGTAAAACTGAACCGAAATTAAACCTTAGTGAAGCAACAAACAGTTACTATCGTTCTGACGGGCGGGGGATCAGGCGGCCACATAACCCCGCTTTTGTCGCTCGCCCGCGAGCTTAAAAAAGCCAACAAAGCCTGTCGCGTAGTATATATAGGCCTTCGTGGCGAGAAGGTAGAAGAACTATCTTCGCGTTACGAAGTTTTCGATGAAGCATACACCATAGCCGCCGGCAAATTCCGCCGCTACCACGGTGAGAGTTTTTTAAGGCAACTGCTTGATATCCGAACACTGCTACTCAATATTCGTGATTTCTTTAAAGTTAGCGCCGGAGTATTCTCGGCTCGCCGATTGCTAGGGCGTATTAAGCCGGATGTTGTATTTAGCAAGGGTGGTTTTGTAGTAGTACCTGTAGGTATTGCTGCTCGATGGCGTAAGGTTCCGATAATCACCCACGACTCAGATGTCACGGCTGGCTTAGCCAATCGAATACTGGCGCGCTGGGCGGTGGTGAGGACTAGCGGGCAGCAATCAGCTGCCGGAGATTCCCGTTTTGTTGGCATACCGGTGGGTGAACGCTTAAAACCTGTTACTGATAGTTCCCAGAGAGGCTTCAAACGTCTAATTGGTATTCCATCTAGAGCCGAACTCCTGCTAATCGCTGGCGGCGGCTTGGGGGCAAGGGATATTAACGAGCGGATGGTCTCTATCATGCCAAGATTGCTGATGAATAACCCCAATCTTTACGTGGTACATATAACAGGCAGTCAAAATGAAAAGGAGGTACGCGATGCTTACCAGATATCAGCCGAGGACGCCCATCGCCTGACAGTTATCGGTTTCTCTAACGAGTTTGATAAGTATAGCGCCGCCGCCGATCTAATCGTTAGTCGGGCTGGGGCTACAGCGCTGGCGGAATTCGCCGCTCAGCATAAAGCAGTTCTGTTGATTCCGGCAACGCATTTAGCGAGTGGACATCAGCTGGAAAACGCCAGAGATCTGCAAAAACGCCGGGCAGTTAAAGTTTTAGATAATGAGGTACCAACTCAAAAACTGTTTAATACAGTTGATGATTTGCTTAATAATAAAACAGCCTTACGTGATCTGGGCACAAACTTGGGTAAGCTAGCTAATCCAAGCGCAGCTGCTGATCTGGCAAAGATAATTCTTGATGTCGCCTACCGCTATAAAAAGAATTAATGCTATTAAATCGGCGAAAAAATTCAAAGAGTAACGCCGGCCGACAGGGCACCTCGGCAGCTGGTCGGTTTTATCGTGCCGGAAATAGCAATTCTTCTCGCGTAAGTCCATTCGGTAACAAACAAGCGGCCCAAAGCAGATCGCGCCGTTGGCTGGCCAGACTCACCGACATTACTATAGTGATAGCTGTGCTAGCGGTAGCCGTTTATAGTTTGATGGTTAGCTCGCCACCCGACATTAGGGTGGTAAATAATTTTTACAACACTAAGGAAGTGTACTCAAAGGCCGTGATCGAGCAATTTGATAAAATAAAAAATTCCAACAAAATTACATTTAACGAAAAAGAGATGGAGAGCCAGCTTAGGAAGCAATTTCCGGAGATCTCTAAGGTGATTGTTGATTTACCGCTTGTTGGGCAAAGGCCCAAAGTAACCATTGAAATTGATGAACCAGCCCTTCGACTGGCTGGCGGCAGTGGAGAGTACGTAATAAACAAAGCCGGCGTGGTAGCTGCCAAGAGTGATGGACTGGCCGCCGCCTCGTCACTTGTTTTAGTCAGAGATGAGAGCGGTTTTGATTTACAGGCCGGTAGTCCGGCACTGGATAAACAGGCTGTTATCTTTATCGAAGCTCTAACTGCCCAGCTCAAAAAAGCTAAAGTACCGATTGAGTCACTGACCTTTCCGCCGCGTGCTCAAGAGCTTAACTTAAAAACAGCCGATCAGCCTTACTATGTCAAATTTTATCTTGGCGGTGACGCCGCTAGCCAGATCGGCCAGTTCCTAGCGGCCCGCCAACAGTTGACTAGCGAAGGCATTCAACCTCATGAGTATCTAGATGTAAGGGTAGCGGGTAAGGTTTTTTATAAGTAGCCTCGGTGCTATACTTAAGCCAAATTAGTGGGTGGGCAGGAGACATCTCACCTTGAGCTCTAGGTCGCCGGTAGAACTGTCAATTGGCCTCTATGAAAGAGGTGCGGTAGGCTACGCCAGCTCTATTGGCGAATTCATTAGGCTAAGGTCCGAACGAATGTCACCGGCCTATGTGAATCTTCGTCCCATAGCCTCATTCTCCGAGAATCACGCTATGCCCGTGGAGGAGCAGAGAGAGGTAAGGGACTTGGTAGTTAGTTCTTTTTCAGACTTGCTGGATATCAGCCCTCATAACTACGACCATATTTTAGGAGTCCCGCACGCAATGACAGCTGTAGCGGGGTTAGTGGCTCAGGCCCGTGGCGATTCGCTATTAACGATGCGATCTAGCGCTGACAAAAAATATGGGGTGCATAAACCCATCGAAGGTGACTATCGGGAAGGTGATGTTGTTATAGCTCTAGATGATGCCATTACCGACGGCGGCGCCAAACTAGATACCATAGCCAGAGCCGAAGAACTCGGTTTGGTTATTCCGGAGGTAGCCGTATTAGTGGATCGTGAGGAAGGCGGACGCGAGGCTTTGGAGGAAATGGGGTATGGATTCAGCTCGGCTATCGGACTCGGCGGAATCACTTATGTATTAGCTGAGCAGGGAATAATAACATCGCAACAGCGGAACTGGATGGAGAAGTACTACGTTAGCCTGGTAGAGGGTGGAATAATTCCGGCTATCCCGAAGAGCTTAGTTGAAGGTCCGGAAGACTGGTCTCTCCCCTCCTAGTTCGTATTTTGTTCTTCTTTTTGATTTAGCTTGCTGGGCAGGGAAAAACTATACGATACTACCGAATTGCTAAATGTCAAATCAACCTGTCTAGGAAAAAAGTAGGGGAAACTTAGGCAAAACATAGAATACCCAAAAAGCAAACATGGTTGTGGATAACTTTGGATATTCACAAATTTTACGACACGTCTAGGAACGAGTACGTACCAATAAATGGGTTGCTAGCCTGCCTACCGGCAGGCAGGCGCCACAGGCTTGAGCAGAGCGAAACCGGCAAGCACACACACTTTTTGGTATGTACGAGCAATCGTCCCCTGTTAGGGGGGTATTGTGACACATCACCCTTAAGCTAATATATACAGTCGTAAAATATACATTGTGCGACATGACGCGTTGAGCCTGGTTGCTATTCTCCAACCCGCGGCTGTCGGTATCTAATCCCGGATTTTTTATTTTTTATTATTTCCCTCGATTGACTCGATACCTTGTACCCTTACTGGATTAGTGTGCGCTCCATCACACTACCTATATACCTAGTTCGTAAAATGTTCAGTATGTAAATATGAACGATCATCAACATAAATGAAAGTAGATATAGGCTCTTTCGTTATTTAGCGTAACCGGATGACCATCTCTTGGCTATCGGCACTAATGGGAGCTTGGGGCTTGGCCTGCCCTGTAGGACTGGTAGAGCTTTGAGCCGGCGGTTTCCTACGGCTGCGACGCCGACGCCTCTTAGTAGCTGACTGCGGCTGTTCAGCTGCGCTCAAACTACCAGCCGCCAGTTTGCCGATATCGGACGGTCTTTCCGGATGCGCTGGAGGGGAAGCACTTTTGGGGGCAGGTGCAGCTGGGGGTTGGGGTTTTTTGGGCTGATTTTGCTGACGGTCCATTGCCAGACCGGCGGCGCGGCGAACAATATCTTCTACCACCGGTCGCTCTTGGGCGTAGCGCTGGCGGGATAATTCGATTATCTGGGTTGAGGAATCTTGTGCCGGTAGTGGCAAGTTCAAGGTCTTGGCCGAAAAAGGCGGAGCCTTTTCGCCATTGATCATCATGGTGATCACAAAATATCGTGAGTGCTGGGCTATCAAATCGGCCTCTTCGAATTGTGGTTCAAAGTATTTTTTCAAAAAAGGCGCGTCATCCGGACTAACCCTAAAAGTTATAATGGTGCCGACGTTGCCAAACACCGCATCGCGGACCGGCTCACTCATCTGTGAGATGTATTGATTAGCAACTGTAAGAAAGAGATTATACTTTCGGGCCTCCGATAGGATAGCCGCGAAACTGTCAGTGGCAAAGTTCTGGAACTCATCGACATAAAGATAAAACGGCCGACGCTGCTCCTGAGGCACGTTGGCTCGACCCATAGCGGAAAGCTGGATTTTAGTGACCATCATGGCGCCTAAAATACCGGCGTTGTCCTCGCCCATTAGTCCGCGGGAAAGATTGACGATCAAAATCTTACCCTGGTCCATAATCTGGCGCAGATTGAAGGTGCTTTTGGGCTGGCCGATAATGTTTCTAACCATCGGATTGGCCGTGAAAGCACCCACTTTGTTCAGCACCGGAGCCACTGCCTCGGTAGCAAACCTTTCATTCCAGCTAGCAAATTCGGTTATCCAGAAGTTCTTAACTACCGGGTCATCGATATGAGTGATGACCAAGTCGCGGAACTTTCGGTCAGTCAGCATCCTGGTGATATCCAGCATTGTGGAGTTGGGGTAATCCAGAAGCGCTAGTAAGGTGTAGCGCAGGATGTATTCCAGACGCGGTCCCCAGCTTTCGGCAAACAAGCGTTTGAGTACCCCGACTAACTCTGAGCTGACATGGCCTTTGAGCGATGGGTCGCCAACTTCCAGGGGATTAAAGCCGATTGGGTAATCGGAGTCCGCCGGGTTGAAGTAAACCACGTCATCAACTCTACGCGGCGGAATGAAGCTTAGCACGTTCTGGGCGTAATCGCCGTGCGGGTCAATGACCGCGAAGCCCTGATCATAGTAGATATCAGACAGCGTTAATAGCTCTAAAGCGCCGGATTTACCAGTTCCGGTTTGACCAAGGAGGTAAACATGTCGGCCGCGGTCTTCGCGGTTAAGGCCAAAGACGGTGTTATCACCACGGAAATTGGTCACTCCAAACAGACTAATGTCGCGTTCGTTGCCGACCACTTGCACTGGAATATTGGGCGGCGGTTCAGCCGTTTTGGTAGTAGCCCAGACGATATTAGGTGTTTCCACGGTGGTGTGCGGCAGGTGGAAAAGACTGGCTAACTCCTCAATATTTAAGATAAAGCCGTGATCGATGAAGAAGCGGGCCTGATATTCCAGCTGCTTATCACGGTCAAAACTCTGATGCTTAACCTCAAAGCCGTTTAGATTGGTGGTATTAAACTGCTTGAAGGCGCCAACCAGAGCCTGCATGCGCAATCGGGCGGTGTGTTGATCATGACCGGCGTACATTATTCTGATTTTGACTTGGTAACCAAGCTTGGTGCTCTTTTCCTGGATGGCGGTTATGCGGCTTTTGTCCCGCTCAGGGAGTTCTGCCGGGGTCCCGGGGACCCCCAAGCCGGCTTCCGGTGGTTTGGACAACGCTCCGAGCATCTGGGCGGCGTAGCTGACTGCGGAGCCTCCGCTGCCTCCGCCCAAGACTCCCCCGCCCCTTTTAATTCGATCTACCATTTTTTGGCCGCGCCTATGCCAATCATCGGGTATCGGCCGGGTAATCATCTGTATCCACATCTCTTCATCCTCTTTATCGAGTTTGGCTAGAGTGGCCGTGATAGCCGCCAAGGGGTCTACCTCGAAGTTGGGGAAAGTCTTAATCGGCAGAGTCTCGTTGTCGGTTAGCGTCAGCTCACTGGAGTGGATGACACTCTGGTGCAGGCGGCGCTCGGAGTAATCCTCTTCCTGCTCGTAAATCTGCACCGTGGGGTATTGAGCATAGATCTGCCCTTCAACGAAGGCCTGTAATTGCTTGGGCGCCCAAATATAAAAGCGCAGACGCTGTCCAATAGCGGCTACCTCCAGGCTGATATGCTCCTGCAGCGAACTGGACCGCCGTAGTTCCTTCTTGGAGCGCAAAATCCCATGCAGGGAGGCCAGCATCTGCTCGGCAGCCAACTCTTTTTTATCATTGGTGCGCGGTACCTCCAGCAGCAGCAAAGTATAGTCGTGGCCCGGATGTACGCTAACCTTACCTCTATTCAGTAAGCCCATTTAACCTCTAGCTTCTTTCACCTAATAATTATACACCTTAAAAACAGGGCTGGAGGGATGTAGGGTTGTAGCGAAACTGTAACCCTTTGACCCTATAACCCTCTATTTTTATTCAGCCAAACCGTAGGTGGCCTTAGCCACTCGCTTGAACTGCGGTTTACCCTGCAGGTTTAATAGCACCGTGGTTTCTTTAACATGGCGTGTCTTGAGCACGCGCCGGACAATCTCGTCGCGGTGCAGCGGACCACCTTCTTTTCGAAGAATTTCAGCGATTACGTCAGCAACGGTTCCCTTTTTATAGCCCCACTCTTTAAGAGCATAGATACCTCTGCCGATTAAAACGAAACGCTCATCTTTTATAAGCTCGTTATGGATCGCTTGGGTAGTGACATCCTTGCGCTTGAAGTTGCTCTGCTTGATGCTATCCGCAATTTCCGAAAAGTGCATCGGTTTTTTGTTGTCATGTAAAATAACGTAAATCTTATCGCGGATATTCTTAGGGTTAACCATCGGCCACTTAACCAGTCCCCAGCGACCGCTTAGTGTCGCGACCTGCTTGGAAATACCAGCTAGTGCTTCAACGTGCTTGATGTCACCGCTGCCAATGCTACCAGCGATTGATTCAATGGTCGTAGGTTCACCAATTCCCTTGATAGCGTCGATAATCTTATTGACTGATTCGCGGATAGCTTTTTCAGTATGGCGGCTAGCCAGACCAACAGCGTGGAAGAAATGGTCATTGTCGTCAATGACTGCCAGCTTGGGCGCCAAGTGTGCTAAGAACGCTACCTTGGACTGATCGGTCTTGTTATTGGCCGGTGCCAGTTTAGCGGTTAGATCGGAAACCCTGGCAACATTGCCCATATCTTTTAAGTGCGTCGATATTACTTCTTCGGCATGTCCAATATGCGGCAGATCCTTTTTGGCACTTTCTTTTAGGCGGTTGACTACCGCTTTTTCCAGCTGACGAACTCGTTCACGGGTGATGCCCAGAAGCTCGCCTATCTGTTCCAGAGTCTCTTTTCGGTCGAATAGCCCAAAACGCCGGGCTACGATTTCCCGCTCCCGCTCCCGGTCAATAGTACTCAATATGTCGTTGACGACATTATCGATATTAAGCTCCGAAGTAGTTATTTCTGCCATAAAAAATACCTGTTAGCCCTGAATTTAAAGCTATTGGTTAATATAATTATAAAACCTATTATTTTAAAAGTCAAGTTTCAAGGGAACTGCTAATATTGTATCAGAAGTTAGACGCCTCGGCTATAATCCGGTTATGTATATCTGGCAGTATAATATTTTGCCAAGGTGAAAAAATTGTGGAAAAACATAGCAAAAAACACGACGGACCTCTATTTTTTCGGCTTGGCCCAACGCCTTTGTGTCGGAGGATTCTCTAAAAGCTTGGTTGCGACCTTTTGGGATATCTTCTTGGGGTTCTCATCTTTGGGTATACGGACATTGTGCTTACCATCGCTTACATACGGACCGTATGGGCCGTTGAGAATCTTTATTTTGCCGAAGTCAGCAATTACCCTTTCCTTTTGGGCTTTTTTCTTCTGAGCGATTAACTGACGGGCTTGAGCTTCCGTTATCTTGAAGGGGTCATTATCTTTAATGCTGACAAACAGCTTTCCAACCTGTACATAGGGCCCAAAGCGTCCGATATTGGCGGTTATCAGCTCGCCATCAGCTGCCTTGCCTACCTGCCGGGGTAGGCTAAACATCGGCATCGCCTGCCCCAGAGTAACATCTTCCAGTGAGACTCCTTCCGGCATTGGTGCGAACCGGGGGGCGGCCGACTTATCATCCTTGTCCTTGGCGCTTTCCCCCATTTGAAGCACCGGTCCATAACGACCAAAGCGGGCGATGATGGGCAGGCCGGTTTTATTATCTTTACCAAGGGTGCGGGCTTGTGAAACCTCAGCTCTGGTAGCCTTCTCGGACTTGGACATTAACGGATGGAATTGCCTATAGAATTTGTTGAGCATCGCTACCCAGGCCAGTTTACCGGAGGCAATATCATCCAGTTCGTCCTCGGCCTTGGCGGTAAAGTTATAGTCTACGATATCAGCGAAGTACTTTACCAAAAAGTCGGTGACGATCTCTGCCAGAGTGGTCGGTATCAGCTTATTATTGTCGGCGCCAACAGTCACATCGTTCTTATTTTCAGTGATTTTACCAGCCCGCAAAATAAGTTCACTAACTTGTCGTACTTCGCCTTCGATATCTTTCTTCTCGACGTACTCACGATCCTGGATAGTACCTATGGTCGGCGCATAAGTGCTGGGCCGGCCGATACCTAACTCCTCAAGCTTTTTAACCAAGCTTGGTTCGCTATAACGAGCTGGCGGTCGGCTAAAACCTTCAGCGGCGCTTATTTGCACCGGTTTGAGGGACTGGCCTTCTTTTAACTCTGGCAGTATGCGATCATCTTTGCCGCCACCATAGATTTTTAAATAGCCATCGAATTCGAGGGTTTCGCCAGTGGCTATAAATTCCTCTTTCTTACTACTGATATCGATAGCGACTTCTGTCCGCTGTATCTGGGCCGATGCCATCTGGCTGGCAACTGCCCGTCTCCAGATAAGCTCGTATAACTTTACTTGTCGCGGGTCACTTCCGGCTCCGAGCTTGTTAAGATGTGTAGGACGAATGGCTTCGTGGGCTTCTTGTGCCGTTTTAGATTTTGTTTGATACTGACGGCTCTTCAGATACTTTTCGCCTAGATTCTTGATGATATAGTCCTTGGCTGCTCCGATGGCCAGTGGGGACAGATTGGTGCTGTCGGTACGCATATAGGTAATGTGCCCGGCTTCGTATAATCTTTGGGCTAAGATCATGGTCTGGCGAACCGAGTAGCCCAAGCGTCGTCCGGCCTCCTGCTGGAGCGTACTGGTAGTAAATGGTGGTGCTGGTGATCGGCTGCCCGGTTTTTGCTGGATATCAGAGACCGTGAAGCGGGCGTTCTTTACATCACTCAGCCACTTTTTGGCTGTATCTGCATTGGCGATCTTTTTGGATAGCTCCGCCGGGAATTCCTTCTTGGCGTCAAAGATGGCGGAGACTTTGAACTCGCGCTCGGCCTTGAAGGACTTGATCTCACGCTCCCGCTCTACAATTAGCCGAACCGCTACACTTTGGACCCTCCCAGCGCTCAAACCGGTGCGGACTTTACGCCACAGGATGGGGCTAAGCTCGTAGCCAACCAATCTATCAAGAACGCGGCGGGCCTGCTGGGCTTCAACCAGCTTCATATCAATGGATCTGGGATGGGCAACCGCTTCATTAATAGCCGGCTTGGTAATTTCATGAAATACAATCCGCTTGGTGCTAGATGGCTTAACTCCTATAGCGATACAAACATGCCAAGCTATCGCCTCGCCCTCTCGGTCACCGTCGCTAGCCAGCCAGACTTGAGCACCTTTAGCGGCAGTTTTGAGAGCTTTAATAATTTTTTGCTTATCTTCGGTTATCTCGTAGGTCGGTTTGAAGTGGTTTTTGATATCAACGCCTAGGTCTTTTTTAGGTAGATCACGGACATGTCCGTAGCTGCTCTCTACCCGAAAGTCAGCTCCTAAGAAGCCGGCGATGGTCTTCGCCTTAGCCGGACTCTCCACAATGACGAGATTTTTAGGCATGAATTAGTTTCAAGAGTTCAGTGTAATTAGCTTAAGCTGGGAATGCAAACTCTATATCGCTATCCAGCGGCCGGCTCCCTGTGGCCGGACAGCGCCAGCTAGCTCTAAGTCGGTCAAGGTCGAATACAACTCGGCCGCATCAAGCTTCGCGGTGCGAGCTATCTCATCCTGATCAGACACACCCGATAGTATCAGCTCCAAAACAGACCTCTGCAGAGTGCTGAAGCTCTTACTTTTGGCGACCGATATTTTTTTAGTTGGCTTAATACCCAGTGCCAACAGTACATCGCTAGTGTCGGTAACCGGAACAGCGCCGCTTTTTATAAGATTATTGCAGCCCTCCGATCCGGGCTGGTTAATGTTGCCGGGAACGCTCATTACAGTCTTTCCCTGCTCTAGGGCGAACCGGGCGGTGTGCATGGTGCCGCTATTGGCAGCAGCTTCAGTTATTAACAGTACGTCTGCTAGTCCGCTAACAATCCGATTGCGGGCAATAAAATTCTCTTTATAGACCATGTCTTTAGCGGAGTACTCGCTGATAAGTGTGCCACCCTTGCTTAGTATCTGATTGGCTAGGTTGAAATGGGAGGCCGGGTATATATTGCTGAGCGCTGTTGGCAGGACAGCGATTGTACAGCCTTCAGCTTCCAGGGCTGATTGATGGGCGATTGAGTCAACCCCTAAAGCCAAGCCGCTGATAATTACAACTCCCTGCGCAGCCAGCTCGTAGCTCAAGCGCTGACTTACAAATCGGCCATAGGCGCTATTTTTTCGGCTGCCGACAATTGCGACCTTTGGCAAAGCGAGCCAATCGACAGGTGATTTTCCCGCCCAAAAGAACTGCTTAACTGGAGGGTCGGTGTACTTTAAACTATCCGGAAATAAGGGGTCGTTAAGCGAAAGCGTGTTGACATTATTTATAAACATGTAGCAGCATTGACATTAAGACATTTTTTTGCTAGAATTGCAATTCGTAAGTCCAATATATGGATCTTACGCACCTTATACCCCCCATTTCTAACATCTTGTTAGATTGTTTAAGAGACTTGGTCAATCGGTTAGTCGTACCCTCCACTAACTATCTGACCCCAGCCTCATTCTTGCCTCTTTGCAGTATAGGCCGACTTTAGCCCACTGGCAATTGGTTAAGCTAAAAGAGGTAGAAATGAGGCTGGGTGCTCTTAAACAAACTAACCCCTTTAACTTCCACACCCGTATAAACTTTCCTAGAAAGTTTATACGGGCAAGTCCCATTCAATGTGGGTGAGCAGGTCCGTCTCACGGCGGACGATCACCTCGGTGATCGACTCGAGCACTCAGCTTATTTAGCAGTCTTCGAAGTTTTGCTTTGGTGGGGTTGAAGGGTGTTTCCAGGGCTTGACTATTAAGGCTCAAGCCTCGAAATGAGCTCCATAGGTGCCCACCCCCTCTGGAGCTCTTTTCGTATCAAGAATATCAAGTTTTGGCTGAGCCGCGAGCACCGTTTCTAAAAAGTGGGCTGCTAGCAACTATTATTTACTGGAGCACTGCGCACGATCTTGTTCAAGGCACCTCGGAAGCGCCAAATGTGTTAAAGTCGAACATATTTGGTGACCCGCAAGTGCCGAGAATGAGATTGTATGCAGGACCTATACCACTGTTCGGGTATCGTGTGGCAGCTGCCCGCCAAAAATATACTCGGTTATTAAAGCCGCTGCTTCACGTAAAATTTTTGGTAAGCTGCCCTGCTCCTCTTTAGTGAACTTAGCTAAAACAAAGTCAGCGCTGTCTCTGGAGCTGGATTCTGCATTACCGACCCCAATACGTACCCGTCCGAAGTCGTCACCCAAATGTTGTATTAACGACTTCACTCCGTTATGTCCGGCGTCGGAACCTCCCGCCCTGGTTCTAATTTGGCCAAACGGTATCGCCAATTCGTCATAAACCGCTAGGGTCTGTGGATTATATATTCGATAGAATCGCTGGATTGCTCGGCCAGCCTCACCACTATTGTTCATGTAGGTATCCGGTTTTGCGAGTATCACCCTACTCTCTCCCAGATCCTGCATACTTAGGTCGGCCATAAGATCTTTTTTACTAACCCAATTCGGGAAATCGTTGATTTTAGCGAATTCATCAATCACTTTAAAACCGACGTTATGGCGGGTGTCACGGTATTTGCTCTCAGGGTTCCCCAGTGCGATCACTAAAATGGTTCTACGCGTACCAATGGTATAAGCTGGGGCGCCAGAAGTAAGTATTGGTCTTTTCTCGAATAATGCCACAGTCTAATTCTAACCTCTAGTTTCGTTATCAATAAACCAGAACTTGATCGGAGTACCGGCAAATGGCCACTTCTGGCGGAAACTACGCTCCAAATATCTGCGGTAGCTAAAGTGTAGCAGCTTCGTATCTTTACCAAAGATTTTGAAACTGGGCATGGTCTGGTCATCTTCCTGTGTCATGTAGTTTAATTTCGGCTGGCGGTTTCTCAATCCTGCCGGCGGGTGGATATTTACAGCATCTGACAGCCACTTATTAAGTTCAGGGGTTGAAATCTTAGCTGACCGGGTTTTGCTAATATCTAAGATTAATTCGAACAGTTTCGTTACATTTAGACCGTTTAGCGCGCTCACAAATACGAGTGGCGCCCAAGGTGCAAAGGCAAAATCAGCAACGACTTGGGCCGATAGGCTCACTTTATCAAGGTCGTGACTTTCGCTTAGGTCCCATTTATTGACGACGATTATTAGCCCTTTTCCGGCATCCTTGATCATCTGGGCGATTTTCTGGTCCAGCTGCACACTAGGCTCTTGAGCGTCCATCACCAGCAGGCAGACCTGCGACTGTTCGATAGCGGCTAAAGAACGTAACACACTGAATTGTTCGGCCCCTTGGGTCACCCTGCCACTGCGGCGGATCCCAGCTGTATCAAGAAATTCAAGAGTTCGGTCATGATACTTCACACTCAAGCGATTAATATCACGGGTGGTTCCCGCTCGCGGTGACACAATGGCCTGCTGCTTTTTGCCTAGAGCATTAAAAAGCAATGATTTACCGACGTTTGGACGACCAAGTATCGCCGCAGAAGTAACGTCAGTCGGGTCTTTGATAATTGCTTTAGGTAGCTGAGCGGCAGTTTCAGCCACTAGTTCGTCCAGTCCTTTTTTTTGAGTTGCGCTGGTGGCGAAAATGATTCTTAGACCTAGCTTGGACCACTCGTTTGCCGCCTTGCGCTTCTTAGCCTCAGATTTGTTGACCACCAATATGACAGGCTTCTTGGTTTTAAGGGCCAGTCTAGCCACCGATCGATCATCATGATTTGTACCTCCGCCAGCCTCGACTACTACCCAGATCAGCGACGCAGCTTCAGCGGCTTGTGAGATCTGATCCTGGATAGTCATTTCGAATTCATCGGCTGCCGGCTTGACGCCCGCCGTATCAACCAGCCAGAAGTCTTTACCGCCATAGGAAACTTTTGCCGTGACACTATCTCTTGTAGTACCGGCTTCTCTGGCCACGACAGCCTCACGCCGTCCCAGAACGGCGTTATATAGACTGGATTTACCAACGTTAGCCCTCCCGACGATAGCAACTATGGGAGCTGATTGATTCATAACTTGCCGTATTATAGCGTGCCAGTCAACTACTAAAAACCCGCACAAAGGCGTTCTTGGTGCGGGTTGTTAGCTGAAGGTTAAGTTCATTATGCACCAGTGGGTGCAGCTGGCCGATCGCCAGAGGGTGGTGCGTCTGTTGGCGACGCGGGTGGTTCGGCCGGGGGTTCGGAAACCGGGGCATCACTGCCAGAGCCGGCATCGCCGGCATCAGGTGCCGGAGCCGGTGAACTCGAAGCAAAATCACCTATCTGTTGATCAACATTCTTTTTTTCTTCGTCGGTGCTCATCTGACCGCTGTCTGGCGCTCCGCTATCGGAGCCAACAACTGGATTAGCTGACGCGTCTGTGTCGTCAGCTGGCGCACCTGGTGCTGGTTGGTTAGTTGCTGATGTATCTTCTGGTGGCATGGACTTCTCGCTTTCTTGCTTGTTAGTTGTTGAAGACCGTTCTTCTTTACCTGGTGGTAAAATCCCGCGGACGACCCTGGCAAAATCTTCCAAAGTGACTTGGGACTTCACTAAATACTTTATCACGCCTAGCTTCTCACCGCGAGCCTGATCTTCAGCTTGGCCAAGCGCCGTCATCATTATAACCTTTATATCCCGCATCTCGGGTGCCGCCCTAAGGGTTTCAAGCATTTCAAAGCCGGAGAGTTTTGGCATCATAACGTCGGCGACTATCAAGTCGGGTTTCTCTTTCATGGCTGTCGCTAAGGCATCTTCACCATCGCTGGCCGTGACCGTTTGATAGCCTTCAGCCTGCAGACGCATCTCAAAAATCTCGCGAAGATTATTGTCGTCTTCAACTAATAGAATCTTTGCCATCAGAGTCTATGCTCCCGCCTATTTATTAATGCTTATGCTATGGCAACATTGTAACATGATTTATCACGATCTAAAGTTGATGAGTCGGCTCTAAAGGACTTATTTGCGAGGCCTGTCGCTTCTGGATTTCCAGCGCCTTGGCGGCAGTTAAGCGCGGGAGGTTAATAAAAAAGGTACTCCCCTTACCCAGTTGGCTTTCTACCCAGATGCGGCCATTGTTCATCTCGATAATCTGCTTACAGATGTATAGACCCAGACCAGTGCCGCCGACGGTCCGGGTCATCGAGCTGTCAACTCGGTAAAACTTCTGGAACAGGTGCGGTATATCTTCTGATGAGATCCCAGCCCCGGTATCTTGTATCTGAATTTGGACAACTGTGCTGTCGCCGGTTAGGCGCACAGTAATTGTCCCCTCGGATGTGTACTTAATGGCGTTATCTATCAGATTTTGTAGTACCTCGCGCAGGCGGTTGGGGTCAATATAGATGTAGTAGAGTGGCCTCATAACCTGTCCGCTAGCCCTTTGCTGATCATGGCTGACGATGTAGCGCATACCCAGTTCTTTTTCTTTAGCTTTTAAGCGCCCAGCGTCGGCTACTTGCTCGACGATTTCTCCAGCCTCCACGACTACCGGGTAGTTAGCCAGCCGGCCATCCTCCGCCTTGGAGCTGGTTAGCAAGTCGGCAAAAAGTATCCCCAATTGCTTAGTGGCATCACTTGCCTTCTGTAGGTATTTGCGGGCGTTAGGGTCAATCTTGGCGACTTTTTCGTTTAGCGCTAAAGCTAGATAGCCCTCGATTGCGGCAATTGGCGTTCGCATCTCGTGACTGGCAGTACTAATGAATTCAGATCTTTTAGCTTCGTCCTCCCTTTCTTTGATGGTGTCGGCAAAAACACCGACCACACTACTTACTGTTTGGCTGGAAGGATCGAGTATCGGTGAAACTATAAGCGATATAGGTACGCGCTTACCGCTGCGGGTTGCCAGCCAGAGATTGCTGTCCCTAACACTTTGTTTAGTCTGCAGTGCTTTAGTGAAGGGGTTCGCCTCAGTGGGCAGCTGTTGACCTCCCTCATTGAGCAGTTGCAAGACATTAGCGACATTCAACCCAATGGCTTCGTCGGCTGGCCAGCCGGTTATTTTGCTGGCGGCCGGATTAAACAAGTGCAGGACGTTATCCTTACCGACCATTACCACACCGTTCTGGATAGCACCCAGCACAAAACTGGAGCTGAGCTTCTGATCTTGGATGACATTGTCGCTGACTGCTAACCCGGCAAACTGGGCCATTCGTCCAAGGCCCCTCCTCTTTCTGTAGCGCCAAAAAAGCACTGCCGAAAAAGTAATTATCACTGCCAGTAAAACAGCGGCGACTACCGAGATTTCCGCAAGCGTCAGGTCGTAGCTTTTCTGCATCAGGATCCAGTCATCTGTATGTGATAATGCTTATCATTATCTGAGCTAAACTGTTTTTTTTCAATCAGCAGTTGGTTATGCTATGCTTTTCCCGCAGATCAAACACCTCTAAGGTCCCATCGTCTAGTGGTTAGGACACCAGGTTCTCATCCTGGCAACAGGGGTTCGACTCCCCTTGGGATCACCAGGTGTTTTTTTATGGGGCGTAGCTAACCCGGCCGGCATCTTGTGCCAAAGTAACCCAGGCTTGGCCGGCGTTCAGCTTTAGAGGGGCTCCAGCGCTATCTGTAAACACAAACTGACTGTCTCGCCCGGCCTTACTCCAGCTGCCAGAGATTACTCCGCCGTCTTGGAATGCCAGCAAACCCCCACCAGTGACACCATAGACGCTGTACTTACCGCTGATTGAGTAGGTCGTGATAAGTACGATTACTACCTTGGGCGTAAGCTGTTGGTTGGGGCTGCCATTCTCGGCGCCGGTCGAGATATGGGGCTGGCCTCCTTGGCTGCGGCTGTAGCTATTGGTAGCCGGGTCGTAATCATAGTGAGAGTTATAGGGTGCGCTGGATATCTTCACGTCAATTACCCGGGCGGTTGGTGTAGCCAGCTTAGCCTCATCCTTGCGCGGCCACGGAGTGAACTGACTGTTTGTGTAACCCTTCTTCTGGTTGAGTTCATCCAACCTGTCAAAGCTGGTGTAAACGTTATGTGGAGAGCGTCGGCTGGATACCCGCCAGTAGCTTCCGGAATTAAAGAACTGATCAAGATCCCGGCCTCCGCTACGGATTTGATTCAAAGCATCAGGACTGCCGCCAATGTGGGCAACCGATGCCGCGAAAGCTGAGGCAAAGTCAATATAATAAGGTCTCAAAGAACGGACCGGTCCGACATAGGCCGGTCTGGCTTCCTGGAATAAGGCTATGAAACGTGTTATCCCCCCTTCGGCAATAGCTTCAAAGACAACGCCGGCCTCATGTAGAGCTGATTGTGGACGGGCGTCCTGACTATTTTCAATCATTATCCCGGTGACTGGCCTTTTAGCCTGTTCAGGGTCAACCTGTATGCCGGTTAAGGGTGACGCCACGGTAGTTGGCTTGGGTGGTGTCGAGCGGGTGAACTCTATAGAGGGGTCGGAGTGGGGCTGATTAAGGAAGAAAATGCCTATAGAAATAGCCCCAAAAACCAACAAGACTAGAGCGATGATTCCAAACCGCAGGTTTCGGTTTAGCCCATTCCACCAGTTAGTGAATTTTTGCAGGATCCCGGGCTTCTTCAGTTTCTTGATTATTGGCGCACCAAAGGCTGTCGCCAGTTCCTGTTCAGTTGCTGGGGGTTTGCGGTTAGTCGTTTTTTTGTTTAACCGGTTAGGAAACCGGAAATCGCTTGAGTTCAAACTATATCCTCAGTCTGTTAAGTGAAAGATATGCAGGCGAGTAACCTGTGTTTGTTATTGTGAGAAAGTGTATCTGTAAGATACATTGACGAGCAAAACATAGACAGGGTGCCGCCTGGATAGTTTGAAGCTGGAGTGAGGGTATAGGTTGAGCTCTTAGCATCGCCGACTATTGTACCAGTTGTGGTGTTTATTTTTCTAGTAACACTATTGCTTTATCAATCCTTTGCAGGCACTTGTCCTTCCCTAGTAGGTTCACGGTGTCAGCTAGTCCGGGGCTAGCTGGCGCCCAAGTAGTGGCGATTCGGATTAGACTAAACAGAACAGCTGGCCTCTGGCTGGTTTGCTCCAGCAAAGAGTTCAGAGTGGAATTCAGATGATCTAATGAAAAGTCGCTGGACTCTATAGCACCGCGGCTTTTGACCAGCAGCTCTCTTAGAAGCGGTTTCTCAAGCTTTCCGAGAACCTTATCACTATTGATCAGCTCAATATCGGCGGGTAAGTCCTCAAAGAAAAAGTTGGTCAGTTTGGGGATCTCAGCTAGGTATTTTAACCTCTCCTGCACCAGTGCTAAAATCCGTTTTTTGTACTCATCAGGGGAGTCTTTGGCTGGCGGCGGCCAGAAGTCCTTCGATAGCTCATGGAGCGTATCAATCGGCTTGTGCCGGATGTAATGACCGTTCATCCAAATCAGCCGCTGTTCGTCAAAGCGTGCCCCGCTACGCTGGACCTGATTTAGCCGAAATTTTTGTATCAGCTCATCACGGCTGTATATTTCCTGGTCGGTACCATCATTCCAACCGAGTAAGGCAATAAAATTCACTAATGCATCTGGCAAAAAACCGTCCCGGACATAGTCCAGAACGTCTTTAGCCCCATCACGCTTCGATAGTTTTTTGTTACCGCCCGGCCCTAAAATATGCGGCACTGTTGCCATTTTTGGTCTGTCCAACTCCAGGGCTTCGTAAAGATTAAGGTAGTTAGGCACGCTGGCAAGAAATTCTTGCCCGCGAACTATATGTGAAATTTCCATCTCGGCATCGTCAATTATGTGAGAGAAGTTATACGTAGGAAAACCATCAGACTTTATCAGAATAAAGTCATCAACTACCTCTGGACCAGTTGACAAATCACCCATGACCTCATCATGCCAAGTGTAGGGCTTGGGGTCAGATTTAAGACGTAGGGGTTGTGACCCGTCCCACTGTGGCGGCCTGGTTGGACGATGCTCGCGATATAAAAACGGTTTTTTGGCTGCCTTAGCGACTTCGCGTAACTGATCCAAATCTTCCTCGGAAGTCGGGTCAGCGTAGGCTCGGCCCTTCTCAATTAGTTTCTGAGCCCATTTTCTGTAGCTTTCTAGTCTCTCGCTCTGTCTGTAGGGGCCGTATGTACCACCGACGTCAGGTCCTTCGTCAAAATCCAAACCAAGCGCTCTCAGGCTTTGCATTAAGTGCTCATCAGCTCCGGGTACTTCTCTTTTTTTGTCCGTATCTTCCAGCCTGAGAATAAATTGACCCTTGTTCTGGCGGGATAACAACCAGCAAAATAGGGCTGTTCTTATTCCGCCGACGTGTAGGTAGCCGGTGGGACTGGGAGCGAACCTTGTTCTAACTTTGTAGGGCATTACTAGTAACAAGTATATATTCTGAAACGCAATCTAAAAAACCACCTTTGAGGCGGCTGTCAATTTATTGGATTTCCTAGAGGCTTTCGGCTATTTTGATTAATTGATCAGATGTGAGGTTCGCTTGGTCCTTAATGGTGTACCAGGTGCCATTGTTTATCCAGGTGGCATCGCTGCCTTCACCGTAAAAGTAGACCGTGCTTCCCTTGACTGCTGAAGTTTGGTAGGGCTGTTTAGCTGGCTCAAGATAGTTGGAGACCAATGACGCGCTGTCCCAGTCGGTCCTTTTTTGAACTACGGCGTAACTACGGCTTGGATCGGCATTGGACCTAAAGTTCATGGTCACAGTATTGTCGTTAAACTGCAGTGGTCCCTCAAAGCTAAACCCCGATGGGCTATAACTTGGCACACTGGCATTGACATCAGAACCTATAGAGGCAACCCGAACGGCCAGCTGGGGCATGCTCTGCCAGGCAAACAGACCGGTTGTGACTAAAACTACCAGCACGGCAGCCGAGACGGCCGCCCAACTCGGGACCCTCTTGACTCGTCGCCAGCCGCTATAAGCGCCTTGGCGGTTCTGCAGAGCCAATTTGTGCGCTTTAGCATTTGTCAGAGCTAGATCTAAAAGACGTTCCAGCTGGTGATGTGAAGCGCTGGTAACCATGCTCGGCATAGTATGGACCGCACTCGATGCCACGGTAGCCTTGGCGGGTTGGCGTTTTAGACTATGTGTCTTGGGCACAGGTTTTTTCTCAACGGGCTTAGTGGTATTAAAAATCCCAAAACGGCTAACCCGCTCGTCTTTAGCGACTGAATTAGCACGGGTTAGGCGTGAGGTATTTACAGCAGCGGTGCTACGATTCACTTTTGGAGGTTCAGGGTGAGGATTTTTATGGCCTGGAGGCCGTCTGACTAGATTCCTCATCAGTGTTCGCGAGCGCTGCGCCCCTTGATGCACGTGCTGGGCAGGACTTCCCTTCTTGGCAGAACTGTTATCGCCGGGTGAATCCTTGCTAGCGCTAAAGTGGTAAGCTGGTACCCGGACAAATCCGTCGATAGTTTGATAAGGTTTTACCGCTTTTTCGGCTAGTTTTTTTACTGATACAATTAACTGCCCGGTTATTGCGTCGTACTGATGACCGTTTATCTCTATGACCTGGGCGTTTTTTGCCACTTATACCAGTCCAAATTTAATATACGCTGACCATAGTACACCCTGTAGCTTATGCTTGCAAGGGCTCTTCTACCCCTGTGTGGATAAGCGGCTGCACAGAGGTGAGGGTCAGCCTAGTCTCAGCTACTTGAGCAATCTTATTAATATGTGCGAGAATACCACAGGCAGGAAGCACTAAGCTTTAAATAAAGATCCCCATTACATCTACAACATGGATTTTCTAGATCCGCGTAAACGACGCGCCCACCGCAACAGACTAATGATTGGCTATGTCTTGGTGGCATTAGCGGTAGGCTTGGGCACAATCATTTTGGTTTACGATGCTTATGGCTATGGAGTGAATACCAAAACCGGCGATATCATCCAAAACGGGCTACTGTTCGTAGACTCTAAGCCGGGGGGCGCCCGGATCTATCTGGATGGTAAATACCAGGATGCGGATACCTCCTCCAGACTAATTCTGCCGGCTAGGACCTATCAGCTTAGTCTGAAAAAAGAAGGCTATCATGACTGGGTTCGTAATTTTACCCTTAGTGAACACTCTATATCCCGATACGTCTATCCCCTGCTGCTGCCCTCTGAGCCTAAGCCGCAGCTTCTAAAAAAGTACACTACGTCACCGGGATTGATGACCCAAACGCTGGACCGGCGTTTACTACTCGTACAAGCACCCCGCCCTCAACCCGGCGACTTCGTTTTTGAGGAGTTCGATCTTGGTGATCCTCAAAAAGAGCCAATCGTCAGAACTCTCTCGGCTGGTTTGTTAACTAATGCCAGCCAAGGCGGTGACAGCCTGACTGAAGTAGAATGGTCAACCGACAACCGTCACGCACTGCTGCGCCATGACTACAAAGGCGGCTTCGAGTTTATTATTTTTGACCGCCAGGACCCGGCCTCGTCAGTGAACATTAACCGCTTGTTTAAACTCACTCCATCTCAAGTAGCACTGCGCAATAAACGCGTTGACCAGGTATACATTTACGGATCGGCTGGCGGTACCCTGCAGGTCGGTAATACAGGGGATGGCCAACTAGCGCAGCCCTTTCTGCGCAATGTCATCACTTTTAAGTCGCATGGTACCACTTTGTTGACATATGTGACAGCCGAAACTGCTCCAGCCGGCCAAGTTGATGCCCGAATCTGGGATAATGGGCAGACTTATCAATTAAATCAGTTTCCAGTTGGGTCCAGCTACCTCTTGGATGCTGCTCAGTTTCAAGGTCATTGGTATTATGTCGCGGCCAGCAATACTACTGAACGCATCGGAGTATATAAGGACCCGCTCAGCAGCCTAAAAGACCCGGCTAACAAAAGAGCCAGTCCGATTGTTGCACTTCGTATCACTGGCGGCGAAAAGGTCACTTTCTCAGCTAATACCCGTTTTATAGGCGTGCAAGCGGGCTCAAAATTCGCTGTCTATGATCTAGAAGTTAAAAACAGCTTTAGCTATAGCTTGGATCCAGTACCGACTGGTACTTTGCGATGGATAGACGGTCACCGCTGGGTGGGCTTGTCTGGAGGCAGCGTAACTATTTCCGATTACGACGGCATCAACAGCCATAACTTGGTACCAAGTACTTCAGTAGGCGGAGCCTTCTTTGATCGTGATTACGAGATCTTTGTCAGCACTGCGCCGCCTGATAGCTCAGGAGCAGTTAATCTGCAGGTAACCGATCTGCGTGCCGGGTCTGACCTGCCCCGCTAAAACAAGAGGTTGACCAAACGAGACCATAAACTTGGAGCGTTACCGGGAATTGTTGTAACTTTACTGGTCAATTCTTCGCTGGTGTCCTTAGCTATATTAGTATTCGGATCAGGATTGATTTGTCTTCCGACTACGACCAGACGGTTGATAGTTGTGCCTGGCGGATCGCAGGTTATCAGGCTGATCGTAGCTGGCTCGTCACGTGCGCTAAGAACTGATACATCTGTTGGTTTGACTACCTCTCTTTTGTAGACTTCATAGGTATAGCGTTTGCCGTCCCTGTCCAGGTAAAAAATGTCGCCGTTTTCCAGGCGTCTAAGCATAACGAACGCGAATTTATACTTGCCTTTATTGAAAATATTATTAGAAGAATGCCCCACAATTACCCCGTTACCCACTTCACCCGGGAGCGGTGTATTAGCATAGTGCACCACCCCATTTTCTAAAGCTTGATTAACACTGGCCTCATCCACGGTCTTGACGCCGTATACCACTGGTATTTCAACGTTAATCTTGGGAATAATAACCTGAGAGTTAGAACCACTAGCCACACTGCTACTGATGATCGGAGTACTGGTAACGTTACGACTAGGCTGAATAAAGGGAGCAATAAAACGCTCATTAAAAAATCCAAACAGAAAGATCAAAAGCACGACCGACCCAACAGCTAACCCGAATAATAAAGACTGGAAGTGTTGAGCGGGCTTAACTCTGACTTTAGACTTGTCGCTTGAACGACCAAACAGAGAATCTTTCAAATCGCCGATACTGTGGGCTACAGCGCTTGGTCTTTTAGCTTCTTTTCTGGGTATCGGCGGTTCCTCCGGCAGAGTCATTGGCCCGGCTTTTGGGGCCAGCGACGGAGCGGCTGCTGCGAACTTAGAAGTTCGGGCGTGAGCTTCGTAGAATTCTTCCCAGATCATATGCTTCTCTTTATCGGGTAGCCCCGCATAATACTCGTGCCAGGCGGTCTGGATATCAGCCAAGGATCTGCCTGAGGTGGTCAGATTATAAATAAATTCTTGATGCTGTGACTTGGGAGTGCCTAGCTCGGCCACATCCAAGGCTTCTGTAGCCGCGTCAGGCTCTTGGCCGTAGGCTCGCCGTACCTTTTGGCGTACCAACTCAGCCGCCGGATCGGGCTGGCTCGGTTGAGCCCGGTCCGGAATTGGCAGCATAAAACTTAAGTTATCGTCAACAGGTGGTTCGTCTGGTTTCATATTGTTTCATATCTTATACAACGCCATGATTTATTGTACAATAACTCCTGTAATCCCGCTTATGGGCGAGTGGCGGAATTGGTATACGCGCACGACTCAAAATCGTGTTCCGCAAGGATTGTGGGTTCGATTCCCACCTCGCCCACCAAGCTATTACAATCGGAATAATAGGTACTTTGTAGTTTATGTTAAGCCATCAACAAAAAATCAATCGTGTGGCTGATCGAGTTCTCTACCTCAGTTCTGCAGGTACAAAGATACGTGTTTATCACGGAAGTACCAACACTACGCGCACACTCCGACGCAGAAGAGATGAAATTGTAGATGTTTCTGACCTAAATAGAGTACTTGAGGTCAACACCAAAAAACGAAGCGTCATTATCGAACCGAATGTGCCAATGGATAAACTCGTTTCTACGACAATAAAATATGGTCTGGTGCCCCCTGTTGTCCCGGAATTTCCGGGTATTACTGTAGGTGGTGCTGTTGCCGGCGGCTCCGCAGAATCTGCTTCGATTCAATACGGTCTCTTTCACAACCTGGCACTCTCTTATGAGATTGTTCTTGGGACCGGAGAGGTTATTAAGGCATCATCAAAAACGCACCCTGATCTTTTTTACGGTACGGGCGGCACTTGCGGGACTCTAGGTATTATTACCGCTATTGAGCTTAATCTTGTTCCTGCCACAAAGTATGTTCGTCTTGAGTATATCGTTGTCAAAGACCGGGGTGATCTATTAAAAAAAGTAACTGCTAACTCCGGTTCAAAAGCAGATTTTGTAGATGCAATACTTTTTGAAAACGGCGGCGTTGTTGTACTGGGTTTCCGTACTGACAACCGTGATGGTATCCCTGTCCGCCGTTTTTCACGACCGTGGAGTGAGTGGTTTTACCTCCACGCGAAAAAGATGGCTGAAAGCGGCGGTGGTAGCGAAGTTGTTCCACTCCAGGTTTATTTATTTCGGTACGATCGCGGCGCTTTTTGGATGGGAGATTACGCCTTTCAAACTTATCCTTATCATATTCCAAACAACAGATTTACAAGGTTTCTATTTAATCCATTATTGAAAACAAGAATGTTGTATAGAGGACTTCAGGAGTCCAACATTGCGCAACAATACATCATCCAGGATTGTTGCGTACCAGGCGAGCGCGCGGCAGAATTTTTAGACTATATAGACTCTTCTTTTCAAATTTACCCGCTTTGGGTACTGCCAATAGCTCCGGAGGCGTTTTCAGATACCAATATCCGGACGAAAAGTTTTGTAATCAATGTCGGTATTTGGGGGCCTTTAGGCCTGCCTTACGAAAAGTTCGTTGAAAAGAATATTGAACTTGAAAAAGTAGTTGCTCAACTAGGCGGCTGCAAAGCCCCTTACGGGCACTTCTATGGAGATAAGAATATTTTCTGGAAAAACCTCAAAAAAGAGACTTACGAAAAATTAAGAAAGAAATACCACGCCGATAGAGCATTCCCGTCATTTTATGACAAGATACGTGTGAACGAGCGCTACACGCCGACTGTAACAAAAGGATTTTTCCGAGCTCTTAGGCCTTTTTGGCGGCTACCCTTGTCTTAACTAAACAACTTTCCGCGAGCATTGTGGGTTCAAGTCCCACCTTGCTCACCACTATTGACAATTATCCGATACGACTGTTTACTTAAAACAGATAGACAAAAACAAAAACAGTTCACAAAAATGAGTACAACTCTTGAAGCCAGCCCAGAGGTAAAGGACAAATACGCGAAGCATGAAGCCGCCGCTGGTTTTTTAGGCCGTTTGGCTGACTCAGAGTTTGGCTCGCAGTTTAGTGAAAGAACGATATCCAACTGGGGGCAAGCTTTAAGGGTAATATTTGAAGTTGATAATATCTTTGATGGTCGGGATGATGAGGCTAAGGCGCGTGCCATAATTGCCCTGAGGTCTTTTTTTGGTTCTGGCGGCAATAGTGCTTCTGTTCAGGAAGGAGACCTCACTCCTGAAACTCTCCAGGAAGCTACGAAGCTTCGGGCAATGATATCGGATAAACAAGCCCAAAATTTTGTTAATACGGGTCTCCAGGTAATTTCAGTCAGCCAATCTATGAGATCGGTAGGATCCCCGAGAGAATTAGCTCGTCTGACCATGCTTGAAGGCCAAATGACCGCGACGATGCTGGTGCATCTCATTGAACCAGAGGATAGAGAACAGCCCGGCTGTAACGACTTTATACGTTTTTTGAGAGTAGCATCTAGGGCTGCTAACGTGGTTGACAGTATTGCCGACTTAAAGACTGACTATTCAGAGGGTGTATCAGTCGTTAAGCCGACTCTTCCTAATAGATTGATTATGCTATGGGAGTGCCTACCAGCTGTTAAAAGAAGTGTAGACACCTTGGGGGCATTGGCGGTAGTCAGAAAGATGCCTCAAGCGGCTTGGCAGGTAATCCGTGACCGAAGCAGGACCGCGGAGCAATAGTAATGCTGCCAGAATCCATTACCACCCATATGTATTTTTGGGGTTCTCTTGTACTGCTGGGACTCTTTGCAGCCATATTCTATTACCGACCCGATCTTCGCCGTCGAATGATACGAATGGGCATCGCGGTTGGAATACTTGGAGTCTTATCTGAAGCTGTATTCTTTCAGGATTATTGGCACCCACCGCTGGTTATAAGATTTGGTAGATTTGGCGGCATTGAAGACTTCTTCTTTGGTTTTAGCTTTGGGGGTATATGCGTAGCTCTCTACGATGTCGTATTCCATAAAAGGCTCAAAAAAAAGGGCTACCCCCACTACTGGATTATTCCTCTTCTTGTTGTATCAGAGGTACTTTCAATACTAATACTCAGCCAGTACATGAATAGCATTTATGCCAGCGCGATTGGCTTTGTATTACCTGCGGCGGCGGTCATAGCTGTCCGCCGGGATTTGATTGTGGAAACTGTTTTCTCGGCAATCCTAGGAGCTTCACTGCTGATACTAATGGAGATGATCTTGCTGCTGCTGGCGCCGAATTACTTGCGGCAGTACTTTTTGCTGTATGGAGAGGTCCCTCTCATTTTTGGCGTTGTACCGATTACTGAGTTTCTGTGGGGAGCTGCCTTCGCTGCAATTGTTGGCCCACTTCGTGACTTTGAGTTCGGCTACGCCCCTGTCCGGATCGAGCAGAAGAAGTCAGCCAATTCTAGAAGATAATGGTCTAAGCTGTGTTTCTCGAAGCAAAATAGACGGCGGAGGTTAAAGCTTCGAAAGGCTTAGAGGGGTTCTGGAGCCACCAGACTCCAGTATAAGCTGCTAGCTCCGGAAATCTGATTGGTTCAACAGAGGTGGTACTAACTTTCCCATCTGTCGCGACTGCTACGCTCCCCTGGTGATAAGTTATCAGGGAAGCTTCAACCTCCCCTGACCATGCCGCTAGTGCTTTTACAAGCTCGTATAGGCTCATATCATGTGTTAATGGACTAGTTCTACGGCTGTACTTAGCAAGGGCCTGCAAACGCCCAAAATCGGCCAAAATCACCGTTTTTTTGCGGTTAAGGGGTTTATCGGATACGTGTAAGAAGTAATCAATGCTATCACCACACATCGTCACTTGACCGTCGAACTTCTCTAAAAAGGCTTCCAAGAGGATAGCGGTTTCGCTGTTTTTGCCAAAGTCCCCAGCCAGTAGCACGCCGTCTGCCCAGCTAGCTTGGTCGATCAGCTGAGCTAATGCACTTTTAGAAAAACTGCCCACCGAAGTGCTTGAAGCAAATTCAGCCTCAGCAAACAACCTGCTGACTGTCGCTCGCAGCTTATCTGGTAAAACCACTCTTACTGAGCCGGATCCAGCTTTTTCAGCAGCCGAGAATGCCTTAGCAGCTGCCGTAAAGCCGTGCAGGTTACCACCGACTATCAGAAGTTTTCCGGCTTGAGCTTTATTCTCCGGCTGGCTCCAAATCAAGTCCTCGAAGAGTGGTTTATCGGCCGTTTGTTTTAACCAACTGGTATTTTCCATTCACCTGCTCGAGTTCGTACCTTACGTTTTTGCGCTCAAGCGCAATCTTCCAGCCCTTACTCTGGGCGTAGTCGAAGAGTTCTTTCTCCGGATTAAAGGCGATCGGATTCTCTACTAGATTGAGCATCTTAATATCGCTGGCGCTGTCACCCACCCCGATACTTTCTTTAAATCCGACCTTGTACTTTTTAGCTAAATCTCGAAGAACAGCATCTTTCTTGAAAATTGGTGTCGTTGATTTGCCGGTAAATCTGCTATCAATATACTCATCTTCTCTAGCCACGAAGTCGTCAAAGCCATAGTAATCAGCCATTTTCGAGACAATCCCTGCTTGCGACCCGGATATGGCAAAAAGGATAATCCCATCTTTTTTAAGCTGTTTTAATAGGTCGCGGGTATAGGTATAAACCTGGTCTTTGTATTCATCAAAGACCGCTTGAGCGGTCTGCTCAAATTGCTTGACGGTTATCTCCATCAGGATATTGGTGTAAAGCTTCACCAGCTCCAGTTCGTACTGCTTGAATGATTCACTGCTCTCGCGGCGTTTCCAGACCATCCGCGCGTCCCTGATACCTTGGAATTTCACGGGCGCGATAAAGCCAAGACCTACAAGCTTATCAGCGATAGCGTGGTAGAGCTGCCACCTAATTAATGTCCCATCAATGTCGAAGACGGCGAATTTTTTCCCTGTTGCCATACCCCAATTATATGTGTTTGAGGAGTAAATCTATATAGGGCTGGGGGTTAATCCACCAATCTTCGTGTCCACCGGGCAGTTCAACGAGCTTGTATTTTTTGGTGGTTGGCAACAATTTTTGGATTTTAGGGTGTGTAAAGGGGTCTAGCTGATTACGCACCATAACAACCTGTCTGTTGCTCGTTAGAGTAGGTAGTCTTGGGTCACCTTTGGTTCGCCCCTTTAGAGTTTTGTAATTGGTTCGCATTTTCTTTAAAACGTAAAAAGTAGCCCAGGCTGAACGACGTAGCCACCAAATCAGGCTATGCTTCATTGAAGCCTCATGCCTTAGATTCATCTCCATACTCTTGAGAACTGACCGACCAGGCCAATACGGCACGCCTATTAACAAGATCAATCCGGCCGTTGTCTTTTCAGGGACCATTAGAGCGCCTAATGAGTGGGCGATAATTACATCTGCTTTCTCGACCTGCTTTATGACTTCCAGGCCTTGCCCTTCTAGCTCTTTGACAAGCTGCCTAGTATGCCACCTCCCTTCCGACCAACCGTGAAGGATGGAAACGGTTCTCATACGTCCAGGGTAATACTTACCGGGGCGTGGTCGGAACCCATGACATCGGCATGGATTTTGGCCGATTTCAGCTTAGGCTTAAGGCTTTCTGACACCAAAAAATAATCTATCCGCCAGCCCACGTTTCGAGCCCGGGCATTAGCCCAGTGTGTCCACCAGCTGTAATGACCGTTACCTTTGGTGAATATCCTAAAAGTATCCACAAACCCCGCGTCGATATACTTTTGGAAACCTTTACGCTCCTCTTTAGTGAAGCCTTTTTTACCTTCGTTTTCTTTGGGTCTGGCTAGGTCATCTTCGGTGTGGGCTACATTCAAATCGCCGCAAAATATTACCGGCTTTTTCTCTCCCAGCTCACTAACATACGCCAAAAACGCCGGGTCCCAATGTTTATGCTTCAAATCCAGACGGGTCAGGTCATCTTTAGCGTTGATTGTATAAACTGTCACTAGCCAGAACTTATCAAACTCGGCGGTGATTACCCTGCCCTCGGTCCCCGAGTCGCGGTCCTTATCATCAACCAGGTTAAACTTTTTGGCATATCCATCAGGAAAGCCGTTAATAACTTTTATTGGTTTAACTTTGGTAAAGACCGCTGTGCCTGAGTATCCCGGCTTGTGCGCTGAATTCCAATACTCTTCGTAGCCCTCAAAATCAATTTCAGCCTGCTCACGGGCGGCCTTTGTCTCCTGAAGACACAGAATATCGGGCTTATGCTTGGCCATAAACTCTTGCAAGGCGCCCTTTCTAATAACCGCCCTAATGCCATTCACATTCCACGAATAAATTTTCGTCAATTTCTTGCCTCTCTGTCGATGTCGCGCTGCTGCTGACGTTTTTTAAGGACCTCACGCTTATCCCAGCTTTTCTTACCGCGAGCCATGGCGATCTTGAGTTTGATAAAGCGACCGGTGGTGAGTAGCTCGATTGGCACGATTGTCAGTCCGGCCTTCTTTTGAGTTATTAAGCTACTGATCTCATTCCTCTTGGCCAGCAGTTTGCGACTGCGGGTCTGGCCAGACTCGGTAATGGGAACTCCTGAGCTGGGGCTTATCGTGGCATTGACTAGCCAAAGCTCGTTGTCTTTGACGGTTACGTAAGCTCCCTGGAGTTGGCCGTGACCCAGTCTAAGAGATTTTGTCTCCGCGCCGGTAAGCTGAATGCCGACCACTTTAACTTCCCCCAATTCATAGTCGAAACGGGCTCGCCGATTAAGGATACGTTTGGTCTGTGATTTAACACCTCTCGCCGACATCACACCCCCATTGTAACCCCAAAAAGCTATTTTTTATTGAGCCTGAGCCCTTAAGTTCTCTACTTCAGTTTCTTGAACCGTAGCTTTGACCACATCCCAAACACTACCGTCACCTTTCTCAGTCATCAGCCAGTACCACCACTCTGCCCCCCACAGGTTGATTTCACGCATGCCGGTGTCGATCGCGTAACTTATCCGGTCATCCATCCTTTTAGCATTCATCGACTTGAACTGCTCTTCAACTGAAGTCTCGGTTACCAGCAGTCCGTTAGGTGTCCAAGGTTCGGCTTGAAGCTCGTGGATAAACATGGTTTTTCCGGTTAAAATCTCCCCCCAGCCGGCCAGCATCCCATAGAACCAGGCCGGTAGTGGGTATTCAAAGTAGCGCTTGGTAAAGGTTGCATCCCAAACCCTCTTATATATTGAGATTCCAAACTGGTCCGGAGTAGGCTGGCGGACAGGTATGCCGACCCAGTTGTTGCTCCGGCTGATGATTATACTGTGACTGGGGTCAAGTTTCTCGACCATCTCAAACTCTTCTATAAGGCGCTGGCGATTAAAATTCTTACACTCCCCAAAAACCTTCATAAAGAATTCATTTTCCAGCTGGTAGCTCTCTAGCGAGGGGTGATTTTTGTAACGCTCGACCACCGCCGTGAGGTACTTATAAAGCTGAGGCTTCCACTGACTTTCGGGTGCGGCTATATCGGCCCATTTAGGCTCATGGCATTCCGGCCAGCGGGGCTGTCGCAGGCCGATAGCCAGCGATACCCTCGCGTCATATTTTTGAGCCATCGCGAACTGCCAGTCCAGACTGGAAAAGTCATATGTTCCCGGTGTTGGTTCGATATCTTTCCAATAGCTGACCAGCCGTATCTTTCTTATGCCCAGGTCTGAGAAGATAGCGTTCAGGGTTTCTTCAGGCGACAGTGAGAAGCTTTCAGCGTAATCAGAAATGAATGTCGTACCAATAATTAACGGCTCGTCGCTGTGTTTGGCTTTGTACCACTGTGCCACGCCGTACTGTACACAAATCCAGAAAATCACAAACGCCGCCGTAGCAACTAATATCTTACGGCGGCGGGAGCCGCACCAAAGAAAATTCTTTGATTTTACGAACATCCTTTTGAAACCGGTGTCACTGGGTTTTGATTTTTCTTTTACCCCACCGCGCTTATACTTATCGGCCATTTCCTGCTATTCTAATTGTCGTACTGATTTATGAAAAATAAAAAGCTAACGCTTAGTTTAGTTATACCAGTATTTAACGAAGAAGGCTACCTTGACGCTTGTCTGGGGGCGATAGCCGGTCAAACGGTTCAGCCGGATGAAGTAATCGTAGTTGATAACAGATCTACAGATAAAACTATTGCTGTCGCCAAACGCTACCGCTTCGTAAAAATCATTAGCGAGAACCGTCAAGGAGTTATATTTGCTCGAAACCGGGGATTTAACGTGGCCAAGGGGCAAATCATCGGGCGCATTGACGCCGATACCGTCTTGCCGCCCCGGTGGGTCGAGCACATTAAACAACTATTCGCTAACTGTCAGGTTTCTGCGGCCACCGGCCCCGTCAGCTATTACGATATGCCCTTGCCAGCAATCAACCATTACCCGGATCATCTAATGCGCAGCTCTATTTATAATTGGTCGCCTAAGAGTCCGTTCCTTTTTGGTTCTAATATGGCGATTAGGAAAAGGTCCTGGAATGCCCTGCGGACTGAGTTATGTCGTCATCAAGATATTCACGAGGACCTGGACTTAGCAGTTCATCTCTATCAGGCTGGCCAAAAGATTCTCTATGACAAGGCGCTGCTTGCTGGCGCATCCGGGCGACGCTATAACGATCGTCTAGCTCAATTTTACGGCTATATGTCGATGTACCGACGTACCTACTTGAGTCACGACCTTCACAGCTTAGCCGGCTATGCCGCGGTCACTGTTTACTGGGCCGGCTATCTGGTTGTTCACCCCATTAGATATTTATGGTTAAGATCCGCGGGAGCAGTTATGCCGCTTGAACCGCTAAGTCGGCAAGCCCGCAAAAATCCCATGAAGAGTTAGTTAGCAGAGTTGGTTTGTCGGATACCATTGGGCAAGGTTGTCACCTGACAGGCTGACCATAACCCTTTACCGCCCTGCTTGGCGGTCTCTTCCAGCGCCTTGAACTCTATAGCTTTGACCATTGGAAAAGAAGTATATGCGAAACCATAACCTTCGGCTATCAGCTTTGACTCGACTAAGGTGCCATCGGGGAGGTAGATGTAGCGCAGCAGGCGCTCATATCGGTCGCGGTTGGTATTAAGCGGGTCCGCTTCCAGGCGTACGGAATGATCGCCAATTAGCCGCTTAGTGTAGTCAGCGGCGGCCACGCCGTAACATTGAACCGGCGTGTCAGGACGATGGGTTTCCGGCGTATCAACGCCTATCATGCGGATGATTTCCGTACGTCCGTCCATATTTACCGATATGGTGTCGCCGTCAATGAACTCCTCAACTTTATAAAACCCCGGAGATATGCCGTTTGTCAGCTGGGGGCTGAACTCTAACCCATCACTGCGCGCATAAATCACCACGGCAATAGTCACCAGCAAAATTATCAGTAGGCCCAGACGTACATCACCTCTTCGCAAAAAACGTCTCATGGTCGGCATTGTAGCAAAAGAAGAGTTGTCGAGGTAATCTAGGGAGTATGAAATCGGTCCTGCCGGTCGTTTCTGTAGTCATCCCGGCTTACAACGAGGCTACCTACATCGATCGTCTGCTGGAGGATCTGACCAAACAGAGCTTTGCCAATTTTGAAGTTATTGTTTCTGACGCTGATTCCAGGGATGGCACCGATAAAGTCGTAAAAAGCTTTAAGGGCAAGCTGGATATCAAGATGGTCGTCTCGCCGCCCAAGGGTCCGGGGGCTGGCCGCAATCTCGGGGCGAAATCAGCCCGTGGAGGGTGGCTGCTGTTCCTAGATGCCGATGTCGATATTGATGACCCGAACTTTATTGGAACGCTGCTCGCGAGAGCGAAAAACAGCGGCTGGGGAACAGCTTCCGCGAAAATGAGAATGAACAAAGCGCCTATCTACAACCGGCTGGGTCTGAGCATGTTTTACAACTACCAAAAACTTCTATCACACACCAAGCATCCAGTAGCCCAAGGGTATTGCATACTTACTCGGAGAGATATCTTCAGGGCAAATAACGGTTTCAACGAAAAGATCTTTTACGGTGAAGATAATGACTATGTATCAAGAACCGGGAATCACGGCTTTGGCTTTGTCGAGCAAACTTATTATTATGTGGACCCGCGGCGCAACCAGCAGGAAGGAGCCATATGGTTCTCAATTAAAAATTTACTTCACGAGATGTACCGGATAACCCATCTGTCGGGTCTTGAGAGTCAGCCGTTTAAGTACGAGTTCGGTAAACACCAGCCTCGCAAAAAGAAATGACCAGACGCCAGCTCATCAAGCAATTCATCAAGTATATGATTGGCGGCGGCGTCTATTTTTGGAGCGGCTACGCCGTTTTTGCCCTTTGCTACAGTGGGCTATCGTGGGACTGGTTCCCGGCTAAAGTCGCTGCCGACGTGGTGGGCTGGACGCTGGGCTTCTTCGTCCAGCGGTATTGGGCTTTCCACCACCCGTCACTGGCCGGCAAAACCGTCAAAATCACTGGTAAATACATCCTGGTAAATGCTACCAATTTCGTAATCGACTACCTGATAGTTTGGGGGCTAAACAGTGCTGGTGTCACACCATACATTGGCTTGTTTGTAGCCGCCGGCTTCTTCACGGTTTGGAACTACGTGTGGTACCGCTTCTGGGTTTTCAGCCCGATCAACCCCAAAGGCTAGAAATCAATGCCTTTGTTGGCTAGATATCTTTGATCGAAATGATGGCGCAGTTTAATCATTGAGGTAGTTATATAGGCAAGCGACCAAAATGCTACCCTTTTACTGCTAGAAAATGCCGAATATTCCAATTTTTGAGAGCAAATATATTATCACTATAAAAAGTATTGTAGAGGCTGAAACTGCATAAATAGTTTTATAATCTTTGTTGGTTATCGAGCCGAGGCCGCATCTGACCGGTACATAAGCCAAAAAAAGTAAACTAATTGGGAAAAATAAAAGAGAAATAATAATAAAGAATGCGAGTGCAAATAGTATCAACACTTGAATTGGCTGGGGCAGTATGCCGCCCTCCCAGCCGCCTCCTCCGAAAGGAATCAGGTTCGGCGCGCTAAGTATTCCTACTAGCATTGAGAGGATAACTACTATGATAAAAACAATAGTAGCGGCGGGAATGAATACGACGGCTCTCCATATCCTAAGTTCCTCGGGGTCAAGCTCGTACTTTAGCTTAGTCTTTTTCCTCTTTTCCATGCTCTCCTTAACTTAACACTGTTTTTAAGGGAATTATTGCTCGGCCGGTTCTTTAAATGGATTGAAACTACCAAACTTCTCGTTAGGGCACGAAAGCCGCAGCTTCTTCTCATTATCTTTTACGTACTGTTCTAAAATATTCCAGCTGTCACCATATACCTGCAGCTCCTTATCAAACCCTCGGGATATAAGCACGATATCAGTGCGATCTCCTTTGATATCGGACGGTAATTCATCTGGTTTGTGTTTGTAAAATTCATCTGGAGTTAATACGTGCTTGGCTTCTCTAATAAAACAAATATCAAGAAGTTTCTCGGCCTCATCAAGTGTTATCCAAGATCTGGGGGGATTCCCGTAATATAACTCTTGAGTTATGGGGCCGCACGCAGGTTCAGCCGCATCTGCCGCGGCCACAAGGGAATCCCAATTCTTGGGATCTGTGGTGAAGTAATTAATGCCTCCGTAGGCGTCTGTTGCTTCAGGCAGCTCTGGCTTTAGGTTTATAGTGATTTCCTTGCCAGTTCCCAGCCCGCCCTTATCTATTTCCCTAACCTTACACTCGTTTATATAGCTTATGGCCTTTTCAGCGCTGACATGCGGTGTTCGAGAGCGGCTAGCTATAATGTAGCCACCAATAAATAGTAGGCCAATAAATGCGCCGATACCAAGCACTATCCAGCCGGCGATGACTTTACGTTTGGCGGACGGTGTCGCGGTATCTAATCGGGAAGTATTTGTTATTAACCTTCGGCTTAGGACAGCAAATTTAATAATAATTACAATAAAGATAGCTACTAGGATTAGCGGCGTGATGACGATAAAAATAATTTCCGAGCCGCTTCCAGCAAGACTACTGAAAACGGTAAAGGCTATCAAAAGGCCAGTCAATAGAACTAACGCAACTGTTGTTTTGCTAAAACGGTTTCGCTTTTGATGTTGTTCAGGCGGTTGCGTTTGCTGCGTCTGAGGCATGGAGGCTGATTATTTGGACTATTTTGATATTTTGAGGAGCTAAGATGAGTGTACCACAGAAAACTACTAGTAATTAAAGCTATGGCTAATCCGGGCTCGAGAACCCGTATAAATCTACCCTGTTGGGGATTTAACGGGACAAGCAGATGGAGTTTGTGGGTCTGGCATCGGCTAGAACAGAAGGTACTAGCGCAGTCCACTCCAAGAGTAATCTAAAAGTCTATTCCTTTGTTGGCCAGGTATTTATCGTCGAAGTGATGGCGCAATTTCGTCATACTAGTGGCTATATCTGCGCTAGACAGAAGATCTTGGGGGAAGTTTCGCCCAGTCAGGCACAAGCTGGTTTTAGGGTGTTTTTGCTTGATAAGCTTTTTCAAATCGGCTTTGGTGATCAGTTTGTGATGCAGGGCATTATTAATCTCATCGCAGATCACCAGATCAAACTTGCCGCTGGTGGCGGCGGCGTAGGCTTTTTCATAAGTCTTGCGGGCGGCTTTCCTGTGCTCTGCCTCGCTGATATTCTTATCGCTAAGATCCCCGGCATTGTAAAAACCCTTGCCGCCCTTATAGAACAGCAGTTTTGAACCAAAAAGCGGCTTTATTTTATAGATAAAATCATGCTCACCGACATTCCAGGTTTTAATGAACTGGATAAAAGCTACCCGCCAACCGCTGCCTAACGCTCGGGCCATCAATCCGACGCTGGCGCTGGTCTTACCCTTGCCTTCACCGGTATAGACTACCACCACCGACTCTTTAGTTCTGTAGTCCTCAAACGTCATCTAAATCAGTTTAGCGGTTCGTAGGGCCGAGTCAATGCGCTGGCGGTCGAAGCCCAGTATCATCTCCTCGCCGATTTGGATAACTGGCACTCCCATCTGGCCGGTCTTAGCGACAAATTCTTTGGCGGCGTGCGGATCAGAGCCGACATCGATTTCTTTAAAGCCTATCCGTTTTCCCTTAAGGTACTCCTTGACCATATGGCAGAAAACGCACCACGGCGCGCTGTAAACGATTACATTAGGAGTGCTGTCGGTCATTTCTGCTTCTTGACCCATTATAGCAAGCAGACCCGGGTGGGCTAGTCCGGGTGATTTGCACAGATATGAGACTTGCATTTTTGTGAACCCGTAATATAGTAAGCACTAGGACTAACTAATCGAGGAGGATTAAAAGAAAAAATGTTTAACTTTAGCGTACCTAAAGTTGCTGCTCTGGTCGCCGAGTTCTTAGGCACAGCTTTATTGGTAACAGTAGCCCTAGTGATGAGTGAGACTACTGGGGTGTCTTACTTTATCGCTACCAGCTTGGCGCTGGCGTTAGGAGTGATTACCCTCTTATTCTGGCAGGTGTCCGGAGCCCATGTTAACCCGGCCATCACTTTTGGAATGTGGACAGCCCGCAAGATGGGTACCCTTCGTGCCGCCAGTTACATTGTGGCCCAGCTGTTAGGGGCACTCGGTGCCTGGCAGCTCTACGAGTACCTTACGGATAAGACATTGCCGGCCAAGACAGTTGCCTTCAGCACACCGGTATTGGTGGCTGAGATTATTGGTACAGCTGTATTGGCGATGGGATTCGCCGCTGCCGTGACTCGCAAACTTGAAGCTGGTCAGGCAGCTGCTGTGTATGGCTTAGCGATCTTCTCCGCTACTTTGGTCGCGGCCATCGCGTCAGCGGCATATATCAATCCGGCGGTTGCACTTGGTCTGCGAAGCTGGAGCTCAGTTTACGTACTCGGCCCGCTGGTCGGCGGCCTGATCGGTGTCAACCTTTACGTTTGGCTATTCGGTCCGGACGCACTGAAGAAGTTCGGCAAAAAGAAATAATTCAAAAACAAAATAAATACGGTCCGCTACACGCGGACCGTATTTATTTAGATAGTAAATCTTCCTCGAAGGCTAAAATCCCCCTGCTGGTCGGCGGGTACTTAGAAGTTTCCGGGAAATCCAAGCTCATCACGCGCTTCCATACACTGTTAATAAGCGCGATGAAGCGTGTCATCTCCTTCGGTTCATAGGTTAGTTCCAAGCCGGGAAGCAGTCTGCCGTTTGCGTCCGTCTCTATAAACTCTAACCTGCCCTTATCTACCACCAGCTTGCCCTGATAGCTTGCAGAACCCTCCACTAGTAGCTTATAAAAAAGCAGCTGCTGACGGTATTTATGCAGTTTGATTCGCTCGAACTCACCTTTGCCTTGCCAGCTTGGCGCCGGCCGGCCTGTCTTGAAGTCGAAGACCTCTGTTCTGCCGACGTCCTTAAAATGAAGTACGTCTATCTTGCCGCTAAGCCGGGCATCGCCGACAACCACGCCATCGTTATTAAAGCCACGCTCAGCTAAATCTTTCGGTTCAAAGATACTGCCCTTTTCTTTCGTATAGCGCTTAAGAGCTTCCCGGCCGCGTTCGCTCAAACGCGTGTGGTCGGATTTTTTAAGGTGTTTTCGATCGAGCACTTCACCGAAGTATTTCTGGATGGCCGACGTGCTTGGCAGGACGGTTTTTTGGCGAAGCTCGCCGTGGAGCCACTTCAAAGTCTGGTGAACGCTGTCGCCGTAGGCGGCTGACGGGCTAAGAGCCTCAGGAAACCGCAGCAGGTTGTGCATCAGAAAGAAATATGGTCCACCTTCGGCGACATCCAAGAAGTTATTCAGATGAGTAACGCTTAGCTTGTAATCTTCAAGAATCGGCGCCATCAACGCCGGTTTATCAGCTATGATCTGGCGGAACCGGTAAGACCAGTCGGTGGATAGGATTTCGACGGCCTTGACCGAGGTTGGTTTGCTGATCTGTTGGTGCTCAAGTCCGCTGATACTGTCTATGAAACTCAGTGCCGGCGACAATTTGTTGTCCAGATCATGGCTGTAGCCGCAGATATGAAGGGTGTGCTTAGCCCTCGTCAAAGCTACGAACAGCAGTCGCAGTTTATCGTTATCGCTGTCGCCGGCCGGCGCGATCGGCAGGTTATGCGGCAGGCTTATGCGGGGGGTCCGGCTTCTGGCAGTAGGGCCCCATACTTCGTCCTGGGCGTTAATGACGAACACGGCCTCGAATTCCAACCCCTTGGCCTTATAAGCCGTCATCACCTGCACGGCGTTGGTGGTCTGGGTATGCGGGTTAGTGTCGATGATTTTCAATCCGGCCGCCTGATTAAGCCGTACGAATTCGGTTAGATCCTTAATACGCAGCGTGCGGTTAGGCTGCCATTGTCTAAGGCGCTGGCGCAAGGTAGACAATTGCCCTAAAAGAGTCAGATAGCTTTCAGTCGCGGAGCTGTAGCGTCGGGAGCCAAAATAATGTTCCTTGAACGGCGAGATAAACTTAGCGGGACTCTCCGCAGGCAGCTCTATCCGGTCGAATTCATTGTCCACGCCGCTTATGGTACCGCCGACCAGCCGGTCGAGCATATATTCCATGGGCTCCAGCCGGCTGCGCTTGGCCAGGTCTATAAACCAAGCGGTGATGGCTTTGATCTGAGGATTTTTGTGCTTAGATAGTACATCCAGCCAGTGCCGGTGTTTTTTGTAGCATTCCAAGGAAATATCGATCAGCAGCTCCGGCGCCGTCTTCCAAAAATCGTAGCCAAGCACCTGCCCGAACATGGCATCGGCCTCATCTTGGCGGTTCTCCGCCAGCGCCACCACCAGCTCGGCCATGCTGGTCAGCTCGACGATGATCGGCGCGTCCAGGATATTTTCACGGCGCTCATAAGCAACAGGGACACTTTTTTGTCCCAGATACGGCATTAATCGCTCCAAATATCTGTGCCGCGGCGCGATTACGCCAATTTCCTCC
>Ga0155924_120_pt1 | contig 50627 bp, 44 predicted proteins | sample RifCSPlowO2_01_FD_107578 | JGI IMG/M metagenome (GOLD analysis project Ga0155924, IMG submission 107578) | Candidatus Saccharibacteria bacterium RIFCSPLOWO2_01_FULL_49_22
CTTCCCATATAATGGAGTTAGAATCATACGATACCATAAAAATAAAATTCTAACAAATTTTGGCTCCGCTTGTCGGTCAAGAACCCAGCGAAGTTAGAGCTAATTTACTCTTAATCCAGATACGGTCCACTGTAATCGGGATGGGTCAATAGGTCCTCTGACCAAAACTTCTGGATATATCATTACCCATGGATAATATAAAATTTCGTTATCTGTACGCTCATAGCTGGCACCGTTTTCATTAAACTGAGCTTTGTATAAACGCCTGAATTCATCCAGTCGGACACCGCTTGCCCAATACTGTTGTGCTTGTTCAATAACGGATTCAACATCAGATGGGTTCTCGCCACGCCGTAATGCTTCGCCCATTGAATGTGTCAGAAATCCTAGATTGAATGCGTCAAAAACATATGTTTCTTGTGGATTTACAGCAACTCCGATACCTACTCGGAAATTAGAATCTCTCCCCTTTCTTGGTTTTTTCCTTTTTTTGTTGAGCCAATCAATTACATCAATGTATGGATGGGCATACAAAGCATCCCCTCGTGAGATTCCTAAACCCTTTATAAGTTCTGGTCTGACTCCGTCAAGTAAATTATCGACACCCATCGGGTCATCGATTTCGTGAAAGGGCTGAAGACCGTTTTCTATACCTCTTAATCTATCGTTAGTTGTCGCGTGATAAACAATATCAATGTTGGGATTTTCGCCGTATTCTTCAAAAGGGGGCTTGTAATCAGACAGGGGGTTTGATTCATATGATACAGCCGCCATAATTATATAGTAACATAATATGACATCTTTGTAAATATATGACTCCGGGACTTGGACAGCGCACATCCGCAACCGTGCTCGAAGCAAGCTCCTGCGCGCGGTTTTGATGACCGAACCAATCCCGCACCTAGAATTTGGCTGGCGAGGTAGGATTCGAACCTACGATCTCCTGATCCAGAGTCAGGCGCCTTACCGCTTGGCCACTCGCCACTATCAAAATTCTAGGTACGGTACAGAGTCTAGCGTCCTACCATTAGACGATCCCGGATTGAACAGCACAATTATAGCTTAACTACCCCTGTTATGCTAGCCTGAGATAATTACTTGACTAGTCAAGTAATTCCGTTAACCGTTGTCCGCTTGCCGTTTGCCGGGCCTTTACCGGTAACAGGATACCGCTCGGACGTCGGGTAATGGATACCGGCTAACGGCCGGCTTTAGCCGGCGGTTAGCATTCCGAAGTATTTTTCTACTTGCTTCCAGTTGACTACATTCCACCAAGCGTCAACGTAGTCTGCCCGACGGTTTTGGTACTTCAAATAATAGGCGTGCTCCCAGACATCTAGGCCAAGCAACGGTGCATGGCTTTTGTCTTCCATAACTGCACTGTCTTGGTTGGGGGTACTACAAAGATGTAGTTTCCCATGGTGATAACACAACCACGCCCAGCCGGAGCCGAACCGGCTGAGGGCTATTTCCTTAAACTTACCTTTGAAATCCCCTAAACTCCCAAATGCCTTGTTTAGACTTACCGCAAATTCACCACTCGGTTCACCGCCGCCATCTGGTGACATAATCGTCCAGAAAAAACTATGGTTAGCGTGTCCTCCACCGTTATTACGAACGGTTGTCCTTATATTTTCCGGGACTTTGCTCAGATTTGTTATTAGTTCCACAATATCCATTTTAAGCAGGTCATCGTGCCCCTTAAGGGCATCATTCAGTTTCTCGACGTATGCTCCATGATGCTTGTCATGATGGATTTCCATGGTTAAGCCGTCGATATGAGGCTCTAGGGCATCAAAACTGTATCCAAGTTCGGGCAATTTGAACATTTAGGCCTCTTCAAGAGATAGACTAGAACGCATTAGATTGAGCGAATATATCACCCAAAAAACGAGAGCTGCAGTCTGAAGCGTAGTCCACCAGCCCGGGCTTTGAACTAAATAGTCTCCAAAGAAACCGACATTAGGTATCAAACCAGCCATACCATCAGAGATAAGCCTAATGTTTTGAACAAACCAAAAACCACTAACTGCTACCGCCGAGATGGCACTTAGCACTCTTAGCAAGTGACTAATGCGCAGTCTGAGGAATCCCACAGCCGCCAAAAGCTCAGCCAAGATCAAAATAGTAGCGACAACGGATGTATTACCGAAACCGCCAACCGCTAGGACGACCTCAAACTCATTGAAGCTGATTAGTTGAGTGACCGCCATGGCCAAGAAAACCAGCCCCAGTAAAGTAACCGACCCGGAATGACTTTTAGGCAAGTTTGGCGGCGCCGTTACTGTCGTCGCAGATTTTTTTAGTCTAGTTGCTGTTCTCATATGACCCCCCAATTTTTAGCTCTTAAGCACATTATAGCTTAAACGCTATGTTTTTTGCGCCAGTCGGCAATAGCCTCGTGATTCCCCGATATTAATACCTCAGGGACCTTCAAGTCCCGGAACTGTTCGGGTCTGGTATAGTGCGGGTGCTCCTTAGCAACCCCATCACTGAAGCTCTCCAGTTCAGCACTAGTCTCGCCACCCAAAACTCCGGGGATCAAACGGGTAACGGCATCGGCTACTACCATAGCCGGCAGCTCGCCGCCGGTAAGGACATAGTCACCAATCGAAACCTGCCTATTTACAAACTTCGCAACCCTTTCATCGTATCCCTCATACCGTCCACATACCAGGATAAGGCTGCTACATTTAGCGAGTTCTCGGGCATCGGCCTGGGTAAATACTGCTCCTCGCGGAGTGAGCAAAATAACTTCTGATTCTTGATTACTAACCTTTGATCTGGCATCTTCTATAGCTACTACTAGTGGCTCGGGCCTAAGTACCATACCATCACCACCGCCATATGGTGTGTCGTCCACCTGTTTTCGTGGTCCGATACCATAGTCACGCAGGTTAATAAGTCCGTAATCGACTAGCTTTTTCTCCTGGGCCTTGCGGAGCATGCTGGTGTTGAGCACACCTTCAAACATCTCCGGAAACAGAGTAATAATCTGAATGGTCATTTACGGGTAGATTAAACGTCTAGGTCGTCGAGGTCGGCTAATTCTTTGCGGGTTCGGCTAATGACATCAGAGGTGTCTTTAGTCTTAGCCTCAACCTTATCCAAATCTTCATCTTCAGCTTCATCCACATCGTCAGGTGCGACTGATGGCTGATCAGCGGGTTCATCGGCCGTTTTATCATTCACAGGGGTATCATCCCTGGTGGGCCTATCGTCGTCTCTGGTTGTTGAGGTTCGGGGCGGCGGGGAGCCGGTGTCGATGATTTTCAGATTGTAGCGGGCATCATTTTTGGTTCCCAAAGCCCGAAGTAGAGTCCGCAGCGACTGAGCGGTAGCGCCCCTTTTCCCGATTACTCGGCCCAAGTCTTCGGGGTCCACAGTCAGTTCTAACAGAACGCCCTTCTCATCAATTCGGCGCTCAATTTTTACAGCTTCTGGTTTACCTACTACCGATTTTACGATGTATTCAACAAATTGCTGGTCGATACTGCTCATCCGGAATCCTCCCTAATTGTAGTCGTGCTTTTCCGTAATTATTATAGCAAGTTTTAGGCGTCCTCTGAACGCTACGGTTTAAGCGGACTTGGGTGTTGAAGGCGGGCTGGTCCCTTCGGTTGGCTGCTCAGCGGGAATCTCCTCTTCAGCGGAAGACTGGTCTTCCTCGAGTTGAGGCTCTGGCGCACTAGTTGGCTCATCAGTTGTAGGCGGGGACTCTTCAGCGGTTGGCTGCTCCTCACCAACGGGTTCGGCTGATTGCTGCTTATCTACCGGGGGTGCGTTACGGCGCATTTTTTCGACATTTTTAACCGGGCGTTTCTTGTCAGCCGCCACTTTAACCCACGAGGGTAATTTAACCCCTTCTTTCTTGAGAAGTTTAGCTACGCGGTCTGATGGCTGGGCGCCATTACCTAAATATTCAGAGATTTCCTCATGTTCCAAAGCCGCGGTTTTAGTATGCGGATCGTAACTGCCTACATAGGCAACCACCTTGCCGCGCTTAGGGTGAGCCCGGCTGTCTTGAATAATCACCCTGAACTGGGCATGCCCGGAACGGCCGGTCCTTTTTAACCTGATAGCTAACATGTCTTGGCCATTTTACAGATATTCACCCCTGTGGTCAAATCAACTCGCCTTCTGATACAGTTTTAGGGCAGCCGCGGCGGCGGCTACTTGGGCCGCTTGCTTGCTAGGACCAGTACCTTCGCCTCTAAGCTTGTTATCGATAAAGACTCCGACTACAAAGGTCTTATCATGATCCGGGCCTTCCTCACTTATCACTTTGTAGGCAGGAGTAAAGCCTTCTTTGCTTTGTACAGCTTCCTGCAAGCGGGATTTAGGATCGACCCAAGAGCCACTGTAGAGTATCTCATCGAATGTTGGCAGGAGTGTTTCACTGATGAATTTCTTAGTAGCTGGGTAGCCTCTCTCCAGGTAGATAGCTCCAATAACTGCCTCGTAGCAGTTGGCTAGTATTTGTTCCCGGGCCCGTTGACTGCCGCGTTTCTCTCCGCGGCTCAGCCGAAGTAATGGCTCAACGCCTAACCTTTTAGCCGCAGCACACAGGCTTTCGGTGCGTACCAAAGCACTGCGCCAGTTGGTCAGAACTCCTTCGGGCTCATCAAACTTGCTGTATAGATGCTCCGTGACTACCAGCTCCAATACGGCGTCTCCCAAAAACTCCAGTCGCTCATTATGCCCGCCAGCCGTTTTTTTATGCTCATTAAGGTAGGAACGATGAGTAAAGGCGGTAACTAGCAGGTTGATATTCTTAAACCCGCCCAGATGTTCACTGGCGAATGCTTGATATTTAGACACGTCCATATGCAGTTCCTTACCTCTATCCGCGACTCTGCCGGGCGTGTGGCGGACCCAGCTTTTTAATCTTCTTTAGACTCAGCAGAATAAGTTTGCCGATGTCATCGTACTCTATTTTCTCCAGGGCGTCATTAGCTTCCAGCCACGCCAAGCTAGTCATCCATTTTTCGGGCTTCAGCCCATCAGTTTCACCTAACGCTTCAATTAGAAAAATCTCCGTAGTCATTAGCACTAAGCTGTCATTACGGCGATAGCGGAAATTAATCTTGCCTAGCCAGTCCATGACTTTCATCTCGGCCAATCCAGTCTCTTCCCGGATTTCGCGCTCGGCAGCTCTTCGGGGAGTCTCGCCCTCTTCGATATGACCCTTTGGAATAGTCCAGCGGCCTTTAGAATCACCGATTAACAGCATCTCTATAGTTTTGTTGTCGGCGGCGTAACGAAAGACAATACCGCCAGCGGTTGGCTCGCGGACTACTTGCCGGATGACCGGCCGATGCCGTTTGACAAATCGGCGTATTCTCACGCCCGGGCGAGGTCGTTTCATCTTCATACGTAAACTTAAGGCTATTCCTTAGATTTTGACTTGGACTTGCTTGTTTTAGTCTTTCTTGATGCCTTCGGCTTGGCCTTTGACTCCTTATTTCTAAGTACAGTACCAAGGACACCATTAACGAATTTGGAAGAATTGTCGCCACCAAAAGCTTTAGCCAGCTCGACCGCCTCATTAATGGCCACCTTGGGTGGAACCTTTTGGTCGAACAACAGCTCAAAAACCCCCATCCTAAGGATTGATCGGTCGATGCGGGCGATTTGCTCAATCGGCCACTCCGGCGCTACGGGACGGATGATTTCATCGATGGCCTCGGCGTTCTTATCAACACCCTGTACCAGATCCTCGACAAACCTTTTATCCTCAATGGTGTCACTGTAGCGTTCGAAGTTACGGTTCAACACCTGGTCGAGCACCAGAGTCTTATCCCCTGACTCTTTACGAAAGTCCTGTTCGTATAAAGTCTGAAGAGCGACTATCCGGCCGAGATGACGGTTGGCACTCATATAGCGCTATGTTTTTAATCTTCCTAACTAACTTTTAAGTATAGCCTACGCCTTATCGGATGGGCTGGCTGACTTGCCGGCAGTGGTTTTTTTGGCCCCTGATTCGCGGCGGGTCGTATAGACCTTGACCGGGCTGGTAGCATTTACCCGACGGGCCAATTTAAGCAAATGATGAGAACGCCGCGACCTGGTACGGCGGGGGGTGGTCCGTTTCTTGGGTTTACCCACGCGAAATACACTCCTGACTCATTTTGCTTGAATTGATACGACTTAGGCGTAAGTATAGCTAACTTCGGTAGAAATCTCAAGCGACCACTAAACTGACTAAACGGCCGGGCACATATATAGCCTTTTTTATCTCTTTGCCCTCCAGGTAGCTGACCACCTTATCAGCCGATTTTGCCTTTTCTATAGCCTCAGCTTCAGAAATGTCAACTGACACCTCAATCTCGGCCCGCACCTTGCCATTGATTTGGACCGCCAATTTCACAGTTTCCTGCTTGATCAACAGCTCGTCCCACATCGGCCATTTAGTACTATGTACCGAAGTCTTATGCCCCAAGTCCTGCCACAGCTCTTCGCCAATGTGTGGCGCAAAGGGAGCTAACAGCAACACTAGGCTGTCTAGAGCGTTTTGCCAAGCCGGAGTTCTGGCTATACCCGTAGATTCTCTGCGGGCATGCAGCTCGTTGACCAAGCTCATCATCGAGGCAATTGCTGTATTAAAGGCTAGTTGCTCTAGGTCTTGTGAAACACTTTTAATTGTACGGTGGACGGCTGAAGTTAGCTCGACTTCTTCCTTGGCCCCCGGTGAACCGGGCTGGGCCTCGGTAAATTCTCCTGCCAAACTCCAGACCCGCTCTAAAAATCTTCGGGTGCCGGTGATTCCGCCCAAGTTATAGGGTCCGCCTTGATCGTAGGGACCCATGAACATCATATACAGTCGCAGACTGTCAGCACCGTAACTGGTTACCTGTTCATCGGGGCTGACGACATTGCCGCGGGATTTGCTCATCTTGTGGCCATCCGGCCCCAAAATTATGCCCTGGTTAGACAACTTCTTGAACGGCTCCTCAAATGGCAGACCATGATAATCACGCAAAAACATGGTGATGAAGCGGGCGTACATCAGATGCAGAATGGCATGCTCAATACCACCGATGTAGTGATCCACCGGCCCCCAATCTTTGACAATTTGCGGGTCATAAGGACCCTGCTCAAAATCCGGACTAGGATAGCGCAAGAAATACCAGCTGGAATCAACAAAGGTGTCCATGGTGTCGGTTTCGCGTTTGGCCGGACCATCGCAAGACGGACACTTGGTGTTTACGAAGTTTTCATCTTGCAACAGAGGTGATTGGCCGGTCGGCCGAAAATGGACATTTTCTGGTAGTTGTACGGGTAGGTCTTTCTCTGATACAGCTTGGATACCGCACTTGTCGCAGTAAATTACCGGTATTGGTGGGCCCCAGTAGCGCTGGCGGCTGATCAGCCAATCACGTAGTCGATAGTTGGTCTCTTCTTTAGCGATACCCTGTTTCGCCAAATCAGCCACGATTTTCTCCCGCGCCTCGGCCGACGGCAGACCGTCATAGCCGCCAGAGTTAATCAAAAGACCCTCACCACTGTAGGGGTCTTGTTCATACGGCTGCTGGTTCATATAAGCTTCCACTGCTTTCTCCGCCCGGTCGCACATTTCCAGCCAATGATCCACACCACCGGTGCCTTTAGAGGGACGGAGCTTGTTGATACCCACTCTGATGCTATCCATATCTATCCAAGCTGGTTGAAAGTTCTCGTGAGCTTCCAGCCCTGACTCTTTCAGCTTCTGGCTGCTATCTACGATTGCGAGGTATCCCTGCCCTAAAGACCGTTTATTGGTGTCTTTAAGGTTGTTGTAGTAGTGCGAATAGACTGGTTCGCCTAACCTAATCCAAGACTCGACATCTGAGATACCGGTCTCCTCAAGCAGTTCACGCCTGGCACATTCCTCATAAGACTCGCCCTCGTTTATTCCGCCTCCAGCTAGTCCCACTCCATTGGCCCATTTATCCAGAGCCAGATATTTCTTCGTTTTAGGATCATAGGCAATTACTACCACACCCTCGACATACTCTTCGTCGGCTAGCGGCTCACCGAAGTCATGAATAACAACGCCTTTGATTGGCAAATCGTATTTCTTCGCAAACTGCCAATCTCGTTCATCGTGGGCGGGGACGGCCATGATGGCGCCGGTGCCGTAACCCATCAACACGTAATCGGCTACCCAGATGGGGATTTTTTCGCTCGTTACCGGGTTAATAGCATAGGAGCCGGTAAAAACCCCGGTTTTTTCCTTTTCAGCTTCCTTGCGTTCCAGCTCGGTCTTGCGAGTGGTTTGCTCTATATACTTTTTGACCTCATCAGAAATACTTAATTGCCTGAGTATTTCATGCTCCGGCGCTAAGACCATGTAGGTAGCACCAAAAATAGTGTCCGGCCGGGTGGTGAATACCGAAATCTTATCTTCTGAGCCGTCCAGCTTGAAATCGATCAAAGCACCTTGGCTTTTACCAATCCAGTTGGTCTGCATCAGTTTGACCCGCCCCGGCCAATCCATCTCATCTAAATCTTTTAGTAGTCGCTCAGCGTAGTCGGTAATCTTGAAGTACCACTGTTCCATTTCTTTTCGCACAACTGGGGTGCCGCAACGATCACAAACATTATCTTCACCGACTACTTGCTCATTGGCCAGCACAGTTTGATCTTTAGGGCACCAGTTCACTACCCCCTTGGCCCGGTAAGCCAGCTTTTTTTCAAACAGCTTCAAGAACAACCACTGGGTCCAGCGGTAATAGGCTGGATCACTGGTGGTTACTACCTTTGACCAGTCGTAGCTTGGACCGATGGTTTTAAGCTGCTTGGTCATGGCCGCGATGTTGTCTTTAGTCCACTGTGCCGGCGGGATATTACGTTTTATGGCGGCGTTCTCTGCCGGCAGTCCAAAGGCGTCAAAGCCGATAGAGTGCAAGACCCGGCGGCCCTGCATCCGGTGCCAGCGAGCTACCGTATCAGTCGGGGCGAAGTTGTACCAGTGGCCAATGTGCAAATCCCCCGAGGGATAGGGAAACATCGGGATGATATAAAACTTTCTAGAGCCGTCACTGGTGTCAACTTCGTAAAGCTTGGTATCTTCCCAAACTTTTTGCCACTTGGGCTCAATCTCCTGCGGATTATAACGCCTCATAGGCCTCCTCCGTAGGCAATTTTCAATTCACAATTTTCAATTTTCAATAAATTATCAATTAGCAATTTACAATGATTCAACGAATTCGCTCCAGCCCAACTCATGAGCTCTATTTTAACAGAGATAATAGGTAGTTATAGACGTCGGAGTTTGCGGCGTCCGGTTTCAAACAGGTAAGTCGGCGCGTAGCGAGCTTTGTTTATCACCAAATCGTGCGCTGGCAAGTAAGCCACGTCAACTCCACCAAAGCCTCTTTTAAAAACTGAGACGCCATAAAAACGATGTTTGGTTTGACCGTGCTCCGTGACTCCCCAGAAGTTATAACGCGAACAACCGCGTCTTTTCGCCTCGGCGATTGCCTCCCATTGTATTAAATAGGCACCGGGTATTTGCCGAGCCAGATCGGTGCTAGCGCCATAATGATAGTCTGCTTCGGTGCCGTAAAAAATAATGAAAGCCATAGCCAACAGCTGGCCTTGATGCGTGCTTCTATACATCAGCACTTTGTTATCCGCTGCAAAAGCTGCAAATTGCTCGCTCAAGTATCTCTTGGAGAAAGGGACAAATTTTTGCCGCTTGGCAGTTCGTAGTTGGAGCTCATAAAACTCGTCGATGTAGCGCGCGTCGCCTACAGCTTCAACTTGCACGCCCAACTTTTGGGAGCGGTTCAGCTCATATCGCGCACCCTTGCGCATCCCCTTTTTTAATTCATCATCGGTTCTTGTCAGATCCAACTGGCTGGTCAGCTCAGCATGCAAATGCATAGGCGCTTTTACAAAACCTAGAGACCTAAAAAAATCTCTATTTTCTGGGGTGTCCGATAGCTGCGGGCGGACCCTTACAAACACGCATTTTTCTGAGTGGGCTATAGCTTTTATTTCATCAACCCAAGCCTTAACTATTGGTGCATTGCTCCAGTTGATAATCGGCCCTCCAGGAACTATCAAATGTCGCCCCCTTTTGGCGGGTTCGACCACAGCTAACAAAACACCTTCTAGATTTAGGCCGTCGTTAAAACCTCTCCTAAAAACCAGGCGATTTAATCTTTTATAAAACTCGCCCCAATACCACGAGTGTAAAAAATTTGCCTCGCCACGGGTGGCTAAAAAAGTTTCCCAAGTATTTTTATCTTCGATGGAATGCGTCTTTATTTCAGCCATTGTGTCACCTTCTCGGTAAGGATTCTGGCTTGTTCCTCGTTAATATTTACATGAGTTGGTAGGTTGACCATTTGGCTGGCAACTCGCTCGGCAACAGGACACTGGCCTTTTTGATAATTGGTTAACTTAAGCGAGCGTGCCGGGGCCACCGGCGCGTCGTACCAGCGATCTGCCAAATATATTCCATATTGCTTTAAGTAGCTTATTAAGCCTGCGGGGTCATTGACCCGGATTGGAAACCTAAGATAAATTGAGCCATCAACATGATCAAATTGAACTGAGCTTGGCAGCGATTGCCTATATATCTCAGCGATTTTTTGCCGATGCAAATTCAAGCCAGCAAGCATTTGGTAACCGTTATAGGCTACGAAGCTGTGCCAATTGGGTAGGGCGTGAATATGGTCTGCTCCACCACTCATCGGTCCGGGCAGCAGCCTAGTGAGCTTGAAAGCCTTTAGTAAAACTCTACCGAGTCCTAAGCTGAAGGTGCTTCTAATTAGTCGGGTCGTCCACGGATACAGACGGGTAGCAAAGCGATGCCAGGCGTTGGCCGGTTGATACTCAACCTTAGGTTCGACTGGAAAGTTAAACAGCGCTGCGCCACCGGTAACCGAATCGACGGATTTATCTTGGCTAAAAGACAAGGCTGCAGCTTGCCCCACCGTACCTGCTTCTTGGCCGCCTAGGTGTTGCAGACCGATCGAGTGCGCCAGATCCTCAATCAGAAACAGCTTATTTTGATTGCAAACTTTTTTAATGGCTGTGATATCACAAGCCATACCGAGGGTGTTTTGAACAATAACTGCTTTAATATCAGGCTCATTGATGACAGCATGTCTAAGTGTTGGCGCCGTAAAGTTAAGGCCATTTTCGGGTAGATCCAAGTAATAAGGCCTTAGCCCCGCCGCCACGGTTGCCTGGTAGACCGCATAGCAGGTATAGCCGTTTATCGCTACTAAACTGCCATTGGGTAAAGCCAAATTTTTCAATATTAATGCTATGGCTTCACGGCCTTTGTATGTCAGGAAAACTTTTTTCGTTCTGTACTTTTTATGCAAGTACTCTTCCATGGTCCATGCTGATTTTGCGGGGCTCTTTAAGGAATAAGCTTTCGAAGTTGGTCCATAGTTGGAGCCAAGCGAATTAAAAACACTCATACCTTAGTTCTTAGTCGCTTCGGCCACGATCTTGGCCGCTTCCTTAGGATGCGTAAAAAAAGGCGCATGCCGTGCACCTTCGATGATATGCAACTTAGCTCCCTTTATTGAACTGGCCATGGATTCACCGTCAGAGAGAGGGGTCTGCTTATCTTCTTTGCCCCAGATTATCGTCACAGGCAGATCTACGCTGGCAAAATCGGTTTTTTCATCGGCCTTTAGCATATTCCTCATGGTTAGCCGCATGTTGGGTCCGGCTTCAAAATAATCCTTGCCGCCGATCAGCTTATAAAAAAGTTTCCTTAGGCCCGGGATGAATCCTAGCGGCTTACCGATTTTGGCAATAACTTTCAAGATATTTAGTTTAAAGGTCGATCCGGTTTGCTGGTGGGGCACTCCAGCGCTGTCAATTAAAATTAGCCGGCCTAAATGAGAGGGGTACTTTTTTACATAGTTCAGTGCTATTCTTCCACCGTTGGAGTGACCAATTACCACTGGATTGCTTTCATTTTTCAGCTGCCCGCGGAGCCACTCTACATATTCGTCGATGGTCCAAGGCTTTCCCGGCAACGGTGCTGTTAAGCCGGGGACCTTAAGTTGAACCGGCTCTAGGCTTAACTTTCTCAGTTCATCACAAAACACGGGCCACTTTAACAAGTTGTATGTCCAGCCGTGAATAATAAAAATTTTCATCTAGGCAGTCCCCATTTTTGGCGCCGTTTGACCCACAGTTTCTCGCGGCGAACTAACTCTTTGGCCTGAGCCGGGTTAGTTAAAAGCTGCTCAATTACGCCTTCTAAAAAGCGTCCACCCTTGAACAATAGCGTCTCGCCCCCCCTTAGGTTCTCAAGCAAGTAGTCAAGAACTTCTTTGGGGCTCTCGAAAGATACAACCGGCACAGATAATTTTTGTTTGAGCAAAGGGTAAGTATGCTTTTTAGTGCGCGGCCCAAGCAGCACAACGCGGTCCACCTTCATGTCGGAGATTACTTTGGCAAGTTTCTCGTGCTGGTCTTGTTCTATACTGCCCTGTTCCAGGATATCGCCGAAAATCAGCCACTTATTTTTAGCCTGTAGCCCATTGAAGAGTTTAAGTATTACCGTCATCGCCCCAAGACCAGTATTGTAGGTGCTATCGACTATTGTTATACCGCGAATCCCCTTAAAGATATTGGTTCTGCCCGGCGGCATAACCAGTTTTGAATAATCGTTGTCCAGCGGTTCGTTTAGATATTCAAGCAGCTTGTTGACGAGCTGCAAGCTAACTCCAAGTTCTTTTGGATGAAGCCCGGGAACGCTGATATTTTGTTCATCAAGTTGATAAACCGTTTTATCAATACCAAATTGGTATCGAGCAATCTTTTTGACCGATGCTTGCTCTACTTTGGTATTTTTAGGCACCCTGTCTAGCTGCTGGATAATTTCGGCTTGGTCACTGTTAACAACTACTAGTTTTGTGGTGTTCTCTATTAAGTGACCGAATTCATAGGCAATCGCTGATCTGTGATTCTTAAAAGCCCCGCTGTGTACCAGCTCGTCAAAGTTCATGCTGTGTGTGTTGTAGACACTGATCCAAAGTGTCACCTCCGGCTTGAGTAGACCTGCCAAGAACTTTCCTTCACGCGGGCGGTCTGTATCGACCTCTGTAATATATATTTTTCTATCAGGGACTTTTCTAAAAGCTTTAATGGGTGCCCGCAACATGTGCGCCAGCCAACGCCACTTTACTTCCACGTTCGTATCAAGCCCGAGAATGTGAAAAGGCAGCCCAATGGCACTGTTGGCATGGTGGCTGTAAATCACCCTGTCACCAAGTTGAGCCTCAACCAAATGCAGCAATGTGGTTTTACCTGAAGAACCCGTAATAACAACGATTCTTGGCCGCCACCTCCAAAGTACGATCCGCGCCCAGAATGCAAAATAAGCTGCAACAACAAAATAGAGACTTTTCTTAATAGCAGACGACATCAGTATAATTGTAGCCTAAAACTTCCGATTAACACCTAGGCGCTGCGAAATGCCAGGTATAAGAAGAAGCTGCCCATGGTAACAAAAAGAACCATACCGATGTGATTATTCAGCGGCGAATCCTTGACAAAATCCAGGTGGCCGAAGGTGGTGTACCAGTTCTTCATGCCCTTATCTTGCAGATAGTCCCTAATCAGATGCTGAAAACAGAAAATTGCCAGTGCCAAAAAGATAATTTTGACTAACATTTAATTCAGGCTTTGTTTGGTATAAGTATCCCCGTTGGTCAGATCCGCGTTTAGCGTGTAAACCACGCAGTCACCAGCATCGGTTGTGCAAGCAGTCACACCGTCATCTTGAAACACGGCGTAACCATACTGAACGGCCGAAGGGACAGCGGCTAATTGCTGAACTGTACCTGCCGGATCCTGTAAGGCCGACGGGTCAAGACCCTTCATGTTGACAGCCCGCCAAGCCGCGTTATTAACTTCAGCCAAAGCTGGATAGCTCCCGTACTGAGCGTAGTAAGCTTCTATCTGCCCGTGTAAAGCATTGATATCTGTTTTACGTTCAATGTCCGCTGGTGATCCGCTCTCATCGTCAAGACCGTCATACTGCTGATCAATCAGTTTTACATAATCTTCGTAACTAACCTCGGGTTTGGGAGCCGGTGGAACGGTGGTGCTGTTAAAGCCAGTAAATTTTACCTCCATACTAATTCCCGAGTCATTAATCTTCACTTTTGTGACTCTTTTTTGCTTGGGGTCTATATAGAAATCAATCTTGATATCACTGCTGCTTAGGACGTAATTTTCCTCCACTTTTCGCTCATCGACATCTATCGACTTGGCCACTTGCTTATTAAACTCCTTAAGATCTTCCTCACTGACATCAACGTCATAAACCAGCTGTTTTTTGCCATCAACGGTTCGGGTTTTAACTCTATCGGCGTTGTAGTCATAAACCTCGTTCTCTAAAAGAAAATCAGTGAATTCCTTCTTTTGGTCAGATTCAAAGTTGCCATTAATAAAATATCCAAAGAATGACCAGCTGTAGCTACCGGTGTAGGAAAGGGCACTATAGGTATCCACGCCTGGAGATTGGCCATCCTTTTGGGCCTGGACCCATTTCCCGCTTACGCTGCTTAGTTCAGATAGTCCATACAGGCCTGTGTCAGCGATCTTGAAAAAAGCGTCTTTGGAGGTTGAGTAAAACTCGCTGGTGGACTTTTCTCCATTGTACTCATCTGTGATAACAGAGCTGCTCTTCGGGTTGGTCACATCGCTGGTATCTATTTTAGTAACCGTTGTCAAGGTGTAGTTGCCGCTTCCCTCTTTCATTTCGATTTGGATACTTTTGGTGCTAAGTGCGTTTTCCAACGATTTCTTAAAGACCGCGTCCGGACTGTCTGGTTTCAGCAATAAAAACCAAGCTGAGGCAGCCACTACTGCGAGACTTAGCAGACCAGCAGGAATAAAAGCTAGTTTCTTCCATTGGCGAGGCGGTTTAGGGTTAATCGGCAGCTGGGGACCGACAAAGGGAGGCACCTGTGGCGTTTGCGGAAAACTAGGGGGTTGGTTGGCGCTTGGACTAATAGAAGCAGGAACGGCTGCACTTCCGGGATTAAAGCTGGATGGGGGCACGGGAGAAACTAAATTGCCTGGTGCAAGTCTTGAGCTATCCGCGTCATCAGAAGTAATTGGATCCTGCGATGGCAGCTGATTTTCTGGTTTCAAGTTTTTTGTTAGTTAACTTATGAAATTAATATATCACAAATCTGGTTTACCACGAGCTTGTAGAGTGGTGGAGTATGGCGGAGTCGAACCGCCGACCTCTGCAATGCGAATGCAGCGCTCTAGCCAGCTGAGCTAATACCCCGCTTAAATGGTGGACCTCAAGGTACTTTATTCAAACCCTCCTGAAAACCTTAAAACCCTAGTACTTGCCTTGGGTTTGCCGCCCCTACTCTCACTCGATGAGCTGATAGCGGAGAAGAGGGCTAGGTGGAGAAATCCGTACGCGATGCCCTAGGTCTTAGAATAAAAGATCGTGACAGAAGATACAAACGCCTTACACAGAGCTGATCGGGTCGTCTTCAAGAAACATAGTGGTGGCGCAATCACCATCGTTAACGGCGTTGAAGCTGTTCAGTGACGCTATTCACAACTTCAAAGACCCTCTGGGACATACTCTCGCTAAGTTCCTTGATTCCGTAGTACTCGCCTACTAGGTGTATCTTGAATCGCATCTGAGCGTTGACCTCAATTTTTGGCCCCGGCTTAAAAGGCCTTTTGAATTTCATCTTTGCTATTACGCTACCAGGAGTTACTGGCTCTTGTGGAGGGAATACAACCTTTATTTCCTCACGGTTGTTGTTCAATCTTTGAAAGTCTTCCGTCCGCACGCTGTAAGAAAAGCTATCTGACACTAGCCCACATATACTGGGCACCTTGTGCTTGTCCCATATATCAGAGCGATGCAATAGAGAAAGCGGGTCCTGCGAAGGATTGCTAGGAGACCTAACAAACGGTTGAGACTGCTTGATGATAGACAAATATTCAGCTCCGACGTTTGGCAACCGTCTAGCAACCCAGGCGTTGTACTCGGCTTCCGAGTCACAAATTGGGTATGCGATATCTCTGTCAACATCTGACGCCGACCCAATTTTTACGGCGAGCGCATAGGCCACATTATCCAAAACAGACCTTAGTGTATGTACAAGTTCGCCAAACAATAGACCAGCTGAGAGGTAGTCTGGCTCATGAGAAAACGTTGCTTTGAAAGTTATTACCCGTCTGCCCTTTGACTGGCTACCAACCGGCATTAAACCCGACTGAGTAGTCCAGCTGCCAATTAATACGCTTAGGAGTGCGCTCTTTTCATTAGCAAGCCGCAAGCGTCTATGCCAACCATATATGTCGTCTTCCATCTATATATGCACCATCCACCCTGTCGCCGATCGGAACACACCGACCTCGAGAACTTAAGTAACAAAAATCACATGGTGGAGCATGAGGGATTCGAACCCTCGACCTCATCCATGCCATGGATGCGCGCTAGCCAACTGCGCCAATGCCCCGCGTAGCGACCACCGAAGTAATTTTACCATTTTAAGGTGTTAAGACGCAAAGACTGCATCGGGATGAGCAGCCCTGCCTACCGGCAGGCAGGCGGAGTGTACAGGTTCACTGCCGCACCCCGCTCTGGTAAGAAACCCCGAAGGGGTTTCTCATGTTTATGCAAAAGGCCGCTTTTGCGATGAGCGGCCTAATGCTTCTTCAGCTTCGCGCAGCCCACCCGTGGGCCCGAGCGAATTTTTGTGTTTATTAGATTTTGGGGTGTTGTTTTTCGCCCAGCTCAAGTTTTTTCGTAAAAAACAGGGGCTGGGGGCCCGGTGCGCGAAACTACTTCAATTACACGCTTACGCTTAAACAAAGTCAAGATATCATTTTCAGCAAGCTCGCCTCGGATATCTGTTTAGTACCGAGCTCTCGCGCTTTCTTTAATTTGTTTTCACCAACGTTCCCACCTACTACCAAGAAATCGGTTTCCTGGCTGACTGACGTCTGAAAACGCCCACCTCTTGCTCTGATCCGCTCGGCTGCCTCTTCACGGCTCATTAATTCCAGCGACCCGGTAACAACGAAATTCTTGCCTGTCAGTGGACCTTCCGGCGGGTGAGCTGTCTTTGGCCAAACGCCATGTTTTTTGAATTTATCCAGCAGTTTTTTGTGTAAGGGTTGCGAGAACCACTCAATAATCGACTCGGCAACGATACCGCCAATCCCCTCTACTTGATTAAGCTCATCTATAGTAGCAATCTTGAGCCGCTCAAAAGTGTGGAAATGATTAGCTAAATCAACGGCGGTCTGTTCACCAATGTGGCGAATGCCAAGCGCGAAAATGAATCTATCCAGCGAGGGCTGCTTCTTTTGGGAGATAGCTTTTACCAGTTTGCCAGCCGAAATTTCGGCGAATCTTTCAAGTTTTAAAAGATCAGCTTTTTTGACCGTAAAGATATCGGCCGGGTCTTTAATCAAGCCAGTCTCGATAAGCGCCACCACGTTCTTTTCACCCAGTCCTTCAATATCTAATGCTCCCTTGCTGGCAAAGTGCTGGATTTGTTTCCAGGAACGTGATGGACAAGCGTTGTTTGGACAGCGCCAAATCGCCTCGGTCTCTTTGGCCTTTATAAGCTTCATGCCGCAGTCCGGGCAATGGGTCGGCATGACAAATTTTTTCTCTGAACCGTCACGCAGTTTAACAAGCGGCTCCACTACCTCTGGAATAACATCACCGGCTTTATGGACAATAACCGTATCACCGATACGAATATCTTTACGATGTACTTCACCTTCATTATGCAAAGTAGCCATTTGCACGGTACTGCCGGCGATCACCACCGGCTCGAGGATGGCTACAGGGGTAGCCGAACCGGTCCGGCCGATACTGACAAAAATGTCCTTGACCTTCGTGGTAGCTTGTTCGGCGGGGTATTTGAAGGCCACGGCCCCCCGGGGAGCTTTGCCGACTACTCCCAGTCGGCCATACAGCCGGCGATTGTCAACTTTTACCACTAACCCGTCGGTATTGAAGGGCAGCTTTTTACGCTTTTCTTCCCAAGTCTGGCTGAACTGTATAGCCTCTTTGACCGAACCGAGCTTCTTTGCTTCTCTATTAGCTATCAGACCGAGCTCGCGCAGAACTTGATAGACAAAGTCGTAAGTCGGTACCTCAGCCTGGTCCTCACGCAGAAGATCGTAGGCGTGAAACTGCAGAGAGCGAGCGGCCACCAGCTTAGGGTCAAGCTGGCGGATGGTTCCGGCCGCCAGATTCCGGGGATTAGCAAACTTTGGCAGCTTACGTCTTTCTCTTTCGCGATTAAGCTTTTCGAATTGCTCTTTATACATTACGATCTCACCTCTTATCTCGGTGCGGCCGGAAAGAAATTGTGAGAACTTTTTAGAATGGCGCAGACGCAGCGGAATCGACTCAATGGTCCGAACGTTGGCGGTAACGTCCTCGCCGACTGTGCCATCACCACGAGTTATCCCTTGGGCTAAGATACCGTCTTGATATACAAGCGCGCATGCCAAGCCGTCCATCTTGAGATCTACAAAAAAGTCAAACTTAGCAGAATTTACCAATTTGGTAAGGCGTTCCACCCAAGCAACAAATTCCTCCTCATTAAAGACATCGTTAAGACTGAGCATGCGACTGGAGTGGCGGATTTGTTTGAAACCCGGCAGCGGCTCACCTGCAACTCGCTGGGTTGGTGAGTCAGAGGTTATCAGTTCCGGGTGCTGTTCTTCAATTTGAGCGAGCTCATGTTTCAGCGAGTCGGCGGCGGCCTCGCTCATTACGGAATAATCGCGCACGTGATAGTTATAACGATAGTCATTGATCAGTTCACGCAGCTTTGCCACCCTTAGAACCGCTTCCTTCGGCGCCCTCATTCACGTCCTCTATCAGCGGCAATGTTCAATTTACAATTTACAATGGTCAATGAATAGTCAATGAGCCAATGGTTCAATGCATTGCTACATTGATTACATGAGCATTCGTTGAGCTTTGAGCATTGAGATTTGAGCATTTTTATGACGGGATTCACTTTATCAGTTCCCTATAAAGGGTATAGAGATAAACGTGTATAAACAGCAAACTAAGCACTCCCAGACCAAAAAAGACAGGGGCCACTAAAAAGGTGGCGTAAATGATCAGAGGAACAACGATAAGACCCATAACAACCAGAATAAAAATCGGCAGATAAATTAAGCGGCGCATGAGTGTCCAGCGTCGAAATTTAACCAGGTCTTTGGCGGACTTGAGGGCCCGACGCGGCGGCATATCCGGCAAGGTAACTATATATATCGAGAAGACTGAACTGCTTAGCATATAAAGGGACCATCCTAAAAACGATACCGAGACCGCTATTAGCGTTAGGCTAGCCAAGGCTCCACCCGAGGGAAAAACCGCCGCTAAAATCGCACTGGCAAGTGGAACGCCGATAAGAACCGGCAGGAGTTGAATAAAAATTACCACCAGCACCAGCAGAAAGGGAATAAGCGGGCTCATAGCGCTATAGTAAGCTTGCTTGACTCTAACTTTTTTACCGGCCAGCAGATGCCTTAGCGCCCAGATCAGCACCAGACTGACAATCACAATCAGAAAAGTCTGCAAAACTGAGCCGGTAGAGCTTCCACTGGTACCGGCACTAGCTACCAAATTGCTAAAACCACTCAGCGCAGTACCAAGAGGACTCAGGTTTTCTGAATCACTGATTTCCAAATTAAATTTAATGTCATTTACGGCAGCATTTAGACTGCTAATGCCGCTGGCGAAAATGACATTCAAAATCAGGTAAACTGCCATGATGCCAAACAGGGGGGGCCAGTACTGTTTGATTACCTTAAGTGAGCGCCAGCTGTGGCGGAAGCTGCCGGGCAGAGGTACTCGCCTAGTGGCCTCTTTTTTAGCTTTTGTCTTTTTTTGCTTGCGATTTAGCTTACGAAGGCGCGGTTCAAGACTATCAGCGGAGTGTCTGACCTCACTTTTCACCATGTTCCCATTATAACTGAGGTAAGAGGCTATTCACAGAGGTTTAAAGTTTCATCTCACGGAGGGCTTTGATGCGGGCTTCTATTGGAGGGTGAGTACTGAAAAGGCCGGCCAACTTCTTACCACGAAGCGGATTGGCAATGAACATGTGAGCTGTAGCGGTATTTTGAATTCGGGTAGCGCTCCCCTGCTTGCCGATCTTTTCCAGGGCACTAGCCAAACCCTCAGGGTAGCGTGTAGCTAGGACGCCGGTGGCATCAGCCAGATACTCCCGGCGGCGGCTGATAGACAGTTGGATAAGACTGGCAGCAATCGGCGCCAAAATTACGGCAACGATTGCCAGCACGGCAAATAGCTGATTACTGTTTCTGTTATCACGGCCGCCAAAGATAGTGATGTGCCAGAAAAAATCAGCAATCATTGAGATAATGCCGACTAGCGCGAAGGCAATGGTATTAACCCGCATGTCATAGTTTTTGACATGACCGAGCTCATGAGCCATAACCCCTTCCAGCTCATTATCATCAAGTGTAGCCAACAGACCGGAAGTAGCGCAAACTGCTGATTTTTCCGGACTACGGCCAGTAGCAAAGGCATTTAGCGCCGGATCGTTCATGACGTAAATCTTAGGCGTCGGCAAGCCTTCGGTGATGGCCAAATTCTCAACAGTGCGCCACAGCCGAGGATCATCTTTTTTAGTAATTTCTTTAGCGCCGTTAACTGCCAGAGCGATTTTACTACCGGCAAAGTAGCTAAAGGCGGCGTAGGCCAGCGCGAACAGGCCAACATAAAACAACAGCCCGGGAGATCCTAGGGCCTTGCTTAATACAAAGGCAAAACCCCAGAGAAGTATCAGAAAACCTAGCAATAGAATCCAAGTGCGACGCTTATTGGAAGCGATTTGTTCATACATGAAACTAGCCGTTAGCCACTAGCTGATAACCGTCAGCTTATTCTTTGGAGAAATCAACTTTGACGGGTTCTTTAACTTCTTGCTGCTGATTTTCGTCAACATCGAAGAACTCACGAACCTTAAAGCCCATCAATCCCGCAAATAAACTGGTCGGAAAGGTCTGGACTTTGATATTTAAGTCGCGAACAGCTCCGTTATAGAACCGGCGGGCGGCCTGAATTTTATCCTCGGTGTCTGTAACTTCAGCTTGCAGCTGCTGAAAGTTCTCGGTGGCCCTTAGCTGTGGATAGGCCTCAGCTACCGCAAATAAGCTCTTAAGAGCTGCCTGGAACATGTTATCGGCTTGGGCAGCTTCACCGACAGTCTTAGCACCTAAGGCTTCAGAACGCGCTTTGGTAACTTCTTCAAAGACTTTGCGCTCGTGCTTGGCGTAGCCCTTCACGGCAGCGACCAGATTGGGTATCAAATCGTAGCGGCGCTTAAGTTGGACGGTAATATCGCTCCAAGCCTCATCGGTGCGAACCTTGGCACGGATTAAACTGTTATAGATATAAATCAACGCCAGTACGACAACGGCGATGATACCAATGATTACCCAAGTCATGTGCTAGTTTAACTCCTTACTCACTGTAGTAATTCTAAACTGATTATACACCATCGGCTCACGAGAATGTATCATTACTAGCAGTAATGCGCCGATTAAAAATCTTCCTTTTTTGTTTAGCAGCTTTGCTGCTACTGGGCGGCCTGGCGTCTTATTTGCGACCCCTGCCGGAAGTTGAGCCTGTTGTTTATTCCAAGAGCGTGCTCCCGCAGAGTCAAGTCGAACTGCCGTGGCCAACTTACGGCCAAGCGGCCGTCGGAGCTCGTGGTCACGGGGTGTTAGCGACGAGGGGCGAGCAAAAGGCGGTGCCAATTGCCTCAATTACCAAAGTTATTACTGCCTTGGCAGTGTTGGATCACCGGCCCCTAGCTGAAGGACAAGACGGTCCGGACATTACTCTTGGTGCATCAGATACCCAGTTATTTGAGGACTATTTTGCCCGTGGTGGATCAGTCGTTAAGGTCGCAGAGGGTGAAAAACTTAGCCAGCTGCAGGCACTAGAGGCCATGCTTATTCCGTCGGGCAATAACATCGCTGACAGTTTAGCCCGCTGGGCTTTCGGTTCGGTAGATGGCTACGTAAAATACGCCAACGATATGCTCATTGAAATGGGACTGACCAAGACTCAAGTCGCCGATGCCAGCGGCTTTTCGCCGGGTTCGGTCAGCTCCGCTGAAGAGCTGGTGAAAATCGGCGAGCGGGCCCTGTCTAATCCAGTGATCGCCAAGATTGTCAGTCAGAAATCGGCTAGCCTGCCAGTTGCTGGTGAGGTAACCAATGTCAATTGGCTGCTTGGCCAAGACGGTGTAGTCGGTATCAAGACCGGTAATACCGACGAAGCCGGCGGCTGTTTCTTATTCGCCGCCGACCGTGAGATTGATGGCCAAACGATCAAGCTAATCGGAGCAATTCTAGGTGCTCCCACCCGCAACCAAGCAATCAGCGACTCGCAGTTAATTATTCAGAAGACTGACTCCGGCTTTGAAAAGAGAACACTAGTGAAGGCCGGTGAGGCCGTCGGCCAATACCAGGCACCTTGGGGCACTTCAGCGTTGGCGATAATACAAGAGGACATCTCGGCTCTAGTGTGGAAAGAATCCCCAGCAGAAGTTGAAAGCAGATTATCAGAGGTCAAAGTGGAATCGGCGAAAAGTACACCGACCGGAACAGTCACAGTAGTGATTGGAACTCAGCAGCTTAAAGGAAAAGCTGTTTTAGCCCAAGAACTCTCCGGTCCATCGTTCTATTGGCGCATCCTCGGTAGAATACTTGACTAGTTAAGTAATTTGGCTCCTCGACTACTCTCGGGGTCACTCGATGCGCCGAATGGTCTACCACGAGTAAGGCGAATTTATTCGCCGCATCGAGTGGTGGGCGAAAGAGGACAACGCTCCGGCTTACCCAACTGCCATTGGTCGCGCGGGGCTAACCTCCCAGCTCGCCCCGCGAGCTTTACCCTGGAGGCTCAAGTACTCGCTCAACGGATGAAATTAAAAACCCTCTCAAGAAGAGGGCATTCAATTTCATGGTGGGCGAAAGAGGACTTGAACCTCCACGAGCTTGCGCTCACTAGCTCCTGAAGCTAGCGCGTCTACCAGTTCCGCCATTCGCCCGTTTACATCTGTTATTTTACTCCATTCTCTGCTCCGGTGACAAGCTAAGCGTGTTATGATAAAACCTAGTTTTAGCTAAAGCAGTATTTAGGAATTGTTGTCGAGTGAGTAGAGTTGCACACTATCTTCAAGAGCATTTATTAGGGGAAGTTACTGCTAGCGCTGAGGTTCGGCGCCATTTTGCCCATGATGCCAGCATCTTAAGCCTGGCTCCGGCGATTGTCGCCTACCCCCGAAATGAGAACGACGTTAGAAAGACCGCTCGTTTCGCTTGGCAACTGGCCCAGCGCGGCAAACCGATTCCCATAACAGCTCGTGGCGGGGGCAGCGATACCTCTGGAGCGGCGATTGGCAGCGGTATTATGCTGGTTTTTACGGCCCACATGAATAAGATCTTAGCGCTGGATCCGGCTAAGTCGTTCATTGTGGTGGAGCCGGGAGCTACTTACGACAAGATCGAGCAAACTCTCTATACCCATGGGCTATTTTTGCCTCCCTACCCGGCCTCCCAGCACTATGCCACTATCGGCGGCGGACTGGCTAACAATGCTTTGGGTGAGAAGACCATCAAGTACGGCACAACGGCCGCTTACGTTGAACAGCTCAGGGTGGTGCTGGCCAACGGAGAAATCATCGAGACCGGGCCATTGAGCAAGCGGGAACTCAGCCGCAAGCTAGGACTGGCTACCTTGGAGGGCGAGATTTACCGACGCATTGACACCCTGATTGAAGAGAACGAGGAGCTTATTAACCGCGGAAGGAGTCGGCTGCAGACAGTTCATAATCGCGCCGGGTACAACATCTTCGGGGTTAAAAACTCTGAAGGTTTCGATCTCACACCATTGATAGTCGGCTCGCAGGGAACTCTTGGAATTATTACCGAAGCGATCTTAGAAGTCGTTCCCCATAATCCGCGAACCAGCACGACGTTGGTCAGCCTAGAGAACCTGGATGATCTTGTTAGCCTACTGCCTAAAATCGTCGAGCTTAAGCCTAGTGTTTTTGATATGGTCAACAAAGCGGCACTGGCCCAAGTTGCATCAGTTAATCCCAACCAGCTGGTCGGGGCCATTGAGGAACCGAAAGCGGCGATACACCTGTTCATCGAGTTCGATGATATTAAGGAAGGAACTATTAAAAAGAAGACGAGACGTTTACAAAAGCTGGTTTCCAAAATGCCAGCTAGTCTAAAAACAACCACTAAACCTGATGGGCAGGAGGCAATCTGGAAGCTTCGTCAATCAGTAGCTACTATCCTGACCCAGCCGCATGGCCATAGCAAGGCTGTGCCAGTTGCCGAAGATGTCAGCGTGCCACCAAGTAAACTAGTGGACTTTTTGAATGAAGTCAGCAATATTTATCGCAGTATCGGTCTGTCACCAGCCGCTTGGGGGCACGCCGGCGACGGTATTGTCCGGATGAACCCGGTCCTCGATTTAGGTAACTTAGGCGATCGCCAGAAACTATTCAAGCTTAGTGAGACTGTTTATGAAACGGTCGTCAGACTGGGTGGTAGTATCACCGCCTCATCTGGAGACGGCCGCGTTAGAGCTCCCTACCTAAACTGGCAGTACGAACCGGGACTGCATAACGTTATGATGCAAGTCAAGAAAATCTTTGACCCTTATAACATCCTCAACCCGGGGGTAAAAACCGCCAGTTTGGAACATGTCAAGGCTCTGCTGCGCGGTGAATATAACCTCGGTCACCACCACGAACACCTCCCCCGCAGCTAACTTTTGGGCCAAATTTTATTTGCGTAATCCTTTATCGTGCCCTCTTCAGCGTCAAACTCTATTTGCTGTAGTTCGTCTTTTGTAACGAATTTGGACTCCGTCATATCACCATATCTAAAGTCAAAGTTCTTCAGCTTTACCGGAAAGGCCAGCCTAGTTATCATCCAACCATGGTTACTCCTGCCACGGTAAACGAATAAGATATCTCCGACCGACTCTAGCCTAGCGCCAAGCTCTTCTCGAAGCTCACGCTTTAAACAGCTCTCAATTGACTCGCCGTGCTCCCAACCACCGCCGGGGACTTCCCAGCCAACTATCTCCCCGCTGTCACCCTTCCCAATTAATAAACGATTCTGGTGGTCCAGGATAATAGCTTTTACTGAAACCCTATAAAACGGGCTTGGAAGTTCCTTTAATAAATTCTTGACGTCCATATCTTGGTGGGCGCTGAGGGACTCGAACCCCCGACCCTCTCGGTGTAAACGAGATGCTCTAGCCAACTGAGCTAAGCGCCCCTCGGTCTTTCGACTACGCTCAAGATCATTCAACTCGCAAATGGTTTACCCCTCGATGAGCTCGGGGCAAGCCATGAGTGAGCGAAGCGAGTCGAATGGTGGGTGAGAGAGGACTTGAACCTCCACGCCTTGCGGCACAGCCACCTCGAGGCTGCGTGTATACCAATTTCACCACTCACCCTCGTCACAATCGAGGCACCGGCTTCCGTAAGTCAGTATAACTAACTTACTTTCAGCCTCGGCTCGCTTGTTCCTCTCAAAAACACAACTCGACCTGATGTTGCGTTTTTGTATGAGAACAGGGGTAATTATAGCATTTTTTGGGGCCCCCGCGGAAAGAGTCTGCTCTTTTCGTGGGGGAAAGCAGCAACAACGCGAGACCCCGGTTCATCTTGTGCCACTTGATTGCGCAAGTTGAAGCGGGGTTGAAGTTAGTTGATGCGTGGTGGCGCCTCCCAGACAGCGGACTTCGTCCTTTTCCACTCGGCCGTACTCGAAATACATTTCTACGTGCGGTCTCGCTTCACCGAACTGGTCGCTTGCTACGCTCGCTTTTCCAGTTCTTCGTCTGTGAAGGTATTCATGATCCGCCATAGCTCGACCATAAGGGTCAAGCGACGGCGGATGGTGGCGCCTCCCAGACTCGAACTGGGGACACAAGGCTCTTCAAGCCTCTGCTCTACCAACTGAGCTAAAGCGCCGTGGTGCGGGTGAAGAGACTCTAACTCTCGACCTCTTCCTTGGCAAGGAAGCGCTCTAAACAACTGAGCTACACCCGCTCGTAACAGTGGTAATTATAGCAATAACCAGGTTAAAATTCATCTGGCCAGCTCTGGTGGGCGAGGTGGGATTCGAACCCACAACCGCTTTCGCGGCGCGGATTTTAAGTCCGCTCTGTAAACCATTCCAGCACTCGCCCATGGAGGCGCGTACCGGACTTGCACCGGCCTACAGACTTTTGCAGAGTCTCGCCTAACTTCTCGGCCAACGCGCCTTACATCTTAATTATACTTTTTTGACTCCCTAAACTCTATACCCTAAGTCCTATGTCCTAGAGCAGGTTTTGACGCTCTTGTCGGACCATCCAGTTATGGACATTGTAGAAGCGATCACTGCTGGCATTAGCGCTTTTTCTTTGATAGCCAAACACTGGACTACGAGTAACATAGATGAAATTAGGCTGGTAAAGGGCCAGTGCCGGAGCATCGTTTGTCCAAATCTGCAGAAAGGCCCGGTATTTGGTGGCCCTAAGATCGGGCTCCAGGCGGGTACGACCAGCCTCTAGAGCCTGATCGGCCGCTATTGAGCGATACTCGCTCAAGTTAAGCCGGCCCTGGGAGCTAATGGAAGATTGTGAAGAGTGCCAGTAAGCAAAGACATCTGGATCAGCCCCTAGGCTGATACCGTAAAGCAAGATATCGTAGTCATGACCGGGGATTATAGTGCCCTTAAGCTCGTCGGTGTTGTAATAGCGTACGTCAGTACGAATACCCAACTTGGACCATTCCTTTTGTAGTATCTCTGCTGCCCGTGTGTACTGAGTGCTGTCCTGCGAGCTTAAAGAGATAACCAAAGGCTGCCCGTCCTTAAAACGTTGCCCATCAGCCCCTCGATGCCAGCCAGCCAGATCTAGAAGATGATTGGCAGATTCAGAATTATACGGCAGCTGGGTAATGCTCGGGTCATACCCTAGATGACTACGCAGAAGAGGCCCGCTAAGCAGGGCTTTAGGAAAATACGAAGTACTAATCATTGAGCTACGATCAGTTCCGCTAACTAGTGCTTTGCGGACGTTCGCATCGCCAAGGACCGGGCGCGAGTTATTGAAGAAAGCCATGACGGCCGCGGTGAGCGGCGTGGCATAAAACTCAGTCTCGGCCTGCCCGGTAAGTTCGTCAGGTACGATTTCCAAGCCACTCATAGCATTGATGCGCTTATCCTGGAAGGCTTGAATCATTTGTTTTTCATCACTAAAAGTTATCAGTGAAATACCATCCAGTCTGGGCCGTCCCTCGTGATATCTGCTGTAAGCAGAGAGATTTATTAGCTGCTGTCGTTCGGTACTACTTACGCCGCTCACTTGCACTAATTTCCACTCAAAAGGACCAGTACCAACCGGTGAAGTATTAAAACCAGCGCTTCGGAGTTGCCCGGATGGAATATCAGCCAGCAAGTGCTTGGGGACGATGCCGTTCGTTAAGGCATTGGGGAAAGATGCCAACTGACTCGGTAAGTCAAAAATTACGGTGTAGTCATCCTGTTTAATAACGTTTGTTCCCTGCCAGCTGGTGTAGAGATAGGATTGAGCTTCAATATCAGCAATCGTTTGATAGGTAAAGACCACGTCATCAACCGTAAAGGGATGTCCATCATGCCATCGAACGTCCTTACGAAGATGAACAGTGTAGCGCTTACCATCGGGGGTAACTTCCCAAGCGGTAGCTAAGTCACCAGTTAAGTTGTTGCTAGTGTCGTATCGCAGCAACCCCGAAAAAACTAACCGGCTGACAGCTGAATCTGCGCTACTACTGGCATATAGCGGACTGGCGTTAGTAAAAGAACCGACCAGCCCCTCATTGTACAGCCCACCGGGAATGGGTTGAAGTGATTGATAATACGGCGATAGAGCCCTAAGCTGGGCTACGGTTGCTAAAAACAGCAAAACAAAAAGCGCGACCCAAAGAAACATAAAACGCTTAACGGAAACCAGGCGATCAAAGCGCCTAATTAACAGCTTCTCAATCTGCTGATCGGCTTGTGAGGTTAGCTCTTTGGCTCCCTTTTGGCGGCGCTTTACGAGACTGCGCAAGCGTTTTTGGGACATGTCACCGGGTATAAGCTTAGCCACCTGTTTTTTCACACAACCGCTAATGATTCCTTACTGAGCCACTATGCCGATAATAATGCTAGCACTGAATATAAAAACCAGGATAATAGTCAGCTGGTGAACGGTTTTATCTGAACCTCGGCGCACAATATTAATCTCACCGGCTCCACCTAAACCGGCGCCTAAACTGGCTCCCCTGGTCTGGATTAGGATAAGCAGGGTTACCAGGAGCGCGGTGGCTATTGTTATATAATTCCAGATAGTCATTTGATACTAGCTATGTCCTTTTTAGTTAAGTCGGAAATTATTACCGACACTAAGAAATTTACCAGCCCAACAATTATACCAGCTAAGATAGCCACCCAGAGATTGTCAACGAAAAACGGTTCGTATAACCAGCTGACTATTAGAATGGTCAGGCCATTGACAACCAGCATAAAAAGACCCAAGGTGACCAAGATAGCCGGCAAAGACAAAAATACTAATAATGGCTTAAGGAACATGTTAATCAGTGCCAGCAGCAAGGCTGTAACCAGCAAGGTCGTCAAGCTTCCACCTAAGTAAAAGTGTTCTTCGCTAAGTAAAGCCTGAGCTATCCACAGGCCTAGAATCGATACCGCCCAGCGTATTAAAAAACTGCTTAGTAGTTTGGGCATTGATTATATTTTAGCAGTTTTAGCACCGTCGGCCGGGTGGCCGTAGGAGTGTAGGTTTTTATAAATTTGTCGGCCAAGGCGGGGTCCAAAAATCGCAGTCAGCTGTTCCTCGCTGGCCTCCCGTGCTCCCCGAGCAGAACCAAAATTCTTAACCAGTTTCTTGCGGGTCGCCGGGCCGACTCCTGGTACCTCGTCCAGCATACTGGCTGTCTGTCGATTCCGTGATAGACTCTCGTGATAACTAACAGCGAAGCGGTGTGATTCATCACGGATCCTTTGCAGAAGCTTAATAACTGGTGAGTTAGTCGGCAAAGCGACATTCGCAAACTGATTTGAAAAACTGACAAACCCACCGGACAGACCGACCCGATTTTTTAATTTATCACCAGACCCAATGGAGCTTCCCGGGCGGTGGACTATTAATTCTTCGTGGCGCTTCGCTAATCCAACGGTTGTTATAGCACTCTGGACGGCAAAATCTCTCGCTGCTATAGCCGCTGCCAGTTGGCCCTTACCGCCATCGATGATCAGCAGTTGCGGGAGGGGCCATTTTGCCACGTTCCGGGGGCTAAAACGGCGGCCAACCGCTTCTCTTATGTTGCCCACATCGTCATTTCGGCTTAGGCGTATCTTGAATTTCCGATAAGCAGTCTTATCGGGCACACCGTTGGTAAAAACAACCATACTGGCTACCGCCTCGCGGCCGGCAAAATGCGAAATATCAAAGGCCTCAATACGCCGCGGCGGTACTTTCAGCCCCAAGATATCAGCCAAACCACTTAAGGCCTCATCTAACGAGAGGTCTAGATTTTCCCGATCACCGAACAGAATTTGCCTATCTAAAGCACGGAGAGCAAACAGCTGATTACGGGCTCGAGCGGCGGACTCAAAGTTTTTGGCTTTAGCCGCCGCCTTCATTTCTTTTTCGGCAAGCTTAGCCAGCTGAGCGCCTTCTCCTTTTAAATAGCGCATCAATTTACGCAAATTGCTCCGATATTCAGCCAGGCTGGTATGCCCATCTTCGAGGCCGGGGTCCAACCCTAAATGGTAATGCAACCCGGACCGCTTGGCGCCGGCCGATCGTCTCTCGGCATATGGAAAGGCCCGCCGCAGATGGCGCAGAGCTTTCTTGACAGCGTAACCGCTTAAGTAGGGGCCAAAATAACGAGCTCCATCATCCAGCGGACGGCGCAAGGTGCTGACTGTCGGGTAATCGCTATCATAGTCGATACGTACATAAAGCAGTGACTTATCGTCACGGAGCATGATGTTATAACGCGGCTGGTAGCGCCGGATTAGCTCGGCTTCCAAAAATAGGGCGTCAGCCTCGGATTCCAGCTCCCGCCACTGCAAACTGCTGATTTCGTTGATCAGAGCGTCTGTTTTAGGGTCTCGCAGCCGACTCTTTTGGAAATACTGGCGGACCCGGTTGCGTAAATTGGCGGCCTTGCCAATATAAATAATCTCGCCAGTCTTATCCTTATAAAAGTATAGCCCCGGTGACGGGGGCAGTTTGGCCAGCTTTGACTTTAAGCTCCGATTCATTTCTATAATCTAGCCTAACAGGGATAAAAAAGTTTGTCATCAGATTACCTAAGATGTTACAATGCCATGTAATAGATAACTAACAGGGAGAAAGGAGCAGCCGGACATGAATACATCAGTTGATTTAGCTTACAGAGCTGCTCTTAGAGCGTCTCTGTAAAGTTCCAAGGCTTAATAAAAACTTTAAAAAGATTGGCAAATTAACGCGTAGCTAGGAGGCTCGCGCCATGTCCTTCCCCGAGCGGAATACCGAAGCAGTCAAGCTGGCCGCAACCAATTACTGGCAGCAACTTAAACACGACTGGCCTACAGCCGTGCCGGGTTTGGTATTGCCGGGGCTCGGCAATATCTTGGTCTTTTATGTACCGCCGCTAATCGTAGCCAAAATACTGGTGGCCTTCAGTAACGACCCCCACCCGGGGGCATCCAGTTTGTTACCGTATGTGCTCTGGTTCACCGGCCTGTGGCTTATCGGTGAAGTGTTATGGCGTATCGCTATGCTCTGTTTAAGCCGGGCTGAGGTCAGAGGCATGGAGCGGCTGTACCAACAGGCCATGGAATACTTATTCGCCAGAGACCAGGCCTTTTTTAACGACAACTTTGCCGGTTCACTAACCAAGAAAGTGGTCGGTTACGGTAGTCGTTACGTGGATGTGATGGATACCTTAGCTTTTTCTGTGACATCCTCTTTAATCCCGGTATTTTTTGCCGGGTTCGTCCTTTGGGGCTATTCTCCATGGCTGGTAGTAGCTCTACTAGCGATGATGGTCATCGCGGCACTAGTTGCCATACCACTCATTAAGCGGCGAGCTAAGCTGGTTGCTGTCAGGGAAGCGGCCAGCAACGTCATGGCCGGCAACGTAGCCGATACGATTTCTAATATGACAACGGTGCGTTCCTTCGCTCAAGAGACTTACGAGGGCCGACGGCACGCCAGCCGGGTAAAGGATCATGCCCAGAAAATGCTGAAGTCCTGGGACTATAACACCCTGCGGATTGAAATTGCCCTGTCACCTTTTTTTGTGTTGACCAACGTCGTGGGCCTGACCATTGCTCTTGCCTTGTCATCCAATGGTGCCCTTAACGTCGAAGCCATCTTCGTCTCATTCAGCTACTTTGTCCAGATCAGTGGTTTTATGTGGAAGTTCAACCAGATATACCGCAACTTGGAATCGTCTTTAACTGATGCCGCCCAATTCACAGAACTACTAATCGAACAGCCCCGGGTCACCGATGCTTCGGATGTCAAAAGCCTCAAACCCGTGAAGGGCTTAATAGAGTTCATGGATGTAAGTTTCCAGTATTCCGACAGCGCCGGTAGGCATCTGTTTCAGGACTTAAATCTGAAAATCAATGAGGGAGAAAAGGTTGCCCTGGTTGGCCACTCTGGCGGGGGCAAGACTACCATTACCACTCTGCTACTACGCTTCATGGACATTGAGGCCGGCAAGATACTTATCGATGGGCAGGACATTTCCAAGGTACCCCAGCGCCAACTGCGAGCTTCCATAGCTTACGTTCCCCAAGACACTTCCCTATTCCACCGCTCTTTGGCAGATAACATCAGATACGGTAAATTAGACGCCGCTGATGACGAGATGCTTAAGGCCGCCAAACTGTCCCACGCCCATGATTTCATCAAGGAGTTGCCAAAAGCTTATGAGACGTTAGTCGGTGAGCGCGGAGTAAAGCTCTCGGGCGGGCAGCGTCAGCGCATCGCTATCGCCAGAGCCATACTTAAGGATGCGCCAATTCTTGTTCTGGATGAAGCCACTAGCGCTCTTGACTCGGAAAGCGAAAAAGTTATCCAAGACGCTTTATGGAAATTGATGGAAGGTAAGACCACCATCGCTATCGCCCACCGGCTAAGCACCATTTCTCGTATGGATAGGATCGTTGTCTTAGATGAGGGACGGATTGCCCAGCAAGGAACCCATAAGCAACTCCTAGAAAAGGGTGGAATCTATGCCGAGTTGTGGGCCCATCAGTCCGGCGGGTTCCTAGAAGATTAACAAAAGTACTTGACTTGCCTGAGTATTTTTCTATGAGGTCTCCTTTTCAGAGCTCTTAGCTTCGTCTCCCTCAGGCCTAGACTCACCAGCCTCGCCTTCAGCGGCCTCTCCGGCGGCTTCGTCTTCTTCACCCTCAGCAGCTTCGGCTTCAGCCTCTTCTTCAGAGATCTGAGCCTTAGTTTCTACAACTGTAGCAATCGGATGTTCGGCATCGGTTAAAATGGTAACGCCCTCGGGGACTTCCAGATCAGCCACGGTGATTTTATCGTGCAATTCGGCCAGTTTAGTACCGTCAACCTTAAGCCCGTCAGGCAGATTAGCCGGTAACGCTTCAACCTCCACTTCATCCAGTTGATGAAGTATCATCAAGCCAATCTTTTCAGCTGGAATCTCACCTTCGATATGGATAGGTACTTCGGCCTCTACCTTTTCATCGCGTTTGATAGCTTGAAAAACCACATGCTGCAAGCGGCGTTTTACCGGATTAAAATGAGCATCTTTTATCAGCACCAAATACTTATCCGAGCCGATTTCTATATTTAGGGGGTGGTGTTTGCCGGCCTCTCGATAGATATTGACCAGCTCCCGCTCGGGGGCCATGACATGGATTGAATCGGCGCCATGATTATGAATGACTGCCGGTACCAAGCCTTCAGAGCGCAGACCACTCAAACCCTTGCGCACCACGGTGCGCTCCGATAGCTTAACGGGTTTATCCAAATCCGCCATTAGTTTAGCTATTATCCTTCCTTGTAAGGCTAAATTATATCAGATAAGCGACAGGTACCGAAACTTGCTATACAATGGCAGTCATGCCTTGGAGCGTCGAGACCATCATCCAAAGTGGCGGATTGTTGGCTATCTTCTTGATTATTTTCTCTGAGAGCGGCTTATTTTTCGGTATTTTATTTCCCGGTGACAGTTTGTTGTTAGCCGCCGGGTTCTTAGCCGGTCAGGAATTAATCTCAATCTACTGGCTGATACCTCTGGTGGTGACCGCCGCTGTTCTTGGTGACAACGTTGGCTACTATATCGGTCACCGCTTGGGCCCACACCTTTTCAAACGCGAAGACGGTATTCTTTTCAGACGCGAGTACATCAAGCGCACCAGTGAGTTTTACGATAAACATGGCGGTAAAACTATTATTATTGCCCGCTTTTTCCCGGTTATCCGGACGTTCGCGCCAGTAGTCGCCGGGGTGGGTAAGATGAGCTGGAAGCGCTTTGCTTTTTTTAATGTCATTGGAGCTTTTATGTGGGGTTGCGGACTGCCGCTAATTGGTTACAGCTTGGGGCGAGCTTTTCCGGAGATTGATAAGTATTTTTTGTGGTTTTTATTCATTACCGCCCAGGTAACTCTAATAATCATAATCTGGCACGTTTTGGGTGACGCTAAGCGCCGTAAAAATCTAAGGCAGGGCTTAGCCGAGGAATTCCACTATTTTTTCGGGCGGCGTCGTTAGATACTTAGAGCTTTTTTTAAGAATTGGCCGGTGTAGCTTTTTTTGTCCTTGGCTACCTGCTCTGGCGTGCCGGACACTACTACCAAACCGCCGGCTTCGCCGCCCTCTGGTCCCATGTCAATTATATGATCGGCTGATTTGATCACATCCAGATTATGCTCAATGACTATCATGGAGTTTCCGGTATCCACCAGAGCATGTAGAACTTCCAGAAGCTTCTGTACGTCGGCCATATGCAGTCCGGTAGTTGGCTCATCTAGGATATAAAGAGTGCGTCCAGTCGGTCGCCGTGATAGCTCAGTGGCCAGCTTGACTCGCTGAGCTTCGCCGCCGGAAAGGGTAGTTGCCGGTTGGCCGAGGGTGATATAGCCCAAGCCGACATCAACTATTGTTTTTAGTTTTCTAGAAATTACCGGGATGCTTTCAAAGAAGTCGTAAGCTTCCTCGCAGGTCATCTCCAGCACATCACTGATGGTTTTGCCCTTGTAGTGGATCTCCAGTGCCTCCGGGTTATAGCGCTTGCCGTGGCAAACTTCACAAGGCACATAAACGTCCGGCAGAAAGTGCATTTCTATCTTGATAACCCCGTCCCCGGCGCAATTCTCGCACCGTCCGCCTCGTACGTTGAAGCTAAAGCGACCCGGTCCGTAACCGCGCACCCGCGCTTCCGGCATTTGGGCAAACAGCTCGCGGATAGGGGTAAGCAGACCGGTATAAGTTGCTGGATTGGAGCGTGGTGTCCGGCCGATCGGCGATTGATCGATAATGATTACTTTATCCAGCTGGTCAATGCCCACGATTTCTTCATGTTTGCCCGGAACTACATGGGCCCGCATCAGCCTGGCCGACAACTCCCGGGCCAGCACATCGTTTATTAGGCTTGATTTGCCCGAGCCGCTTACCCCAGCCACCACGATCATCTTGCCCAATGGAATATCTACATCAATGCCTTTAAGGTTGTGCTGACGGGCGCCTTTGATAACTAACTTCTTACCGTTGCCCGAACGGCGGACTTTGGGGATGGCTATTTGACGCTTACCACTTAAGAATTCACCGGTTACCGAAGCTTTAGCTTTGGGTATATCAGCCGGTTTGCCAATGGCCACCACTTCACCGCCATGCCGGCCGGCGCCGGGCCCCATATCTACCACATGGTCAGCGCTACGGATAGTCTCCTCGTCATGCTCAACTATCAATACAGTGTTTCCCAGGTCGCGTAATCTTTTGAGTGTGTTAATCAGGCGACGATTATCTCTCTGATGAAGCCCAATGCTGGGCTCATCCAGTACATAAAGCACTCCCTGCAAGCCCGAGCCTATCTGAGTCGCTAATCGGATGCGCTGGGCCTCCCCGCCGGAAAGTGTGGTGGCACTGCGGCTTAAGTTTAAGTAATTTAAACCAACGTCAACCATGAATTTCAGCCGAGCATTAATTTCCTTTAGGATTTGTTTGGCGATCATATTCTCGGTTTCGTTGAGCTTAAGGCCACTAAAGAATCTCATGGCGTCATCAATACTCATATCTGAGATGTCCATGATGGATTTACGATCGACCGTGACGGCCAATACTTCGGGTTTTAAGCGACGCCCCTGGCAGGCATGGCAAGGACGGGCACGCATAAATTTTTCAATCTCGCGGCGCATAAAGTCACTGCTGGTTTCTTTATGGCGGCGCTCCAAATTGGGAATCACCCCCTCATAGGTTGTTCGGAAATGTCGCCCGACTCCTAGTTTTATCAGATAGTTTTCATCGCCGGTGCCATAAAGAATCTTATCTAGTTGATCTTTACGTAACTCCGCGGTGGGCACCTGCAGAGAAAAACGAAACCTATCAGCTACGGCCTGCATTTTCTTGGTGTACCAAGCATCGGCGTTAAAACGGTTAAACGGCCGGATGGCGCCTTCGGCGATGGTCAGGCGGCCGTTGGGGATAACCAGTTCCGGATCAACCTCCAAACGAGAACCCAGACCAGTGCAAATCGGGCAAGCACCATGCGGAGCGTTGAAGCTAAAGGTCCGCGGCTCTAGCTCTGGGATAGAAACATCGGGGTGGTCCGGGCAAGCGTATTTTAAGCTGTAAGTTTCGGACGTGTTCTTATCAGCGTTATGGATAGTCAAAATATCGTCGGCGATAGACAAGGCCTGCTCGATGGACTGGGTGAGGCGGCCGCGGCTGGCTTCGTCGTTAACCAGCCGGTCCACCACGATTTCAATGGTATGCTTGTACTTCTTATCTAGTTCCGGGAATTCATCCAGGGCATAAACCACGCTATCTACCCGAGCCCGGGCAAAGCCGGCCCTCAAATACTTCTCCGGAATGTGCTCAAAAGCGCCCTTGCGGGCCACCACGATAGGCGCTAGCACCATCAGTCGGGCGTTTTTATCGTGAGCCGCCACTTTTTCAACAATCGCCTGGGTAGTTTGGCGGCTGACCGGCTTACCGCAAACCGGACAATGCGGTACGCCGATCCGGGCAAACAGCAGGCGTAAATAGTCATAAACCTCGGTGACGGTGGCCACCGTGCTACGCGGATTGCGACTGGTAGATTTTTGATCGATGGAAATCGCCGGACTCAGCCCGTCAATTTGGTCAACATCCGGCTTTTCCATTAAGCCCAGGAATTGACGAGCGTAAGCGCTCAAAGACTCCACATAGCGGCGCTGGCCCTCCGCATAAATAGTATCAAAGGCCAAGCTGGATTTACCCGAGCCGGACAGTCCGGTAATGACCGTCAATGTGCCTCGCGGAATCTCCAGCGAAATATTCTTTAGGTTATGCTCCCTAGCACCTTGAACTTTAATAGAATCAGACAATTAAAAAAGACCTCCTGTACTGCTGTTGAGCCTGCCCCGCTTAAAAAACCTGAATGAAGAAGAGGGTGAATAACCCTACTTCGTAATTTCAAGTTTTTGTGCGGGGTGCCTGCCCCGCACTAAAAATCGAGCTTTGTACTTAATAAATAGCCGTCACTACGGCTATTCTCGATTTTTTAGTGCTGGGATTATACAGGTTTTGGCTGAATTTTTCTAGTGTCTTAAGATGCTGACTCTGAATCCGTAACAGGTGGTACAAGTTTAGGCTGGGCTTCACGCATTTCTTCAATAACCCAGTGCGGGATCCCTTCTTGGCTTTCAACTAATCTCATTTGTTCTGGAGTTAATCTGCGCTGAGTTACTAGCGTATCGACAACGTGCGTTACGGGGTGTTTTATAGCTGCAGTTACCATGCTATCTGTAAGCTCAAAGTCGGGTTCTTTAATGTCTTCCATTATAGAAAACCATACGGGTCCTGCTTGAACCTCAACCCAATTTAGTGGAATTTCCCCGGAAAATTCCTCAGCCCATTTTCTCTCAACTTCCCGCTCATCCACTAGTTCTCGGATACGCCTCACCCTCCAACTATTACCTTGGCGGATCTCAAGTTCACGCTGAATTCGTTCAACTGTTTCTGCGTCAAACCTTTCTGGCTCAAAAACATACATTTCTCTGCTGGTTGGATCAGTCTCGGCAATGTCTGGTGATAGTGGATGCTCCTCATCGTACCGAACTGAGATCTCTTTTCCACCTTCGGATGAACCATGTTGAGATCCTGAATCACTGCCTGGTGGCTCGCTGGGCAGACCTACTTGGTCACCTGTATGTACACTAGCTAACGGTTCTACTGGAGTATCAGACCCTATCTCAGGTTCAACAATTAGTGGTGATTCGCCACCATCAGGCGTTAATGGGGGTACTCGCTCACTATCCAATGGTTCAAATTTAGGTTCCTGGTTTTCGTCAGCTGGCATTTTTGTTTCCCTTTATGTGCTTAAGCTAAATTATCAATCCACACAGCCATAATGTCAACCCAATCCTTCCAATCCCCCACAAGCTAATATCTGCCCTACCCCCATCCACCACAAGCCAATGTCTACTCTACATAAATATTCACCGATCGGTGAGAATTTGTGTTAATGTCGTTCTATGAGTTATGGGCACAATAGCAACTACCGGCAACGAGAAAAGAGTGCTTTGGTCTTTGTGCTAAAGGCTTTTATCCCCTATTCCGAAGCAAATGTGATGCTAGCCTTCAAGCCTAACAAATTCTTTAACGAGCTAGAGAAAATCTCACGCTACAAACGAGCGACTCTCGAGGCGGCGATGCGCGAGGCACAAAGACAAAAAATGATTAAGCTTCAAGAGATTAGAGATGAAAGAATAATCCGGCTCACCGCTCGAGGACGACGAACCGTTCGGCCGTTTGTGGCTAAAAAGCTGCCGGGAGACACCAGGCTGATGGTTAGCTTTGACATTCCCGAGGACATGGCCGTCCAGCGTGCCAAATTCCGGCGAGTTTTAAAAGATTGGCATTTCAAGCAGGCCCAAAAAAGCGTGTGGCTTACCTCATATGATCACAAACAATCCGTTAAAGAGCTGATTGGTGAACTCGATATAGCCAACTTCGTCCAGCTATACGAGTGCGCCATCATATAACCAACAATTAAAACATACATGCGTATCCTCACCGACCGGTGAGAGTTCGTATAATTGATTCCATCCATAGGATAAACTGGTGCTGATATTAGCGTAAGCACAATAAAATATTATTGTGTTATTAGCAATTAGGTTTTATTATTAAATTAACAAAGCGAGAGGCTAAAAAATGGACGGCGCGCTGGATTTTTTCATAGTGTTGGGTCAGGTTCCGGGGACCGATCTTCAAATTACCTTTAACCAAATTGTAATTTTTAGCGTTGTTGCACCCCTGCTTTGGATATCCGGCAAAAAGTTTTTGCACGTTGATTTTAAGCGCGCCATTTTGCTGGCTGCAGTTTACATCCATACCAAAAAAGGCCAGCAACTCCGCCTCCCCTTCTAGACCCTTAGGTTTTAGATGCGAGCGATTGGGTGTAGGATTTGAGCTCGGCAAGCAGAACTTGGTTTTCCGGAGATTGACCCGGCCAGCTGGCCAGCTCTTCAATCCGGGCAAGGTTCTGATCTAGCCTGCCACCGTCAGCCAAACGCCGCTTCTTGAAGTTCCGCCACCACTGTTTTTCATCTTTAGTCAGACTTTTTGGAAAGTTACGCGCTTTGTAGAGAGGTAGAAGCAGTTTTAATCGCTCATCGGCAAAATCTAACTTGAGAGTGCTTAGCTCATCCGGCTCGGCGGCTCGCACCACCGCAATTCTAGTTTTATCGGGGCCCTTAATAAAATCGTCGTAAAGCTGGGCATCGACGGTTTGCTCGTCAACGATCAGTTGTCCTTGCCGCGGCGGTTCAATAATCTCCAGAGCCGCAACTAGCTTATCCCCAAAATCCTGGGCTTTGGCTAACTTAGTCAAGTTTTTATTAACCTCTGCTAGGTCAAGCTGCAACCGGTTGGCGCTTTTGGAATCTAAGGTGCTGATCGGAGCTACAGCTGGGCAGCGGTTATATGACAGCTTTTTAACCGGGAAATATGGTGCTTCCGGACCACGCAGTTGCCATAGCTTAGCTAGCTGAGCGGGCGTCAACTTGATGAACTCGTCCGGATTAATTCTCAGATCATAAACCAAACCGACATCACGTCCAGGTTGGGCCGTAATCTGAACAACGACGGTTGTTTTCTCAAACTCACTAGGGTAGCGGCCGCTGGTGTAAACAAAGGGCTCTTTTTTACCCACCAGTACCGCGACCCTGGTTTTATCACGCATTTTCAAGAGATAATCAAATAGCCTAGTCTGTTTATTCCTAATCAGCCGGGCAATTGAGATGGCCGCCTTAACATCGCTTAAGGCATCATGAGCATCAACATGATCCAGTTTATTTACAGAGGTCAATAGCTCCAGACGGTTACTGGGCTTACCATCAGGCGCAAACGGCCAATGGATACCGTCCGGACGCAAGGCCCGGGTCATCCTAGTTAGATCAAGTAAATCCCAACGGCTGCGGGCGTCCTTATAGTGCCACTCGTAGGCATCGGCAAAGTTGCGCCAAAACAAGAAGCGGATGAACTCATCATCAAATCGGATATTATTAAAACCAACGACAATGGTATCTGGAAAAAATACTTGACTAGTTAAGTATTTTACCGCTTCGGCTTCAGTGATACCCTCAGCCAGGGTTTTCTGCGGAGAAATGCCGTGTATCAACACAGCTTCCGGTTCCGACAGAATATCTTCGCTCAGTCTAATCAAGAAGTTATCGGGCTTACCTATCGGTTTTAAGCTAAGATCTGTCCGCTGGCCGGCGAACTGCATTATCCGGCTCCACCGCGGATTTACTCCGCTAGTTTCCAGATCGTAGAAGTAAAAGGTCATACTACCACTCCAGTTGGCCGATGGGGGGATCGCCGATTACTACAGTTTGGTCGGGCTGGATGCCGCGACGATTTAGTTCTGCGGTAATGCCCATCTTGTGCATGATGTCGCGCAGACGCTGCTGCGCATGAAAATCGCCAAATCTGGTGCGGCCGGCGAACTGTTCGATTTTTTTACCGGAAATTACAAATCTATCGCCGCTTTTTTTGATATGCCAGGCTCGATCATCTTCGCGCAGACCGATAACCGGCAACCGCTGCTTAAGTTTTTGTGTTGCTTTGTGTCGGTGATCCTTTTCGACCTCGGCCGCTACAGTTCTTAAAAGCTCCCTGACTCCTTCGCCGCTGGCACTGGAAATTGCCATGACTTTGGTGCCCCGGGGGACGATTTTCTTAAGTGACGAAATAATTTTACCCAGAGCTTTTTTATCAAAGCCCTCGACCTTAGTGAGAGCTACAACCTGCGGCCGCCGGCTTAAATCAATACTATAGTCCTTAAGCTCTTGCGTAATCGTCTTAAAGGCGGTTTTGATATCCTCTTTATAAGCATCTATCAGATGTACCAGCACACTGGTGCGCTCGACATGGCGCAGGAATTCATCACCCAAGCCCTTCCCCTTGCTGGCACCTTCTATCAGGCCGGGGATATCGGCAAACAGCAGACTAATCTTCTGGTCGATATCGACCACACCAAGATTGGGATGTAAGGTGGTAAACGGATAATCGGCGACCTCCGGTTTAGCATTGGAAATAACCGATAGCAGAGTGGATTTACCGGCGTTAGGCAGACCGATTATTCCTGCGTCAGCAATCATTTTTAGTTCCAGGGTGGCTTTGACTACTTCGCCTCTATCTCCCAGTTCAGCCACTTGCGGAGCTTGGCGGGTTGAGCTTACGAAGTGGGCATTGCCGTAGCCGCCACGACCTCCTTTGGCGATCACGACTGATTCACCATCTTTGGAGAGATCGGCCAGAATCTGGCCCGGATCAGAGCTTATGACTGTTCCAACGGGCACACTAACCTCTGTATCGGCGCCGCTTTTACCATGCTTCTTCTGGCGCATACCGTTAGCGCCGTTTTCAGCTCTGACCTCCTTACGATATCGAAAAGCAGCTAGGGTGTTCTCATTACGCGAGGCTCTAAGGATAATATGGCCGCCATGGCCGCCGTCACCGCCATTAGGGCCGCCGCGTTCCCGGAATTTCTCGCGTCTAAAACTAACCAGGCCGTCGCCACCGTTGCCGGCACGGAATGTGACACTCACCTTATCCACAAACATACACTTATAGATTATCGGTTTTAGGGAGTAGGGTCTAGGGGTAGCTTAAGCTCTAGGGTCTTGACAGCCCTGCAGACTAAGGGTGTAACGAAGTTAGGTTTAACTTTCGGACCACATCGGACGATAAGTAGAGCCGGAAAGGGGTGATGCCTAACGAATCGTCCCAAAAGACGACCGAGTTGAGGGCTAAGGTCCTCAACGGAACGTAGGCACACCGGTCGCCTACACGACGACGAGGGGCGGCCACGAGGAACAAGGAGATGCGATGAGCGGGCCTCGCGGTCCGTAACACCCACAGCTTGGTGGGCGCACTCGGCTCGGAAAACTCCTCGACCTATCAACACCAATAAGGGGAGGCGACACCTTGTGTCGCCTCCCCTGAGTACTTTTTAAGACCGCTTTTAGTGTATGTAGCTATAGATAGACGCTTGGAGCGCTGGGATACTCCGATAACTGACCACGTCCCAACCCATGTGGTTCATCTCTGAGACTTCTACGGTGCCGTCTGATAAGACCTGCTCAACAAAACCGACGTGATTGGAATTAAACCAGATGACATCTCCGGCCCGCGGTTTATTATCAACAGTGATGGTTAGGTCCAGCGCCGGGGCCCGTTTTTTCCAGCTAATGGCGTTACCCATGCCGGTGGGCACTGGGCGGCCGATTTGATATCGACGGTAAGCCGCCCACCAAGTACAGTAACCACAATCGTAGGCCCCGCTGACATTTGGAATGCTTAAGCGACAGGAGCCAAAACGGTGGGCGCCGGTACCAAGTACCGGGGAGAAAGAGCGGCTAACTGCCGGGGCGGCAATCGAGCCCCCGGGCAGCCAGACATATTCGCCGACCGTTATCCCACTCTCGGCGTCATTGACGGTGATAAACAGTGATCTCTCAACCTGATAGCGGTTAACGATACTATCAATAGTGTCAGTGTTCTTAACCTGATAAACGATTCCGTTAGCCGGCGGGATTACCAGAACCCGCCCAGCAGCTATGGCTTCACCAGTTACGTTGTTGGACCATCTGATACTCTGGGCATTTAAGCCGAATCGGCCAGCTATGGAACTGATAGTATCACCAGCCACAACAGTGTACTGAATAATATCCTTCTTGGACTTTTGAGAAGTACCTACCAGTTGAGGCTTAGCCACTACACTCTCGTCATTAGCTGTTACCGCCAATTGGGCATTCTCTGAGTCGGTTTGGTTACGCACCGCGGTTAATTCCGGTAAATTGGCCATTTGGGCGGCTGAGAGCGCTATTTGAGCCGAGGAGACACTGTCCAAGGGGTTACTCAGTGAACTAGTGGTTGTAATTACGCTATTGACCGTTCCGGAACGGATAGTCTGACTAGCCGATCTGTTAATCAGTATAAAAGCACTAACCCCGATTAACAGTACTAAGTTACCGGTAATTATTCCCCACCGGATAATAGTACGGCGGCGGCGCTTATTAATCTTCGAGGGATTTGGCAAAGTCGGTAAAGAGTCTAAATTAGGAACATCAGGAAGATGTCGACGAAGTTTAAGGTGTAGTTTACGAATCTTAAAAACTCCTAAAAATAAAAGGGGATCACCCCCTCTTAAGCGAGCCGATCATAAGGTGTTAAACAGAGGCAAAATCGTACCGACTCACCCATCCATTATACCAAACCAACTGGTTGGTCAACCCCCCCCCACTAACGGCCGCAAGCCGTAGTACAGTACTTCTCTACATTAGCCCGATGCTCATCTAGAGTGCGAGCAAAGTAGACTGTCCCGTCGTCACCAGCCACGAAGTACAAATAATCGGTGTTTGCCGGATGAGCCACAGCGGTTAAGGCTTTGTCGTTGACATTACTTATCGGCCCGGGTGGTAGCCCCGGATTGCGATAGGTATTGTATGGCGAGTCAATGCTCAAAGACCGCTTCTGACCACTTATATCGGCGGCGTAGAAGGCTGTTGGATCAGATTGCAACAACATTCCCTGTTTAAGTCGCGTGTAAAAAACTTGGGCGATTTTAGCCATAGCGTCGGGGTCATCGCTCTCTTTAAGAACCATGGAGGCCATGATAATACCTTGATACAAGCTAAGTCCTTGGGCGCTGATATTATTTACCATATCAGGAGTAAGGCGCTTTTGCAGCTGATCCAGTGATTGGCGGACAATGGTCTCTGCCGGGGTGTTAGCCTGGTGCTGAAAGGATTCCGGGTACAGATAGCCCTCTAGGTTAGCACCGCTTGGCAGACTGGTCAGAGCCGGGTGGTCGCTATAGTTAGCCGATTTCATAGCGCTATCAACCACCTCTTGGCTATAGCCAGCCTTGATGAAGGCTTCTTTAATCTGGTCCAGGCGCTTACCGGGTAAGATGGTAAGTAGGTCTTTGGCAACATCGCCATCAATTATCTTGCGCACGATTGTTTGAGTACTCATCGACGGACTCAGCTGGTAAGTTCCGGCCTGTAGGTCATCAAAGAGATTATTACTGCGCACATAGGCTTCAAATACTCTTGGACTGCGTATCATGTCAGCTTGTTTTAATTTTTTAGCAATCAGGCTAACGCTGTCCCCACTTTCCACTGTAAAATAGCTGGTTTGCTGACTGCTTGATACCGGCCGCAGATTGTACGAATACCATGTTCTCAACCCCCAGATGCCGCCTATTATCACTATCGCCGTGGCAACTAGTATAAGGAGCCATTCCTTAAACCAGTTGTGCTTTTTGAGAAACCTTTTTGCTTTCATACCGAAACCCTCATATTCTCTGGACTATCCAGAAAGTCCTGCAAAATCGCTACTGCTGCCAGAGCATGTTCATCAATAGAGCTATTAGCTGATGGCTGATGGCTGATGGCCTTTTTGGTGGTGAGAGCTTCGTCTTGCCAATATATTGGTATACCCAGTTTGTGCTTAGCTTTAGCTGCCCACTGGCGCGTCCAAACTGTTTGTTCGGTGTCACGGCCATCTAGGCTTCTGGGCAGACCCACAACCACCGTGTTAATCCCTAGTTGATCGATCATCTTGTCCAGTGTGCCGAAGACTTCATCAGTCTTTACGGTTGATAGCGGCTCGGCAATTTTAGCCAGCATATTCCCCCTAGCGATGCCGGTGTGTGACTTACCCACATCCAAGCCCAATATTTCAAGGGGTTTCATTAGTCTGATTGGTTTGATCGCTCTTGAGCTCCTGCTGAACTACTGTGATTTTGCCGCCGTTTTTAGGAGCCTTGGAGACCCAGAAGGGACTCAAATGTACTTCGACATCTTCCACACCAGCGACTTCGGTCAGAGCCGCTTTGATAGTACTGGTCTTCTGTCCGGCAGACTGTTTCTTGACCGTCTCAATGTCAATAATCGGTACGGCAGTGGTAGTTTGACTAATATCTAAAGTAACTACCGCCGGAGCCTGCTGATTCGTGGCTTCAACGGTTATTCCCTTTAACACGTCGTCGGTGGAAAGTTTCTGCTTACTTTTGTCCATCTGTTCATTGAGCTTGTCGGTCACTGCTTTCTTAAGATCATCTTTGGTAACCACGATGACGGTGTATTTAACCTTTACGGTTACATTGGTGGTGCTGGCCGGCTGGCCGACTCCCGGTGTGGCCGTAGTAACCGGATCTCCAAGTTTAAGGGTGGATGATACAACATACAGTCCTTCCTTATCCAACTGCTCAGTGAACTGCTTAGAAAACTGATCGGAGCTCTCGGCGGTAATTTGCTGTTTAACCTTATCCAAATCGGACTGGGTGACGATGGTGATAATATTATCTGTCCCGCCGGACATGGAGCCGCTTGAACTCCCTGTTAATCCATTGGTGCTCGAACAGGTATAGCCCTGAACGCAAAAAGATGATGTGGGGCCAATATTATACTTAGCGCCGCCGGTCTGGGACACTACCCCAACGCTCTTAACATGACTGCCGGTGGACTTACAGTTTCCCAAAATATCGAAATTCCCAGAATCCAGTTGAGTTGAAGACTGAGTGATATAGGTCAACCCAGATGTAGTAACACCCGTCCCGGCTGGAACTGTAACATCATTAGCACTGCAGTTTTTCAAGCTTACTGTACCACTGGCTTTTTCACCCTGGTTTTGCTGGCCGGTTGCCGAAACTGACTGGCTAACAGTTTGCTCAGCGGTCTTTAGCTGCGCTGGAATAATACCTTTTTCCTGGTCCAGGGCAGCTGCACTATCAGAAGTAGTCAGGCTGAATTCAGCCGAAACCGGCACGCTGGTTGTTTTAACGACAATTGTCGCCTTGGGCAGTACAAAGATAGCTAGGAACAGAAAGACCAACAAAGCTACACCACCGGCGGCGGCTAGCATCAGCTTCAAGCGAAAGCGTTCAAAGTCTGGGATTTTCAGTTTTTTGTCTTTAGAGGGTGTTTTGGATTTTTTCTTGTCTGGCTCGGCATCCGGCTCTTCATCAAGATCAATGGCTTCCTCGCCGTCGTCTATTACGGCGTGGGCGGCGGCCAGCTCCCCAATGGAACGGTGATAATCAAGCTTAGTAGGATGCTCTTCACTGACGGCATCCAGCTCATCGGCCTTTTCTTCCTTGTCAGACGGCGCCTGGCCGGTTGGCGCTTCGGGTATTTCCGGTTTACTCTGCAGATTCTTAGCCACATGCAGTCCGACAATTCCCGCCAGCGGCATCAGGGCGGCATCGCTGGTTATCAGCACCACTGATTTATCAGCTTTATCGGCAGCTCGTTTCAAAAGCCGCATGTTGACGGTACTTTGCATCACGCTGGACCTCTTTGGCAGGACCAGAGCGACGATCTTATCCCTAGCTCCCTCGACCTTATCGATAACCGCCGTTATTTCATCCTCGGCATCAACATAAACTGTCGCTTTGGAGGGTTTCTCCGGTTTCAGGCTCTCTTTGGGCGGTATTTTGGCTGGCTTCTTAGCTGAACTCATATCTTTAGTAATCTATTAAGTTTATCTTTGACGGTGTCTTCGTCTCCGGCACCGCCGGAGCTCAAGGTGTCCATTCCGACGCGCAAAAGCCCCATAGCTGTTATGAATGTGTGGTCACTAACATCGCCGGTGGCATCTGTTATGCCAACGACCTCATTGGGCTGGATGTGCTGAACGGTGGGTTTTTTGGTAAACGGCAGATCGCCGCGCCACTCGCTCCCCTCCAACCGTTCCATCAATATATCAAGACTAGAGCCCCCACCGCAAAGCAGTATCCGGTTTGGTAAGTGGTCAAGTTTATCAAACTCCGAGAGAGCTAACTCAACACCGTTAATCCAGACATTTAAGGTCTTGTCCAAGGCTTTATCGGCAGCCGCCTTCCGGTGTCCGTCAAGCTTGCCGCTGTTAGCATCTATTTTGATAGCCTCGGCTTTGGGAAAATCAACGTCCAGCTCGCGGGCGATGGCATGTGTAAAGGCCCGGCCGCCAATGCCAAACATCTTAGTACCCTCCACACCCCCCTCATTCACCACTGCTATATCGGTTGTGCCGCCGCCGACATCCATCAAAATAGCGCTGATTGAAGCGTTGGGATCATCACCAACCACCGACCGGGCTACGGCAAACGGCTCGGCGGCCACTGCCAAAAGTTCCAAGTCCAGCTCGTTGGCGGTTCTTTCCAGTGCGCCGATATGGATCATCGGAGCAAAGGCGGTGTACATTTCTACCACCAGGTCTTTACCCTGAAAACCGACCGGGTTAGTGACTTTATACCCATCAATATCAATTCTTACCAAAGCGCTGTTGACCAGTCGTACCTCGACGTCCTTGCCTCCCAGTTCCCAAGCCAGCTGCTGGCGGGCTTTGGTCTCAGCTCTTTCCTGAACCAAATCAATAATGCGTCCCATTTCATCAATATTAATTTCGCTACTAGGGTTCTTACGGGTAAATCTAACGGTGGAGGTGGTTCCTTTAACCAGTTCGCCGGCGATACCGATGACTGCCGTCCTAGCGGAAAACCCGGCCTGCTGTTCGGCTTCGGCTAGAGCTCTGTCGCAGTTACTGACTACTGCGGCAATATCAGCGATAGCTCCGGATTGCATATCAGATAACTCCTGGTGCACCCGGCCGACTCCGATTATCTTGACTTCGTCGCCGACTACCCGGCCAATCAGGGCCTTCACAAACTCGGTACCGATATCTAGAGCAACTAAATAGTTACCCAGCGGCTTGCCCCTTTTGGGAAGACTAGCCAGGTTGGGCAGACGTTTTACAGCGGATTTAGCTTTGGTTTTAGCCTTACCGAGCTTTTCATGTATAGGCATAATCAGGTTGAATTATAGCATTCTTATCTGTTCCAGCTTGCCGGCGACAGCTTAGAAACTACTGAAGGGCGGTTCTGAGATTTCTTCTTCGCTCTGAACTTCAACTGAGGGATAATCTTCGGGCTCCTTCTTGGGAGTATAGTAACGTAAAAAGCGTGCTCTTTGGCCGTCTAAGCTGCCTAGACTGTGCTTTACCCCAGGCCGAATAGTTATCGGGTCGCCGCCAGGTTCCAAGACAGTAGGTTCGCCGTTTAGGATGATGCGCAAACTCCCCCTTACAGCCCTGACCTCCTCCACCGTATCCTCATGACAATGTTCCGGAGAATGATGCCCATCGATTACTACAACCTCGACGTCACGGTCCTTTTCGCCCATAAAATCCGGACTAATCTCACCTACTACTTGGGTTGCATTGCCGTTAGCATCAGTGTCCACCTTAAACTTTATGACAGCGTATGATAGATCAGTAAGTTCCTTCTTTACACCTTCTACATTCATTGTAAGACCGCCTTTACGCGCCTTACTCCGGCGCTTGAGGATTCTTCTTTGACAATTTTGAACTTTCTTAGTGGTGAGCCTGTCGAACCATTGCCGCTTTTACCCGCCAAACCTCCGGAGGAAGTTCCGGCGGGCAAGCCGATTTGACCGGTATGTTCGACATGTGGGCCGCCGCAAACTTCGCGGCTAAATGGATTGGCCGGGTCACCGATGGTGTAAACCTTGACCATATCACCGTATTTATCGCCAAAAGCGCCGCTGGCCGTTTTTAAGGCTTCTTCAGCTTTCTCTTCTTTCCAAGTGACTGGTAAATCCTCGGAGATTTTTTGGTTTACGACATCTTCGACTTTTTTAATCTGCTCCGGGGTCATTTTTTCAGGATGCGAAAAATCAAAGCGGGTGCGCTCGGCGGTGATATTACTACCCCGTTGAACTACGTGGTCACCTAGCGTGTTTTTCAGAGCCCGATACATCAGGTGCGTCGCGGTATGCAACTTTACCACCTCTTCAGAAGCATCAGCTAGCCCGCCACGGAATGCTCCTTGGGCAGCCGTCTGACTTCTTTTACGTTGCTCCGCCATTAATTCATCAAAGTTCCCGCTCCAGTTTTGATCGAGTTTGGCAGTTCTATGCAAAGTGTTTATGGTTTCAATAGAAAGCTCAGGGGGGAAACCATAGGTGTCATAGAGTTTAAAGATATCTGACCCATTAAACCTTCCATTATTTCGATTAAAGATACTCGTTAGTTCATTCAGTCCTTTTCGGAGGGTTTGGCGGAAGATTTTCTCTTCTTTATCAAGGGTTTCTGCGACTTTGTCGCGATTTTTAGCCACTTCCGGGAAATCATCGTGATACAAATCGGCCACGACTGGCACAACTTGCTTACAGAGGTCTTGCTCAATGCCTAAATCAAAGGCGAAGCGCACCGCCCGGCGGATCAGTCTTCTTAGCACATAACCCTGTTCTTTATTGCTGGGTACTACCCCATCAACGGCCAAAAAGGTGGCTGCTCTTAAATGGTCAGCTATAACCCGCATGCTGGTACTGGATTGCTGGTAGTCCTTTTTAGACAGTACTTCAAGGCCATCAATAATCGGTTTTAAGACAGAGATCTGAAACATATCAGGGTCGTTATTAGCTGCTGCTGCAATACGCTCTAAACCGCCGCCGAAGTCAACATTCGGTGCTGATAATTTTTCAAAACCTGTGGCAGTTTTTTTGTAAGCCATAAAGACCGAGTTACCAACTTCCCCAAAGCGGCCGCAGTCACAGTTGGGATGGCAATACTTTCCAAATTTTTCATCGTGCGGGGTACCAAAGTCATAGAACATTTCACTATCTGGACCGCCGGGTTCGCCCTCTTGCATGTTGGCTGGTTCACCTTCGCGGCTCCACCAATTTTTGGAAGCATCATAGTATAATATTCGTCCGTCAGCCATCCCCTTTTTTGACGCCTGTTCCATAGAACCAAGTCCAACTTCTTTGGCCTCAATACCTGCATCAGCAAATAGTTTTTTCCAAATTTCGGCCGATTCAATATCTTTAGGCACCCCAGTTATTTCGTCGCCGAGAAAGCATGTGACGTAGATCTTTTTAGGATCGAGCTCAACAACCTTTGTCAGAAACTCCCAAGCCCAAGGTAGCTGTTCTTTTTTGTAGTAATCGCCCAAGCTCCAGTTGCCCAGCATTTCAAAGAAAGTGGTGTGGCGATTATCGCCCACCTCATCCATGTCTTCGGCTCGAAAGCAGGTTTGACTATCAACTACTCGTTTGCCGGCCGGATATGGCTGGCCAAGCAAATATGGTATCAGCGGCTGCATTCCACTGCCGGTAAATAGGGTAGTGGGGTCATCTTGGGGAATAAGCGAAGCTCGCGGAACGACTGTGTGCCCTCGACTAGCAAAAAACTCCAAATACTTTTTGCGTATTTCCTGCGCCGTCATTGGTTACAGTTTAACAGTTCAAATCTCAAAGGTGTGAATGCTAGCATTGGGCTGGCCAGTGACTTTCTTATTAGCACATAGTAGATAAAACCAGTGCAAAGTACCGTCGTGCGTGAAAATTGCCACTGTTTTATCTTCATTCTTTCTCAAATCATCCAAAAAAGATTGGACCCGTTTTCTAACCTGTTGATCCGATTCCCCACCGTGAGAAGTCAGGTTGAACTGGTAACTATCCATCAACGGAACACATGACAATCCAAAAGCCTCTACTGTGCTGTCTAGTGGTTCCCCGGAAAAGCTGCCCATATCGACTTCCAGCAACCGGTCATCCTTTTGAATTTCTTTATTTAGCTTTTTAGCTAAGGGTGACGCGCTATCTACTGCTCGTTTGAGTGGTGAGCTATAAATTGAGTCAATATTCTCACCAGATAGCTTCACCACTAATTCTTCAGCTTGCTGTCTTCCAAGCGCGTTCAACCGACCATCAATCCGACTAAGGATTATGCCTTTAGCGCCTGCTTCCGTCGCCCCGTGCCTAATAACGAAGAGTTTCATTCCCAATACTAT
>Ga0155924_123_pt1 | contig 23254 bp, 24 predicted proteins | sample RifCSPlowO2_01_FD_107578 | JGI IMG/M metagenome (GOLD analysis project Ga0155924, IMG submission 107578) | Candidatus Saccharibacteria bacterium RIFCSPLOWO2_01_FULL_49_22
AGCCGATGAATCGGCGCCGCGCATAAAGCTGACCGGACCGGATGATGTACCACCCGAGCCGCCCAGTCTCTCTTTGCTCGAGCGCAGGGGGCTCAAATTAATACCCGAGCCGGAGCCGCCCTTGAAGATAATTCCCTCCTCCACATACCAATTGAGGATTGACTCCATGGTGTCTTCAATGCCCAAGATAAAGCAGGCACTGGCCTGTTGGGCGCGTTGAGGGGCTCCGATGTTAAACCACACCGGTGAGTTAAAGGCCGCCCGCTGGGTAGCTAATACCATTTTGAGTTCTTCACGGAAATCTTCGGCCTCGGCGGGCGCATCAAAGTAACCATTTTGCAGACCTTCGCGAGTGATGGTATCAACTACCCGATTGATAAGCTGTTTTAAGGAGTGCTCACGGTCATCTTTGCCGGGAGTACCGACAAAATATTTCTGGGCGACTATGTTGATGGCATTTTGGGACCAGCCTTTTGGAAACTCCACTCCTTTTTGCTCAAACACTGCCTTGCCGGTAACCGGGTTGGTTATAGCGGCGTCTGTCTTGGCCCAATCTAAAGCTTGATAAGCCTCGGTCTTTGGTTTGGTGAAAAACCTCTTGACCCCGCTCTTGAGTGCTTGCGCCATGATCTTCTACCCTCCTTAATTTATTTTTTGTTTAGTTTTTAATTTTTTACTTCCCAGCACTGAGCTCTCAAATCTTAAGTGCTGGACTCCCTTAGACTTTTTCTATGCTAGCGCACAAAAAGGCCCAAGGCAATAAGTTAGCCCGTTTTTTTGGTTTTGCCTCTGCTTTTAGGGGTTGTTGGCTGTTTAGCCTGGCGCATGCGCGTTAGTTCGCGCTCAAAACCACCGATATCGCGGAATTTGCGGTAAACGCTGGCAAAGCGTACATAAGCAACTTCGTTAAGAGCCGGGAGTTCACGCATTACCAGCTCGCCGATATCGGTTGATGACACCTCCGGTTCACCGCGGCCGTAAAGCTCACGCTCGATCCGAGCTACGAAGCTTTCCAGCTGCATGGCGGTGACTGGTGTCTTCTCACTGGCATGCTGTAAGCCGGCCAGCAGCTTGTCTCTTGAAAACAGCTGGCGAGTACTGTCACGCTTAATGACAGTTAGGTTGGGTCTTTCCAGCCGCTCATATGTCGTAAAGCGATAACCGCACTTTAGACATTCGCGGCGGCGGCGGATAGCTTCGCCGTCAGCTACGTCTCGTGACTCGACGACTTTGATATCAGTTGCTCCACAGTTACTACATTTCATTCAAGCTCCCCCTGTAAAACAGATGTTTGTTTAAGGTGCAGTCACTACATATAGTGTTCGTGAGACTTATGTTAACTCTAGCCATAGTGTGGTTGCAAGCACTTTTTTGGTGTATTAATTACATGGCCGTATCCGGCTATGCTTTTTTACCCCTCTTAGCCGAACTGTCCTCATCTTTGGGATCATCGTCTGCTTGGTCCGGCATTTGCTGCTCGTCGTCTTCGTCTTCATCGTCCGCCGTGTCAGCGCTATCGTCCTGATCATCATCAGACTCCGCCTCCTGCTTGCCGCGCCGGGTTAAGCGGCGTAAAAACGACGGCTTATCCAGCTCCTGCTCCTCTTCGGCAGCCTTATCGTCAGACGCCTCGCCATCGCTACCGATAGCCCAGATGTTAGGGGTCTCTTCACTGTGAAAATCCTCAGCCCCGGTCTCGGCTTCACCGCCTTCTTTCAACTCCATATCCAGATCTTTCATTGAAGCTTCATCAACCGTTGGACTGCCGCTAAGTTCCTCCTCAGCCGCTCGACGCAAAAGCTCAGCACTCTTGGCACTGCGTTTAGCGTAATAGGATTCATCAAAACCGGTGGCCACCACCGTGACAATAATTTCACCCTCCAGATCGGGGTTGATAGTCGCCCCAAAGATAATATTGGCCTCATCGTCAACAGCCGCAGTGATGGTTTCCGCCACGGTGTTTATCTCGTGCATGGTCATATCATTGCCGCCAATAACGTTAAACAGCACCCCACGGGCTCCATCCACTGAGACCTCCAAAAGTGGTGAAGAGATGGCCTGTTGAGCGGCTTCCACGGCTCGGTTTTCACCGGAGGCCCGGCCAATGCCCATTAAGGCATTTCCAGCATCAGCCATGACCGTCTTAATATCGGCAAAATCGAGGTTTATCAGGCCATGTACGGTGATAAGATCCGATATTCCTTGAACCCCTTGACGCAAGACATCATCAGCTACCTTGAAGGCCTCCAGAAGCGGGGTCCGCCGATCAATGGTTGTTAACAGCTTGTCATTAGGGATAGTAATTAGGGTATCCACATTTTTAGACAGCTTTTCGATAGCTACCTCAGCATTGCGGCGGCGTTTTTCACCTTCAAAAGCGAATGGCCGAGTGGCAAAGCCAACCACCAAAGACCCGGCCTCTTTAGCAGCTTTAGCAATCAAATGGCCGGCTCCTGAACCGGTTCCGCCGCCAGCCCCGATGGTCACAAACACCATATCGGCGCCGGCTAGCGCATCAGCAATTTCGGCTTCTGACTCCTCAGCGGCCCGCTGGCCGACCGAAGGATCGGTGCCGGCCCCTAAACCGCGGGTTTCTTCTTTTCCAATGTGAACTTTCTTGCCAGCTTTGGAGTGATGCAACGCTTGACCATCAGTATTGATGGCCACGAATTCAACACCCGAAACACCGGCATCAACCATCCGGTTGATGGCCGCACCGCCTGCCCCGCCAACACCAATAACCTTAATCCGGACGAATGTTTCGACAGCTGGTTCAACTTGCGGCATTAACGCTCCCTTTACTCGCTTTAGCTATTAGCTGATAGCCGTTAGCTGATAGCTTTTTTGCGGCGGCCATCAGCTTTGAGCTATTAGCTGTCGGCTGGCGATTGCGATAAATCATTTATAGTCCCTCAAATCAGTTATTAATTATAGCTATGCAATCGCTGTGGTGCAACAAAAATACTCGGGCGGCTAGCGACTGAACAAAAAAATGTTACGTTTCTGTTTTTAGCGCCGGCGGAAACGGCCAATCAAGCTATTGATCGACACATTGACAGATTGAAGAATACCCGGTTGGTTCTCCGAGAAAGTGTGCCGCTCGGCTGGGCCAAGCAGCATATCCAACAGCATCAGCCCTACCGCCGGGGCGTAAATTTGCTCGTCTAAGCCATCGACTACTTTATTAATGTGTCCCCACTGACCGACCCGGGCTGGCAGCTCCAGGACTTCCTTAGCGCAGTCCACAAGTCCGGGCAGCTTAGCGGTACCGCCGGTAAATACTACCCCGCCGGGCAGTTTGCGGGAACGTCGGATACTTTTTAGCTCTTTATCGACAAATTCCAGTATCTCTTCAACCCGTGCCTCAACGATAATACGCATCATTTCTTTATCGAAGCGCAGGGTTTCACCATCCTTCACGAAACTAAGTTCGCCTTTTCCAACCGGGTTGAGGCTGGCGTGTTTTAACTTAACCAGTTCGGCAACATCCAAATCTGACTTTAAGCCAATGGCCAAGTCATTAGTGATATGGGTGCCCCCCATGGGGATGACTGCGACGTGCTCTACCTCACCGTCCTCGATAACCACCATGTTAGTAGTCGCCGCGCCGATATCCAGTACCGCCACGCCGGAGTCACGCTGTTTACGGTCCAAGATAGCCTCAGCGGCCGCTAAAGACGTTACTGTACGATGGGCCGGATGCAGTTGGGCTCGGTCAAAGACTTGCTCTAAGCTCTTCAATGCCGGAGTAGAGGCCACCACTATGTGAGTATCAACCTCCAGTCTTACGCCGTGCATGCCTAATGGATCCTTGATATTCTCCTGACCGTCCAGGCGGTAGTTTTTAGCAAAGACCTGAATAATCTGTTTATTGGGCGGCAACTGCACGATAGTGGCGGCTTCATCAACCCGCTGGCGGTCGTCATCAGTAATCACCCGGTTTGGCGAGCTTATGGCAATAACACCCTTACTGTTAATGCCCTGTACGTGAGACCCGTTGACATTAACCGTAGCGGTCTTTATTTCGCGCCCGCTCATCCGCTCGGCTTCGCCGACGGCCTCAACGATACTGGCTGCGACCTCTTCCACATGAGCAACGTTTCCTTTGCGCATCCCGGAGTTGGCGGCGCTAGAGAAACCAATTATTGTAGGAAGAGTGACATCGGCGGCCAATTCGCCGACCACACAACGGGTAGCGGTGGTGCCAATATCCAAACCGACAAAATACTGTAATTTTTCTTCAGACATTTTTGGTGTTTTGAGCTATACGCCTGAAGTATAACGCTTAAACTTGCCAATCGGCAAGCTCAATTGTCAATGCTCAATGTCCTATGATCAATAAGTTAGCTAGTTAGACAGTCAACTATGTAGCGTCTTTTAGTCGATCGCCTAGGCTCGTCCTGCCAATTTTATCCCAATTGGGTTTTCCGTTCTCGTCTGTGCCTCGATAAATATATGCTCCGCCGTTGAGCGAGTCTTCGTAAGATACATTAAGTTCTGGCATGCTCATGGCGCTAAGAACAGCTACATGCAATCCGCTTAGCTTTCCTTGTCTACCACCATGATACCAAAAGGCGGCTTCATGCAGTGCTTCAGCTGTACGCCAGTGACCTGCTATTGATTCAGGCCTGGAGTTATAACCTCCTACATCTACACCCATTCCGCCTAAAGCCTCAGCTAGACTGTCTGCACTTTCACTGTATAGCTCAAAGCCCCTTTCCTTTTCCATCTCCTTGGTCGTATGGACCGAGAACCTTACGGGCTGGTCCAAGCCTACTTTCATCTCTTTAATAGCGCCAGCAATTCTTTGAGCTACAGAGTCAAATCCATCAAAGTTGGTAACTACAACTAGATGGTCTTGAGTACCATCAAGCTGTTCGGTAACATTCTTCCAATAATTAGCCTCTGCCTCAGCTTGGCGCTCCTTGATAGATAGGGCAGCTAGCCTAGCACGCTCACGTTCACGGCGCATTTCTGGACGTCTAGCGAACAGACGAAGCATGGCTTCTTGTCTCTTGCGTTCTTTGTAGTCACTAATTCTTTCTTTAATTGCCATTTTTTGTTTTTTACAAAGCTGGATGTTAATATATCACACTTATGCTAAAAAGTCAACAAAAACCCGCGAGCTTCCTCCGTAAATTCGTCACCTAAACTTTTCAGAGGAACGTCCTCTGAAATTAAGAGTCAGCAAGCTCTGACTTAATTCCATCCAGCATTTTCTTATGGTCTTGGTAATCTACAATAAATACTGAATAGTCTTGAGGTGTGTTAAACATGTCTAGGATTTTTTTGGGCTTGACCCACTCCGCCTTATACTTACCGAGAAAATACGGAAGGCTACTATAAGAATAATTTTGCCAGTCTCTCGGATTTAGGTGGATATACCGAGAAATATGTTCAAGGTATGAGTGATTTGAGATCAATGAAGCTTTATAGCGGCTTTCAAATAAAGGGCCGCGGCGATTATATGTTTTATTGAAGTACTTGCTATAGCTGGTTAATACTCCTCTCATTAACTTCTGCATAGTGCCTGATTCTTTCTGATATACCAAAAGGTGCAAATGATTTGGCATGAGACAAAAACTCAAGATTTCAAGCTGGCCGTAAAGATGAGGGTACGAAATTCCGTTATTGTCCTTTTGCGACTCGACGGACAAATATCTTTTTAATAAATTAAGAAAAACGGCATAGTCCTTCGGCTCAATAAAGATCTGGCGCTTATCAACGCCGCGAGTATAGATGTGGTAATACCCACCAGCCACATCCTGCTTGAGGATGTTTGGGCTTGGCATAAAAACTTACTATACCACAAAATCTATTTTCAGAGGAACGTCCTCTGAAATATGTAGTTTTAGGTGGTGGTGAGGATTTCGGCGCCGTCGTTGGTAATCAGAACGGTGTGTTCAAAGTGGGCTCCTAGCGAGCCGTCGCTCATAACCGCAGTACCGTCTTTCAAAATGTTGACGTGCCAGTCGCCGAGTGAGGCCATTGGCTCAATGGCAATCGTCATGCCAGCGGACAGTAGCGGTCCGGTGCCGGCCAGTCCATAGTTAGGGATGTTAGGGTCCTCGTGGATATGGTGACCAATGCCATGACCTACCAAATCGCGGATAACTCCCAGCTTATACTTCTTCAGCTCATCCTGAACGGCTTGGCTGATATCTCCAACCCTTGTACCATCGCCGGAGATAGCCGATATTCCAGCCTGCAGCGCCGCGCGGGTGCCATCTACCAGCCGCTTGGACTCCGCTGAGGCGGCTTTACCGGCAATTACCGATACGGCGCTATCGACTATCAGTGATTTATAGCCGACTGTCAGATCGAGCTTAACAATATCACCCCTCCCGAGCGGCTTTTTTTGAGGAATACCATGCACGATGACCTCATTAACTGAAATACACATGACGTCCGGGAAGCCCTCATAGCCCAGTACTACTGGTTTGAGGCTGGCTTTTTTAATTTCGGCTCGAGCTACCGCCGATATATCTGTTGGCCTTAATCCCGGCTCTACCATCGCCGCCAGTTTATCTAAGATAGTGGCCAGCCGGCGCCCGCCTTCACGCATTATCTCAATCTCAGCGACAGATTTTGGCTTCACAGTCATAGGTTTAAGGCCATCGCAATCTTTTTAGCATCCTCTTCGACTGGTCCTTCACCGTCAATCTCAACTACCTTATAGCCTTGCTCTTTGAAGTAGTTAACCACCGGTAAGACGGTCTGTTCAAATTCAGCCAGTCTTTTTTGTATGGCAGCGATAGTATCGTCCGGCCGTCCCCGAGAAAGCAGGCGCTTTTCAACGGTCTTCTTAGAGACCACCAGATGTACGACGGCCGTAAGCTTAACGTGTCCAGACTTAATTTTATCTACCAGCCAATGAGCCTGAGGCATGGTTCGCGGAGTACCGTCTAGAATCAATTCATTACGATCGGCTCCCAGTCGCTTGAACTCAGTCTCTAACAAGGGAAACAATACGTCATCTGTTAACAAATTACCGCTGAGCATCTTTTTTAAAACCTTAGAGTCAACTAAATGGTCTCTGAGCAATTGTCCAGTCGATAGCCATGGACAGCCCAATTTTGCCGCGAGTATCTGGCCCTGGGTACTTTTTCCGGCACCAGCGATACCAACGATTATTATCATTGAAGCTTTTCTTTGACCAACCTTGCAACGGTTGCCCCATCAGCGGCGGCACCGGCCTCGGCCTTGACCGCACCGATCACTTTACCCATGTCAGCCATAGCCGAGGCATTAAGAGCAGAAATATGCTTATCAATCAGCCTTGAGAGCTCCTCATCACTCATTTGAGCCGGCAAATAAACCTCAATGGCCGCTTTTTCAGCCAGCTCTTTGTCGGCACGATCAAGCTCACCGGCCTTTTGGTAAAGCTCCGCGGCTTCGGTGCGCTTTTTGGCTTCACTCGCTAAGATTTTCTGAGTTTGGTCATCACTAAGGCCTGTTTCCTGGGCGCTTTGAGCGATAGCCGCGTTGTGCAAAGCACTTTTAAGACCTCGCAGTGTCTCGGCCTTATCCTTATCGCCGGCCAGCATGGCGGACTTCAGATCAGTGTCGATCCTCTGTTCGATATCCATGGCAATAGCTCCTACCTACCGAGCTTTATCTTTTTGGCTTTGGCGGCTTTACGCTCCCGGCGCACAATTGCCCGGCGGCGGCGTTCCGGCTTACTTATCGGTTTCTCAAAAAACTGACCCTGCTTGGCCGATGCTAACACCCCAGATTGCTGGACCTTTCGCGAAAAGCGGCGCAACAAGTTCTCTACCGACTCTTTAGAGTCTTTTCTAGTAACCGTAATCATATCTGTCACATATTACGCTAACAGATACGAAAATGCAACCAGAGCTTATAGCTTGGACGGAGCGCCAGGCGGCGGCGAGCAGCGGACTGAGCTGTACAAAGTTAGTACTGCGAAGGAGCAGTCGCAGCCGGCGACGCAGCAATCCGCCAAGAGGGCTGGCGGAGTGGCCAGCTCTTCTAGTCAGCAGGTCAGCCTGCCTATAAGCTCTGGGCGTGTTGGCGGCGCTGTTGAGCCATACGTTGACTCTTCAACACAATACTCTGCAGTTCTTTGAAAATTGGGAAGTGTTTGTTGGTGTAGTAGATCTTGGTGTTGCCCTGGCGCTCGCTTATCAGAAAACCGATCTTTTCCATACGCTTGAGCTCACGCTGGATGTTACCGGCGTCTTCTTTAATGAGCTTAGCCAAACCCCTGACGTGGGTTTTAAAGTCAGGATACTTGGCATAGACCACAATTATCTTGCGCCTCACCCTAGATGTAATGAAGGTATCTAACATAATTAGCGTAAGCACCTCTATTGTTATTCAAACAACGCTAAGCAGTAGTATAGACCAGCCGTGTCGAGCTTGGCAAGAAAGAAATTCGGGATTTCCTAAAACACTTAACTAGTCAAGTAATCCAATACGCTGGGTTAAGATAAAATGTAGATGTGAAATATTATGAGGTGCTGATTGCCAGTAAATCTTTCCGAGGTGAGGCCTTGACCTACTCATCTGAAAATGACTTGCCTCCTTTAAGTGTGGTGTCAATTCCCCTAAGAAACAAAAGTGCCACTGGTTTTGTTGAGAAGGCTGTAAAAAAGCCCGGCTTTGCCGCTAAAGCCATCAAAAACCGCCTTAGCGAGCGATCCCTGCCCGTCCACTGCATAGAGCTGGCCCGCTGGATAGCCGATTATTACACCTGTAGTTTGGGCGAGGCCTTACGCCAATTCGCCCCAGCCCAGCCAATTACCAGTGGTGAGTATCAAAGCGATGAGCCGGTCCGGCCAGCCGACTTAAAACTGGACCTTAGTTTACCACTGTCTAAAGATCAGAAAGCAGCTATTGAGCTAATTAAGAAAGGCAAGCAGACCACCACCTTGCTGCACGGTGATACGGCAACCGGCAAAACCCGGGTTTATCTGGAGCTAGCCAAAGATAACCTAAAAAACGGGCGGTCGATTATCATCTTGACGCCAGAAATCGCCCTGACCGCCCAGCTGGAAAAAGTCGCCCGGACCTTAAGTCAGCCGGTTTACGTTCTTCATTCGCACTTGAGCGCCGCCGCTCGCAAAAAGATCTGGCTGGCAATTTTGGAGACTAATGAGCCGGTAATCGTAATCGGCGCCCGCTCAGCGCTATTTGTGCCGTTGCGTGATGTTGGCCTAATCGTAGTTGATGAAGCCCACGAACCGGCCTACAAACAAGACCAGTCGCCGCGCTACCACACCAGCCGGGTGGCCAGCCGGCTGGGTGAATTGAGCGGCGCTCGGGTGGTGCTGGGCACTGCCACGCCAAGTGTCGCCGATTATTATTTAGCGGACGTCCGGCGGGCCGTGGTGCATATGAGCCAGCCGGCTATTGGCCGTATGAAAGGGGCGGCTACCAGTCAAGTTACCGACCAAAAAGACCGTTCCGCCTTCAGTCGGAGCAAATATCTTTCCAATCTGCTGATTGATGAAATAAATACAACTCTGTCAGCCAAAAAACAGATTATGATTTACCTCAACAGACGTGGCTCAGCCCGTCTAATGATGTGCCAAAAATGCGGCTGGCAGGCCCTTTGCCCGCACTGCGACCTGCCGTTGGTGTACCACGGCGACGAGCACCAAGCCCGTTGCCATACTTGCGGACGCCGCGAGACTCCGCCGACCGCCTGCCCGACCTGCGCTAACCCGGACATCGTATATAAAGGCATCGGTACCAAAGCGCTTCATGACGAACTAAAAAGGCTTTTTGGCCAATCTAAGATTGCCCGCTTTGACAGCGACAGCCTGCGTGGCGAGCGACTCAACGAGCAGTACGCCAAGCTGTATTCTGGATCGGTTGACATCATCGTCGGCACCCAAGTCTTGGCTAAGGGACTGGATTTGCCGAAGCTTGGTTTGGTAGGCGTAATCTCTGCCGACACTGCTATGGCTCTACCGGATTTTTCCAGCGAAGAGCGGTCCTTCCAATTGCTTTATCAAGTAGCTGGCCGGGTTGGCCGTGGGCATGGCCCGGGTAAAGTTATCGTCCAAACCTATCAGCCTGAGAGTCCGGTGATTTCGGCGGCGCTATCCAGAGATTACCGCAGTTTTTACCAGTACAGTTTGGTGCAGCGTAAACAGTTCAGGTTTCCACCCTTTGCCTATCTTTTGAAACTATCGGTTAAGCGCGCCACCAGTGCCGGCGCCAGTACGGCTGCTAACAGACTAAAAGACCAAATAATAAATCAAAAACTGCCAGTTGAAGTCATCGGTCCCACGCCGGCCTTTTACGGCCGCCGCGGCCGCTATCATTACTGGCAACTAGTTGCTAAAAGTAAAGACCGCAAAAACTTGGTTGAGATTGCCCGCTCCGTACCGGCTGATTGGCGCATCGACTTAGACCCTATTAATTTGCTTTAGCAAATCTTTTCGCTCAGATATACTACCCCTAAGATATGAGCGAGAAAGACCTGATTATCACCTTGCCGAATAAGCATTTACGCCGCCATTCCCAAAAAGTTGGCGTAATTACAGATGAAGTGCGCCGAGTTATCAAGGATATGAAAGCCGCGGCTATTGACTGGGAAGACAGCCGGCCGCATGAAGTAGGCGTGGCACTGGCGGCCATTCAGATCAACCGACCGCTTAAAATCATCGTTGTTCGAAACGACTTTGACAAAAAAGAAGATAAGACCTTCAGCATCTTTATCAATCCTCAGATCGTCAAATTGGAGGGCAAAGTTGAAGAGGATTTCGAAGGCTGTCTGAGCGTCTCGGATATCTATGGCAAAGTTCCCCGCTACACTAAAATACGAATGCGGGCTTTGGATGAAAACGGCGAATCGGTCCGGGTGCGGGCCGAAGGCTTTTTAGCCCGGGTGCTGCAACATGAAGTTGACCACCTAAACGGCACCGTTTTTATAGATCATATAGAAAATCAGCCGGAGGCCTTTTATAAACTTAGCGAGCAAGGTAAATTAGAGCAACTTGATTATGAGCAGGTCCGAGCGTCTGGTATTTTTCGGGACTGATGGTTTCTCAACGGCCATTTTCCAGCGACTAATAGCCGCTGACTGGCCAGTAGTCGGTGTGGTTACTCAGCCAGACCGGCCATCCGGCCGCGGCCAAAAAAAGGTCGCACCACCCCTTAAAGTTATTGCCGGTAAATACAAAACAAAGGTTTTTCAGCCTGAAAAAGTTGGCAAAATTATATATGAGCTGGCAGCTTTGGAGCCTTCACATGGCATCCTAGCGGCTTACGGCCAGATCGTTCCTCAAAGCTTGATTGACATCTTTCCGGGAGGAATCATCAACGTCCATCCTTCTCTACTTCCTAAATACCGCGGCGCTTCGCCGATTGAGGCAGCCATTTTAGCCGGCGACCACACCAGCGGCATATCGCTGATGGCCCTTAACGCCTATATGGACGAGGGGCCGGTTTACTCCCAAAGGGGGGTAGTTTTGACCGGCGAGGAAACTCAAGGGAGTCTATATGAGCGGATGGCCGAAATTGGCGGCGCGTTTTTGGTAGAAAAGCTTCCCGCTATTGCGGATGGCAGTCTGCAACCTAAACCCCAAGATAACTCCAAGGCTACCTATACCAAGTTGCTCAAGAAAGATGATGGGGTGATTGACTGGACCAAGCCGGCCGAAATTTATGAGCGCCAGGTCCGAGCTTACTGCGTTTGGCCCAAAAGCCGAGCTAAAATTGCAGGATATGAAGTGATAGTAACCAAAGCCCGACTAGCAAGAGACGAGAACAACGGCCAACTGGTTATGACCTGCCGGCAGGCAGGCAGGAATGCCGAACCCACTTACTTAGAAATTATCGAGCTAATCGGCCCCTCCGGCAAACACATGTCCGGCAGAGACTTTTTGCACGGCTACAAAAAGTAAATAGTCAATGTTCAAGCGTCAAAGTTCAATGAATGATCAATATTTTTAATGCAGCAATGCATTGAATCATTGCCTCATTGACCATTCATTGACTGGTGAGCATTGACAATTGAACATTAAGGAGCTGGAGGCTGTTGTTCAGTGCCCACTTCGTGGTGAGTAGCCTCTAGGATCTGCGGGGCCTGGGCTTTTATCTCGTTCTTTAGTTTGGCCAGCTCGTCAGCTACTACCTTCTTATAGTGCGGAAAGTTGGTTTCCAGCCAGTTCAGCGCGCCTTTCTCATCATTTTTATCTATAAAACTTTCAAACTCGTCCAGCTGAGCATCGGTCATCTGCTCGGCTAGATTCATACCGACCCTAAGCTCCAAGGTCTCATAAATATGGGCCAGCATCTTATTCTTCTCGGCTGCTGGCAGATCACCCAGTCCTAGCTCAATTAACAGATTATTGTCCAGCTGAAACAAAGTCGTTTTTTCCCCTTCTGCTTAAGTAGTTTAACACCAACGAACTGGGCAAAAAAGCCACAAGCGCTCCCTTCCCTAAAGGCGGTATTGCAAACACTACTAAATTAAACTACTATTACCCTGGGTATTAGGTGAAAATCAAAAATGATTGAACAATTTGTAAAAGAACTACTAAAGGAGAAAGCCCTACCCGGTAATCTTGAGCCGGCGGTTTATGACCGCATGGTAAAGGATTTGAGCACTAGGGTAACAGATCTTATAAATAGGCGCTGTATTGAGTCAATGAGTCCGGAGCAGCTTAAAGAATTTGAAGACTTAATGGACAAACATCCCGGTGATATAGGGATTTTACAGAATTTCGTGAATGAGCATGTGAAGAACAAGGAAGGCATAACTAGCACAGCGCTACTGGAATTTCGTTCTCTATATCTAGGTACAACTTAAATTATATAGGTCATGTCGGAAACTATAGCCCCACCAGCTCCTACCGCACCGGAGGAAGAATTAGACAGTGATTTAGAGAAAAAGCTGGCTGTCCAGGTCGTTGATGTATCGCATGGAGTTGCCTCCAACGCCGTCGATTCCGCCGAAGAATATATCCGGGAACGGACTCACCAGCGTGGGATTAGAGGGATCCTACGCAAGATTTGGCACGGCAATATTGCCCGTGATTATTATCGTCAACGCGAGATCGGACGAGGCCGAGCGGAAATCGTCGAAACCGGTAATCTCTACGCTTTATCTAGCGGCTCGCAGGCCGAGCACGATGAGGCCGTCAGTGCCATCGTAGATAGATTTGCCTCCGACTATGACTTGCTCCATGAGGGGGAAACCAATCAGTCATTTGAGGATACCGAAAGAGGCGCCGGATTAGCCGCTAACGTTAAGCAGCTGATTGGTTCCTTTGCCCGTGGAGAGCTGGATTACGATTCCCTAATTGAGGAACGGACTCGTATCTTAGCTGAGTTCGGACAGCAGGCTCATCCCAACGACCGCGAAAGGGGCCTACTGTACGCTGACAACATTTTGGAAGTAGCCGCTAACGCCCGGGTGGCTTTCGAGCACGGTCTAGGTCTGGAGCGTATAGATGCGGCGATTAGCGGCAAGCTGGGTGAGGCCCAAGTTGGGGTTCGAACTGAGGCTCATCTCACCCGGACTGATCGAGTCATGGAACGGCTTTATAGCAGCCGCGCTGGTAGTCTGGTTAACGAAACAACTCTTGGTACAGCTACGGTAATCGCTCTAGGCGCCGCCAAGGTAACTACTAAGAGCGCGGTATCAGCCGCCGGAGCGGCAGTATCTTTGGGCGTAGGCGCCGGTTTAATCGGGGCGGTTCGAGAACATCTGCATATCGGCCAGGAGCGCCAAGTTCACCAGCGCCAAATGGCTGAGGGTGGAGAGCTGGAAGATGATTCACCGCGCCGCCAACAGCTCGAGGAAACCCGTTATGAGTCGGTTTCGGCTCAGTCCTTAACAGATAATCTAACGGCCGCTATGGAGGGCTTAAATCCTGAAGACCCAGCTAGTCTCCAATATTTGGGCGTGGCTATAACTGAGGCTCGAGTACGCATCGGCCTTTCTGACCAAAGAAGCCTGGATCTAATTCACTTTAGCGGCAAAACTTTGGTTGAAAGCGAGCGGTTAGCTTTGGATGAACAATTAGCGCGTGCCGAGTTAGCTGTTGAGGGAATCGACGGCTACGACCCACAGGAGTTTCAGGACATAGAACGGGCTTCTTCAGAGCTCTCTAGCGCGTTAATTGGCGACATCGATCAAAAAGATCGGGTCTTTAGAAGACTGCGCCGGATACGATCGCTCAAGATGGGCGCTCTAGCTGGCGTCACCGGTGTAACCGCTGGACTGCTTATCCAGGAGGCACACGCCCTAGCTTCCGGCGGGCTGGCCGGTGCTGGCGAAGGCGTCGGCCAAACTGTGGATCGGATGAGTCTAATAAAAGGCCTATTTGGCGATAGCCAGGAGGTTGACGTCCAAGGTCCGGAGGCCGAAGCGCATCGGGAGTTTTTTGATGGCGGCCTACACCGCAAGGCAGTAGCCGTTAAGCTGCCGGAGGGCTTCCATTTGGTAAACAACCGGCCGGGTGAACAGTTCGGCTGGGATATTACGGGTCCCGACGGCAAGAGCGTCCTGGAAAAAGTTGATTGGGATAAATGGCAGGAAATCGTCGCCAATGACAAGAAAACTTATCACGAGCACCATATTCAGGAGGGCCAGCTGGGGCTCGGCTGGGATAGTCAGGGTAACTTGGACTGGGAGAGCCGCAACGCTCTGCGCCTAGCCGGCTTTGACCTGACTCAAGACAAACTGCGATTTTATGAAAACGTAACCCAAAGTGTTGAAGTCAGCCGAACGCCTCAAGAGTTCATCAATGCTCACCCGGAGCAGTTCACCAGGGTGCATCGACAGCTGTGGTACAACAACGATACCCCGGGAATCTATGACCAAAACGAGCTTAAATTATGGTGGGGCGGCCAGAATGCCACGGGCATGGATAAGGACGGCAATTACGTCTTCAATGTCGCCCATATGGCGCCAGAGGGTTCTTATCACGGCGGATCATCAACTGACGCCCAGCATCTAATCGCCGAGGGCAAGATGTCCCTTGCCCTGTCAATGACTAAGGGTACCCAAGGTGAAGTATTTATGGTCCCGGTTGATGCTAACGGCAACGCCGTAATTAACGCAGACAGCTACGTAGGCCGAAGCTTATTTGAGAACCGCGGCGGCCATGCCCGCTTCGTCGGCGCTTATGCCGAGGCTGTCCAGGAGATGAGCAAGAATCCGGACGGCAGTCAGGATATCCGGATGCTGGCTACTGTTGTTGGCGACAATGATCCCAAATCTGCCGCTGACGTTATAGAAAAAACTGTCCAAGAACGGCACCAGCACTTCATGACCGAGCTTGCCCTGCGAGAGGCCAACCCCCCGACTGAAATTCCTCCGGTACTGCCGATCTATAGCCGCCGCGGCCTGGAAAATCTGCGTGAATCATCAGGTGGCGGAGGATACTACGGCGGCAGTGAGTATTATGTAGGTGGTGGCGGTGCCGAGCAGCGTCGGGCCGTTCCCTTTGCCCGGGAGCTGGAAACTAACCCGGACGCTGATATCGACGCCAACGAAAGCGCTCGACGGTACTTACGCTCTATAGGTCTTAGACGCTTCTTCAAAGCAACTATGATGGATGTCAGCCTTCACGTAGGAGAGCGCAACAAGCGTAATATGGCCGCCAACCCTAAAGTGGTGGTAATGATTCCGGCGGCCGCCCATCAGGAAGGCAAAAATATCTACCGTACGCTGGAGCAGTACGCCAATCAAAAAGATGTTGATTTTGATGATTTTGAGGTTGTAGTTTTCGCCAACGCTCCAAAACGCGGAAGAGACGGTAAAAAAGTTAAGCTGGATAGTACTATCGATGAGATCGAGCGGTTTCAAAAAGAACATCCGGAAGTTAAAGTTCGCTTTGTTAAACGAAGGCTTGATCCCCGTGAGACGCGAATTGGCTGGATCCGCAAGGCCCTGACTGACGCTGTCATTAGCGATCTCTTGTCCCGCAAGGTTGATCTTAATGAGATCCTGCTGATATCCAACGACGCCGACAGCCAGTGGATTAACCCCAAATATATTAAAACTATAATCGATAAGGCCGCCGCCGAACCTAAAACTGACGGTTTCTTAGGCTTCATAGACTGGGGCTACGATGCCTATAAAGCCCACCCTGAGACCCTTGCGGCCACCAGACTAATGCAAATGATGGAGGCATATTTAAGGATTAAGACTAAAGGTGTCGGCTCATCAGGGGCCAATTTCGCTTTCCGGCCCGGCATATACACGGCTGTGGGCGGATACCAAACTCTAGATAAGGGAGAAGATGTAATGCTGGGAAGGATGATAAGAGGCGCGAGATCAGGCGCTTCTACCAGGCGACCTATCGGCTTTCTTGGTAGGAGTAGCGAAGTTACTTCCTCGGCGCGGCGTGCTTTAGCTAATTTATTGGAGAGTGGAGGCGCGCCTATTACTCAGTGGCACGGCATATTTAGCCCTTATGATGCTCTGCGCACCACTGATTTTGATTTACGTGACTTCGACTTTGACAATGTGGGAGCGGTTGCCGATTTAATTGAGAGGACCGAGAGAATGCTTAATGAGACATTAGATGTCTATAAGTCTGATTTATCTGACTCAGAGGTTCCTCTATACCGGATGGGTAGGATAACACAATACGACCCAGAGGCACTTAGAAATATTGAGCGATTCCTAACAGTAATAGGTCTTACCCCAAGATGGCAGTCGGATGGCAGCTTTAGGATAGTTGATGCGACTAGAATGTTAGCCAACCTACGCCGCTGGCAGGCCAGACACTAGCCTATCTGTTCTCGTCGCGGAAACTGGCCTCGTTAATGATATCTAACAGCGCTTCGGCTTTAGCGGCTGGTTCTTCAATTGAAAGAGCTGCCTCAAGAGCTTTTTCTAGTACACTCTCATCATCAGTCGCAGAGCGCACGGCGGTCATCAGTATTTCAAACTTCCTGTCCGGAGATTCATCCAAATTATCCAGTAAGGGCAACAATGCCTCTAGAGCTCTTTTTTTGACCGAACTGGAACCGGAAGCCGCACCCGAATTATTCTGATCATCTTGATTTTGAGTCGTTTGGTCGTCCATACCCACCTTCTTACCCACTATGGGCCGCTAGTTATTCTAAGTACGATTGTAGCAAATCAGCCTTAAAAGCTTAAGATAATAACTTTAATTTATAGAGTGCGGATTTTGGTTTGGCGGGTGTAGAACTCTACCCGGTCGTTTTCGGCGATATTCAGCCGGGCTTCGGTCTTCAAGCTAAAACCGCACATCTCGCCGCTATTAACTTCGGGGGCATCGGTTGGCCCCTTTTTAAGGCTGGTGACCTCTAAGTCCTCGGCAAGGATTTCTTTGTCGCGTTTAACTCGAGCTAGTGCCGGCAAGGTGATTTTTCCAACTGTTACTTCGCCGCCGGCGATAGTTTCGGTCTTGGTGGTCTTAAAAACACCCTTGACGATTAGTTTGCCAAGGTCTGTTTCTACCACCTCTGGGCGCAACAGAGCTTCCAGCTCACGCTTAACATCGTCGATTAGCTCATAAATAACCGAGAAGATACGCACTGAGACATTATCGCGAGCCGCTAGACGCTTGATATGTGCCGGTAAGCTGACATTGAAGCCATAGACTATGGCCCGGCTACTGGAGGCGGTGTGCAAATCGGACTCATTGATAATACCCACGCCAGAACTCACTACCCGGACCGCGACTTCTTCGGTGTCCAAAGACTTCAGGCTATCTGCCACCGAAGTGAGTGAGCCCTGCACATCGGCCTTCAGTACAATGTTAAACTCGGTCAGTTCATGAGTACGGCTAATGACCCGCAAAAGCTCTGATCCGGTGGTGGCCGTCGTTGTGGCACCGGAAGATCTCGAATGGGCAACTCGCAGTGCCCTCTCACGGGCTTCTTTTTCACTAGCCACCTCTACAAACTCGTCTCCGAACTCCGGCAGATTCTTTAAGCCGGTAATAATTACCGGCATACTGGGCCCGGCTTTTTCGAGTATCTCGCCACCGGTGTTTTGCAGAGTCCGGATTTTTCCATAGGTGGCTCCAACCTGGACAAAGTTACCCGTCCGCAAGGCTCCCTGCTCAATTAAAGCCACCGCTACCCGACCCAAGCCCTTATCCATATGGGACTCGATGACCAGTCCTTCAGCCCGACCGCTGTGCTCCGCTTTAAGTTCTTCAAGATCGGTGACCAGCAAGATCATATCCAAAAGCTCGGAGATACCCTCCTTGGTTTTAGCGCTGACTGGAACCACTACCGTGTCCCCGCCGTAATCCTCAGGATTTAGACCATGCTCAGCTAGCTGCTGTTTTAAGCGGTTGAGGTCGGCTTCCGACTTGTCCATCTTATTGGCGGCCACGATCATTTTTACCCCAGCGCCTTTAGCAAAGCGGATAGCTTCCAGGGTCTGTGGCTTCACCCCGTCGTCGGCAGCGACGACGATAACCGCCAGGTCAGTCAAGCGGGCGCCGTGCTCGCGCAAAGCGGCAAAAGCTTCATGCCCGGGTGTGTCTAAAAACGTTATGTAGCGGTCATTATGCTTAATCTGGTAAGCGCTCAGGTGCTGAGTGATTCCCCCGGACTCATCTTTAGTAGTCTCGGCGCCGCGAATAGCATCCAAAAGCGAGGTCTTCCCGTGGTCAATATGCCCCATCATAGCAATGACCGGCGGGCGGGCCTCAGCTTTGTCAGACAGCTCACGCTTAGGGCGGGCCAGTACTGATTCTTGCTCCTTTTTAGCTAGCTCAACGTCTAGTTCCAGCTCGCCCACGACTATCTGAGCCGTATCAAAATCAACCTTCTCATTAACGGTTGCCATGACCCCGTTCTTCAAGAGCTCGGCTATGAGCTTAGATACCGGAATTTGGAGCAGCCCGGCCAGCTCTCCCACGGTCATTGATTCGCCGACTTCTATAACTTGTGCCATGAGCTGCTCCTTTCATTTCTACTTAGACTTAGTTTTGCCAGTAGTAGACTTTCGCGTTGCTTCGCCAGCATCCGCATCAGCGGGGACGAGCCGCGAAAGCTCACTACTGGGTTTTTCGGCTTTTTCAGCCTTGCCGTCATGAGCTTCCAAAGAAGGTTTGACGGGTGACTTAGCTGTCTTTTCACTAACCGCCTTGAGGCTTAGGGCAATCTTACGGTTTTCGGTATCAATTTCCAGAACCTTGAACTTCTTGGTTTCATTAAGCTTAAACAGCTGCTCCGGATCAATACTTTCCTCATCACTCATTTCCGAAACATGCACCAGGGCCTCGACTGATGGTGAAAGCTGAACAAACGCTCCAAATGGAGTAATTCGGGTTATCTTACCTTCAACAACGTCGTTTTCTTTGAACTTTTTAACTTCTGAGACCCAAGGATCATCACTCATCTGCTTGATGGATAATGACAAGCGGTCCTTATCGATAGCGATAATCTTTGCTTTGATGGTCTCGCCGATTTGCACGTATTTTCGAGGGTCCTCTACCCTCTCCCAGGAGATTTCTGAGATGTGGACCAAGCCCTCAATACCATCAACGTTTACAAAAGCGCCAAAGTCAATTACTCCGGTCACTATACCTTCGACTACATCACCCACTTTAAGCTGAGTGAGTTTAGACTGCATCCGGTCACGAACTGCCTCTTTTTCAGAGAATATCAGTTTGTTTTCTTTGCGGTTAGCATCTAAGATGCGGACTTTTAAGGTCTTACCGACCAGACTGTTAAGTTTGGTCAGTATTTCGTCCTTATCGGCGTCAGAAACTCTGGGGTAGTGCTCGGCGGCCAGCTGACTGACCGGTAAGAAACCTCTTATACCCTCCAGCTCGATTAGAAGACCGCCGCGGTTAGCATCATAGGCGCTGACCTCAACAATCTCCTGTTCCTCAAAAAGTCTACTCAGCTCGCCCCAGCCGCGGTCCTTGGCGGCCCGCTTCAGGGAAAGTAAGGCATAACCTTCATCCAACTCCGGATCAACCACGCTGGCTGAGATGGTACCGCCTTCGGTCAGTTCTTCATGCCCAACTTCTCGGCGAAAAATAACTCCTATGCCATGGGGTCCTAGATCAACCCATACCTCGTGCTTGCGCACTGAAGTTACCATCCCCTCCACCATGTCGCCGGTCCTGAGCTGTTTGACGTCATGAGACGCCAAGAGCTCATCCATAGTTAAATTAGCTTTAGTTGCAGCCAAAGACAAAAGCCTCCTTCTTCGCCCGCCAAAGTTTCGCTTGGCGAAATTTAGGCGGGTAAATGTCATTTCCATATGGGCGTTACCCGCAAGCGAGCTATCGCCCGCTTTTCAACAACCCTATAGATTAACTAGAATTATAGAGGTTATTGACCCACCTGTAAAGCGTCGCCATGTTAAACTAATCAATGATGAGCAGCAGGGAGCGGGTTTACTTGGCTATAGATGTTGGTGCCAGCAAAACTCTGCTGGCCATTTTCTCAGCAGATGGAAAGATTATCCACCAGTTTAAGTTTGCGACGCCAAGTGGCTACGATAAGTTTATCGAGCAACTAGGCAAGACCGTAAAGGCTGAGTTTAGCGGCCAAAACCCAATTATGGCCTGCTGCGCTATTCCCGGGATAGTCGACCGCCGCCGCGGAACTGGGCGGGTCTTCGGTAATCTTAGCTGGCATAATGTGCCAATAAAGGATGACCTGCAAAGAGAGCTGGGTCTAGCCGTCTTAGTAGAGAATGACGCTAATCTAGCTGGTCTTGCCGAGGCTCTAGTTCATAAAAGGTATAAAAAAGTAATATACCTCACATTTAGTACTGGAATTGGCAGTGGAATTATCGTAAATGGTAAGATTGATCCAGCTCTCGCTGACAGTGAAGCAGGCTTCATGCTGATCGAACACCACGGAAAAATAGCCCCGTGGGAGGACTTTGCTTCCGGTGAAACTCTCAAAAAGCGCTACGGCCAGCTGGCTAGTGAAATTGAGGATCCTTTGATCTGGGAGGCTTATGCCAAAGATGTGGCCGCCGGCTTGAGTGTTTTGCTGGCTGTTATTCAGCCTGACGTGGTGATTGTTGGCGGCGGGGTTGGAGCGCACTTTGAGAAGTTCTCAGACGCCTTAGTGCACCAGCTAAACAGCCATCCTCACAGAATGTTTGATATTCCGCCAATAGTTAAGGCCCGACACGCTGAACAAGCCGTAATCTACGGATGCTATGAATACATCAAGCAAAACATCTAACTCCTTTATTGCCCGTCTGAGTCGGGATTTTCCTGATTTGAAGTTTCAGAAGGGTGAGCAGGAGCACTGGTCGCCTCGCACCAATACCATCACTTACAACCCCAACCAGCCGTTGCGAGATTTACGCTACGGGGTCCTACACGAATTAGCCCATGCCCGCTTGAACCACACTACCTATGGCAGTGACTTTGAACTACTAAAAATGGAAAGTCTGGCCTGGTCAGAAGCCGCTCGAATTGGCCGCCGCTATAACGTGCGGGTCAGCTCAAATCACATCCAAAACTGTCTCGACACCTACCGTGATTGGCTGCATCGGCGCAGCACCTGCCCTACTTGTGGAGCTCATAGCCTACAGAAGGATGCCCATCGCTACCAATGTCTCAATTGCCAGGCTGTTTGGAGGGTGACCAGCGGCAGATTTGTTAGGCCCTATCGCCGCACCCACAACTTAACTTGACTTGAGGTTGACCCCGTAGGAAATCTGGCGAGTGGTAATATTATGAAATGTTCTACTTTACGTATGTACTGCGGGGTAAGAAGGATAATAGACTGTACACTGGCTACACTCGCCAGTTACGGGAGCGTCTGAACGAGCATAATCAAGGATTGAATATGTCTACAAAGGGGCGAGGGCCCTTTGAACTAATTTACTTTGAGGCTTGCCTATCTGAGGAAGCTGCTCAAAAACGCGAAAGGCAACTCAAATCGGGACACGGCAAAAGATATCTAAAGAGTCGACTAGGCGCTCCCTATTTCTGACAGGGTTGACATACTTAAGCTTAAGTGATACCATAAGCGTAGTTTCAGGGAAATAACGAGGGTACTAACCTGCGAGTGGGCAGATTTACTGCCCTTTTTTATTTTCCTTAGAACTTTAAAGTTAAGGAGTTTCAAGCTATGGCTGGAACACAAGCCGGTGGCGCTAAAGCAGCTGCCACCAACAAAGCCAAGTACGGTTCGGATTTTTATGCCCGTATCGGCGCTATGGGCGGCAAGGTCGGCCGCACCGGTGGCTTTTATGCCAACCGGGAGCTGGCCCGCAGCGCTGGCGCCAAGGGCGGACGCATCAGCCGTCGTGGCAAAAAGATCTCTGCCTAATAAACAGAGTTCTTATGAGAGGAAATAACCCTGTCTAATGACGGGGTTATTTCTTTTTGAAACACTTAACTAGCATTATCAGGCTAGTTTAGGAAGTGCTATTATAGAGTCATGAAACCTAACGATCCGGCCAATTTGGAGTTAAACCATCTGGCTCCAACAGTGGTGGCTGATGGTCACATCGTTTTTATAGCTGGCGGCAATAACGTTCCTACCCTCACCTTCTTTCAAATCCGCAAACAAGATGGATCCAAGGTGTCAGCTGATGCTGTCGCCTCGGTGAGAATGGGCAGTTTAGAAGATTTAGAGAATCTGAAAAAAGCTATTACCGAAACTATCGAGCAGCACAACAAAAAAGAGCCCTAAAAAGCTAACAGCTAATAGCCAATAGGCTGATGGCAGTCTACCTAGGCAGAGCTTATCATGCCTAGGTATTAACAGATAAGAGCCTTGTCTTTTTAGTTATTGCTGTTGGAACTGTTGCTGCTGCCCAAATTAATGGGGGCGATTTCTATGATCTTCTGGGTGGAGGGGCGATACAGGTAGGCTCTTTTAGCTTGGGTGTAAATCAGCACCTTGTCGCCGTTTTGAGCGTTAGCAAAGAAAGCTTGGTTTTTAAGCTTAGAGACGTCGCTCACAGTAGCTACGGTAGGTGTCTCGCCGGCCGGTAGGTTGGTTATAGCTCCGACTTCCGCCACCAGCGCGGCGGTGGCTTGCCGAGCGGCTTGCTGGGGATCAGATAGCTCCTTGTTCTCTTTTCTAAGCTGGCTGTAATCATAAGCAAACCAGATACCCCCGGCCACCAAAGCTAATATAACTAACAACGCCAGCCATTTCTTCCAGCTCATTTTAGCCACTCGCTTGTTCTTTTTACCTACACCCTGATCGGCCACTACATTATCTGCCATGTTTGTTATTAACCCTCCTTAACCTAATGGACTTACGCTTAAGTTTAACTAGCTCAGGCCCAAAGTTCAAGTGCTATTCTTTGGCTTTTCCCTCTTTTGGCTTTTCCTGTGTTTTCGTT
>Ga0155924_127_pt1 | contig 22556 bp, 24 predicted proteins | sample RifCSPlowO2_01_FD_107578 | JGI IMG/M metagenome (GOLD analysis project Ga0155924, IMG submission 107578) | Candidatus Saccharibacteria bacterium RIFCSPLOWO2_01_FULL_49_22
AAAACGCTGTAAATGAGTTGCAGGGCCATAAAAGCCACTCCCAGGCCAATTATCGCAACGCCGATTCCGGCAACGATGAATAGCGGCTGCCAGCCCAAGGAAGCATCGTAGCTATCTAACCGGCGGGTAGCGCCCATCAACCCCAAGATATACAGCGGCACGAAGGCCAGCAAGAAGCCAACCAGCCAGCAGTAGAAGGAGTAGCGGCCCAAGCGCTCGTTAAGCTTGAAGCCAAAGATTTTGGGGAACCAGTAAATTAGGCCGGCGAAGAAGCCAAAAACTACCCCGCCGATGACCATGGAGTGGAAATGAGCCACCAAGAACAGACTATTGTGCAGTTGGAAGTCGGCCGGCGGGACGGCCAGCAGTACTCCGGCCATACCGCCGATGGTAAAGGTCACCACGAAACCCAGGAACCACAGCATCGGCGTGGTGAAGCGGATGCGGCCGCGGTACATAGTAAATAGCCAATTGAAGACTTTAACACCAGTTGGAACGGCAATCAGCATAGTCATGATGCCGAAGAAGGCGTTGACATCAGCCCCGGCCCCCATAGTGAAAAAGTGGTGCAGCCAAACGATGAAGGATAGGAAGACGATGGCCCAGATGGCGATGACCATTGAGGTGTAACCAAACAGCCGTTTTCGCGAAAAAGTCGCAACTACCTCTGAGAAAATACCAAAAGCCGGCAAAATCAAGATGTATACCTCGGGGTGGCCCCACGCCCAGATGAGATTGACGTACATCATCGGGTTGCCCCCGAAATCAGAGGTGAAAAAATGCATCCCTAGGATGCGATCCAGAGCCAGCATCGATAGGGTGGCGGTTAGGATTGGAAAAGCAAAGATAACCAAGGTTAGCGAGCCCAGCACGCTCCAGCAAAACATCGGCATCTTCATAAGAGCCATACCGGGAGCGCGCATCTTGATGATGGTCACTATAAAGTTGATGCCGGCTAGCAGTGAGCCGATGCCGGCGATCTGCAGAGCCCAGATCCAATAATCGACCCCCACCCCGGGGCTATAAGCTATTTCTGAGAGCGGCGGATAAGCCAGCCAGCCGGTGGCCGCGAACTCCTCGCCGACCAAAAGCGAGAGATTGATTAAGCCGGCTCCAGCGGCGAACAGCCAGAAGCTAGTGGCGTTAAGGAACGGAAAGGCCACGTCGCGAGCCCCGATTTGTAGGGGGACAATCCAGTTGATAAGCCCGAACATCAGGCCCATGGCGGCAAAAAATATCATGATGGTGCCGTGAGCGGTAAAGACCTGCTGGAAAGTATCGGAGCTTAAGATTCCCGGCGAATCACCTACAGCGGTAGCTTGCTGCATCCGTATCATCATGGCATCAACGGCGCCGCGCAGCAGCATGAGTAGGGCCACGGTGATGTACATGACGCCGATTCGTTTAGGGTCAACCGTGGTCAGCCACTCCCGCCACAGCCACTTCCAGCGTTTGGTGACGGTTAGCAGAATCCCGACCGCCAAGGGGCCGAACAGCATAAGGCTCTGCCCGGATAAAGTGAAGGGGTCATGGTCCAGCGACAGATGAGCGAAACGGCTGAGTGATTCCAGGGCCGCTAACATCAGTGGGCCTCCATGCGAGCCGCCGTCTGATGCCCCGGCGACATATATTTGGCGATGACCGCGTCGAACAGCCCATCGTCAACTGATGAGTAATAGCTGACTGGATTGTCTTTGGTAGGCTCGGCCAACTGGTCGTAATGGGCCAGGCTCAATGTTTGCGGCGAAGCCTTGACTTCGGCTAGCCACTTCTCAAAATCAGCCTCCTGGCAAGCCTTAGCCGTAAAGGTCATGCCGGCAAAGCCGGAGCCGGAGATGTTGGCCGATTGGCCGTGATAGCTGCCTGGGGTGTCGGCGATCAGATGAAGCTTGGTGCGCATGCCGGCCATGGCGTAAATCTGGCCGCCCAACTGGGGTATCCAAAAGGAATTCATCGGCGCGTCGGAGGTTATCTCGAAATTGACGGGACGGTCGACCGGCAGATGAGCCATATTGACCGAAGCTACACCCTGCTCGGGGTAGATAAACAGCCACTTCCACTGCATAGCCACCACTTGGATTTTAAGCGGCTCTTTATCACTGTCCAGAGGCCTGAAAGGGTCGAGCGAGTGACTGGAGTTCCAGGCCATGACCGACAAGATAGCGATAATAATGAACGGGATGGCCCACCACAAGCCTTCAATCAGCGGGCTGTGGTCAAAATCGGGGCTGTAGCGGGCCGATTTGTTGCCCTCGCGGTACTTGATGGCGATATAGCCGGTCAGGATAAAAACCGGTACGACCACGACCAGCATCAAAAGCGTGGTGGTGATTATCAGATCCTTCTGCTGATCGGCGATAGATCCCCTGGGATTGAGGACGGCGATATTCTTGCTGGACAGATAGGCCGCGGCAGCCGCGACAGTAACTATTAAAGCCGCCAGGAGAAAAAAGATCTTGATTTTATTACTCACGGCTTTACCCGGGGTCTTACACCGCTCATGCTTAGCTCTACTATAGCAGAGCGAGGAGCGCTTAGGCCCTGGGAAGGTACACTGTGAAAGTCGAGCCTTTGCCCGGTGAGCTATGTACCTCGATGGAGCCGTGGTGCAAATCAACGATCTTCTTGGCGATAGCTAACCCCAACCCATAACCTTCCACCTTTGACTTAGACCGCGAAGGGTCAGCTCGGTAAAAGCGCTCAAAAATCCTCGGCAGATCCTCGCCTGCGATACCTTGCCCATGGTCGGTGATCTTTATGAACCCGCGGCGGTCTTTGGAGCCGGTTTCAATGTTCACGGCAGACCCGCCGGGGCTGTATTTTATAGCGTTGTCGAGCAAAAGTACTACCATATCTGCCAGGCTTTGCTGATTGCCGCGATAATTTATTTTAGAACTACTGGTTTTAATCGTAATTTTTTTACGGCTGGCTTGTTTTTGGACTCGCTGAAGCGCTTGGCTAATGACTTCTGAAGCCGGCGCCGACTGATGATATTTTTTATCTGTTGTTTGCTGGGCTAGAGCCAGCAGGCCCTCGGCCAGCGATTTTAGGCGGCCGACCTCCTCGAGGTTACTCTTTAGCAGTTCTCTAGCATTCTTGACCGAGAGGTTGCGATCCCGTAGCGCCACCTCTATCTCTGTCTGCATGACACTTAAGGGGGTGCGTAGTTCATGGCTGGCATCACCGGTGAAGCGGGTTTGAGCTTCCAGGGCGTCTTCAAGGGGTCGCATGGTCTTACGGGCCAAGCCGTAACTGGCTATTCCTCCGCCAGCCAGCACCAGCAAGTTAAACAGCAGTAACCTATCCCGTAGGTGCTGTTGGTCGGTTTCCAGCTGAGCAAGGCGTAAACGTGAGTAGGCGCGTGATTCTTCGGGGCTTAATACCTGAGAGTAAAACTCAATTTGACGCTGGACACCGCGACGTAAATCGTTCGAAGAAAAGTGATAAATGGCGACTGAGCTGCTGGTGCTGACAGCAACCACTATGGCTAGGTACCAAAAAGTCATGCGCAGGGCCGCGCTACGGAAGGGGTTCATTTAGTTTTAGCTTCCCCAAGTCGGTAGCCAAAACCGCGCAGCGTATGGATCAGAGGAGGTTTGTTTTTAAACGGTCGATCAATCTTGCCGCGCAGGTAGCCGATATAAACTTCAACGGTGTTGGGAAGGATATCAGTATCGAAATCCCAGACATGGGCGATGATTTGATCCTTGCTTAAAACTTGTCCGGAGTTTCGAATCAGGTATTCCAGAAGAGCGAACTCCTTGGCCGAGAGCTTAATGGTCTTTCCACTGCGCTTAACGTTGTAAGTTATGGTGTCAAGGCTCAGGTCATTAGCCTGAAGAACCGTTCCCTGCGCTGAGGGAGGCCGACGAAGCAGAGCCTTTAAACGAGCCAGCAGCTCATCAAACGCGAAAGGCTTCACTAAATAATCATCAGCTCCAGTGTTAAGCCCGGCGACACGATCTTTGACATGATCCTTAGCGGTCAGAAAGATTATCGGGGTTTCGATACCGGCACTGCGCACCTCCTGGGCGATATCTATGCCCTCCATCGAGCCGGGCAGCATCCGATCGATGATCATAACATCATAGGGTTCGTTTAGAGCTGCTCCCAGGCCGCTATCGGAGTCATATTCAACATCGACTGCAAACTTCTCTTGTATTAGGCCTTTTTTGAGGGCCAGAGCCAGTTTTTGCTCATCCTCGATCAGAAGTACACGCATATATAGTAGTAATTCTAATAAAAAACGGCTGAGAAGTCTCTGAGGTTGTTCGAACAGTACGCTCAGCTATTCCTCAGCCAAGCGGATTTTAATGATTACTACTAGGTGTACGCCCATCGCTAGACGAACTCAGCTGGTAGTGTATACTGAAAAGCGACTTTATCTCTTAAATTACCCAGTTACTCGACAAGGAGGCTTGCTGGTTTGGACTTCGGCCTACTATTTGGTTACTTAGACGCAGGAACTGGCAGCATTATTGTTCAGTCTATCGTTGGTATAACAGCCGGCGTGGCAGTTTTTGGACGCCGTATACTGTATGGCTTCTGGCAAAAAATAAAATCCCTCTTTTCACGATCTGAGCCGCGCTCGCAAGCCGATAAGCCGTGAAGCTTCCTTCTGCCACTATCGTTTACGATGGCGGCTCGTTCCGAGATCCGGCCGGGTTTGTTTTTAGGTATGCCGGCCGGGTTCACCGTCAAGTCAATAAGGCCGGCCAAGCCGATTTTGACCAATTTATAAATAGCGGCCTGTACGCCAAGCTGGCCGGAGAAGGACTGATTGTCTCTCACGAGGAAGTCGCGCCAGCCGGCCTGCCTACGGACCCGCTGCGGTATAAGATCTTAAAACCAGCCCTGATACCGTTTATCTCGTATCCCTATGAGTGGGGCTTTTCACAGCATAAGGCAGCAGCGCTTTTAACACTTAGGGTCCAAAGAGTCGCGCTGGACCACGGAATGATACTTAAAGACGCCAGCGCTTATAACGTGCAGTTTTTTGGTCGCCGCCCGCTATTCATTGACAGTTTATCCTTTCGAATGTATAAACTCGGGGCTCACTGGGATGGGTATAAGCAGTTCTGTGAACACTTCATAGCACCGTTAGCGGTGGCGTCGTACGGAAATGCTGAGGTATTCAGGGCCCTGCGAACCTATCTGGACGGACTGCCCCTATCAATAGCTGTAAAGATGTTGCCGGCCAAGGCTCGGTTACGCCGTGGACTGGCCGCTCATATCTACCTGCATGCCGCATCAGCGCGACGCTATGATTCAGCTAAGCAAAACTCGGCGCGGACTCGGTCGATGAGTAAGTTAGCTATGACCGGCTTGCTGGCCAGTTTGGGAAAAACTGTAAGCCGGCTGAACGCTCCTAAACAGATCACTCAGTGGGGAAACTACTATAGCGATACCAACTACTCAGATAAGGCTTTTAAGTCCAAGTTGGAGATAGTCGAGAAGTTTTTGGCCCAGATTGAGCCCAAACCCAAGATGGTCTGGGATCTGGGGGCTAATGATGGACGCTTCAGTGAGATAGCGTCCCGCGGGGCCAGCTACGTGGTATCTATTGAATCTGATCCAAAAGCTGTCGAGCTAAACTATTCAAAAAACCGGGACCCGCTACTGGCCGATCTGATTCTGCCGCTGAATCAGGACCTGACTAACCCCAGTCCGGCACTTGGATGGGCTCATAAGGAGCGCTTCTCCCTTACACAACGTGGTCCGGCTGACGCTATCTTGGCATTGGCATTATTACATCATCTGGTTATCGGTAACAATCTTCCCTTTGGTTCGATAGCTGAGTTTCTGGCCGGAATCAGCCGCTTTGTTATTATTGAATTCGTCCCAAAGGAAGACTCCAATGCCCAGATTCTGCTGCGCCGGAGGCAAAATATGTTTGAAGATTACACTCAAGGTAACTTTGAGAAAGACTTTGCCCGCTACTTCACCATCGCGGAGAAAGCGCCTATCAGTGACAGCCAGCGCACGGTATACTTACTAAAAGCAAAAGCACTAAAAAATCCGGATGGCCAAAAAAGCGAAAGCCAAACATAAATTAAAGAAAATAGCCGGCTGGCTTGCTGACACACCGCTGCCGGCCATTGCCTTAATTAGCACCTTTATTTTGAGCCGCTGGTGGAACAATTCCGACTTTGCTTATCCAGCAGAGGTAGTGGTGCCTATCGCCTTATTCTTCGGTCTGGTCAGCTTGATTTTTTATGCTTACCGCTGGTGGCTAGGTAGAGGAGTGGGCGTCCATCTGGCAACCATAATCTTAAGCTGGAGTCTCTACTCTTATGGCCATCTGATATCAGTCACACCAATCAAACAATGGTCGCAAATTTTGCCAAACGCCTGGCAGACTGAAGTCGCGACTTCGATTTGGGTGGCTGCCGGGGCTGTGGCTGTGGCTGGCGGCGTCGGCTGGGCAACCAACTGGCTAGTCAAGAGATTTAAGGTCGCTGAGGTACTGCAGCCCTACAAGGTTTTGCTGTTTGCTCTGCTGTTTATCTTTTTAGTCCAGCTGGCCCGCAGCGGCTGGCGCCTAAGCGAAATCTACAGTCAGCTGGTTTATGACTATCCGGCGCTCAGCTTGCCCCAACCAGCCAGTTCGCCAAACCAAAAGCCGGATATCTACTATCTGGTCTTTGATCGCTATGGTAATAAGCAGGCCTTGGCCGATAACTACGGTTTCGATAACTCTGATCTATATAGCTTCTTAGCCTCACAAGGCTTTTCTAGTCGCGAAGACGGCTATGCCAACTATCCTTTCACCATGAGCTCGATTTCTTCAACGCTGGCTATGGAATATTTTCCTAAGTTCGAAGAAAAATTTGCCGCTAGCGGTGATTGGCAAGGAGCCTTTGCTTACCGTGACATTCTTAACAATCCCCCGGTTGCGCAGATCCTTGAACAAAACGGCTACCAATATACCAATGTTGGATCGTGGTGGGATTTTACGCGAATCGGGAATGCCGCCGACAACCAGCCAACCCTGTCGTTTAGGCTGGGAGCGCTGGGCTCCAGCTATTATCTAAGCGATTTAGAGCGCGATATCTTGAATAAGAGTGCCTTGGGTATCTGGCTCAAGAAAGGTCTTAGCATCGGCGGCTGGCCAATCCTTAAATATGACTTAAACCGCAACCCTCAACAGAATTTCGAAGCTCAAATTACGGCGCTTAAGGGGGTTGCTGAGCGCACCGACAAATCAACTCCTCAGTTCAGCTTTGCCCATGTGCTGGTGCCACACGATCCTTATATATTCACGGCTGACGGTTCGACACCGACCTACGACAGCAACCGCACCGATAACGGGGTTGACGAGACTGTCAAATACACCAACCAAGTGACTTATCTTAATACCCGGATCAAGGATCTAATAGGTCACATCCGCTCAAAGTCACCAAACGCGGTGATTATTATCCAGGCCGACGAGGGCCCGTACCCTAAAGACTTTCGTTTCAAGCTGGAGCCCGGGCATTATTACGATCCAGTCGATTTAACAGATGCTAAGATGCGCCAAAAATTCTCGATTCTAGCCAGCTACTACCTGCCCGGCGATCCGAGCGGGCAACAGATAGACTCCTCAGTCAATGCTTTTAGGGTGGTCTTGAACCGCTATCTGGGCTACAGCTTACCCATCTTACCTGATTGCCACTTGAGTACCGGTGATAAGTTCACGATATACGGCTATCAGGAAGTGTCTGACCGTTTAACTGGGTCTCAGGATCCCAACTGTCGTCAGTATGATCCGCTCTAGAAGAACTCGCCGTCTTTGGAGTAAAAAGTCCTATTATCGAAATATCTGGTGGCTGCTGGCTGGTGTGACAGTTCTTGTTGTCTTGATAGCGGGCTACGTTCTTTGGCTTGATGATAGTGAGGTTGTTGAGCAAATAACCAATCAAGTCAAAAAAAGTGATGAGTCTGAGCAATCAACGGCTGTCCAGCCAGCCTTTGATAAAACCAAATACTCACTGATCGAGTCTGCCAGTCCCTGGGTGGTTGTCAACAAGAGTCGAAAGCTGCCCAGTTCTTACCGAGCGGCTGATTTAGTGGTGCCTAAGGTCACCCTGCGCTATCCAACCGGCGGCTCGGAAATGCAGCTTAGAACCGAAGCGGCCCAGGCCTTACAGGAAATGTTTACAGCCGCCCAAAGTGACGGGGTTAAGCTGATGCTGGCCAGCGGTTTTAGATCATACAACACCCAAAGTGCGGTATATTCCCGCCACGTGCGAGATTATGGACAAACCGAGGCCGATAAGGTCAGCGCCCGGCCCGGCCACAGTGAGCATCAAACCGGCTGGGCCACCGATGTCGCGCCGGCTAGCGGTAAGTGTGTGATAGCTGATTGTTTTGGTGAGATGGCTGAAGGCCGTTGGGTGGCGGCTAATTCCGCAAAGTACGGCTTTATCATTCGCTACCCGGCTGGCAAGAAGTCCCTGACCGGCTATTCTTATGAACCATGGCACTTGCGTTACGTAGGTGTTGAGCTGGCCGCTGAGATTGCTATGGGCGGCCAGACTCTGGAGCAGTTTTTTGGCCTACCAACATACAGCAGCTATCCAAGCGATATCCTTCAGTTGCAATAATTATCTAAGCTTGGGCCGCGAGAACCGTTTCTAAAAAGTGGGTTGCTAGCGCCACAGGCTTGAGCGAAGCGAACCCTGTAGAGCGCACACTTTTTAGAAAGATGTGCGGGAGGCTCAAGCAAACTACCATCCGCGCGTGAACTGTTTGCTTTGCGAGTTGAAGTTTGGCACGTATCTGTTGAACTCCTAATGCTAAACTGATAAACTATCTTCCGAATGCTACCAATCAATTTTGGCGAGGCGACCGCGCCACTGGCGCCACCGACGCTTTTTAATTTTGGCCCTCTGCCGATTACTAACAGTATGGTTTATGGGGTTTTGATGGCTGCCATCGTCCTGACCCTCTTTGCTTCAGCAGCTAGAGCCAGTCAGCTATGGCCCAAAAACAAGCTGGCCTTCTGGCTGGAGAGCTTCACTGATCTGGTAATGAGCATGATTATTGAGACCTTTGGCGGGGAACGTAAGCGGGCTATGCGGCACTTTCCCCTGTTGATTACCTTATTTGTCTTTATTTTAGCCTGTAACCTTAGCGGGCTCCTGCCCGGGGTAGGTTCTATAACCTACAATGGTTCCTCGCTATTCAGGGCTTGGACGACGGACCTAAATTCCACCTTAGCCATGGCTACCCTAGCTTTACTCACGGTTCACGTTTACGCTATCTCTGAAATCGGCGGCCGCGGTTACCTCAGGCATTTTTTCTCCGGCAGCCTAAAAAGTCCTTTAACAATCTTTATCGGGGTCAATGAACTGCTCGGTGAGGTACTTAGATTAGTGACGCTTTCTTTGCGTCTTTTTGGAGTTATTTACGGTGGCGAAGCTCTACTGGTGGCCATTGAGGTCTTAGCCGGTAATTTTGCTTGGGCGGCGGCATTGCCTATTATGTTCTTAGAGATATTTGTGGCTTTGGTGCAGGCTTATCTGTTTATGATGCTAACCGCCAGCTATTTGGTAATGTCGGTCTCACACGGCGAATCTGGTAGTGAGCATCAAGTGAAGCCGGTGCAAGCACAAACTTAAATTACGTAAAGGAGGTATATAGTGGAAAGTGTAGATCCAGCATTAATCAAAGGCTTAACCATCGGACTGGGAGCCATTGGCCCGGCCATCGGCGTAGGCCTAGTGGGCGCATCAGCCGTTGGGGCCATTGGTCGTAACCCGGAGATTCAGGGTAAGATCTTAGCCAACGCCTTCATCATGGTCGGCTTGGTGGACGCTGTTTTCGCCTTCGTCCTACTAATATTGTTTACCACGTCTTAAGAGGACATACATACATGGCACATTACTGCGTCAAAGTCTGCGCTCATACATGTATGCCCTCCAAACGGGGAGCTTATATTGATTAGTTTACCGGTAAAATTTGCTGAAGCTGAGTCAAGTTCTAGCGGTTTAGGCGCCTTCAATATAAACCTCAAATCATTTTTGTTTCAGCTGGTAACTTTTATAATCGTGCTTTTGATCTTGCGGCGTTGGGTTTTCCCAAAGCTGGTGGCTACAATTGAAGCCCGCCGCCAAACTCTGGAAGAGAGCCTACTCAAAGCCAAAAAGACCGAGGAAGCTCTGGCCGCCGCTGAGCAAAAAGCTGGTGAGATAATTACTGGCGCCCGTGAACAGGCCGACCACTCTTTAGCTGAAGCTAAAGCTCAGGCTAAAGAGATAATCACTAAAGCCGAGGCCGCCGCTGAGACATCGGCTCAGAGACTGATAGCCGAGGCTGAGGAGCGTTTGGGGCAGGAAAAACTGAAACTTCGCGAAGAGCTCAAAGATGAATTAGCTGACCTGGTAATCCTGACCACCGAAAAAGTTATGAGTGAAAAGATCAATGAGACTAGTGATCGACGGCTAGTGGAACGAGCTATAAAGGGGTTAGTTCATGGTTAAACTGACCCGACGACAATTAGCTAAATATACTGTTGATAAGCTGCTTGACGGGCAGCGTCCACCGGTCATCGCGGCGCGCCTTGTCGCCGTTTTATCATCCCAGAAACGCAAGAATGAGGCCGAACTGTTACTAGCTGATATCAATCGTGAGCTGGAAGACCGCGGCTTACTAGCTCAGGCTCAAATTACCTCAGCTCACCCGTTATCCGCTGAACAGTTGCAGGAGCTGACGACCCAAGTTAAGAAGTTAGCCCAGGTTAGGGCAGTCAACATTGTCACTCACCTGGATAAGCGACTATTAGGAGGGGTTAAGATTGAAACGGCCAACCATAGTTGGGATAAAACCGTTAGACGACAACTCGAGAGTATCAGGGGGGCGGTGTAAGATGGCCGAACTTAAAAACGATGTCAAAGGTTTAGCCGAGGAAGTCCGAGCGGCAATTGCTAAGCTGGAAACTGCTGGCGACCAGAAATCCGCTGGGGTGGTTACCCGGGTTGGCGACGGTGTAGCCTGGATCTATGGTCTGCGTGACTGCGGCTACGGTGAAATGCTGGAAATTGAGGGCTCCGGCGGCGCTGTCTCAGCTTTCGCTCTGAACCTGATGGAGGATGAAATCGGCGCGGTACTGCTGGGCGAGGACATTAATGTTAGGGCTGGCGCAGGTGTTAAACTATCCGGCCGGATCTTATCCGTTCCGGTCGGGCCGGAGCTGGTAGGGCGAGTTATCGATCCATTGGGCCGGCCGCTAGATGGCAAAGAAGCCCCTAAAACCAAAGCTAGCGGTGAAATTGAAAAGATCGCCCCCGGCGTATTGGCTCGTAGGACGGTTCATCAGCCGGTGCCCACCGGCCTAGCAGCAATAGACGCCATGGTACCTATCGGCCGCGGCCAGCGCGAGCTTATACTTGGCGATCGTCAAACTGGCAAAACTGCCATCGCTGTCGATACGATGATTAATCAGGCCCGCCAAAAAACCGGGATTATCAATATCTATGTAGCGGTCGGCCAAAAAAGAGCCAAGGTAGCCCGCTTGATTGCTCGTTTGCGGCGTGAGGGCGTCATGGAAAATAGCATCATCGTGGCCACCTCGGCCGCCGATCCGGCCCCACTGCAGTACCTAGCGCCTTATGCCGGTTGTGCTATCGGCGAATGGTTCCGTGATAATAAACAACACGCTCTAATCGTTTATGATGATCTTTCCAAGCACGCCGCCGCCTATCGGCAAATGTCGCTGCTGCTGCGTCGCCCACCGGGTCGTGAAGCTTATCCGGGCGACGTCTTTTATCTGCATTCCCGCTTGCTAGAAAGGGCCGCTAAGCTATCCGACGAATTGGGCGGCGGCTCTTTGACCGCTCTGCCGATTATTGAGACTCAAGCCGGCGACGTCAGCGCCTATATCCCGACCAACGTCATATCCATTACCGACGGTCAGATTTATTTGGAGTCAGACCTCTTTTATCAAGGCATCAGACCGGCTATTTCAGTTGGTTTGTCGGTATCCCGGGTCGGCGGTAATGCTCAGCCGCCGGCCATCAAAGACGTCGCTGGACGACTAAGACTGGATCTGGCCCAATATCGGGAACTAGCGGCCTTTTCGCAGTTTGCTACTGACTTAGACGCCGACACCCAAGCGCGCTTGGCTCGCGGCCGTCTGCTGACCGAAATCCTAAAGCAGCCTCAGTATGCGCCGCTGCCGGTTTGGCAGCAGGCAGCCAGTATTTATGCCGCTACCGAGGGAGCTTTTGATTCCGTGCCGATCTCCAGCGTAAAGACTGCTCAGGCGGCTTTTCTTGCCGATTTGGAGAAGAAACACGCCAAATTGACTTCTGAGCTGCAAAAAGGCGAGAAAGCGACCGATGAAATGAAGAAAAATATTCTGAATGCCGCCCAAAGTGTTGCCGGACAGTACAAAGCTGTCACCAAGGAGACGAAATAGATGGCCTCTACTCAGCTTTTAAAGCGCCGGGTCCGCTCGATTAGCAACACCAAACAGATAACTAAGGCTATGGAGCTGGTAGCGGCGGCTAAACTTCGCAAGGTCCAGACGTCCGCTGCCGCCGCCCGAATTTACAGCGACGCCGCTATCGGAGTACTTCGGAGGCTGAGCAAAAGTCCCGAAGCAGTCCGTAACCCCTTCTTTACCCCACCGGCTAGTTCCGGCAGACTATATATAATCTTCACCAGTGACCGGGGTCTAGCCGGAGCTTATAACAGCAATGTTTTTAACGCCGCCGCCCGTTCTTTTGCAGAGGACCAAAAAAATCGTATAAATCCCCTCGTTATTGCTTTTGGGCGCAAAGGGGCACGCCATTTTTCACGCGGCAGTAACATCGAGTTAATCGGCGCTTATGAGAATATTCCCGACGACCCGGACATTAACTTGTTCGCGCCGGCTTTGGAGACCATCACTTCGGGTGTAGATGAGGCTAGATTCGGCATGGCGTCACTGATATTCACCGAACCGGTCTCTACTATGGTTACCCAGGTTCGCAACTTACAACTGGTCCCAGCCATCCAGAACAGTGAGTCAGAGGTTGGCGACGAAGAGCAGACAGCTGTGGTTTACGAACTGGAACCCGACGGCCAGATTGTTTTAGACGCCGCGCTGAGGCTTTATTTTGAGTCGGCCCTGTGGCGGGCCCGAATAGAAGCCGCCGCCGCCGAGCATGCTATGAGGATGGTTTCGATGGGTAATGCCAATCGAAATGCCGGCGATCTGATAGATGCCCTAACGCTGGAGCTTAACGCCACCCGTCAAGCCCACATAACGCAGGAAGTCGCTGAAATAATCGGCGGAGCGGAAGCTTTAACCTAAAGAGGAGTACCACTAGTGCCGACAACTACTAAAAAAACAGACAGTGTCTCAGGAAAGATTATTCAAATCGTTGGTGTGGTGATTGATGTGGAATTTGAGAATCACTTGCCGGCGATCCACAATGCCCTGGAAGTTACCCTGGGCGGTAAGCCCCTGGTCTTAGAAGTAGCTTCGCATCTAAGTAAAAACTCGGTGCGAGCGGTGGCTATGGGCCCGACTGATGGCTTAGCTCGCGGCCTGGATGTGTTAGATAGCGGTCAGCCAATCAGTGTGCCAGTCGGCGACTCGACGCTAGGACGGATATTCAATGTTACCGGTCAGCCGATTGATAGTCAGGCGGAGCCAACAGGCGAACGGCGCCCCATCCATGCCACCGCTCCGGCGCTTGACGACCAAAGCACTAAGACTGAAATTTTAGAAACCGGAATCAAGGTCATTGATTTAATTTGCCCAATCGTAAAAGGCGGTAAAGTCGGCCTGTTCGGCGGAGCCGGAGTTGGCAAAACGGTCTTCATCCAGGAACTTATCAACAATATCGCCAAGTTTCATAAGGGGAAGTCGGTATTCGCGGGAGTCGGTGAGCGCAGTCGTGAGGGCAATGACTTGTACATCGAGATGAAGGAAGCTGGAGTTCTAAAGAACACCGCTTTGGTTTTTGGACAGATGAATGAACCTCCCGGCGCCCGACTGCGAGTCGGTCTGACCGGTTTGACCATTGCTGAGAGCTTTCGCGATCAAGGTGCGGATGTTCTGCTGTTTATTGATAATATCTTCCGGTTTACTCAGGCCGGCTCGGAGGTCTCGGCTCTATTAGGCCGAATGCCCAGTGCTGTCGGTTATCAACCCAATCTAGCTACTGAAATGGGCGCCTTGCAAGAAAGGATTACCTCGACCAAGAAGGGTTCGGTTACCTCAGTCCAAGCGGTCTATGTGCCGGCCGACGACTTCACTGACCCAGCTCCGGCTACCACCTTCGCTCACCTTGATTCGACGGTCGTCTTAAGCCGCGCCCTAACCGAGTTAGGCTTATACCCGGCGGTTGATCCTCTGGAATCAACCTCCACAGTCTTGGACCCCGAGGTGGTCGGCCAGGAGCACTACGACGTGGCCCGCGAAGTCCAGCGCATCCTGCAGCGTTATAAGGACCTGCAGGACATCATCGCCATCTTGGGTATGGAAGAACTCTCCGATGAGGACAAACAGCTGGTGGCTAGAGCTCGGCGAATTCAGCGCTTTCTGACCCAGCCAATGTTTGTGGCCGAAACCTTTACCGGCTCTAAAGGAGCCTATGTGTCACAGGCTGACACGGTAAAGGGCTTCAAAGAGATTCTAGCTGGTAAACACGACGCCAAAAGCGAGCCAGCCTTTTACATGAAAGGTGCTATCAGCGAAGTCGGTGATAGCAGAAAGTAAGCCATGCACTTCCAATTAATCAGTGCCAGCGGCGTCAAATACGATGATGAGGCTTACGAGGTAATCGTTCCCACCAAAGACGGTTCGATTGCCGTGTTTTCCGAACACATGCCGCTCTTAGCAGTTGGCGTACCGGGTGTTTTAAGTATCCGAAAGAAGGTCAACGACAATGACGAGCAGCTGGAGCATTTCGCGGTTTATGGCGGGATCTTACAGACGGAAGGTAACTCAGTTCGTTTTATTACCGAAGATGTGACAGCTGCTGAGGATATCAGTGAACAGGAATCACGAGAAGCACTGACCAGAGCTCAGAAGTTAGTGGAAACCGCTGGCACGCGTGAGACCCTTGCCGAGGCCCGTACTGTAGCTCAGCACCACGAGGTTCGACTGAATTTGGCACGCTTAAAAAAGAGACATCACCGATGAGCCGGTAGCAAGTAATTCGCGTAATAAGTAATATGAAAACCGCCCCGATCGGGGCGGTTTTCTGTGCTGTCTGCTTTTTATCTATTTTTAGGCTTCGGCTTCGCCGCCTTTGACGGTCAACCCATATATTATCAAGAGATCCAGGACGATGACTGTGATGCTCCAAAGCGGGTAAGCTCCAATGAACAAGAGATTGGCAATTACTGACAGAGAAGCCAAAACGATTGCTACGACCCGGGCCCAATTGGCGCCGTTCAGCAAAGCCGTACCGGCCCACAATAGGAACAGACCGAATCCCAAGTGCAGCCAGCCCCAAGTGGTGTAGTCAAATACCACCAACGACTCTTCACCAACCAGGAAGTAGGTGTTTTTTAGCAAAGCCGTCAAACCGGCTATTCCCTGCACAACCCCGCCGATCAACATTAGAAAACCGGCGAATACTCCCCACCCTGACAAATTGTCTCCGCGATCCATTACGCCTCCTTATTTATAACTAAATAATCAGGCTTAAGGCTGATTTTGTCAAGTCGGCAAGTTTATTCTATTGCGTTGTTTGCTTTACTACGCTTAACTTCACGGCGCAGTGCCGAACGCTTGAGCAGTAAGTTGGCAAAAGTCGCAATGATTCCCACCCCGGTCAGAATGTAGAACATGGTGAATACTTTTCCGAGATTGGTGTGGGGGGTGATGTCGCCATAACCAACGGTTGCTAGGGTGACCACGCAAAAATAGACGGCGTCCAGCCAGTTCAGTTTCTCTACAAAGTGGTAAAAGAATGAGCCTACGCCGATCATCAGCAACGCGAAAGCTCCCGCTAAGCGGAAGTTACGCAATACCGTAGAGTATTCTTTTTCAAGCGCGTTTTTCGCTTTAGTCATGATGGCCAGATTATATCACCTCTCCCTGATATTGTAGTAAAGCAGTTTTAATGGTATTAGTTAGGTATAAGAAGAAGTTGGAATGGTTAAAAAACTATCAATCCATCGGCGGGGACCAAGTTTTGGGTGGGCTAAGCTTGCCGTAATCACCTTGGCGGTACTAGGCCTAGTATTTTTTTCTGGTTTTATGATTGTCCACTGGACCCAGCGCCAGTTACTGACTACAGATAATTGGGTGGAATTGGTAGCTCCTCTACCTAAAAATGAGCAGGTCTCCTCGGCCGTGGCCGTTTACAGCGTCGATAAGCTCTTTGAGACTATTAATGTTGAGCAGAAGGTTGGTGAAGTCTTGCCGCCTCAAGCAGCCTTCCTGGCGCCACCCTTAAGCGAGAGAATCAGGACCAGAACCACTAATTTGGCTCAGGACTTAATCCAAAGTGATCAGTTCCAATCTATCTGGATCACCGCTAACCGAACTGCTCATCAAAAACTGATGAATGCCGCCCGTGATGAAGCTCCTAAAGAAGAAGGTTCTCAAAGAACCGGCTTTCAGCTAAAGCTAGAGAACTTGCTAACAGCCGTCAAAGAGAAATTGGGGAGTTCATCGGCCGGACTCTTTGCTAACACTGGTGAAAGAGATCCGGCGGTATCTGTCGATGTTGATTTGAAAACCAAATTCGAAACTTTTAAGAAGTTTGTGAGCGTCACAGACTTTCTTAACGGAACCCTACTTTTGGCTAGCGCAGCCTGTCTGGTCGGTGCTCTGGCGTTAAGCAATCACCGACGCCGACTTTTCATGGCAATCATGGCGGCCATCGCCATTGTCTCTCTGCTGCAACTTATCGGTATAAAAGCTCTGCGCCCAGCGGTGCTTAATCAAATTGAAAACGTCGCTTATCAGCCGGCGACCGGAGTGGTTTATGACGAGCTGCTGGCTACCTTCCAACGCGGCGCTACCACAGTTTTTGCTGTATCAACTCTTCTCTTTGTTCTGTTCTTTGTTTTGGGCCGACCGATAGTATCTAAGAATAAGAGTGTTCGTAAGTGGCTCAAAGTTCTTAGAGCGACTCGGTTTTGGCAAGCTGTCTGTAGCGCCAGGAATCTGATTAGCCGTAACCGCTGGCCGATATTTGGCGTAACCAGCTTCTTGGTTATGGTTTTTATGGCTTTTATCCCTGATTTTGACTGGCAGGGACTTGTCAGGGCGTTGCTGGTTATCTTGATTATTTTAGGCTTAGTAAATCTGTTGTCTCCGCAACGCTCAGCTGCTTATCCTAGATAAATAAAAAAACTCGCGGCATAAAACACCACGAGTTTTTAAAAGCTATGTCTGTTTTATTCTCGGACTTCGTCGCCGTGCACAGTTAGAGCGTAGATGACCAGAACGTCAACCACGATCATCAAAATCGACCACAGCGGAAAAGCCGAAAGGAAAGCCATGTTGGCAAACAGGCTTAGTCCGGCGAGCAAAATACCGACCATTCGAGCCCAGGCGGCCCCGTTCATCAGTGCAACACCTGCGGCAAAGATGACAATGCCCATTATCAAGTGCACCCAGCCCCATGTGCTGTAGTCAAAGACCAGCAAAGACTTCTCGGTGACTAGATAAAAGTCATCCTTAAACAGCGCTACGAGTCCGCTAATGGCCTGAAAACCTCCCACTAGCATCATCATCAGACTGGCGAAGTATACCCAGCCGACCCAACCCGTTGGTTGATTTCTCGCACTCATTCAAACCTCCTTATTACCTAATTGCAATAATGCACCGAACCAGTCATCTTGTCAATACGAATTGAACTCCGTCCGGGGCGTATAATAAACGACAAATGACCTCACCAAACCGAGAATACTTGAGAAGCACAATATTTGGTATTGAGGACAGTCTGGTATCAACGACCGGTCTAATCGCTGGTCTTAGTGTCGGCGCTGGCAGTAAGGACATTGTCATACTGGGCGCTTTTGTAGCCATTGTGATAGAAGCGGTGTCAATGGCGGCTGGTGAGTATCTTAGTGATGACGCCATCCAGGAGATAGACAAACTGAAACGCCACCGGGACAAGCCGATTATTAGCGGACTTTTGATGTTTCTGTCATATCTTGGCGCGGGATTTATACCGCTTCTGCCGGTTCTGGTATTTGAATTCCCTCAGTCGGTCTGGCTAAGTATCCTCTTTGCTCTAATTGGGTTATTCAGTCTGGGCTATCTCAAGGGAACACTGGTACATACAAGTGCTCTACGCGGAGGGTTGAAGGTCCTGATCGTCGGCGGCTTGGCTACTGCTGTCGGCGTGATGGTCGGTTCGTTATTTGAGGTCTAGTCCTTTTTAGCATTGCCGTTATCAGAACCAATGAAACCGGTCAGACGTTTCAGCAAACTGCGGCGATTCCTATCAACACCGCGTTTTAAAGATTCGGTAGAGCGGTAAACCTCCAGGAACATCTGCACGGTAGTTAAAAGAATAATCATGATGACTGGGCCGATAACGATGCCAACAAAGCCAAAATAGGCAATGCCCGAGAAGACCGCCAGAGTCATTAGTGCCGGATCCAGCCGAGCCTTTTCGGGCACCAAACGAGGGCGCATGACGTTATCGATATTGGTAACCACTAAGAGGTGATTGGCGATCACCAACGTTCCCTGCCAAACGTTACCGGTTAAAATCATGATGATCCCGATAGGTATTGTTACAATACCTGCCCCCAAGGGAATGATCGATAAGGCTGTAAGCAGCATCAAGAAGAAGAAAAACAAATCACCCAAGCCGGCGATCGAAAGTATCACGGCGCTTTCAAACCCCTGTAGAAAGGCGATGATAAATTGCCCGCGGACGGTGGCCTTGGTCATGGCTCCGATCCTGCTCAAGTAGAGTCCGCTAGCCTCATCACCTAGCGGGTTGAGTAGTTTTGCGGTGGAGATTATCTTATCCTGATGACGGAGCATCGATATAAACACATAGATGTAGATTATGGCGGTAGCAATCAGGCCAAATATTCCGGAGATTGATGATACCAACCCCGAGACAATCGTTTGGCTGATGGACTCAGCGGCCGACGAAATAGTATCGGCTAGTTCTTGAGTGGTTAGCTGGTAGGATGCCCCTAGATCACTAAGCACCCCATTAATCCAGTTAATAAAGCTGTTCTCGACATCGGAGAGCGCGGAGCTGATATCATCGGCTGTCAAGTCTCGGGTAAGCGCTTCGACCTGCCAAATAGTTACGGCGGCTATCAATAGAATCGGAATAATTAGGGCTACCAACGAAACCAAGAAAGTTATAACCGCCGCCTGACCAGAACCCCGTCCGTGTCTGATTAGCCATTGGTGAACCGGGTTGAATAGGTAAGCAATGATGGCTGAGATGATAATCAGCATAATGTACTTTTTTAAGAACAAAATGGCGACAATCGCCGCCCCAATGGTTGCAACAGCTAATACTTTTTTTTGCTCTGATCTGAGTTTCAGTAGTGGCATCTGTAAAAGAATACTTGACTAGTTAATTATTTCACATTTTGACGTTAATAATCTTACTTAATGACTGTCTGGCGACAACCGTACCTGCTATACCGGCAAGTACCAGCCAAATCATTTTTAGTGGTACCAGGGAAGATATCATTATCAGGCTCATTGCCGGCGAGCCAGTTAAGACGCTGAAGATACCGGCGATCGAGCCAATCATCAGCCCATTTTCGGACAAGCCGCCGAAAATGCTATGCGCGAAAAGACTGAGCGCCACCCCGGTGTATATTGATGGGAAAATTAAACCGCCGCGATAGCCGACAGCCAGAGACCAGCCGGTAGCTAGCAGCTTAGCTGCCGCCAGTCCAAGAAATGCCAGGGTTCCGTACTGAGCCTGCGTTTTTAGTAGTTCTACTGTGCCCTCGCTACCATTAAACTGAACTGTTTCTCCTCCGATAAAGTACAGAAGACCAAGTACTGCTCCGAACAAAAGCCCGCTAACATACCACGGCAGCTTACTGTATGCGGTTTTTGCAACGCCGTAGAATCTCTTAATTGATTGGTGTAAGGTCATAGCGACCAGGACACACAGCGCGCCTAAAGCAAAGGCGGTTAAGAGGTCGGCTATGTCCAGTGGTCCGGAGGCTGGAATCGTTCCAAAACCGTGCCCGTCAGCTATAAGAAGAAGTGTCAAGTAGGCTGCTAAACCGGTTAATATCGGCATTAAGGCCTGCCCGGCGGCGAGCCTCTTATCCTGCCGGTAAAGGATTAACAACGGAATCAGGACCGGAATCAGGGACCCCATGAATGCAACCAAAAGCGCCCCCACAGCCGATAGGGCGATTAGTTGGGCGACTTCGGTGATTTTGGCCTTGCTGGACAACCATAAGCCCAGGGCTGTCGACAAAGCCACTAAAGAAGCTTCCGGCCCCAAAGAGGCGCCGGCCATTAGACTGGCTACACCGACTACAAAAATAACACCCATGCTCTGAAGAGTTACCAGCTCATCACTTTTCTCCTTCTCCAGGGGGTCTAGTTTGGGTTTGATCAGGCGCTTTTGAGTCAGCATTTTTAACGTGGCGGAGAAAACTATGCTCAAAACAATGGCCAGCGGGATGACCCCCCAGCGTACCTGGTCGGTATTGAAAACGTCGTTCCAGAGATATTCGGTACCGTCTTTGACTAAAAATTCAAACGACGTGAAGATAATCGACACTAAAGCGCCGCAGATCAGAGAGACCCCGACGAGTTTCAACTGCTTAGTCATCCGATTGGCCTTGGGTAGAACTATAACCTAAAAGAGCCGCATATTTACCAAAGCGGCTCCTTATTGGGCTGGGGCAGTTATTTATACCCCGAGGATTTGCTTTTTCTTGGCGTCAAAGTCTTCTTGGGTAATAATTCCTTGCTGCTTGAGGTTCTCTAGCTCCTGAAGCTGAGTGGCCATATCACTCTGAGCGGGTTGGGCTGGTTGTGCTGCTTGCGCACTGTCGTCTTGTTTGTCTCCTCGGTTGCTCATAGCGGCCCCAGCCGCCATCCCGACGACTAAGCCTCGTCTTCTCATTCTACGTCCCCTCGGTCCCATATCTCTCTCCTTTTGTTACACTCCAAGTTTAGCACGTGGCTCTCTATAGCGACGGAGGCGGAATCGCAGTAAGGGGTATTGATGCGATTTGATAACATCCGGTAGTTGTAGCTGCAAAGGATGTTTCTTGATAGAAAAGTATGGCCTAGGCTAGTATAGGTTTATGACCGAAAAAGAAATCGCCGGCGGCGTGGTGCATAAAATACCGCCAGATTTGCATAAAGCTCTTACATCTGATGAATCTGTCCTGGAAAGGTGGGAGGACCTCACGCCATTGGCGCGCAATGAGTGGATCTGTTGGGTTATCACTAATAAAAAACCAGAAACCAGAAAAAATCATATCGAGCGTTTAGTAACGGAGCTTTTGGAGGGAAAGCGCCGGCCCTGTTGCTGGGTCGGTTGTATTCACCGTTTAAGAAACGGTAAGGCCTAACTCGCTCGGCCACCAATAGCTACGGGAAGTATTACTAAGATTTACCGTTTGAGTACTTACTAGCCACACTTAGCGCAAACGAAGTCAGAATAACGAAAATAGTGCTCATGAAGAGCTTGGTAATAACTAGGTCAAAGCCGGTATTGTTCTCATCCGGATCGGTTCCGGTCAAGACTATATAAATTCCCAGGATGCCAAATGTAATTGAAGAATAGATAAATACCCTAGTTGCTATCTTTTGCATAATTTAGGTGTATCAATTAAAGGTACCGAGCTTATCCATGGCTCCGGGACTTGGATTCGAACCAAGATTGCTGGGACCCCAGCACTAAAATAATTCTATGTGGCTTCGAGGCTAGGATTCGAACCTAGATTGCTGGGACCAAAACCCAGAGTCCTACCATTAGACGACCTCGAATTATTTAGTGCTGGACAGGCAAAACCCACCGTGTCCTATTGTACCCCGTACTAAATCCTGAGTGAGAAGAGAGGGAATACCTCTATTTCGAACACCAAGATTTTAGTGCGTGGGCCATTAGACGATCCCGGACTATTTAGGTTGGACACTAGTATTTTAGCAAAAAGCTTATCTGTTTTACAGAGGCGGTCACCTGTTATATAATCTGCTTCAGAGATGCCCAAAACTGCAAAAGTTGCGGCAGATTATATTCTGCCTCTGAATATCAATGGCCTGGAAGGCCGGATGCTACACCTTCCGGATACCAAAAAACGAGGGAGAGAGATTTTATTTGTTTATGGGCAGCATTCCAGCTTAGAGCGCTGGTGGGGATTAATTCAAGCGTTTAACGACTTGGGAGCAGTTACCATGCCGGATCTCCCCGGATTCGGCGGTATGACCAGTCTCTACAAAATAGGGCTGGATGCCTCGCTTGATAACCTAGCTGACTACCTGGCAGCTTTTGTCAAACTAAGATACAAGCGCAAAAAGGTAACAATCTTTGGGATGAGCCTCGGTTTTGTTATCGTTACGCGCATGCTTCAGAAATACCCGGATTTGGTGGGTAGGGTTGATGATCTAATCAGTGTGGTCGGCTTTGCGCACAAAGATGATTTTACCTTCAGCA
>Ga0155924_144_pt1 | contig 21038 bp, 19 predicted proteins | sample RifCSPlowO2_01_FD_107578 | JGI IMG/M metagenome (GOLD analysis project Ga0155924, IMG submission 107578) | Candidatus Saccharibacteria bacterium RIFCSPLOWO2_01_FULL_49_22
AACAAAGCCGGCGCTGTGGTTGGACACCATATAGAATCGTTTGACGTTTTCAAAGCCAAATCCATTTACGAATGAAACTTGGCCTCTATCATCAACAGCCAGACCGCCGTCAATCAAAATTGGTTCGGCCGCTGCTTTATTTTTTGATGTTGCCATTTTGATCTACCAACTTATGGGTACTGAACATTGTAAGGTGGCCTTCGTTAGTGTATCTGGGATTATTAAGATCCTTAATCCGCTTATCTGCAATCAAGTCCCTGACTTCTGTGATGCCATCAACGGTAGTGTACTTGGGCTTAAACCCAAAGGTTTTTTTAGCCTTATCACTACTGACCCGATAATTACGCAGGTCTTCAAACTTCATATCGACGGTTTCCATCTTAGTTCCGGGCACCTGTTTCTGAACTTTTTTTGCTAAATCAAGGATTTTCACATTTTCGCTGTGCAGGTTAAAAATGCCGGTGTGCTTAGTCTCCAGATTGTCGGCGATAGCTTGGGCAGCGTCACGGACATGAAGCAGTGGACGATACTGTTCACCGCCAAAGACCTTAAGCTTTCGATCGGTAACAGCCCTGGCGGTCAGGGTGTTCACCACTAAATCAAGTCTGATCCTGGCATAATGATCGCCCAGCCCGAATAATGTTCCTAACCGAAAGGTAATGGCATTCTCCCTTTGAAGAAAGCCCTCGGAGGCCAGCTTGGTTATACCGTAAACTGATAACGGGCCAGTTGGAGAATCTTCCGTAAGTTCGCCGTCACGAGCTCCGTAAACCGAGCAAGTGGACATAAAAATTATCCGGCCGTCATAGTTATCGGCCAGCCATTTAACAGTCTCCTGATTAATTTGGGTCGATACATCTAGATTAAGCGCGCATGCTCCGTCACCAACCAGAGCTGCCAGCCAGACGACTGCGTCAGCCCACTTTAACTGCTCTTTCAAGTGTTTGGTATTGCGTATATCACCTAATACAAATGGCACGTTTTTGAGGTAATCATCCTCATACATTAGCGCGTCATAGACGCGAACGTCGTGCTTGGAGTTAAGTAAAATATCTGTTAATGCCCCACCTAAGTAACCGGCTCCACCGGTAATTAATACTTTCAAAAAATGTTCTCCTACCTTGTGCTGTCTTGGTTAATTATCCCTAAATTGAATTACCTTATCAAGTTCTCAGACCTAGATTGAATCTCCAAGCTGTTATTATTGTTATATTCAGTTTGTCGTAACTGCTAGAGAAGGGGTGTATGGGGACTCATGAGATAAATAAAAAGTATTACACCAAATACTGGAATGACAATATGATTCATTACCTTTCCCATAGCGCTGGGGTACGCTGGTTCGATCATCTGTTTAAGTCAATGCTTAATGAGCTGCCCGATAAGTATGTTCGCTCCGTCGCTGATATTGGCTGCGGGCTTGGCTTGAAGACAGCGACCATGGCCAAGCACTTCCCGAACGCCAAGGTTCATGGCTACGATTTCTCGAAACCGGGTATTGACGCCGCTAAGAGAAAATTTAAAGATTTACAAAACCTGCACTTTGATACTAAAGACATAACTATCTCAAAAACTAAACAAAAGTATGATTTAATCACCGGTTTTGATTTGCTGGAGCATATTGAGGACTGGGAAGGATTGACCAAGAAGCTAATTGAAGCCAACAATCGTTACATGTTGATTTCCTCACCGGTTGGGCGGATGCGGCCCTATGAAGTCCACATTGGCCATGTAAGAAACTTTAAGAAAGGCGAGATCGAGGAGTTTATGGAGTCGCAGGGTTATAAGACTTTAAAGACTTTTTACGCTGGTTTTCCCTTTCACTCACCGATACTCCGAAACCTGACCAACCGCTTTTATAACGAGTATGCCGAACTTCCTCAAAAGGAAATGAGTTTTCTATCCAAACGGATGCACGATGTCTGGTATTTCCTTTTCCGCTACCTCTCTTTTAAAAACAAGGGCGATATTTTTGTCGGCCTATTTGAAAATGCTTCTACTGAACCTGTAAGAAACTCCTAGTGAAGTCCAGCAAGAAATTATTAGTTGTCTCCCAGCACTTCTGGCCTGAGACATTTAGAATCAATGACCTGTGCGATTTTTTGCTCGAAAAAAACTGTGATATCGAGGTGCTTTGCGGTATCCCAAATTATCCCAAGGGTAAGGTCTTTGATGGCTATTCCGTTTTTAAGAACCGTAAACAATACCATAAAGGAATGCTGGTAAAGCGGGCTTTAGAAGTTCCAAGAGGCACTAACACAAACTTCAGAATCTTTATTAATTATGTGTCTTTTCCGTTCGCCGGCCTGTTTCACATACCACGTTTTTTAACGAAGGACTACGACAAAATTTTTATCTTTCAGACCTCCCCTGTAATCATGGGTCTGCCGGCAATTCTGCTAGGAAAATTAAAAAGGATAGAAACAACAATGTACGTGCTTGATCTGTGGCCGGAAAACCTGTTCTCTGTCTTAGACATTAAAAACAAGTTCTTAAGAAAGCTTGCCACCAAGATTTCTCATTGGCACTACCGGCATACCGATAAGCTAATCGTCCTGTCGGAAAAGATGAAGAGCCGGGTGATGGAGGTGACCAATATTGCCGAAGAGAACATTATAGTTATTCCGCAAGTCTGCGAAAAAATCTACGAGACCGACATCGTTGATAAGAAATTAGCTACCAAGTTCAGCAAGGGTTTCAATGTTCTTTTCACCGGCAGTATCACCCCCGCCCAATCGTTTGAAACCATTATCGCAGCTGCGAAACAGCTCAAGAGTGAGGGTCTAAAAGACATCAATTGGATAATCGTCGGTGACGGTATGTCACGGAAGTGGCTAGAGGATGAGACAAAAAAAGCCGGCCTTAGCAACAGCTTCCATTTTGAGGGGATGAAGCCTATGGAAGATATACCAAGATACACCACCATGACTGACCTGCTGGTTGGCTGCTTGGTTAAAAGCGACCTTCTAGAAGCCACTATCCCGGCAAAAGTAATGTCCTATTTCGCGGCCGGCCGGCCGATGGTTCTGGCAATGGACGGGGAGGTACAAAACCTCATAAACAACGCGGTAAAATGCGGCTACGTAGGACCGACCGAAGATCCCAATGCCCTAGCCGAAAATATAAAAAAGGTTTATAAGCTGTCTACTCGACAAAGAAAAGCGATGGGAGACCGCGGCCGTGACTATCACTTCAAGCACTTTGAAAGGAACATAAATCTAAAAAAACTGCACGATTTTATCTTTAGCTAATGTTTATATACAATATGCTGGTGTCTAAGATAATCATAGCGGCCTATGTGCTAACCGCTTCGCTTAGCCTCCTTATCTTAAAGTGGGGTACTAATTCCGGGCTGCCGGTTAGCTACATAAACAGCAAGCTGCAGTTTAATCTGAACGCTTACACTATTGCCGGCTTAACCTTGTACGGCCTAAGTTTCATGCTTTATGTTTACCTGATCTCTAAATATGATCTGGGATATATCATCCCGCTGGCCGCAGGCTTTGTGTACATACTGATCTTTGTCGGCTCATTTTTTGTTTTTAAAGAATCCTTCACAACTATAAAAATATCGGCGATAGCCCTAATCCTATTCGGAATAGTTTTATTAAACCTGGATAAGTAGCCTCGATGCGCCAACGGAAGGAACGTTTACTGCGCAGTGTCTGGCTGTTCCCGGTTATCCTATTTGCGATTGTTCTAGTCCTCGCCGCTGGTCGGATCAGCGGTTCCTCCATCGGCTCGTACCATCCGGTAATCTATGGCCAAAACGCCGAGGACCCGGACTTATTTTTTGGTTATCCGCGGCCAATCCGTTCTGACGAATGGCTGGTAACTACCCAACTGACCATTGCTCAATCCAAGGCCGACTTTCCGCGTATCAACGAAAACTTGGGTACTGGTACTGATATGTCATTGATCGGTGACGCTCCATATAAGGAGTGGTCGGTGGCCTTTAAACCTCAAAATTTGGCCTATTTGGCTATACCTTTGGAAAACGCTCTGGCCTTCAAGTGGTGGTTCTTGTTATTTATGCTAATCACCAGCTTTTACTTTTTTACCCTTCGTTTTTTTCCCAGCAAACGCTTGTTTGCAAGCGTTTTCGCGTCTGCCGCCGGTCTTAGTCCCTTTGTTTCTTGGTGGTTTGTGACCGGCACCATCGCTCCGCTTTTTTATGGGCTTTTAGTAATGATCCTCGGTATGCGAATCATAAATGGTGAGCCGGTTAAGTTTTTAGATAAACGAAAACTACTTTACTCACATGCTATTTACGCGCTGGTGCTCGCTTACCTGCTTACAGCTTTTGCGCTAATTATTTACCCGCCCTTCCAAATCCCCGTAGCAATCGTGGTCTTTTTCTTTCTGCTGGGGTATCTGATAAATAAAAGGCTTGGCGGCAAAGTCCAATGGAAGAAATTATTAGTGACTATCTCTGTATTCACGGCCGGACTGGTAGTCACAATGGCCTTGTTATTTACTTTCATCTCAACGCGTCAGGATGCTGTTAAAGCTCTGACCGGTACAGTCTATCCGGCCCAGCGAACTTCCTTAAGCGGCGGCCTGAATCCTTTGCATATATTTGACAGCTTTATGATGCCCCAGCTCCAAAGTGAAAGCCGCGGCACACAGTTCTTTAAAAATCAGAGCGAGGCTTCTAACTTCATCCTGTTATCACCATTTTTGATACTGCCAGCTCTAGTTCTTACTTATATTGACTACCGAAAGAACCGCCGAATAGACTGGCTGTTTACGGCGATTCTAGCTTGCACCCTTCTGTTATTCGCCCGCTCATTCATCCCCATCGGTGACCCGCTTTATAACATTCTGCTGCTCCATCTGGTACCTCATGAACGGCTGCTTATTGGGATTGGGTTAGCAAATGTGATTTTTATTCTGCTCATTTTAAAGAAGCTCGGGGATCTTAAGTTACCGACTAGGCCATTTTTGATTGGCGCAAGCATCTACAGCTTGATATGTTTTGCCGCTATCGCCTGGCTTGGCTTTAAGGTGTCAGATCTCTACCCCAAATTCATATCCTATCCGCCAAAAATCATTATCTTAGCTTTAGCTTTTAGCGGCATCCTGTTTTTGGTGCTGACCCGCCGGATGTTATTGGCGGCCATCGTTCTTTTGGCTTTTTCATTCTTCTCGGTAGTCAAGGTTAACCCTATCTATCAAGGATTAGGGTGGATAGATAACAATGAACTACTTACCAAGATGCAGTCTGTCTCAGCTCCAGAAGATACCTGGGCGGTCGCTGATACCATACAGCTTGAAAACCTCGGACTTCTTGCTAACCGTGATAGCCTAACCGGAGTTCACATCTATCCCGATTTGGCGTTTTGGGACAGAGCCGCGCCTGGTGGTAGTGATATCTACAATCGCTATGCCCACATCCTGTTTATATCCAGCCCCAGCTTTGAGCAGCAGCTGTACTTAGTTCAGCCCGACTTCTTTGAAATAGGACTATCCTGTAATGAATTTGTGACAAAGAACGTCGATTTCTTGCTGACTACGGTGCCTCTGGACCGCCCCTGTCTGGAGCTGACCGATAGGGTTTCTTACCCGGCCATCACATTCTTTATCCACAAAGTTAAATCATCTTAAAACTTGCCTGCGTTTATAGATGAAAAGTGCTATACTACGTTTGCTGATATTAAAATAAAACCATGGCAAAAAAAGTTCCCGGATCTCGCTCACTTTTCGGCCGTTTCGGTCTTAAAACATCACTGGCAATCATTGGTGTATTGGCGCTTATAGTCTTTGTTATTCTTGAGCTCACCGGTGTAACACATTTTGTCAGGGAAGAAAAAGCTTCCTCCGGTACCATACCGAGCAGTGGTAATTCCGAGTCACCCCAAACTTCTGAGGATAAGTCGTCCACCGTACCTTCGGCTGATTCCTCATCACCTTCGGAGACACCTAAGCAGGGCTCCTCAGCTACGTCCAGCAACGGAGCGGCTCCTATAACACCTTATGGGAATTTTGTAAGCAACCACAGTCCTAATCTCGATGGAGTCCCGGCTCCCAGCTCTATACAATCTGTATGTAACACCTCACCCGGGGCCAGCTGTTATATAGAATTCACTAACTCAGACGGCGTAGTTAAGAAATTAACCTCCCAGAAAACTGACGGCAACGGGGCTACCTACTGGTACTGGGATGTTGCTCAGGCCGGTTTTACCGTAGGATTCTGGAAGATAACCGTCGTCGCCACCCTTAATGGGCAACCTGCTACGGCCACCGATGCTATAAACTTAGAGGTGGGATCATGATGAAGCGGGTATTTAGCCATCTGACAATTTGCCTATTCGTGCTTAGCCTGGCCTTTATGGCTTTTTCCAACTATGCTCAGGCTGCTTTTAATAAGGATTTGCTGATAGATGACGTTGTTTTCACCGACTCCGGATCCATGAGCGCGGCGCAAATTGACGCTTTCTTGAACGCTCGAAACAGCTGTATCAGCCCCAATAGCGGCTTCGGTGCGCCTGATCCGATAGGCTATTCCCCTTCGGGCGGGTTTCAGTACGGTGGTAACGTCAGCGCCGGTACCGTGATTGCCCATTCCGCCCAAGTTTATGGCCTTAATCCGGAGGTTCTGCTGGTTACCCTGCAAAAAGAACAGAGCCTGGTAACAAGTACGACTTGCAGTACAAACACTATTTCTAAGGCCATGGGCTACGGCTGTCCGGACGGCGGCAGTTCATACAGCTATAGCGGCCTTAACCTATACACCCGTAGCGGTGTCACCTACACGGATGTCAGTGGAATATGTGTTAATACCGCCGCCAAAGCCGGTTTTACCCAGCAGACCATTAGGGCCACCTGGCTTCTGAAGTTCAGTCAGGAGCGTTCATTGGGGCATACCAACTGGGCGGTCATTCAAGGCAGTTGGGATAATTCCGATGATCTGGCGGCTTGTTACTCCGGTTACATGACCCAAGGTACCTTTAAACGTTGCCCTAACGGTACGGCGGATTACTACGACGGATGGGCGACCATTGATAGTACGGCCACCCACATGGACACTGGTGCCACGGCGTCTCTTTACCGTTACACCCCGCACTTCAACGGCAACCAGAATTTCGTGTCAATATTCGAAAACTGGTTCGGGGGCACTATCAGCGCCTCGTATTATTCCTGCCGTGATGCTGTCAACGTCAGCGGCGCGCCCTCCGGACCACGGGTCGTAGCTAACGGTTTGGGCGGCGCCAATGATAATTTAAGTCTGACAATCGCTAACAACACCGGCAGTGCCTGCATTGAGGTTCATACCTGGCTAAATGGCTACCAGCAATGGATTAAGCAGACTGCTACCAATTCGCCGGCCTTCAGCCCGACCGCCGTAAAGATCATAAGCGCTGATACCAACGGCGACAACGTAGATGAGTTTTACAAAATTGACTATTGCGGTAATAGCGGGATGGTTGAAGTCCACGGCTGGTATGGTTCTAATCAGCACTGGGCCAGTCATATAGCCACCAACCGGCCCTGCATCAGCTCAGCCAACGCCGAAGTTGTAGTAGCTGACACCAATGGTGACAACCGGGATGAGTTTTACTTCATTGAGTATCGCAACAACGGCAGTAATCGTCTGGAAGTCCATGGCTGGACCGCTAATTTCCAGCAGTGGTTTGCCCACATCGCAACCAACTACGGAGCGATAGACCCGGCTTCCGCACAAGTAGTAACTGCTGACACCAACGGTGACAACGTCGATGAGTTTTACTTGATAAACTACTCCAACACCGCCAGCGCCATGGTTGAAGTCCATGGCTGGACCGCTAATTTCCAGCAGTGGTTTGCCCACATCGCAACCAACAGAGGCGGGGTTATACACCTGGATGGCAGTAGCAACCCTATTTTTGACGTTATAACTGCCGACACCAATGGTGACGGGCGGGATGAGCTCATGCTAGTACATTACAGCGGGACTGGTAGTGGCCGGGTAGAGATCCACGGCTGGACCGCCAACTTTCAGCAGTGGGTCAGTCATATCGCGACCGGCGCCGGTCAGTTTTAGACTGTTTTTAGCTGATAACCGGGGCCGTGCTGAATGAAATTATCGTTATAGAAGGGGTCTCTTTTTAATAGCTCCAGCCACCGCTCCCTCATAAGTTCTTGAGCCGCTAGCAGTTCTTTCTTATCGCGATCGGGAGTGGTAATTTTACCGACACTGGCGGATTCGTAGTGATAAACCTCCGCATACGGCGTATAGAGGTTAAAATAACCGGCCTTTAGCAGACGCAAGCACAGATCTACATCGTTATATGTCACCGCTAGGGCCTCGTCGAATCCGCCGACCTTTTCAAACTTCTGCCTGCTGATCATACTGCAAGCGGCTGTAACAGCCGAGCAATTTCTGATGTTTGAGATGAAGATATTACTGAATATATCTAATCCCGGGTCCAAGCCATAAAAAGGATGGAAGGCGATGTCACGTTCGCTTAAGATCACCCCGGCGTGCTGGATGTGATCGTTGGGAAAGAGCAGTTTACAGCCGACCATGCCAATTTCATCTCGCTGGGCGTGCTCCAGCATATTCTCAATCCACTTGTGAGTAATAACTGAAGTGTCATCATTTAAGAACAGCAGGTACTGTCCCCGGCTTTTGCTGGCGCCTAGGTTACATGCGCCCGAAAAGTTGAACGTTTTTTTCCAACCAACTACCTTGACCGGATTAGCGCTTACCAGTCTGGACTTGTAAAAATCAAGCGTCTGTTTGTCTTTACTGCCGGTATCGACGATTATGACTTCAAAGTTCGGGTAGGTGGTATTTTCAATTATTGACTCCAGGCAGGTCTTTATGTGCCGGTAGTTATCCTTGGTAGGGATGATTATTGACACCAATGGACTGCCTTGGATATGATAGTTTATACGCCAAAAACCTTTATACCGGCTCTCCAACACCGAGTAAGGCTGCTTTTTAGCCGCCGCTGCGTCTCTAAGAACCCGTAGCTGATTTATATAGGCGTAGGGTTTGCTTTTAGCGGTTTTGGCTGTAGATGTCGGTGACTTTCTCCAGGAATAGAGAACCTTTGGAATATGGTAGATGTTTTTGGTCTTAGCGGTCAGCCTCAAAAACAGGTCCCAGTCCTGCGCTCCCTCAGTCCCTATCCGAAAACCGCCGATAGCCTCAACAGTGCTTCTTCGCATAACCGCAAAGTGAGTAACGTAGTTACACGATTTTAAGAAGTCCGGACTCCAATCGGGCTTGAAAAACGGATCGCTGTGTCCTTTACCGTCTTCGACTTTATCCTCATCGCTATAAATCAAGTCCGACTTAGGGTTTTCATTGATAGCTTGTACCGCTTCAAACAGGGCATTAGGCAGTAGTAAATCATCGTGATCAAGTAAGGCGATATGCTCTCCGCTAGCCAGCTTTAAAGCCTCGTTGGAGGCACCGGCGATGTGCTGATTCTTATCTGATCTTACCCACTTGATCTTACCGCTGCCAGCTCCAAGTTCCTTAACAACCGCCAGCGGGTTGGTTGTCGAGGCATCATCTGCTACACATAGCTCCCAGTTATCGTAAGACTGATCGATAACCGACTGGATGCACTGACGCAGATGCAAGTGATTAGTGTTATAGATCGGAAGTATGATGCTAATCAGCGGCTTTTTGCCAAAAGTGGCTACCGCCTTGGCTTGCTCTTGATGTTCATTGGCTGACTTTTCATACTCCTTGAACCAGTTTTGGTAAGATGTACGACGATCCCTGTTTACTTGCCGTCTCCGACGGTGGAACTTTACACGGCGGGCGGTGCGCCGAGGATTAGCCGCCGCACCCATCCCCAGCATCACCGCTTTCTTAAACTTCATAGCTAATAACGCCTACTTACCTTTGTTAGTACTTTGAGACCACTTCGGTTCAACATAAATGTCGCCGTAGCGTTTCTTGCCAATCACCGTAAAGGTCAGCAGCCTCTCAACGAAATCATAAGGAACGGTAACGGATGTATTCATGATGCTGGCCCGCAGACGATAGGTTCCGGTTGAAAGGGGATTACTCTTAAAGTGTGCCTCGACGTAGCCCCGCTTTTCCAAGATCGGCAGCTCATACCCAGACTCTTTAGTATTGGGTCCGATGATCGACTGATCCTGTTTGCCCATAATGCCAATACCAATCACCGGGTCTTCGAGTTTATTTTCAACTTCGTAATAGATTCTAACGGCGAAGGGCTCGCCCTCAGATATACGATTAGTCGTTTCGCCCTTGGAATTTATGATAGAACCTTTTGTTATCAACGCGCCGCCGGCGCCAATATGCTTCAACCCGTCTTTCTTTTGTCGTCTGTTGGGATCCTCATCATACTTTGCCAGCATTTCCCCATACCTATGGATTACTTCTTGAGGATGTCCTTGGGTAATCAGCTTACCCTGGTCCAATAGCGCCGCGCGATCACAAAATGATTCCACCGCGCCCATGTCATGTGAGATAAAGACAATCGTCTTACCGGCCTTTTTTAGCTGCTCAAAGTAGTCATAGCACTTCTGCTGGAACAGAGCGTCGCCGACCGCTAATACCTCGTCAATGAGCAAGATATCGGAATCAGCCCGGATCGCGATAGAGAACGCCAAGCGGACCTGCATCCCGGAAGAGTAGTTCTTCAGCTTCTGATCCATAAATTTTTCAAGTTCGGCGAACTCCACAATATCGCTATAAATCTTTCTCATATCTTTGCGATTGAAGCCGAGCAGAGCTCCGTTAAGATAAACGTTCTCCCGACCGGTCAATTCCGGATTGAAGCCAACTCCCAGCTCAATAAAAGGAGTCAAACTACCGTTAACTTCAATCGTCCCCTCCGTTGGGGTGTAGATTTCGGCCAGCAGTTTAAGGAGAGTGCTTTTACCACTGCCGTTTCGACCGATGATACCAAAAAATTCACCCTTATTAATTTCCAGTGAAATATCTTTGAGGGCCTCCTGCCTCTCAAAGGATCGGCGATCGCGGTAAAAGTTGATGAACAGAGACTTCACAGAACTGCGCTTCTCATGCGGCAGTCTAAAAACTTTTTGGAGCTTGTCAATTTTGATAGCTACATCGTCCATCTATATATTCTCCGCAAAGTACTTGGCTTGCGACTTAAAGTAGAACAATCCTCCGATAAACGAAGCAGTTACAATGAAAAAAGGAATCAGCATGTACCATCCTCCATCAAAAACCTGGTAACCAACTACGGTCTCATGGGTTACGCTCACATACCGAGCATCCTGGATAGCTTGGGCCATTGGGTTGAGCATTATCAGCTTTTGAAGCGTCAGATTGGTAATAAGCGTCAACGGATAAAGAATAGGTGTTATATAGAACCCGGCTTGCAGGATCACTTCCCAAATGTAATTAACGTCCCGATACTTAACGTAGGCGGCCGATAAAAACAAAGACAGCCCCACCGCGAATATATACACTTCCAGCAGAATCAACGGCAGCCAGACGATGGTATCAAGAAGTTCTACCTTGTTAATAACCATAAAGAATATGACTACAATTAGGTTAAGTAGAAGGTTGATAAGAGCAGAGATGCTGCTGGAAAGGATTATTATCCAGCGCGGGATACGGATTTTGCGAATCAAATCGCCTCTACCGACAATCGAAGTCAGGCTCTGGACGGTCATTTCATGAAAAAAGTTCCAAATTACGATGCCTAGCAGCAAATAGACAGGGAAATGCGGAACTCCCTCGCCAATTCTTAGGAACTTAACGAAAACCACATATAAAATCAAAAAAAGCAGCAGTGGCCGCAGTAGTGACCAGGTGTAGCCCAGTATCGAACCCTGGTAGCGCAGTTTAAAGTCGGTCCGCACCAGTTCCGCCAGCAGGGCCCGGTTCTTTTTAGAGACGGTGCTCGCTAAATTCACTAATACGCTATTATATAGGGGTTCTACCCCTATGCAAAAGGTATGCGTTGTTGTCCCGAACTGGAACGGTGAGAAGTCTCTCGCCGATTGTTTGGATTCATTACTCCACCAAAGCCTCCCCGCTCACATTATCGTTATCGACAACGGCTCCACAGACGGCTCATTGAGTCTCCTGGCCAAGAGCTTCCCCCAAGTCGAAGTGCTGGCTCAGAAAAAAAATTACGGATTTGCCGGCGGAGTTAATAGAGGTATCGAGCGGAGCATGCAAATCGGCTCTAAGTTCATAGCGCTTATTAATAACGATGCTGCTGCTGATAAAGATTGGCTGAAAGACCTGGTCCAAGCCATGCAAAACAACTCCACGGCCGGCATCGTGACATCCAAAATTTTAAGCGGCGATGGCCAGACTATTGATAGCACCGGCGACTTCTACACGATCTGGGGCTTGCCTCATCCCCGGGGCCGCGGAGAAAAGTCGTCATCTAAGTTTGATAATGATACCGCCATATTTGGCGGCTCCGGCGGGGCCAGTCTCTACCGAGCCAAAATGCTAAGACAAGTTGGCTTATTCGATGAAGACTTCTTTGCCTACTATGAAGACATTGACCTTAGCTTCCGTGCCCAATTGGCCGGCTGGAAAGTTGTTTATGCTCCCAAAGCTGTAGTTCACCATCAGATAGGCGCGACCAGCAGTAAGATAAGCGGTTTTACCACTTACCACACTCTCAAAAATCTGCCGTGGCTGCTTTGGAAAAATGTTCCCTGGCCTCTGATGCCAAAGGTCTTGCCACGGCTGACCTTGGCCTACTCAGGTATCGCCGGGCGAGCGCTCCAGCGCGGCCAGTTCGGCCCGTTCTTTAAGGCGCTTTTTGTAGGTACTGTCTTGTGGCCTAAAAAAATGTTCCAGCGCCATAAAATCCAGGGGGGAAGAAAGGTCAGTCCCGCTTACATCAATTCAATCATCATTCACGATTTACCTCCCAATGCTCATGCCTTGAGAAGTCTGCGGAACAAGTGGTGGGCGCTAACCGGCAAGGCTAAATCATGAAAATTGTCATCGACGCCAGGGAGTCGGGGGGGACCGGCACCGGCCGCTACGTTGATAAACTGATTGAAAACCTTCATCAGCTTAAACCTGGTTTTGAGATAGTTGTACTCACCAAAACCCCTCGGATTGATTTTATGAAGCGGGTTGCGCCGAACTTTGAGGTAGTTGAGTCTAATTTTAAAGAGTTTACTTTCGCTGAACAGCTGGGCTTTAATTCCCAAGTCAAAAAACTCAAACCCGACTTAGTACACTTCACCATGACCCACCAGCCGGTGAGCTACCGCGGCAAAGTCATAACTACTGTTCATGACCTAACTACCGCTAGAGAGAGAAACCCGGCCAAGAATTGGCTGGTTTTTAGCATAAAACAGTGGGTTTACAGATGGGTAATTAAAAATGTTGCAAAGAAATCGCAAATACTTCTTACACCAAGTCAATTTGTAAAAGACGACGTCGCACAATATGCTAATGTTAGTCCTGATAAGATAATTGTCACTTACGAGGCGGCTGACAAAATAACCGCCAAACCTGAGCCGCTGGCTCAACAGGTCGGCAAAGGTTTCTTGCTTTATGTGGGCCGTTCCACACCCCACAAGAACTTACAAGCAGCCGTTGATGCCTTCACTATCGTCAAAAAATCACACCCCAACCTACAGTTCGTGCTGGCCGGTAAATTTGATGCTAATTACCAGCTCCTGCGTGACTACGCCGCATCTCAAACCATTAGAGGACTGGTGTTTACCGATTTTGTCAGCGAGGGCCAGCTGCGCTGGCTGTATGAGAACGCTAAAGCATACGTTTTTGCTAGCAAGAGCGAAGGCTTTGGATTGCCGGGGCTGGAAGCAATGGCCCATGAGCTACCAGTCGCTGCTGCCAAAGCCAGCTGTTTACCGGAGGTTTTAAAGGATGGTGCCTTATATTTTAATCCGCTCAAAGTCGGTGACATGGCTGATAGAATTTCGCAGATACTTGACGATCAGAAGTTGGCGAGCGACCTTAAAGCTAAAGGCGCCCAAATCGCCGCTAGTTACTCTTGGCAACGCATGGCCCAAGAGACACTTGGCGCTTACCGCCAAGCGCTGAGTGAATAGGTTTTAGGTTACAGTTTATAGTTTTTAGACTATCAACTAGAACCTAGCCACTAAAAACTGAATTACTTGACTAGTCAAGTAATTTATTGGGGGTCAGGCGGTTTCTTGCTCTTTTGTTTTTTCAGTTTCGCCGCTATCAGATGAACTGCTGTCGGGCTTGAGGACTATGTGGCGCTCTCTGCCCTCCCCTACTGAATCAGATACCAGACCATACTCCGAGGCCGCCTTATGCACAACCCGCCGGTCGGCGGCATTCATCGGCTCTAAGTCCATGGGATTACCACTATCACGAACTTCCCGAAACCAAGCTTCAGCTTTCTTTACCAAGCGATCAGCCCGGTTCTTTTTGTAGTCGGCTACATCAATATTGACTCGGGTATGTGAAGAACCCCTGTTTTTGAGTGCGGTACTCACGATAAACTGCATAGCCCGGACGTTATCACCGGCATGCCCAATCAAAAAACCATTCAAATGGGTTGATGGGACGTCAAGTTCGATGACTTCATCATCTTCGGTAGTGGCATGGACATCGGTGTTAAGACCAAAAAAGGACAACAAATCCTCAACATACTTCTTAGCGAACAAAATCGCTTCTTCCATCGAGGCTTGGTCTGTGCCGGCTTGGTCAGTCATCCCATTAGCTCCAGAGGTCGGGGTCATCGTCTTCTCCGGCGGGGGGTCTTTGATTTTGCTTTCGCTACTGTTTGTTTTTGAGCTTCTCTTTTTCGCTGCTCACGTGCTCTGGAAGCTTCAGCTGCCGACATTACTGGCTGTTCAACTTCTGGTTCAGGCTCAGCGCTAATCGTAGCCTTCATTGTCCGTGCGGGGGCATTGCCAGCCAGCGCCTCGGCTTCACTGACATCCTCACGCAGAATAATTGTTTGTTGGACCAAAGCCACCAAGGCGCTTACCAACCAGTAAAGCGGCAAAGCGGCGGGCAAGTTCAGGCCAATGATAAAAACAAAAGCCGGAATTAAGTACAGCATACTGCGCCCCACCGCGGCGTTAACTTCAGATTGATCGGCGCTTTTGCCCTTCCCCGCTTCGCTCAAAATTTTGCGCAGTGAGCGGGCATCCTGGCTTTGAGGCATTAGCTGTCTGCTTTGGAAGAATTGGGTAATCGCGCCCGCGGCAACGATAATCAGCGCCGGAACATACAGCCCCTCTTTACCAAGCGCCGGCTTGGTCAAGTCCACCCAGCCAAATAAGGTGGCGTCGAATTTGCCAATATCGGCCATCAGCTCCTTCATCCATGACAGGTTATGGAGGGCTGGATAAGATAAGTTAATAATCTGCTGAGGGTCATTTATCAACCGGCTGATACCGACGTATAGACCAATAAGTATCGGCAGTTGGACGAGCAGTATCCCCAAGCTGGCGAAAGGATTTATCTGGCGTTCCTTATAAAGCTCCATGACCAGCTGCGACTCTTTACGACGGTCACCTTTAGCGGCGGCCTTAATTTTCTTAATTTGGGGCTGCAGCTCGCGCATCGCCTTGGCGTGGTGCAGCTGCTTCTTGACCAGCGGCCACATTAACAGCCTGACAATTATGGTAAAGATAATGATGGCCATGCCGAAGTTGTGCCCCGGCAGGATGGCGTAAATTAATGCCAGCAAATTAAAAATCGGTTGGACGATTAGAGTCGTAAACATCAGCTAAAACCCTTTATAGAAACTCAGACTATGATAACACGCCGGCTACTTTAAGCTGGCGTTTGAGCTGTCTGGCAAGGTCTTCAGCTGGCACATCGAGTAGCGAATCGGAAAAAATTGTAATAACGATATCAAATGGCCGGCTTAGGCCAAGGTTCCGAACTGCGCCATATACCCGGCGTCGTATCCGGTTGCGTCCGACTGCCGATTTACGGACCTTGCGGCTGACCACTACCGCCACCCGGTAAGAGTCTCGGTTGCTGGGCGCGTAGCGTACCGAAAACAGCGGTCCCCGCACTGACTTTCCTTGTGCATATACCCGTCGCAGCGTCCGATTGCCGTGAAAGCGGTGGAATTTGGATAACATACCTAAAGAGTACCAAAGCTATTGGCTATCAGCTAACAGCTAGTGTGTTAGGCGGGTGCGTTCTTTAGCTCGGCGGCGAGATAGTATCTTACGACCGCCTTTAGTAGAGATCCGTGCTCTGAAACCGTGCTCCCGACTGCGTTTTCTTGTCTTTGGCTGATACGTCCTCTTTGGCATGTTAATACCTTAGCACAACCAAGAAAAGCCTGCCAAAGAGGAATGTTCAAGTAATCAATGTAGCAATGCGTTGAATCATTGCAGCATTAACCATTCATTGAGCAATGAGCATTGACAATTGACTCATTGTTTCTGCGCGTAGAATTCACAATGTTAACCCACAAAATTGGAAGGCTTTTCCACTGATAGCAAACTTTTTTCCACAAAATAACAGATGAGTACGTAGCTTGTGTAGAACTTTTCATCTTAGGCCCAATTTTTGATCCAAGCTGTGGTGATTTTTGTATAGGTTGTGGAAAAGTTTAACAGGCTCAGTTATAGTAAGCGTAGATTCCGCCAAAACGCAGGTTCTTGGCGTGGGGTATTAAATGTTAATTAAAAACGAGAGGGTGTCTTAAAGACAAAATGCAAGAGAACGCGCTTTGGCAGGCTGTATTGGGACAGATTGAGTTAGGAGTATCGCGTGGGAACTACATGACTTGGTTTAAGAATACCCAGCTTATTAAGAGCAAGGACGGCGTGGTGGTAATTGGTGTCCCCAATGTGTTTGTAAAGAACCAGCTGGAGCGTAAATTCGACGATCTTATTTCCAAAACACTGTCAGAGAACGGTGTAAAGGCCAACCGAATCGACTATAAAATCCATACCGGCATATCACCGCTGGTTAAGTTTGATGATGACGTGTTAAAAAACCCCGGTACCCCCGGACCCACAACGTCTACCCCCGCGCCGCGATCAACCGACGCTATGCATCGTGTTTACCGGCTGGGGCTTAACGAACGCTACAGCTTTGAAAACTTCGTGGTTGGCGGCGGTAATGAACTGGCCTATGCGGCTTGTCAGGCAATTGTCAAAAAACCCGGCGATAAATATAATCCGCTTTTCATATATGGCGGAGTTGGTATTGGCAAAACCCATCTTATTCAAGCTGTCGGTAACGCCGTGTTGGCGGCCAAACCAAACTCCAAGGTGGTTTATACCTCGTCTGAGCAGTTCGTGAGGGAGTTTGTTGACGCTCTCAGAAAGAAAAACACTACTGACTTTGCCCGCTTCCACCGCGGAGCTGACGTGCTGATTGTTGATGATGTGCAGTTTTTTGCCGGTAAAGAGAAGGTTCAGGAGGAATTCTTTCATACTTTCAACAACCTCTATCAGGCCAACAAACAAATCATTATGAGTTCCGATAAGCCGCCCAAGGATATCCCTACCCTTGAAGAACGGCTGCGCAGCCGCTTTTCCCAAGGCATGACCATTGATATGCAAAATCCTGACTTTGAAACACGCTGCGCCATCCTGCACAGTAAGACGTTGTCCCAAAATATTGAGCTGCCCCAAGAGGTAGCTGAATTTTTGGCCAGCCGTTTCCAAAGTAATGTCCGGGAGTTAGAAGGTTCGCTAAACCAAGTATTGGCCTATTGTGATATGCGCGGCTTAGAGCCAAGCCTGCAGACAGTCTCCAACATGTTTGACAGCAGCCGCGGCCGACCAAAACACCTAAGCGCCCGCCAAATCATTGAACGAACCGCCAAATACTTCCACATCTCCATCGAAGAGATATTGGGCCCCAAGCGCGATAAAGATATTGTTGTCCCCCGCCAGGTAGCCATGTACATGCTGCGCTCCGAGCTGCACCTTAGCTTCCCCAAGATCGCTCATGAGCTGGGGCGTAAAGACCACACTACCGCCATTCATTCCATCGATAAAATTGAAAAAGAGCTGAGCTATGAAACGCCCATCAAGCAACATGTTACAGATTTAAGAGGTAAGCTCTATGCCTAAAACTTTGTGTAAAAACTGGGGGCAAATATCAAAGGTATCCCCAATTCCCACAAATCAATTATCACTCATGTGGTCTTTGGGCAATTCCCTACACAAATTATCCACAGGGGTTGGGTATTTCTCGCCAGCTATTCCACAACAACAATCTCCCAATTTACATCAGTTATTAAGTCAGTTACTCGCAACTTCCACACCCCCAACTAATACTACTAAACTAATTAGAAAGGTATTTGTATGAAACTCCAGGTGACTCAGGAAAACCTAAGCCGAGCTCTCAATACCGTTGGCCGAGTAGCAAGCACCAGAGCTACCCTTCCAATACTAGCTAATGTTCTAATTAAGACAGATAAAAACCGGGTTAGTGTATCGGCTAGTAACTTGGATATTGCCATAACCCACCGCATTGGCGGGAAGGTAGAAAAAAACGGAGCCATAACCGTGCCGGCCCGCTTGACCCAGGATTTTGTCAGCAATTTACCCGACAGCGTTTTAAAACTGGATCTTAATAAACATAAATTAAGCATCGTAACCGATAAATACCAATCGGTGGTTAACGGTATGCCGGCCGATGACTTTCCGGTAATGCCGGCTATCTCTGGTGGGACCAAATGGCGCTTGCCGGCAACGGAGTTTAAAAAGGCTCTCTCCCAAGTTGTAGTTGCCGCCAGTAATGATGACGCCCGGCCGGTATTAACTGGGGTATATTTTTATAGCCGGGGTGGTGAGGTTATTGCTGTGGCTACTGACAGCTACCGTTTAGCCGAGAACAAACTGGGTAAAGCAAGTAAGTCAATCAACTTCTTGGTGCCAGCAGGTGCGATTAATGACGTACTTAGAATAATTTCTGATAGCGATAAAGAAGTGGTGATTACTCATGACGACCAGCAGGTATCCTTTGAAATCGGAGACGTTAGCCTGGTGGCCCGCTTGGTCGAAGGCAACTATCCGGATTACCGCAAACTGATGCCCGCCAAGTTCGCAGTGACCGCTAAGATGAAGCGATCTGACTTTGCCAATATCACCAAGGTTTCCAGCCTATTTGCTCGTGAGTCAGCCGGCGGCGTGACTATCAAGGTTGATAAGGCTGAAAAGGCAGTCAGTATTAACGCCATAGCCTCCCAACTTGGGGAGAACACTGCGGCTGCTTCAGCCGAGGTTACCGGCAATGGTGAGGTGACCTTAAACTCGCGCTATCTGATAGAAGCTCTAGGTGCAATCTACGGAGATGAGGTGGAGTTCTGCTTCAACGGTAAACTGGAACCCTGCATCCTGCGAAGCCCACATGAGCCCGGTTATACCCACCTAATTATGCCCCTCAGGAGCTAGTTTCTAGTTGCTAGGTTTTAGGTTCTAGCTAGCACCCATAACCTATAACCTGTAACCTATTCTTAATGATTGACTCGCTCCGCCTCCAGAACTTTAGATCGTATAGTGATGAGTCTTTTGAGTTTGAGCCCAGCGTAAATATCGTAGTCGGTCCCAACGCTAGCGGCAAAACCAATCTGCTGGAAGCAGTACTGGTTTTATCTAGAGGCGGATCGTACCGCGCTAGGGACGCTGAGCTGATCAGGCTTGGTAAACCATGGTCTCGACTAGACGGTTACTTTGGCACCCTAAGCCGGGCAGTTATGCTTCAGCGTGGGCCAACTGGCGAAAGATCGGCCAAGACATTTGTGCTAGCTAACAAAAACTATCGTCGGATGCCACTGGAACGCACAGTGCCAGTGGTCTTTTTTGAACCAAACCATCTGCAGGCTTTAACTCGTGACCCGCAACATCGTCGTGAGTACTTCGATGATCTACTGGAACGCACTGAGCTGGGTTATAAGCGAACTCTGTCCAGCTATCGCCGAGCTCTAGCCCAGCGTAACGCCCTGCTAAAACAGGGAAAATCCCGAGCCGCCCCGCAACTATTTGCCTGGGATGTGCGCCTATCCCAGCTTGGTGAAAAAATTGTCACCTCCAGAGTAAGGCTGGTTGGTCTAATCAATGAATCGTTATCCGCCAGCTACAGCCGGATTGCCGGCAAAAAGACTAAGGCCTCTTTGATCTATGGGCATCAGTTTAGGCCGGGAAATTACTCTTCAAGGATGCTTGCTAAGTTAGAGTCCAATTCCCGTCTGGATTTTGAAAGAGGTTTTACAACCGTTGGTCCGCATCGCGAGGATATTGAGCTTGAACTCAACGGTCAGCCGATTAGCCTGGTAGCCTCGCGGGGCGAGATCCGCTCCCTACTTTTGGCTCTAAAAATTTTTGAGCTTGGTCTGGTGGAGAAGGCTCGAGATGAAAAGCCGATATTCTTACTAGATGACGTTTTTTCAGAACTTGACGGCGGACGGCGTCGGGCTCTGGTGAAGTATCTAAAAAAATATCAGGCTATTATCACCACCACCGATGCCGATGCGGTGGTCAACTACTTTTCTCAACATCACAATCTAATCACACTTGGTTAGCGCATTCGGTAAACATCACGCCGGTGCTGGACTCGCAATATGTGTAATGTCCTACCTTTTCTATCAAAAATAATCCGGTACGCCCCAGCCCTGAAGCGGTATTCACCACTCCGCTGGTCTTTCAGCTTGGTAGCGAGACGCAGTGGGTCGCCACTCTCTATAAAAAACTTTAGTCTTCTTCCAACTCGCTCCCGTACAGCTGGTGGCAGTGAATCAAGATCCTGTCTGGCTCGTTTGGTAATGAGGTATTTATATGGCTCGGCCATTATAAGCCGCCGAACACTTCTTCAAAAGTGTATACCTCACCCCTTTTAATTTGTTCGCGGGCATCAGCAATGGATCGTAGAAACTCCGGGTCATTGACAGACAATAGGTCTTCCAGCTTATCAATATCAATGATGGCTTTCTCTTTCTTGCCGCGGCGGGTAATGATCAAGACCTCATCTTCCGAGACCGCATCAAGGGCATCCGCTAGGTTGTCGCGCAGTTTGCTAATGTTTATTGTTTTAGTACCCATTTTGATTCCTCGTACGCTTAAATAGTACAATTTAATTGTACGTAATAATATGAATTTCGTCAAGACTACAAACTACCAACTATCAACTACAACCT
>Ga0155924_108_pt1 | contig 15135 bp, 14 predicted proteins | sample RifCSPlowO2_01_FD_107578 | JGI IMG/M metagenome (GOLD analysis project Ga0155924, IMG submission 107578) | Candidatus Saccharibacteria bacterium RIFCSPLOWO2_01_FULL_49_22
CTAAAGATGTTGTGAAGGTTATTCGGCTGTCTAAGGCTACTTATCGCAAAATGAGGCAAAACTTGGCTTGGGCTACTGGTTATAATGTTGTGGCCATCCCCTTGGCTGCAGGAGTTCTTTACGGCCGAGGTGTCTTACTGGCTCCCGCTATGGCAGCCGTTTTTATGTCGGTTTCTACAATTGTCGTTGCCTTTAACGCCCAACTCCTGCGTAGACTACCCCTGTAACTCTTCCTGCGCTATACGTTGACGTTTAACAAGTTTTATGTTACAATATACAGCATGAGTGAAGTTCCTCGTGGTAGTGAAGAATGCTCCTTGCCAGATGATTTATCTTGGCTAGGTGAGCTTAGTGAAGAAACAACGTGGAATGATCTTTCTCCCCGGCAAAGAGATCAGATCCTTCGTTCGCAGACTGATTCGGCTGGTGAAGAGGACCCCTATATACCCAACAATCTAGTTACTAATTTAATTGGATTACTTAACGACTATGGGGTAGTTGATGCAGCGAGCATAGATAATGTTATTGTTCGTCAGCAAATCGGTCTGGAGTATGCCCGGAAGCCCGACAAATTAGAAGAAGCACTCCGTAGAGTGAGAGATAGGAAAGATTTAGCAAATCCCGAAAAAGAGTTTGATAAGCCATCATTATTGAAGTTGGACGATTTGGTCAAAGAGCTTGACTTCATGCGTCAGGAGGAAGAGTACGAAAAAGAGATTCAAAAAGATATTGAGCTTCTAGAAATAATGGGAGTTGATCCTCGTGAACTTTTAACAATGCACGAGCAAGGAAAGGAGGGATGGGATTCAATCCACTCTGTTGCTTCCGATTTAAGAACACCTTTGTGTGAAGATATCACCGACTTCTACATCAAAAAATTTCATAGAAAGCGGAAGAAAGAAATCAAGACTTGGATATCTTTTGACAATCTATTCTTAAGCGTAACAGCAAGAAAAATGCGCGGTGATCGAATGCGCACAGAGCTTTTAAGTGGTAATGACGCCTCGCTGCGGAGAGCTGTAAAAAGAATTAGGGATCTGCAGTCCACGGAAGAAGGTCTTCAGAAACTCTCTAGCCTGGCTAATGATACAAACAACCCCGGAGAAATCGCAGAGTTATTACTGGCACTTCTGGAGACATCCCGCAGGATGGACGCTGAAGCAAAGGATGATTTCTTTGAACCTGGTGATGCAGGGTGGGAAGAGGCGCCCTAATATCTATAAAAAAAGCTTGACCTGTTAAGCGATTAGCGGTATAACAGATTACATGGTTCAAGGTCGTAAGTTTACATGCTTTAGCATTATTCTCGCTCGCGCGAGCTAGTGCTTCTTGCATGTCCAAAACTACGAACTAGAACCACCAAACCAAAAAATCAACCGGACTTGCGAAAAGCAAGTCCGGTTTTTTTGTTGCCCCACTGCTAGGCTTAACAAGCACCAAACAAGCCTAGCAGTGGGGAGACAAATCTGACGGCTTACGCTGTTGGGTTCCCCAAGCACACCACCGTGTCACAACATGGTAAACAACCAGAGGGGAGGCAAGCTATGGCCAAGCGTGACCCCCTTGTGACTCAGGCAGTGATCTGCCTCGAGAGCAAGGACCGCCCAGGGTGGCGAAGGCTGTACAAGCAACTCCGTCGTCGGTACACCGACAAAAGGCTCCGTGAGCTCGTGAAGCACGAGCAACGGCGGCTTCGGCAGGCACCCGTCGCGTAGAAAGGAGAACCCTGGATGGATTCACCTCAAGATATCGCTGTCGTAGTCGTCCAGCACTTCAGGCATGGCATTGCCGATCGCCCGGAGCTTGCCACGCACGTCTTCGCCTGAGCGTCGCTTGAGCCGGCCGGGGCCATGAGCCCCGGCCGGCTAACCTGGCTGCCTCCCTCAACACCCGGCTGTAGTCTTTCAGACTACGGCTGGGTACTCTCAAACTTGACTATCTACGTTGGTAGTTCTAGTCTGAAACTACCGTGATCGTTAAAACAAAAAACTTAGCCACCACTTTATTGCTAAGACGCGAACCTGAGCTGACTGCTCAAGATGTTACCGAGGCCCGCCGCTATATAGCCGGTTACTGGAAAAATCTAAAACGAAATCATACTAAAGATAATGATCATCTACTTGGACTACCAAAGCCATACATAGTGCCAGCGGATGAACCGGGGCATGAGTTTGACTACAACGAGCTTTATTACTGGGATAGTTACTTTATAGCTCAAGGTCTCCTTGATAACAAACACAAAGAGCTTGTATCGGGCATCTTAGAAAATCTGCTGAGCCTATTCGAACGTTTTGGGATTATTCCAAATGCCTCACGTACCTACCTAACTGGGCACTCACAGCCCCCGCTGTTGACAAGCTTCACTTGGGATATCTATGAGACTTACAGAATGGACAAGTCCTGGTTAAAGAAATCCCTTGCTACAGCTGAGGACGAATACTTAAGCGTCTGGATGGGCGGGGAAAAGCCCAATTGGCGGCAAGTCTATAGAGGTCTGTCGCGCTATTTCGATATTAATATGATTCACGATTTAGCTGAGGCCGAGAGCGGTTGGGATATGACTCCGCGGTTTGGGCGCAAAGCCTTGGATTATCTACCGGTCGATCTCAACTCCTTGCTCTATAAGTACGAAATCGACTTTGCGCGGGGTGCTATGGAGCTTGGTGATCGTAGAATAGCCAAGGATTGGCAGCAGCGGGCAAAGCACCGAAAAGAAGTAATGAATAATCTAATGTGGGACAAGATCCGCGGTTTTTACTGCGACTATAACTACGTCAAGGAAAAACGTGGTTCGGTTAGTTCACTAGCTGGGTTTTTCCCGATGTGGGCTGGTCTGGCCAGTGCTGATCAGGCCCGGCGGATGGTAAAAAACTTACGGCGTTTTGAGAATCGCGGCGGTCTGGCGGCAACCGAGTATCAATCCTTTGGCAAAGTGGTGAACGGCGCCGTCCAGCTGATGCCCGGAGCGGTACCAACCCAGTGGGCTTATCCCAACGGTTGGGCGCCTCTGCACTTTATTGTCGTCAAAGGTCTTCAGAATTATGGCTATCACGAGGAAGCCAGGCGGGTTGCCATAAAGTGGCTAAAGACCTGCTTGGACTGGTTCAATGAACACGGCGTTTTTTTGGAAAAGTACAACGTCGTCCAGCCCGGCAAGCCACCGGTCAAGGGGCTTTACCCGTCACAGACCGGCTTTGGCTGGACTAACGCTGTTTTCGAGCGCTTCTGCCAAGAATTCATCGACAACGACACACCGCGTTAGCCTGCCAACCGGCGGAGCCGGTTGCACCGCTAATGCTTACGGCGCACTGCATCGTTAGGGCTTGCGCTACTCAATCACTGTATTACATATACAGCTCTTTTAAGTTGCTCAGCCCTTCCTTGCATTGCATACGTATGTGTTTCTGTCGCTAGAATTCTTACAGAATTCATCGACCAAGCCTAATCAGCTATAATCTGTTAGAGCGGGGTTGTAGCTCAGTCGGCTAGAGCGCAGCATTCACATTGCTGAGGTCGGGGGTTCAAGTCCCTCCAGCCCCACCAGTTTGTAATGGATAAAGATTTACTTAATCGCACTGATCACCAAGGGGCAAAAGGCCCAGTCTTTATTGGTGAAGATAAGCTACTTGTCTATGAAAGAGACAGAAGAACAAGGTACTACCCCGGGTATCTTGACTTCCCGGGCGGTGGAAAAGACAAGAGCGAAACTGTTTACGAAACTTTCAAGAGAGAAGTTGATGAAGAGTTTGGCTTGGCCATCTCAACTAGTGACATCAGATTCGTCAAGCAATATCCTAGTACGAGATATCCTGGAAAGCTTGCTTATTTTGTAGTGGCAGTACTGCCTGAAAGTGTGGCTAAGACGCTAAAGTTTAGTCATGAGGGCCTAAATCATCAGATAATGGATGTTACGGATTTTCTATCATCACCTAAAGCGATTCCATTTCTTAAAGAACGGACTGAATTCTTTTTAAAGACGGTTGGGTTATGAAGAAACAGAGTGCTGGGCTTTTGGTTTATAGACAAAGAGGCGGGCAGGTTGAGGTGCTGATTGTTCATATGGGGGGACCATGGTTCGCCAAAAAAGAAGCTGGGGCTTGGTCAATACCAAAAGGTGAATATGAGAACGATAGTGATCCGCTGGAAGTCGCCAAGAAAGAGTTCAAAGAAGAACTGGGTAAATCCATCCCGAGTGGTGAATTTGCTGAACTTGGAACGATTGAACAGAAAGGCAAAAAAACCGTCATCGCTTGGGCTGTCGAAGGCAATCTGGACGTATCAAATATCAAAGGTAATACCTTTGAAATGGAATGGCCGCCGCGGTCCGGTAATATGCAGGAATTTTTAGAAGTCGACCGCGCCGAATGGTTTACGCTATCTGAAGCTTCTAAAAAACTTATTCCTGCTCAAATAGAATTTCTTGAACGATTGGCAGACAAGCTAGGTATTGATATCGCTCCACTCCCAGGACTGCCTAGTCAATCCTCTCTGTTATAGCCCCGCTAAAATTCCTTCGGAATTTCAGGCGGGCAAGATACAATTAAAGCCATGAGCCAAGGGTTTTACATCACGACCTCTATTCCTTATGTCAACAGCGAACCGCACATCGGTTTTGGCATGGAGTTGGTTTATGCGGATGTCTTGGCACGGTATATGCGTCAGCGTAAGATCCCGACTTTGTTTGCTACGGGAACCGATGAGCACGGCGGTAAGATCGCCGAAAAAGCTGATGAACTAAAAAAGACTCCCCAGGAATTCGCTGATCAGATGAGCCAGAGTTTTCGAGAGCTGCTAAAGACGCTGAATATTAGCAATGACCGGTTCGTCCGAACAACTGACGCGGAACATGAGAAGCGGGCCCAAATTATTTGGCAGAATTTGAAACAGCATATTTACAAAGGTCAGTACTCAGGCTGGTACTGTACCGGCGATGAGGCCTTCTTCCCGGAAGCGGTGGTCAAGGCTAACAAGGGTGTCTGTCCAGCCCATAATCGGCCTTATGAGCAGATTGAAGAGGAAAACTACTTCTTTAAACTCAGTACTTTTACGCCAAAAATCAAAGAGCTGATTGAAACCGATCAACTGAAGGTTGTGCCGGAAACCCGTAAGCATGAGATTCTGGCAGTCGTTAATTCCGGATTGGAAGATATCAGTATCAGCCGACCCAAGAACAAAATCGCCTGGGGTATTCCGGTGCCGGGCGATGACAGCCAGGTCATGTATGTATGGTTCGAGGCTTTGATGAACTATATCACCGTGCTTGGTTATCCGGACGGTGCTGATTTTAAAAACTTCTGGCCAGCTAACGTTCAGGTGATAGGTAAGGACATCCTGCGTTTTCACGCCGCGATCTGGCCGGCTATGCTGATGGGCTTGGGTGTTCCTACTCTAAAAACCCTTTATGTGCATGGTTTTGTGAATGTTGAGGGCAAAAAGATGAGCAAGACCCTAGGCAATGTGGTATCGCCAAAAGAGATAGTTGATAAATACGGCGCTGACGCCTTCCGGTACTTCTTTACTCGTCATATTCCCAGCAATGACGACGGTGACTTTACCTGGGCCCGGTTGGAGGCGGCTTACAATGACGAATTGGCTGATCAGCTGGGTAATGCGGTGTCTAGGATCGCCGCGATGGTTGCCAAATACCAGAACGGCATTATCGGTGAAATACCGGCCCCTGAACACGATGTTGACTCTTATCGTCGGGCAATCGAAGGCTGCCGGTTTGATCATGCCCTGGAGGAAGTGTGGGAACAGGTTAAGGGACTAAACCAGTATATTGATGAAACCAAACCCTGGGAGATTGCCAAAACCAAGGATGAGCAGCACATGCAGGAAACCTTGGCGCACCTAACAGCTAATTTGCTGGAAATTGCCAGCTTGCTGTCTCCCTTTATGCCCCAAACCGCTGAGAAGATATACACTGCGTTCGGCAGCGGTGTACTCAAGCCGCTTCCCGGCCCGTTATTCCCAAAAGAAGAGAAGCTGGCATCAGCTCAAATCACCTAGGCAAGTATGGAGTTTGTTGATACGCACTGCCATCTGCAGTTTAAGAAGTACCGGGGTCGCGAGAATGAAATAATAACCAACGCCGGTCACAGTGGTGTAGCCAAACTCATCTGTGTGGGAACCACGTTGTCAGATTCGCAGGCCGCGATCGATATAGCCGGCGGCCATAATGATGTCTGGGCAACTGCTGGCGCCCATCCGCATGATGCCACCGTGTTTGTGTCTGACCCGCACAGCTCAAAAAAACTAAAAAAAATTGCCGGTCAACCAAAAGTTGTGGCCATTGGTGAGACAGGACTTGATTACTATCGTAATATCTCGCCTAAAACTGATCAGCAACAGGCTCTCAGAGCACACATCGAGGCCGGGATGGAATCGGGTTTACCTTTTGTTTTTCATGTTCGTGAGGCTTGGGAAGATTTTTGGCAAATATATGATGACTACAGAAACCTAAGGGGCGTAGTACATAGCTTCAGTACTAACCCCGGCCACTTGGATGAAGCTCTGAGCCGCGGGCTATATATCGGTCTAAACGGCATCATGACCTTTACTAAGGAACAGAACCAGCTGGAGGCGGCCAAAGCCGTGCCGCTTGACAGGTTGGTTTTGGAGACAGATGCGCCGTTTCTAACACCAGCACCCTTTCGCGGTGAGCTTTGTGAGCCCAAACACGTTGCCGCGGTTGCCGAGTTTTTGGCGAACTTGAGGACTGAAGTTCTGCCGGATCTAGCCTCGGCTACAACCGCTAACGCCGCCAAGCTGTTTAATCTGAACACATTATGAAAAAGCACATATATTTGGACTACGCCGCGGCTACACCAATGGATCCAGTAGTTAAAAAAGCCACGGAGCCCTATTGGTCTGAACGTTTCCATAATCCTTCCGCCATTTATCTTTCCAGCCGCGCTGTTAAGAAGGATTTGGATACCTTTCGAGCTAGGGTCGCCCGGCTGCTGGGTGCCAAGCCAGCGGAAATCGTTTTTACCTCCGGGGCGACCGAAGCCAATAACTTAGCCATCTCCGGAGTTATGAGCCGGCATCCCAAAGGCGAATTGCTGGTTAGTGCAATCGAGCACGAATCCGTCCTAGAACCAGCTAAACTTTACAAAAATAAGCAGGTGCCAGTAGATAGCAACGGCCGGATAATACTTAACAAGTTAAGTAATTTAATAAGTGATAAAACTATTCTCGTTAGCATTATGATGGTTAACAATGAACTGGGAACAGTTCAGCCGCTGAGCGAAGTTTCCAATTTGATAACTCAGGTACGCGAAGCCAGGTTGAAATCAGGTAACCACCTGCCGCTTTATCTGCATAGTGATGGGGCTCAAGCAGGTAATTATTTTGATCTGCAGGCCAGCCGGCTTGGTGTCGATATGATGACTGTTAACGGGGGTAAGATTTATGGACCGAAACAGTCAGGAGCACTACTGGCAAAAGCTGGCGTTGATTTAGCCCCGCTCATTTTGGGAGGCGGGCAGGAGTATGGCCGTAGATCGGGGACCGAGAGTTTAGCGCTTATCGCCGGTTTTACCGAAGCTTTGGAACAAGCTCAAAGTAAATACAAGCAGGAGTTGAAAAGAACTAGGGAGCTAAGAGAGTTTTTTGCGGCAGAGTTGCAAAATCATCTTGGCGACCTTACTATTAACGGCTCCATTAAGCATCAATCCCCGCATATCTTAAGTATCACTCTCCCCGGGGCTGATAATGAGCGGCTAGTTATGGAGCTGGATGAAGCCGGTATCCAAGCGGGTGTAGGCAGTGCTTGCAGCGCCGCAAAGGGCCAGTCTTCACACGTGCTGGCGGCTATTGGGCTAAGTTCTAAATTGGCTCGTTCAACTCTGAGGTTTAGCTTCGGGCGGCAAACTACCAAGGAAGATCTTAGCTACGCTGTTAAAACACTGGTAAGGTTGACTGCTGTCCAGAGGTAGTCATTTAACAGCGTAAGCGTTATACTGACAGGTAATATGGCGAGCCCGTCTTTTAGGGTATCCGAGCTTAACATTGGCCGGTTATTGATTGTCAGTAGCGCCATTTTTCTGCTTACGGTGCCACTGACGGCTTTCGCTCAAAGTTTTGTGTCAGGTTTTAGCTCCAAAGAAGCCCTGCAGCCCGGCATGGTGGTGGCTGTTAGTAAAGATTCTAAAACCAGTGTTGAACTGGTCCCGGGCAGCGAGGACTGGCGAATATACGGCGTAGTTATCGATCCGGCTGATGCCACTGCCGTGGTGGCCGAAGAAGGTCAAAACACCTTTGTCGCCACTAATGGCCGCTATCCGGTTTTAGTCAGCATAGAGAACGGAATAATTGAGTCTGGGGACTATCTTTCAATATCCAGTACCGATGGTATCGCCGCTAAAGCGGGTACCGGTCAGTCTAAAATCATTGGCCACGCACTGGAGGAATACAGCAGCCGGAGCGCTGTTTTGACTCAGACGGCTTCGGGCAGCGCCGTTGGCCGCATACTGGTGGACATTACTCCGGGTAAAAACCCCTTACGAAGCGAAACTCTAGTACCCGGACCCTTGCGGCGAACAGCTGAGGCCATTGCCGGAAAAAACGTTTCGGCCGTTAGGTTGTATGGAGCCTTAGCAATCTTCCTATTTACCATAGCTGTTGCTGGAGCCGTCTTGTGGGTCGGTGTCCGCAGCGGCATAATAGCTATCGGTCGTAACCCTTTGAGTCGCGGATCTGCCTACAAGGCGCTGGCTCAAGTATTGGTGGTCTCGGTTCTGATTTTCGCGGTTGGCGTAATTGGGGTATATTTACTACTGAAACTATGAATACGGGTGGGTTGATATTAGTCGTCGGATCACTGGCTGCTGCCACAGCAGCCTTCATCTGGGTGGCCATGCGACTTGGCAAGGGCGGCAGCAGCCGCGGCAAAGACGGCCTACCCGATGTTCAGCTTGATAAGGCGGCTACGGTAGATGTTGAGCATATCTTCAATGATGAATTCCGTGAGGAGTTAAGAAATCGCGGTCGTCTGCACTTTGAAAAAGTTATTGGCGAGAACGCGATGTTCCTCCAGCAGGATCTGCGCCAGACCACTGCTCAGCTGAATGACTATATGAAGGCCGAGATAACAAAGACCCTCCAGGAGGAATTTAAAAAATACGAACAATCGATTACTGATGCCAAACAGTTGGCCTTAGAGTCTATCGAAAAAACTATTACTACTATCGAACAGCAGAGAGTCTTTTTACAAAAGCAGCTGCAGGCCCAGTATGAGGATCAAAAAAACCAAGCTATCGCCCGCTTTGAAAAAGAGATGGCCGGCATTATCAATCACTACGTGCTTAGAGCCATAGGCAATGAGATTGATTTAACTGATCAGCTGGACTACATTTTGGCCGAGCTGGAGGCTAACAAAAAAGCTATTATCGAGGACTTAAAGAGTGGAATCTAAACAGGCATTAATATTGCCAACCTCTCTAGTGAGCCAGGTGGATGTGGCCCGGATTATGCGCGAGCTTACCACACTGTCGGATTTTTTTATCAGTACCAAAGCCCGCCCGGCAGGTAGCGATGTTCAGCCGCCGCGGCTTAGCCGCTCGCTCGATCAACTAGCTCAAGCTAACAAAGTTAATCTGTTGGAAGACGCTCAGCGTCGCCAGCTTTACGACGAGCTTAACGAAGTGCTGGGCCGAGCGCCGCTGATCCATATGAGTTTTGCTTCCGAAGCCTCGCCCAAAGCGCTGGATAGAATAATTGATTGGCTGAGGTCTAATATTCATCCCCAGACGTTGCTTCAGGTGGGCTTGCAGCCAACTATTGCCGCCGGCTGTGTGGTGCGGACTTCCAGTCGGGTATTTGACTTAAGTCTTCGTTCCCATCTTCGAGGCCAGGAACCATATCTTATAGAACTAATTGCCTTAAGCGTAGCCAAACAGTCTAAATGAGCGGTGAAGCTAAACAGCATTTTCAGAAAGTAGTGGACACCGGCGCTCCGGTTGGCGAAATAATAGCTGTTGATCGCTTCTTGATTACGGTGCGCGGCATGCAACCGGTTACCGTCCATTCGCCGGTTATTTTTGAGGACAGCTCTAAGGGTTTTGTACATCACATTTTGGAAGATAAAGTGGTAGTTTTGCATCTGGGAACCCAGACTCTGCGGGTTGGCATGATGGCTGCGGCAACCGCTAATCAACTGACCACCAAAGTCGGCAAAGGCTATATCGGTCGGGTAATTTCAACTTTAGGCGAGCCGCTGGACGGCAAAGGCGCTATTGCGCCGGATGCTGACTGGCCGGTTTTTAATTCCGCCCCGCCAATCTATGAGCGCCAGCTTCTAGACTTACAGTTGGAAACAGGTGTAGCTCTAATAGACACCCTCTTTCCAATAGTCCGCGGCCAACGTTTAGCTCTGTTGGGAGAAAGCAAGTCCGGCAAGTCAACGTTGGTTACCCAGATCGCCATCAACCAGCGGAACACCGACCAAATAGTTATTTATGTGATGATTGCCCGCCGCCGCAGCGATGTGGACGTGTTACTTACTCGATTAGAGGAGAACAAGGCTCTTGATAAAGCCATTGTGGTGGTGTCAACTATCTTTGAATCTTTGGTAATGAGCTATCTGGCGCCGTACGTCGGTTGTGCTTTGGGTGAATACTTGTGGCGTGAGCTGGACCAGGACAGTCTGGTAATTTATGACGATTTAACGACACACGCCCATGCTTATCGGGAGATCTCCCTGCTAGCCGGGGCCAGTCCCAGCCGGGAGAGCTACCCGGGTGATATCTTCCATGCCCACTCTATGTTGCTAGAGCGTGCCGGCCGCCTTAGCAAAAACAAAAAACACCTCACTACTATCCCGGTGGTGCTGGCCGATGGAGGTGATGTCACCGGCTTCTTACCGACTAACATCATGTCTATTACCGATGGCCAGTGGGTTCTGGACATGAATATTTTTCGGGAAGGGCTCCGCCCTGCCATTAGCACGGGCTTGAGTGTCACCCGTGTTGGTGGACGCGGCCACAATGATCGCCAGAAGAAACAGAACGCCGACGCTATGCTGGCGCTGGCTCAGGCCGCTCAAGCCAAAGAATATTCACAGTTTGGCTCAGATCTGGAACTGACTGCCCAGAAGAGCATGATCCGCGGGCGCTATTTGTATGAGTTGTTTACCCAGGGTCCCGGTGAGACCCATAGCTTGCTAGCTCAACAGCTAATGCTCGATGTAGTACTGGGCACCGATCCTACCATGGGGATTAATATCGCTGACCTTAAGCAGCGGGCCGACGAGGCCGTCAGTCTGATTAAGAAAGAGGAAGATTACCAGCAGATTTTAGAGTCGCTAAAGGGCCAAGTCACGCTGGCCCAAAGTGCGGCCGCTCCGGCTGAAAGTTTGGAGGCCAACGGCGCAACTACAGCTCAAGTACCCCAACAAGCTGAGACCAAAGAGGAGACTAATGAGACAGCTAAATGAGATTGCCAAAGAACGTGATTTAACTGCGACGGTCGTTGATTTGACTCGGGCCTTTGAAGGTATCTCCAGTATGCGGATCTCCAAAATTAAAGACCAGGTGGAACGCTCGGAGCGGTTTTTTGCAGAATTTTGGCAAATTTATACCCAGATTAGGGTTGACGAGCTTTTTCATTTTGGCCGTAGTCAATCTACAGACAAAGTCATTAACAAAGAGCTGATGATACTAATTACCTCGGAAGGCAGCTTTTCCGGTGACCTGGACCAGCGGCTGGTCAACGAAGCCTTGAAATACTACAAGCCGGAGCGTAATGACATAATCATCATCGGACACCATGGAGCTGTTCAGCTGGCTCAGCGGGGGGTTGATTTTATCCGGAACTTCAAACTGCCCAGCCGGGACATGAACATAAACACAGACCCGCTCATCAAGGAAGTCCAGAAATACGCCGGTACGGTAGTTTTCTATGCCAGCTATATTTCACTGATGACTCAGAAGGTAAGAAAAATAACTTTAAGTACCGCCGTGGCTGAAAGAGGAAAGGCAGTAACTACCGGCGACGAAATTATTTCTGAATCTAATTACATTTTCGAGCCTACTACTTATGCTGTCATCGACCATTTAGAGAGAACTATGATGCAGATTGCCCTAAGCGAGGTTATTTTGGAATCCAAGCTGGCCCAGTACGCCAGCCGCTTCAAAGCCATGAACGTCGCCCATCAAAAAGCCGACGAGGCCCTATCTGATCTGAAGCTGGTTTATAATCGCACCAAGCGCCTGATTAAAGATGAACGGACTAAAGAAATAGTCAACGCCATGCATAAGGGGGAGGGGCTTTAAATGGCTGAGTTGGGTTACGGCTCGATTCGCTCCGTCCGCGGCTTGCTGGTATCCGTTCAATTTGACGGCCCGGGACCGGATATCGGTGAACTTTTGGTGGCCAGAAGTCCCAACAAAGGACTGCTGCTGGTAGAAAGTCTTGAGGAGAATAACACCGCTGCTTGTCTTAACGTTATGGAAGACGAGACCTTGATTAAGAATATGATTGCTGATCGAACTGGCCGCGGCATTGAGGTGCCAGTCGGCTCGACAATGATGGGTCGAGTGCTGGATGCTTTAGGCCGGCCGCTGGACGGCCAGCCCCTGCCGGATTCCTCAAAATTAACCTATAAGGCTGTGATGGCGCCGCCGGCCCGCAGCGCTTCCTTTAAGGCCGCTAAACCGGAGGTGCTGGAAACCGGTATCAAAGTTATTGACTTTCTGACCCCCTTTATCAAGGGCCGCAAAATTGGCATTATCGGTGGTGCCGGGGTGGGAAAAACGGTGCTGACTATGGAACTAATCAACAATGTCGCCAAATCGGGACAAGCGGTCAGTATATTCGCCGGTATCGGTGAGCGTATCCGTGAAGGACACGAGCTTTATGACACTTTACGCGAAGGGGATCTTTTAAAGAATACTTGCATGTTCTTCGGCCAAATGGACCAGAACCCGGTGCAAAGAGTACTGGTTGGCTTAAGTGCGGTATCGGCGGCCGAGCATTTCCGCGACGTTGAGAAAAAAGATGTGTTGTTCTTTGCCGATAATATGTATCGTTACATCCAGGCTCGTAACGAGCTTTCCACTATGCTGGAGCAGGTTCCCTCGGAAGGCGGCTACGAACCGACTATTTTCAGCGACGTTAAGTTGTTGCAGGACCGCCTGAGTAGCAATGAAAACGGTTCAATCACCGCTGTACAAACAGTCTATGTGCCAGCTGATGATTTATCCGACCCGGCGGTCTTGATGCTTCAGCACGAACTGGCCGCTACCTTGGTGCTTAGCCGTAAGATTGCCGAGCAAGGTATCCGCCCGGCGGTCGATCTGATCAGGTCCAGCTCATCGCTTTTAAGCCCAGACATTGTCGGCCAGCGCCACTACGACTTAAGCGTCAAGGTTCAGGCTCTGCTTCAAAAGCATGAGTCCTTAAAAAGCATCATCGCCATTATTGGTGAAAATGAATTATCAGCTTCCGATCGGGCCGATTTTAATAAAGCCAAACAGCTTATTAAGTTCTTCACCCAAACCTTCTTTGTTGGTGAGGCCTTAAGCGGTAAGAAAGGTGAATACTTCAAACGAGAAGACACCCTAAAGGGTGTCGAGGAGATCTTAAGCAGTGGCTGATCAGCCAACCATGGAGGTTAAGGTCTTTGCGCCATTTAAGACTTATTTTGAAGGGGCGGCTTATTCACTATCTGGCGTTAATGACACTGGGCCGTTCGATATCCTACCGCACCACAAAAACTTCATGTCACTTCTGAAGCCGGGCACCATCACGGTCAGAGCACCTGTTAAGGGCGAGCTGAAACTAGAAGTATCTCGCGGCGTGATGCATGTCCGGGCTGATAAAGTCACCGTCTTCCTAGACGTCTAAAAATACTTAACTAGTCAAGTATTTCAGGACTTATTTCCTAGTTAACAACTATATAGTCAAAATTGTAGTTGGTACCGGCGGAAGGATTGTTGGCGCATAGACTAAAATTACTTGACGAGCGATTAACATAGAAGTCTAAGTTTCCGGAAGCGGAACCGACCGGACTGACAATAACTTTTGGTGTCCCACTGAAACTATTGACAAAGTTGATAGTGACAAAACAGCCGGCAGGCGGACCACCACCGGTGTTAATCGAGATTGTCCCAGCAGTATCATTACCACTAACTGAGGCTGTTCCGCCACCTCCCAAAGCTGAGCCATTGGATTTACTTGGCGTAGCTCCACTGGTTGTCAGGTGTCGGCTGAAAGTTAAATCACCGGACAGCTGAAGATTGGTGGCGCTGAGTTGACCTACTGATAGATTTTTAAAACTGGTAGCACCACTTACGGTAACACTGCCTTGAAGAGTTAAATTCCCGGCGACTGTCAGGTCATTATCGACGGTTAGCTGGTCAAAGATTCCTGTTCCGGCATCCAGCGAAGGCAGTGACAGCGGTCCGCCAACTTTTAGTGATCCGGCCACACTAAGGTCGTTACGAGCTAAGACCTGTCCCTCAAAGACAGTACTGCTTTGGATAGATAACACCTGCTGGGCATCACCGACTACGGTAGTACTTCCTGCCAGCTCGGCTAGCTGTTCGGCCGTTAAGTCCTGGGGCGTTGTTTCCTTTTGGGTGTCCTTGCCAAGGATAATCGCTGCGGCTACTGCTAATCCAACTACTGCTAACAAGATGGCAAATAGAGCCATATACAAATATTTCCAGCCCTTGATACGGGTAAATAAGGATCCTTTAGCGGCTGGTTTGTCGCTGCTTGGCTGTTTGGCGCCGGGTTTTGGCTGGTCTGCAGTCGTGGGAGGGCTTTCGGCCGCTGGCTGAGATGGAGTATCGAGGTCTTCACCCTCCAGTTTGTTTTCCGCTTGCCCTGAGCCTGTCGAAGTGGTCGGCTGTCTGTTTAACCCGTCATCGGGTTTTTTATCCATAAGCAATATTCTATAATAGTTTTGCTAGGTATAAATAAACATTTTGAACAAAAGTGGCTAAGCATTACGTATATAACAAGCCTCACCGGCATCATCCAAGGACAGTCTTTAGGCGTCGTTTACTTGTGGTGGTCTTTGCGTTGGCGGTAGTTGGTCTAGCGGTCTTTGGCCTTACTTACGATTTACAAAATGAGCAACCAAAGGCAGTCCAATCTTCGGTTACCAAATCGGAGATTAAGGAATCA
>Ga0155924_103_pt1 | contig 13737 bp, 14 predicted proteins | sample RifCSPlowO2_01_FD_107578 | JGI IMG/M metagenome (GOLD analysis project Ga0155924, IMG submission 107578) | Candidatus Saccharibacteria bacterium RIFCSPLOWO2_01_FULL_49_22
AATCACGGCGATTGGGACCCCAGCGCTAACGAAGGACGTCTAGGATTGGCGGTCTACCGGGTCAGCGGGTCGGGCTCGCGGCGGGCCCTAAAAAACGGTGTTTCCCTAAGTGTCAGTTACAACACCGGGAGCATTGTCCAAGCTAACGATACCGAAGCTATTAGCCAATGGGATGATAAATCAGCCAACCAGTATCACGCAGTCTATACCTTTGGTGATGCTCCAACCCGTGAGGACAATGAGATTAACGGCAAAACCATTGTCCGGTTCGACAACGGCGCCCTGCGTTCCACTCTAACTACCGCGCTGTCGGGTAAAAGAGAATCCGCCGTTTTTGCGGTCCTTAAACCTAATTTTGACAATAGCGACCAGTATGGCCGGGTGGTCAGCGGTATGAGCGCCAGCGCCCCCAACGACACCGGCGGCACCAACAGCATTATCCCGTTGCGGCGACAGAGCAACCTCGATGGCTTTAGTAACTATTACGCTAATTCCGGCAGTTACGAGGCAACTATGGGCTGCGGCTCATGCGACGGCCAGCCATACTTAGTTAGCAGTGTCTTTAGAATCAACACTACTGATGACACCATAACCGGTCAGCTGCGAGGTAACGGCGGCAGTCAAACAGGTGAAAGGACCGGTATCAATCCTGGTAGTCCACCGCCGCCCTACACTTTTGGAATAGACCAGCTGTACTTCGGCGGGCGGCGCAATGGTGCGGGAGCCGGCAACGGAGCTGATTACTTTAGTGGTGACTACGCCGAAATCGTGGTTTATGACAAGGCTTTAGCCTGCCGAGAGGTTGAAGCTCTGGAAGAGTACTTCCGAGCCAAGTGGGCGATTGCCGCTTCGCAGTGGTCGACCACTTGCCCGGCCGACACTATTCCAACCCTTTAATGCTATACTTGCTTATAAGGTTAAGTTAGAATAATCAAACAGCAAAAAAAGTGGGCCAAACCGGATTTAAATTTTTTCATGACGAACCCTTGTTCGGGCTGGACATTGGCAACTCCAGTCTCAAAGTCATGCAGATTGTTAGCGATAAATCCCAGCTTCAGGTGTCGGGCTACGGACTAAGTGGCCTATACCCTACCAGCTGTACCAATGAGGGTGTTATAACAGATCCAAAAACTTTGGGTGAGGCGCTTTTGGATACCTTAAAGAATCGCCTAATCGGTTCAATCAATACCCGTCGGGTAGCTTGTACAATCCCCTCCTCACATACCTTTAGCCGTCCACTGAAACTGCCGGTGATGGCTGAGGATGAACTAACCGAAGCGGTTCGTTTAGAGGTTGAGCGATATGTGCCGATGCCGCTGGATAGCCTGTACCTTGACTACAACATCTCTAGTCATACTGATAAGGAAATTGAACTCTCTACGGTCGCCGCACCCAAGAAGATTATCGATAGTTATTTAAACTTTTTAGACATCATGGGATTAGAGCCAGTAGCTCTGGAGCCGACAATGTATGCGTTATCCAGATTATTCTCTACCTCGGAGCCAGCTAGTACGGTACCTTCTATTTTGGTTGATTTTGGATCAGTGGCGACCGATCTGGCAGTCATTGATCAAACAATGCTGGTCAACAGTACTATACCAACCGGCATTGACCAGTTGGTGAACGCTATCACCGAAAAACTCAACATATCCCCTGAAGAAGCCCGAAATCGAAAGAATGAAGAGGGTATCACCAGCCTGGACTCAGAAATCGCCAATATCGTGAAGCCGGCTCTAGATAACTTAGTAAAGGAAATAGAGAAAATAATCCGCTACCACAATGAACGCAATGCCCCAGCACATCGCGCTATTTCGCAAGTGCTACTTTCTGGCGGCGGCTCAACCATGCCCGGGGTAGTCGAATACTTATCAAATGTCCTAAGCATGCCAACCCGTATGATGAACCCTTGGCAGAAGATGAACTTTGGTGAACTAATGACACCCTCTGAATTTGACCGATCCCTGTTTCTAACAGTAGCCGGCGAGGCTATCTTAAGCCCGCAAGAGGTCCTGGCATGATTAACCTGCTACCACCCGATTATGCCGCGGCAATTAGGTCTGGCCGCAGCAACGCGTCCTTAAGACGCTGGCTGATTATCGTCTGGCTAGCCATTGCTGGTCTGTTAATAATTATTGCCGGCGGCTGGCTGTATCTTAACAATCAGTCTAAGCAGCTGGCTATAACCCAAGCTGAGCTGGAGCATCGTCTGGCCGCTGAGGATCTAACTGGGGTCAAAAAAGAAGCCGAGGAGATTTCCGGCAGTATCAAGGTCATAGACCAGGTCTTGAGCCGCGAAATCCGTTTTTCTAAGTTAATTCAGGAAATCGGCCGGGTTATACCGCCCGGAACAGTTTTAAACAGTCTTAGCTTGAACGATAAAGTCGAGGGCGCACTAAATATCGAGGCTCGGGCTCTTAATCACGAGGCGGCCGCCCGGGTAGCGACTAATCTTAACGATCCGGCGAACAAGATTTTCTCTGCGGTTGATATCCAGTCCATAGAGTGCACCGGCAATACCATCAGTATCTACCAGTGCGTTGGTACCTACCGGGCGCTTTTTGATAAAGAAACCAAACAGCGATTCTTAAACACCAGAGCCGCTAACCAATGAAACTATCACTTAATACTAAAAGGTTCAGGTTCGTGCTGCAGGTCCTTCTGGGGCTCAGCGTCGGGTTGTTCGTCTTGCTGGTCTTTCTCGGTCTCTCTGTTCTGTCAGCCAAAAGCACCGAGGTTGTTGATCTGAAGCTTAAAAACCGCACCACCGAGGCTCAACTCTCAGCGCTCAAAATCGCCAAAGCCGAAGTCAAGGCCTATGCCTATTTCAAAGACATTGCCAAAAAGGTTATCCCCGGTGATAAAGATCAGGACCAGGCTGTAGTAGAAATCTTCGAGCTAGCTAATGAAGCGGGTATCAAGGTTGCTGAAATCAACTTCCCGGCCAGCAATCTGGGTGGTACTTCAAGCTCCTCCACAGCGCCAAGCCAGACTAGCGGCCAGACGCCCCCTGCGACTAACCCCACTGGCAGCTCTACCAAGTCACCAATCAGCCAAACCGAACCGGTAGCCGGTATAAGCGGTCTTTACAGCCTCAAGGCCACCATAACACCTGACGGCAGACTGGATGTCACCTATGACAAGCTCCTGGCCTTTCTCAACAGGTTAGAAAATAACCGCCGCACCGCTCAGATCACCAAGGTTGACCTTAATCCTACTGAGTTGGACGACGGCAGTGTGGCATTCAATAACTTCTCTTTAGAGATTTATATTTTTATCAAGCCATGACTAAAAACATCAACTTAAACCTGGCCGAGCTTAAGCCCCAGCTAAAAAAGGCCTACCGGAAATTCTCCAAGCACTTAACCTTCACAGTTATTCTCTTAGTACTGTTAGCTTATGTATTCATGGTTTGGCGAATTAGTTCACTGACAGCTACTGAACCATCCCCTGAGGCTGAAGCCGCAGCTATCGCCGAGACAGCTATACCGAAAATTGATAAAAAAGCAGTGGAGCGCATTTTATCTCTGGAAGAAAGCAGTCAAGAAATTCACAGTCTGTTTGAAGAAGCCCGTAACAACCCCTTCCAAGAGTAGTTCGTTAGTCGTCGCTTTGTTCGGCGGCGTGGGTAGCTTCTATTATCAGATGAGCGTAGTTGTTGGGATCCGGACAGTATGAGAAATTAAAATTATCCCTGGTTCCAGCCGTCTGGACGGTCAGAGTGCCATAGTTAAATAATGTGGAAAATATCCCCTTCTGGTCAGCTGTAACATCCTCCACGTCAGACATGGTAAAACGGGAGACCCGCCGGACAAAAAGACCACTTTGAATAACTTGAATTAGACTTCTGTTGGTTACCACCAGAGAACTCAACCGGTAGATATAAGTAGCGATAAGTAATATAAAGACTAAGAGCGCAATCGCTATGATTACTCCGCCTAACAGCAGTCGGTTAGCTCCTTCTGACAAGGTATCAATTAAAGTGGGGGCGGCTAAGTAACCGATCACAACAATTGTCAGTACCGCCGCAAGTACTTCAAGATAAATAAATATGATTCCAATTGGATGACGCCGAACGGTAAATAACACCTGTTCACCCGGCTGAAGCATTTTATTTACCTCGGGTGGTGGTGGATTGTTGGGAACTCCCGGAGGCGGATTGGCGGAGAGCGTGGTATCAGGCATTTTTTATCATTATAAGAGACCTGCCTGGCTACCAGCGGCCGATTTTTTTTGACCAAGATGTTTCCAAGCAACCGCCGTAGCCCGCCGGCCCCTGGGAGTGCGCTCTAACAATCCTATCTGCATAAGATACGGCTCGTAAAAATCTTCTATGGTAGAGCGTTCTTCAGCTGTCAAAGCCGCTAGAGTCTCTACCCCCACCGGTCCGCCACCATACTTTCCAATAATGGCGCTGAGTAAACGCCGGTCGGCAGAATCAAGTCCCAGCTCATCCACTTCCAGTAATTCCAGGGCAGCTGTTGCTGTAGTTTCATCAATAATCCCGTCACCGTTGACATCAGCGTAATCACGGCTGCGGCGCAACAGGCGATTGGCTACTCTGGGGGTCAGGCGGGATCGCTGAGCCAACAGCTTAGCGGCTTTATCATCAATCGGCACGTTCAAGATCTTTGCTGAACGTTTAATGATTTTGGTGATTTCCTCGGGCTTGTAAAAATCCAGTCGGTGTATCATGCCAAACCTGTCTCTCAAGGGGGCGGCCAGTGAGCCGGCCCGTGTAGTCGCGCCAATAATGGCGAAGTCTGGCAAATCTAACCGTAAACTCCGGGCGCTGGGGCCTTTACCAAGTATGATATCCAGTTTAAAGTCCTCCATCGCCGCATATAGGACTTCCTCTATTGAGCGATGTAGTCGGTGTATCTCGTCAATGAATAGAATGTCGCCATCTGACAAGTTAGTTAAAAGTGATGCTAAATCTCCGGCTCGCTCAATGGCTGCGCCCGACGTTATCCTAATTTGCGCTCCCATTTCATTAGCGATTACTGTAGCCAGTGTCGTCTTACCAAGGCCGGGCGGCCCGTGCAGCAGCACATGATCAATCGGTTCACCGCGCTTCTTAGCAGCAGCAATCGCTAGTTTAAGAGATTTCTTGATTGATTCCTGACCTATATAACTTGCAAAGTCCTTGGGCCGCAGGGTCTGTTCAAATTCCTGATCAGTATTCTCATCAGCCGCACTAGAGTCCACAATTCTTTCAATAGCCATGATGACATTCTAACATCTAACCCCTAACGTCAAACTTCTAATACAGTGCGGCGGCTCTGGGCATTCTGGAGCCATCAAGAATCTTTTTAACTTCCTCAGCTTCCACGGTTTCCTTTTTAAGCAAGGCCTCCTTTAGAGCTTCAAGTTTAGCGATGTTTGCTTTTACAACCGCCCTAGCTCGGTTAGTCGCCTCAGTTATCAATGATTCAACTTCGCCATCAATAATCTTGGCTGTCTCATCCGAATAATTGCGTTCATGTACCAGACGTTCCAGCATCATACCCTCGTCGACATGAAAGACCTGATTACGTAATTTCTTACCCATACCCTGATTAACTACCATGTCACGGGCCAGTTCAGCGGCTTTTTGTAAATCAGAGCCTGCCCCAGTTGTAACCCGGTCAGAGCCATAAATAAGCTCCTCGGCTACTCGGCCGCCCAACATGCGGGCCAGCACATCCTTAAACTCAATAATGCTGTGGTAGCTTTTGTCCTCGGGGGGAATAAACCAAGTAACACCACCTGTTGGTCCGCGGGGAATAATCGTAACCTTATGAACCATATCGCTGTCCGGCAGAACATGCCCGACAATAGCATGGCCGGCCTCATGGTAAGCTGTCAGTTCCTTTTCCTTGTCGCTCATTATCTTGCTCTTGCGCTCCGGACCAATCGCCACCTTCTCGAAGGCAGATACTACGTCCTCATCCTCGATTACCTTACGATTGTGCCGAGCGGCAACAATCGCGGCTTCGTTGGCGATATTTGCCAAATCCGCGCCACTCGACCCAGCGGTCTTTGCCGCCAGCGAGTTTAGATCAACATCCTTACTGATTGGTTTTTCTGCGAAGTGGACGCGCAAGATAAGTTCTCGATCCTTACGATCCGGTAGATCAATATTCACTCGGCGATCAAAGCGGCCTGGTCTTAGCAGGGCCGGGTCAAGTACGTCCGAGCGGTTGGTAGCTGCTAGCACAATGACGTTTTGGCCTTGTTCAAAGCCATCCATTTCCACCAGAATCTGATTTAGAGTCTGCTCGCGCTCATCATGGCCGCCCCCCATACCGCTCCCGCGGCGGCGGCCGACAGCATCAATTTCATCAATGAAAATAATACATGGGGCGTTCTTTTTGGCCTTATTGAACAGATCGCGCACTCGGCTGGCACCGACGCCCACAAACATTTCGACAAACTCTGAGCCGGAAATCGAGAAGAACGGCGCATTGGCTTCACCAGCCACTGCTCGAGCCAGCATGGTCTTACCGGTCCCCGGCGGACCAATCAAAAGCACCCCCTTAGGGATTTTTGCCCCGACGCCCTCAAACTTCTTAGGATACTTAAGAAATTCAACCACCTCCTCAAGATCCTGCTTAGCTTCATCGTTGCCGGCTACATCTTTAAACTTTATGCGGTCTTTCTCATTGCCATAGAGCCGGGCCCGGCTTTTGCCAAAGCTAAGCGCTTGATTACCCTGACCCTGAGCGCTCCTAAACATCAGGATTAATATGGCCGCAATTATAATGACCGGTAGGACTCCAGTTAATAAACCCAGCCACAAGCTATCGCTGGATTGTGGTTTGTTAATCACCTCCACCTTACCCTGCTCCAGGCCCTGTTCATAGATACTGGAGCCTTCTTCCTTATATGACTTCTCGGTCGGATGATCTTCGCCCTGAGGTGTGATAGTCAGCTCGGCGCCGTTAATTTCAATCCGCTTGAGTTGTCCTGAATTAGCTTCCGAGATAGTCTCCGAAAAGGGTACCTCTTTGAGGGTGCTGGGTTGGTTGAAAGCGGCATAAGTTATTAGTCCAAACAGTACAATCAGAGCAATAAAACCGACGCTTTTAAATCGGTTTCCCCGCTGGTTTGGTCCACTACCAGCACCTAGACGAAACTGCTTCCTATCCATGTCTTTAAAGGTATTATATCAGGCAACTTTTACTGTTCGCGAGAGAAGGCTACTTCCTTACGCCCCATGACCAGCCAAAGATCCTTTGAAATGCGGTGACGGGTTCCGGGACTGGCCGTTCTAATTGCCAAGTTCAATCTGTCAATCATCTTACGGTTGTAAGACCTAAATCCAATCTCCCTTAGCCAGTAAACCAGTAGTTCATTAGCAACCTCGACAGGTAAGCTACTAAACTCTAATCTATTGATTCGGTCATTTTTCTTTATATTATGCGAAATAGTCGCAATTAATTGATTCTGGGCTTTGCTAATTTTTGCGACTTTGTCGATATTATTAAGAAATTCCTTCCGCTGACTATCTGTAAGGTTAGCTAGTACTCGACGACGGATGTAATTTCTCAAATAGGCTTCGCTAACATTTGATGAATCCTCCCGCCAAGTAAGATTATGCTGCTTAGCATATTCCAAAAGATCGTTCTTGGAGAATTTTAGAAGCGGCCGCAAAATATCAGGATTTTCAGCGATCGCAACCAGCCCCCGATATCTGGTACCCCGTAAAATATTTATGACTGCGGTCTCCAGCAGGTCATCCTGATGATGCGCGGTAATAATCGCGTCAGCTTGATACTTATGTCTAATCCGGTCTAAAAACCAGTAGCGGGCTTTACGGGCCTGCTCTTCACTGGCAATCTTCCCTAATTTCCCATAACCAACCTCAAACGGCAGTTGATATTTTATGGACATCTTTAGAACTAGTTTTTCATCCTCCACCGAGTCAGGTCGAATACCATGATTAAAGTGGGCCACCACAAACTGACTTTTGACTTTTGGCTTTTGGCTTTTGGCTAGTAGATGCAGTAGTGTCATTGAATCAACACCTCCGCTAACCGCCAAAACATACTTACCGGCAGGCAAGCTCAGTTTAATCTCCTTCATCTAACCGCGATGGTAGCAGGAAATTAATGTAACGCAAATAGCGTGCTTCCTGAGTTGTTTGGTTTGATACAATTGCTTAAAATAGGCATAAAGATGTTGACATCTCTACCCTTTGTAAAGTCGAACAACTCAGATTCTAAAGACCTAGTCAGGCAGTTTATAGTACCCAGCCCGCTCCAAGCAGTGATTTATCTGTTGGTCAGCATGCTGCTGCTGGTTCTAATTAAAGCTCGGGCTATCTGGGAAGCGTTGGGCGGCAGTATTCTCATCGAGCAAAGCTCTGGCGCTGCTGCAAACACACCGGCTAGTACCAATATCTGGGGTCAGATTTCAAACAGCCCGATTCCTCAGATTGTGTTCTGGGGAGCCATTGGGATGATAATGTACGCTGTAGTCTGGTTTGCTTGGAATATTATCACTAACTTGCGCAATGATATGGCGGCTGATGAGTTCGTGCATCCTAAAAATTATGACCGCAGCAAGTACTGGAAGACTGTACTAGCCCGCAAGGGCTTCTTTGCCGCATCGGTACTGCTTATCGCTATATATTTGTACGCTCTAGCAAAGTTTCTACCGGTGATAGCTGACGCTTCTTACAGCGATATCGCGTCTTTTAGCTTCCCAAGTAGTGTAATCGGACTGGTTCTTTACTTTTTGGTAATTGGCGCTCTGATCCACCTTTTCGTACTGCTCATTAGAGTAATGGCTAACGCCTGGCGTTCAATTTATAAAGATTTATAAAACTCAGGTGGTAGCAGCGGCAGGGATTGAACCTGCGACCTCGGGCTTATGAGTCCCGCGCTCTAACCGACTGAGCTACGCTGCCGCGTCTTCTAACAGATGTAATATAGCATGGTTTACATCTGTTAGCTAGCGTGGCTGAGTGTGTTATGGGGCTAGTATTTCATCGACGGCTAACACTCGTTCGTCTGCGGTATCAACCAATTCATAAGCCAATAGTTTTGCCATTTCTGATTTCCTTTTTTTATTTGCCTGCCCCGTACAAAAACCTGAGTGGAGTAGTCTGCAATCAGATTACGGAACTTCAAGTTTTTGTTTGGGGTCAGTCTTAACTATCATTATACATACTTTTGCTAGAAAGTCAATATTATTTGGTTTTCTAATAGACAAGCGTGAGTCCTTGTGCTTTACTTATGGCGACAGGGTCTTATCTGTTCTTGTGAGAAGAAACGACCAATGATCGGTTCGGTGCTCACTCATAAAGAAGATTAGGGGTCGTTCCTGCTCATAACAACTATTAGAAGGTTCAATATGTACAAATTATTTGTAGGTGGACTACCATTTGCCACTACTGACGATGAGCTCAAAGAATTGTTCTCGGCTCACGGCACAGTAGCTTCGGCGAGTGTGGTCCGTGATCGCGACAGCGGTCGCAGCAAAGGTTTTGGCTTCGTCGAGTACGAAAAAGACGAAGAAGGCAAAGCCGCTGAAAAGGCGCTAAATGGTTCTGAGATCGGTGGACGCAATATATCTGTTGCTGAAGCCCGTCCTAAAGAGGACCGCCCTCAGCGCAACAATTGGTAAGAAAACTTACCGACAGAAAAACTCCCTCACCCGAGGGAGTTTTTAGTTCAGACACCTAGTGGTACAATCTAGCCTAAATGGATAGTTCGGCATTGTTCGTGCTAGTAGTGGTAATTCTAATAACTATCTCCACCGTATTATTAGCTTTATTTGTTAGCCTTAGAATGCTAAAGATTCATCTTAGTCGGGGCGAGTTTTTCAAGGTTGCTTTACTTTGGCTAATATTCATCGGTGCAGCATCCGCAATTGGTTACTACGGGGGTGTTCTGTCTCCAGTTGTTGGCTTATTAAGTCTTGTGGGTGGAGCGTATGTACTTCATTGGATATTAAATCGGTACAAGAAAACCAGCTTTAAGAGGGTTATTGAGACATATCTTTTAGTGTTATTATTTTCAGTCATTTTTAGTGCAGTTACCGCGATGTTGGTCGTAGCCAATTACGTTCAGCGGTATCAGATCAGCTCAGACAGTATGGTCCCAGCGCTACACGAGGGTCAGAACGTGCTTGTCCACAAATACGAAAAAAGCTACAAAGTAGGAGATATCATCATATATCAGGGCCTTAAATCTCAAGTGGTGGGCAGAATAACTGCTACTCCCGGTAATAACGCAACGCTTAAGTATGGGCTAGTCGAAAAGGGTGACCAATGGATCTACAGCTCAAACTACCAGCTGTCAAACTCTGAGCTTCTAGTGGGCAGCGATAGTCAAAAATATCAATTTGAGACAGTGGTCGAGAGAAATAAAGTCATCGGCGTTGTAAAGTAGCTTCACTAAGACCCTAGGGTAAATTTACTGATATCAAGTTTGGTTTTTCCACTAGTTGCCAACTGTGCCAGGATTTCACCAACAGCCGCAGAGTGCTTGAAGCCATGCCCAGAGCACGGTGAAGCAATAATTACGTTTTTTTGCTTGGGGTGGTAGTCAATGACAAATTTATGGCCGGGTGTGACTGTATATAAACATGAGGCGGCTCTGATACATTCTCTACTGAGGCCAGGTAATTTATCTTTCACATATCTTTCATACATTTGGTCTATTTCGTCTTGGGTGACCTCGCGTTTAACTTCATCTGGTGTGGTGCTGGCCGCATACTCTTCTGTAGCAACTTTTAAGCCACCGTCAGGTCCATCAATCGCGGGGAATCCATAGACAAAATCATCGAAACTACCGCCAAACTCCCAAATAAACACAGGGAGCTTATTGTAGGTCTCATACTTCTGTTTGTCTTTTAAGTTGAACCAATGTAGCACTTGACGATAAATTTTAAACACACTTTCATAGCCGCCCACCAGCTCATTAATCCAAGGTCCAGCCGAGATTATTAGCTTAGCGGCACTATACGTTCCTTTGTCTGTTTTCACCGTCACAGAGTTACCGTCATCCTCATAAGATATTGTTCGTTCACCTCTGTTGATAGTTGCACCATATTTTGTTGCAAGTTCTAGTTGTGCCTGTATGCACTTTTCTGGTCGTAAAAAACCAGCCTCCGGTTCGTAGTAGCCATCCTCATTGCCAATTAAATTAAAATGGGGGAAGCGGCTCTTTATTTGCTGTGTAGATAACACTTCGTGCCTAATCCCATATTGTTTAGCCGATTCAATCGTCTGGTTTAAAAAGTCATTTATACCGTGCTGACCTGCGTTGCTGTGGACGCCCATAATTAATCCGCCACATTGATTGAGCAACTCATAGCCAACCTCTTGTTCAATTCCCCGCCATAGTTCGTGAGAACGAATTACGAGTGGTACATATTCGGCTCCTTCGCCAATAGCTAACCTAGTAATCCGGGTGTCGCCATGAGACGAACCGTAAATATGAGGTGGATTGTAACGGTCAACACCTAGAACTTTGACGCCTGATTTAGCGAGATGGTAGACAGCAGCACTACCCATTGCCCCAAGCCCCACAACAATGACGTCAAAGTTTCGCATATCGTAATCATAACAAAAAGAGGTCAAGCGACCTCTTTCATACTATTTATTCACGGTAGCGGGGGCAGGACTTGCTTATCTTTGTCGGGCTCGATTTTTGGTCTCGCCCTCGCTCTAACTGAGCTCCAGCGGAAAACATGAATGTCCACCGGACATTCATGCCTCTCGGTGCCGCGTCCAACCTCCGTACACATGAAAAATACCCCAACACAAGAGCTGGGGCACTTTTCATGGTAGCGTACGTGTCATCGCATTGGAACCTAATCAGTAGGGAGATTAACAGATGGAAACAGGTTTTAGGGGTCGATAATACTGCAGCTTGGTCTAGGGCGTAGGAGTGGAACCTACGAGTTTATCTACAAGATGTTCGTATTGCTCCTTATCGAACTTTACCGAAGAGTCTGATTCGTTAATTTCTATATTATTCTCAGCCTTAAAGCTAGGTGTATTGATAACAATCAAGACCAAATCACTTTTTGGGATTGTAAAGTGGGTTGTGTTTGGGGGAGTTATTACCACTGAACCCTTGGTGACTGGAATTTCCTTACCGCCCACAACGGTTAAACCAGAACCCTGGATAACAAAGTAAATTTCTGTCTCACCGTTCTTATGATAATGAGGGTGGGCTACTTTAACATTCCGCATGTCACTGATGGCAAAAGTCTCTGTTCGCTCAGGTAGGGGACTTGGTGGCTCGTATACTGGACCACATACGGTCTGTTTTGGTTTAGTGCCTGAAATAACCGATTCCCAATCTTCTAGACTATCCGCATATTGCTTCCAGGCACGTACAAGTTCGTCCATGCTCACATCATAACAAAAAGCACTTCTTCTAAAGTGCTTATGCTTAGTAGCTCTAGTGCATTCGAATTGGAACAACCTCAGGGCTGAGTTAGCCAGATGGAAACAGGTTTTAGGGGTCGAGAATACAGTGGCCTGGTCTAGGGCGTAGGAGTTGAACTTTATATATTAGACTTTCTTGGCCAATAGAATGGTTCTAAATGTACCTTCACTGAGATGAGGGTTGCCATCGTAGTCACCCCAGGTTTCTGTTATTGCAAAACCAGCATCAGTCAACATCCGTTCAAATTGCGGCATCGTATAGACATGCAGGTAGTAATCATATTCTTTCTTATCATCCCCATCTTGCCATTCTCTATGTGTATGAATAGCTTGCTTATCAGGATCAAACCATTCTACTTCGTTAACCATGTGACCACCCATATCGACTTGGCGAGGTATGCTTGGCTGTCCAATTTTGGTGTCAGTCACACCCTCTCGCTTGAAGCGTTCAATAACTGCTTCGCCACTCACAACATCCACAAAGAACCTTCCCGACGGCCTCAGCGCCTTGTTAATTTGGCCCAGTACCCGCTTATTGGATTCATCATCAAAATAACCAAAGGCGGTGAACAACAATAGGACTGCATCAAATTCGTTCTCAAAAGGTAATTCTTTCATATCGCCTCGTATAAAACGCACAGCTACGTTTGATGCTAAGGCATCAGCCTTCGCCTTAGTAACGAATGTCTCGGAGTAATCCAGTCCTATAACGTGCGTGAAGCCTCTCTTAGCTAGTTCAATTGAGTGACGACCATGACCACAAGCTAAATCTAGAATGGTTTCATCTGGTTTAAGTTGTGCGGTTTTGACAACGTAGTCAACTTCTTGCTTAGTGCGTTCAGGCGTAAACCCATGTAAGTAAGTATCTAAGTACCTCTGGTCAAATGATGTTTTCCACCAGTCTGCTTCACTCATGATTTAATCATAACAAAAAGAGGCCACTTGACCTCTTTAAAGTGCTCATGCTTGGTAGCGGCCTACTTCACTAAAGTTTCGAAGGCGGACGGGGCAGGATGGGTTCGACTTGGCTCACCATCTCCTGCCAGTAATCATGCATTCTAAAAGCCCACCAAAATGGTGAGCTTGTCGAATCCATGGTAGAGTACGTGTCTTCGCATTGGAACCTAGTTAGTAAGGAGCTTAACAGATGGAAGCGGCTTATGGGGTCAGCCAAGGATATACGCTACTCTAGGTTGTAGTAATGGAACTAATAAACTTTGTTCTGGACTTTACTTTCTAGAAATCCTGTCATATTGGCAATAAAGATCTCTTGTTTGTTAATTCGTGCTTCAGCTGTAATAAACCCAATTGCTGGCAACAATAAGCAATTAGAAAGTTGCTTTAACTTACCA
>Ga0155924_101_pt1 | contig 13268 bp, 16 predicted proteins | sample RifCSPlowO2_01_FD_107578 | JGI IMG/M metagenome (GOLD analysis project Ga0155924, IMG submission 107578) | Candidatus Saccharibacteria bacterium RIFCSPLOWO2_01_FULL_49_22
TCCCTTAAGAAGTCAGAAACCGAAACAAACAGCCAGTTATGGCGTTCGGCCAACATATCCCCCACGGTGTCCTTGCCCGATCCGTTTGTCCCGCTAATTCCAATCAGCTTCATGTCTGGCTCTCGCTCTCAAGTATCCGATGAATACTTTCTATAAACGGTTCGATATCAATACCCCTGGCTCTAGCTTTAACACGAAGTTCCATAAGCGCTTCTATTGCTAAACCGTGGATTCTATCGGGGTCATAAAAATAATGCCTGGCTAGCTGTTCGGCCGTTGCGCGATCTTGCCAGCCAAAGCCGGCCAGCCGGGCAAGAACATAACCCGGCTTACCTTCTATTTTGCCGACGAGCTTGGATATTGCTCCACTTTCATCAAAAGACTCCGGAGGCTTAGGTGGTCCCGGATCTGGAATTGGTTCAGGCTCTTCAGGGGCTTCATCTAATGAAACTGCTTCGACGGGTTCGGCTCCCCCAACAATTTCTCTAGCTATCTCTAGGGCTTTAGCTGATTTTTGATTGTTTGGGGTATCGTCTAATCCAAATATTGAGAAAATCCTACGTTTGTCGGTTTGAATAACCTTACTTCTATAACCGAGTATTTCAGCAATCTCTTCTAGGCCAGACCCTTCTGCCATCAGCACTAAAATATTTATCTGCCTTTCCGAGAGTTTACCATCTTCCCAAGCTGTTAAAATCTCAGCGGCATTTTTAGGAAAAGGCTCGGGAGCTAGCTTTTTCTTACCAGGAATTGGCTTAGTCTTGGGCGACACCTCTTCTTCAGCCTCGGTCGGTTTTTCGTTAACACCAAAGGTTCTGATCCAGTCGCTGAGTGGGCTCTGAGTGGTATCTAAGCCCTGCTCGACCAAAGCTGTGGTAGCCTCTCTACCTAGTTCCATAATTCTTTCGGTCTCAAAATAATAGAAATCCGCAAGCTCCTGTATGGTCTTTGGTTCGTTTCCGCCTTGATCAAACCCAATTAAGACCCAGCGGCCTAAACCAGTAACATTTCTGAGGGCCATGTCTAAAGGACTCGGTGTCGTCGACTCTAGGCTGCTAGCAACAGCAGCGAGTCTACCCAAAACTTCGTTTTCATCTTCATAATCTGTCGGTCTACCTAGATCTTCCAACTGACTGGCGGGCTCTGAGTTCATTGCAGATATTCGTGGAGGCGACGAGTGTCTTTATGCTTTCGCAGTTTGGCCAGCGCTTTCGCCTCAATCTGGCGGATGCGCTCGCGGGTCACTGAAAACTCCTGCCCCACTTCCTCCAAGGTGTGGCTCTTACCATCTTCCAGGCCAAAACGCAGCTTCAAAATCTTTTGCTCACGCTCAGTCAGGGTGCCCAAGATTGTCTTGACCTGCTCTTTTAGGAGCTGCTCGGAAGCTGACTCGGTAGGAGTCTTGGTATCCTCATCCTCAATAAAATCACCCAGTACAGAATCTTCCTCGTCATCGCGAACCGAAGCGTCCAAGCTGGAGATGTCCTGCTTAATCTTCATGATATGTTCGACTTTATCAACATCCATCTCCATAGCCGCGGCGATCTCCTCATTGGTCGGCTCGCGATTTAGTTCCTGCGTCAAGCGTCGCTGAGTACGCAGAAGCTTGTTGATGGTTTCTACCATGTGGACCGGAATCCGGATGGTTCGGGCCTGGTCAGCGATCGCCCGGGTAATAGCCTGACGGATCCACCAAGTGGCATAAGTTGAGAACTTAAAACCCCGGTCGGGATCGAATTTTTCCACCGCCCGCAGTAGCCCGGTGTTGCCCTCCTGAATCAGATCTAGAAGGTCCAAACCGCGCCCCACGTAGCGCTTAGCGATACTAACTACCAGACGCATATTAGCCTCGGCCATAGCGTCTTTTGCCCGCTTATCACCGGACTTGACTTTCTTAGCCAAGGCTAGCTCTTCCTCAGCGGTCAGCAGAGGAATTTTGCCGATTTCTCGCAAATACAGACGCACTGAGTCATCGGCGATATCATCCATATAAGCATTATCATTAGCCAACACTACTTCCTCGCTCTCTTCCATAGCCCACTCATCAGAGATATCCGAAGCTTCAGGTTCAGTGGCCGGCACAACTTCAACCTCGACATCGTGGAGTTCGCTGTACAGATGATCCAATACATCAATATTGGTTGGAGTGTCGGGTATCAGCTTGAATATCTCGCGTTGGTCCAGCTTGCCCTCTTTTTTGCCGCGAACTAGCAGACGTTTGATTTCCTTATCAAACGTCTTAACAGGTTCCTGCTTCTGGGCTACTATCTTCTTGGGGTTTGCCATAGTCTTTACCACCACCCTATCTACTTAATAAGTTCGTTAAGCTTGTCAGCATCAGCTATGAGTTTTTTGAGTTTGCGCTCATCGGCTGTTTGTACCATTTCTTGAGCAAGTCTATGTTTTTGAGTTTTGACATACCGCTGTAGTAAACGGTGTTTGAGACCCAAGGCCTGCGCCTCTAAGTCATCTTGAGGCAAGTCTTTATAGAGCTCCTCAAACTGCAATGATATAACTTTAACATAATCACTGATATCTTGCAAAGAGGCGGCTAATTTTGGTTCCCCATTGAACTTAGGATTTTTCTTTAAAAAATCAAAGACCACTCTAGAAGTGTCGGGACTAAAAAAGTCAGCTTTCATATTCGTTAGAAGCCCCCGCAAGTTAGGCTTCATTAGCATCATGGCCAAGAAGTGATCCTGGAGTTTTTGGTACTCCCGAGTCTCGCGATCAACGTCGGTGCTATTAGTTTTAACGATACGCCTCAAAGGTGTTTTTACCTCACCAGGTCCGGATTTCAGCTTATCTCTAACGGCTTCAAAGCTTGTGTCGGTTAACTCGGCGATACGCTTTAGGTAATGTTCCTGTTCGACCGGATCGGAAAGTCGTGCAATTGTGGACAGCAAAGCGTTTGTAAAAGCCTTTTTTCCCGGTGCCGTTTTTAAATCCAGCTCGGCGCTGTAGCGCTCGATCAGCCAATCCGGCGCGTACTGGGCGTCGTCAATGGCTTTTTGCCACTTCTTTGGATCTTTTCTTATCAGCTCATCGGGGTCCTTGGCATCGGCTAAAGCAATGATCCGTAAAGATACTTCGGCGGCATTGGCTAGCGGTATGACCCGCTCGGTAGCGGCAATACCAGCGCTGTCAGCGTCAAAACTAAGCCGTACGTCCCCGGTAAATCGTTTCAGTATTTTAAGATGCTGCTGCGTCATAGCAGTCCCGGCCGAGGCCACCACGTTTTTAACGCCGGCTTGATGGCTGGCGATCACATCCAAGTTGCCCTCGGCTACCACCACGTAACCAGCTTTTCTAATAGCCTCTTTAGCCAAATGCAGGCCATAGACTTGCCGACTTTTGTCATAGACTGCACTCTGAGGGGTATTAATATACTTTGGTGCTTCGGTCGGCGTACTTTCTAGTAGTCTGGCCGTGAAACCAACTATTGTTCCTCGATTGTCGGCCAGTGGTACCATTATCCGTCCTCTAAACATGTCGCCGGCCCCGGCCCTGCGCATCGTAATTAGCCCAGCCGCATGCATTTCATCTGTTGTGAAGCCATGTTTAGTCAAAAAATCAGTCAGCGCACCGGTGGTGTGCGGCGCATAGCCCAACCGCCAGTCCAAAATCGCTTGCTTGGTAAATCCCCGCTTCTTTCTGAGGTAGTTCAGAGCCGTCTTATTGGCAATCAGCTGTTTTTGGTAAAACTTAGTGGCCAGCTCTAGGGCAGCATAGGCCTGCTTCTTACGTTCGCTTACCCCATTTTGCCCACTAGTCTTAAACTGGTCCAAATCAACTCCTGCTTTGCGGGCCAGCAGCTGCAGAGCCTCTTTAAAATCCAGTCCCTCAACATCCATCACAAAACTGAACATATCTCCGCCCTTGCCGGATGAAAAATCATGCCAGATTTGTTTTTCCGGACTAACTATAAAGCTGGGGGTTCTCTCGTTTGTCCAAGGGCTTAAACCCTTGAAATTGCGCCCGGTGCGTTTCAGCTGAATGTACTCGCCAATGACGTCTTCAATATTAAGCCGAGACTTTACCTCGCTCACCGCATCCATACCATCAGTATATAGCCGAAAGCTGTTACCTGATAGCTTAAGTGGCTTGGTTTGTTATGATGAACCAATGGACTACAAGGTGCCGTTTATCTCTAATACCAAGGACAACCTGCACTGCATGCAGTCTGCCTGGATGATGGTGGTTAAGTACTTCAAGCCCCAGTTTGAGATGGATTGGGATAAATTCAGCAGGGTTACCGGTTTTGAAGAAGATAAAGGCACTTGGGCGATGGCCGGACTGCTGTGGCTTAAAAAGCAGGGCTTTAATGTGATACATCTTGCCTCATTTGATTATGAAGTATTCGCCCAGACCGGCGGAGCATACTTGCTTAAAAGAGCCGGTAAAGACATTGGGCAATGGATGATTGAGCATAGCAATATGCCACTTGAACAAAAAAGAGCCAGACGGCTTGCCAAATCAGGCATCTGGAAAAAGCAGGCTGTGCAAATTTCAGACATTAAAAAAAACTTAGACGATGGCTTTCTAGTGGTATGTACAATAAATATCCGCAAATTGGATGAACTGCAAGGTTATTTTGGACACGTTGTAGTTGTAAAGGGCTATGATGATAAAAAACTATTTCTGCACGACCCCGGACTGCCCGGGAGACCTGACAGGAAGGTGACATACAAAGACTTTGAGACCGCTTGGGCAGATCCCAATAAAGATGCCAAAGAACTAAACGCCATAAAACTTTAAATTGCTTAACTAGTTAAGTATCCCCTATCCTACCTATTTGAAGTATCTTGCCTCTGACTTGATTCCGAACATGTGAGCGAGCCTGAGTAAGAAGTGTCAAAGTCACTAACGCCAGGGGCGAGGGACTAGTCGAGCGAAATCCTTAAGAAAACTTATGAGCGAGACCAACCGAAGGGAGTTCCCGAGCTGTGTTGTGACGCTTGAACAACCGATTGCATCAAGCGAGCGAACGTTCGGAAGAAAGACTGAGGCGAGATATAATGTGCTTATGCCTCCACAGTCGAATCCGTCTTCCCCGAATCCTGAATACGATTTCATCATGAATAGTGGCCAGACGGCTCCAAAGCAGTCCAAGCTGCCAATGCCTAAGCTGCCCAAGCTGGCATTACTATTTCTAGGTGTAGTGGTAGCGCTCATCCTAGCTATTATCATCGTCTCAGTTTTGGGCAGCACTGGTAAAACTGATACCAAACCATATATCGACATCATGTCTCGATCAACCGAGATCATCCGGGTAAATGATCTGGCTAAGAAGGATTTGCGTGACGCTGATACTCTGGCGCTTTTGACAACCGCCAATGCTGCACTGGCCAGCGACCAAGCGCAATTTGGTCTATATCTCGGAAGTCTAGGCCAAGAGGTTAAGCCGGAACTCTTAACTGCTTATCTGAACAATGAGACTGACAAGGGGATTGAGACAGCCACCCAAAATAACAGCCTCGAAGAAGCTTACGTTACCTACTTAAAGGGCAGCCTGGACGGTTACTTGGGGGCTTTGAAGTCCACTCAGCAAAACGCCGGCCCGAACGCCAAAGCTATCATCACCGGATCTATCGCCAGCACTGAAGCTCTACTAGCCGCCCCACAATTCCACCCCTGACGCGCAACATTAACCGGCAACCAGGCCGTAGGAGTGTTTGATAAGATCTTGGATTTGCGGCCAGGAGAGCTGGCCGGATAAGACGACTGTGTTCCAGTGCTTTTTGTTTAGGTGATAGCCGGGCATCACTGACTCATATTTTTGACGCAGGGTTTCAGCCAGCACCGGGTCACATTTTAGGCTGATTCTTAGCGGATCGCTCTTTTCAGAAATCAACGCGAACATTCTGTCTTTAACTTTATAGACAGCGGTATTTTCACCAAACGGGTAGTCCAGCTGAGCATTGGGCATGCTCAGCACATAGTCCTCTACCTTCTTGTGGGATATCACTTCCTAGCTTTCTTATCTGGGGTAAAGTCGAGGGCGCAGGAGTTTATACAAAATCGCATTCCGGTGGGTTGGTCAGGCGCGTCGTGAAAAACGTGACCCAAATGCCCGCCGCAGTTTGCACATGATACCTCGACCCGTTGCATGCCGTGGCGGTGGTCCTCGCTTAATTTGACGGCATCGGAGTTAGCGACGTCGTAAAAGCTTGGCCAGCCGGTACCCGAATCAAATTTGCGATTGGAAGAAAAGAGTTTAGCGCCACAGTTGGCGCAAGCGTACGTAACTTCATCGTTTTTCTTGAGAAATTTACCTCTGAAGGGTGCCTCGGTACCCTTTTCAAACAGCACCTTCTTTTGCTCTCGAGTTAGTGCCTGGTTTATCGGCTGAGGGTCGCTCATACAAAAAGATTTAGCGCTTTTTCTTGAAGGGGGTAGCTAAAAGCACATATATCCACAGCAGAACTTCCAGAGCTATCAGCTGTAAGACAGCTGCGATGACTGGCTGGAGATATATAGCTTTCCATTCTGAGAATGGCCCCGGGTATCCTTCAAATTGCTTGACGTCATTACCAAAATTGGTAAGCCTGGCGGCCAAGTCAAATGATATTACAGATAGGAAGTTGATGATTATCATGGCCACGACAACTGCCACAATCACCGACGAGGCATCCTTGCGCTTAAGTACTCGGGTAATCATCACCATTGGGGTATTCTCCTTACTCTTTTTTCTTATCTAACTTATCCAGCCTTAGACTGTGCACCACGAAGTAAACCACCAGTGCAATAGTTAAGAAACTTATCAGACTTGAAACAACCGCGCCCCAACTGAGCTTATTGGTGCACACCCCGTTGACGGTATCTAAACAGATATATTTGCTGTTGAGATTTTCAGTGCCGGGCAGGATTAGCCCGATGATCGGGTTAACCAAATTTGTAACTATTGAATTAACCAAGGCCGTGACAGCTACACCCAGTGTCAACCCAACGGCTAGCCCGACTACTCCCTGCTGGCGGATAAATTCCATGAAACCTCTGACGTGCTTCTGTGCCATACTTTTGTAATTATCTCAAACGTGCTCCGGAGCGGCAATGTTAAGTAGGCCCAGTCCTTTCTCTAGCGTGCCGATGTACGCAGACAGCAGTGTAAGTCTGTCGATTTCCCTCTCGCTGCCGATCACTCTGTTTTTCTCATAAAAGCGGTTAAAGCTTTGGGTTAACTCGTATAGATACGTGCATATGTAATGCGGCCGCAACTCGGAGGTAGTCTTTTCCACTACCTCTGGGAATTCACTAATTTTTCTGACCAAACTGCGTTCTGAGTCATTAAGCTGGTAGTTATAGACTCTAATATCTTCAGGTCTTTTTGACTTGTTCATAATTGATCGCGCACGAGCATACGCATACTGCAGATAGGGACCACTATTCCCTTCCAAACTTACGGATTCGGTAATGTCGTAAATAATATCTTGACCAAGTCGATGTTTTAAGAACTCGTACTTCATCGAGCCAAAAACTACCTCGGGTGTATCTTTACCTTCTCCGTAAAGCTCACGAATTTTTTTCTTAATGTCGCTTTCTAGACTATTTAATGTGACGACATCTCCGGTGCGGCTACTCATTTTTCCCTCTGGTAATCTGACGACTCCGTGAGTTATGTGCTGGATTCTAGAAGCCAATTCAGGGTCAATTTGTTCAATGGCCGCGACTAAGACCTTAAAGTAATCTTCGATTTCGTTTGCTGTAATAACAATAAATTTATTAGCTCCTGGGTAATCACGAGCTTTTGCATAGGCTAACCCAACCTCCTTTGCTTCGTAGGTCGGCAGACCCTGTTTAGTAATAAATACTCTCTTGTGCAGTCCAACTTTTTCACCATCGTAAATAGTCGCACCTTCACTTTCCTCAAAGATTTTGCCTGAGTTCTTTTTAACAATTTCTATGCCCTCTTTTGCTGTATCGCTCTCAAAATAGTTTTTTTCAAAGTGTGCATCCAGCTTTTCGTAAATCTCCTCGAATGCCTCCAAGCTCCATTTCCTGCCCTTATCGTAAAGACGGTTGACTGATTCATGATCACGACTGTAAAGATGGGCGTTTATTTTATCTATTTCCTCTTTGGCGTTTGGGTCATTTTTATACTCAAGAACTCCCTCAGAGTAGGCTCTACCAAGATCAATAAACGCTTGTCGGTTTTCACCCCCGATGTTTGATAACGGTCGTCCTTCTCCCGCTTCATCCATCTTTTTCATTCCATAAATAGCCATCGCTATGTGTAGGCCTACATCACCTTGATAGGTTACCTGGTGGACTTTCCCCCTCGCATTCTCTAGTAATTTACCGACTGATACGCCGACAGTATTTGAGTATGCATGGCCAATGTGGAACTCCTTAAATGGGTTTGGATCAGTATGTTCTAGAACAATTGTCTGTCCCTTGTATAGATCATTTTTGCCATAGTCTGGCGACATAGCATCATGAACATATTTTTGGAAAGTATCGCCACTAAAGAAAAAGTTAATGAAGCCAGGGTCGGCGATTTCTACTTTTTGAATACTTTCCAGTCCACGCAGTTTGCCAGCCAGTAAGATCGCTACTTCGCGGGGGTTCTTACCAAGTTTTTTACCCAGCTGCATGGCCGCATTGGTCGCCAAATCACCAAACTTTTCATCAGGGCGAGTAAATTGCGGTTGGAAGTCCTCGCCAAACTCTTTTTTTATGACGGTTTGGAGTTGGTGCTTTAACTCCTGCATGCACCTATCATAACAGTAGTCGGGCTATTTGCGCTTAACCTTGTGCGGTCCGCCAGCCAGCCAAATTGCCCCATAAAGTGTGGTTAGCAGAACAAAGAATAAAACCGTGACGGTCACTGCCCTGGGATGTTCCAGAGGGTTTATTACCCGGTCCGAGACGTTGATAAGCAGTCCCTCGGGGTGGGAAATAACATCCCATGTATTCCAGCGCAAGTCACGACCCAGATAGATGCCAAAGCTGCTAATCAGTAAAACCGCCGCCACTGCCCCGTGGGCAAAACGCTGGGGCCAGCGCTTTAGAAATTCAAGGTGTATCAAATAGAGACTTATAAACCCCAGCACAAAACCCGATACTACCAAGGTCATCATCATGGCGATATCGTAAATCTGGCTGATTTCACCGGATGAAAAAACATGCAAAAAATCCGTCAACACGTACCAAGTGTTGGGTAAAAAAACTAACCACAGTACACTAAGCGACAGGTTTTGCCAGCTCAGCCAGCGGTCTTTTTTAAGCTCAGTAACCAATAGCCAGCCAAATAACAGGGCTAGCCAGGCCAGCGCCAGGTTTTGGGGGATGAACCAATAACGGTCAGTTCCGGTAACCAGTATGCGGAAGGCAAACATCACTAATGTTAATCCGCTTATCAGCCCCAGCGAGCCTAACACCCTTTTGGAAAGTAATCTGCTCTCCATACTTATTAGCTAATTATAGCCCTAACTGAGCATTTTCCAGGTGGTGATCCTAGTACTTGATAAGCCACTGGGGGCTATCAGTAAGATGCTGCAGCCTAAACCCCAAATCGTTGAGGGTCTTAGCCCGGGCGGCTGTGCCTAAACCCATCACGTTAAGGGCAACAAAGGGCTCGTGGACGTCAAAACCACAAAAAGCCAAAATACCGTGGTTAATCGGGTGCAGGATCTGTAAAGCGGTAGCCTTGTGTCGTCCCTCTTCACGGAAGTACTCAGCCGGATGACCGGCGGCTACTAACAACATGGCCTGTTTGCCCCGCAGTAAGCCGTTTTCATAAATCCGGCCCCCGTCGTAGGCCACACCCATTGCCAGCACCCGGTCGAACCAGCCCTTCAGAATCGCTGGCACACTAAACCACCAAAGCGGCGTCACAAACACGACGATATCGGCTGTTCGGATCTTACTTATCTCGCTCAAGATATCCGGTGAAAAGGCTAAATCCAGATTGGTAGCATGCTTCTGCTCGAGCATGTAGTTAAAGTGCCCGCCGGAAGTTGTGACAAAATCCCATTTCTGGGCCAGAGCGCTAAAGCCTTGGGCATAGAGATCACTAACGACCACATCGTGTCGTTGCTGAGTTAGTTCCTGGGCGGCCAGATTTTTCATCGCCGCGGTAAACGAACCGGGCTCGTGGTGCGCATAAACAATCAAAACATTCATCCCGTCAGAAATCCAATCTACTGCCGGTAGATTGGCAGATTTGATTATTAATCAAATACTTATTTCCTACGGGATTCACTGCTTACATATTAACGTAAGCACAATGTTTATTTATAGGATATGGCTAAGCTGCGGCGCCGAGAGGCCTTACGGTCTGGTTTTTTAGTCTGAAGATCATCTGACTGATCTTCCAAGTGCCATTACTAGTCTTGATCAAAATGTACTCAATACTGCCGCGAACGGTCCACGCGTAGCGATCGCCCCGGTCGGCGACGTAATGCACATGCTCCACCGCGGTTGTAACCTTGGCCCGTCTGGGATTTAACATCCTTACAGCTAAGCGCTTAATAAAATGCCTGGTGGCATAAAAGTAACTGCCGATTTCTTTTCGCCAGCCTTCAATCAGCCGATGTTTAGGTATGACGGCCGGCATCTCCCCGGAAATAGCCTTGTTATCAATAAATGGTCTCTTCACGAAAAAGCTCTCCAGTCGCTCCCACTGCTTCATATCCTGCAGAAGCGCAACGCTGGTAACAATGTCTTTGATCTGTTCTTTGTCGGTCATTGGAGAGTTCTCCTTGTCTTTTTTGTTATGTCTTCAGTTGTACACGCGGCAACTGAGAATTGGCTGTTAGTTTTCTTACAAATTGGACAGATTATTAGTCTCCCCAATCTGATTACATTTTAGCATGGCGGAGCAGACAGGTCTGGAACTTTTTACTTAATTTTTCGTTCTTCTAAGTCTTTTAGGTCTTTTTGCGTTATTCCGTCGATGGTCTCTTCAAAATTGATTTCATAATGATCGGCAAGCCTTACCAAGCAGAACCAGATATCATATAGTTCATCAGCTATTTTTTGCTTGGTGGCGGCATACTCGGGTTGGTTTTCGCGTGATTTGACGTAGTACTTTTCCTGAACCATAACAAGTTTCGATAAATCACCGACCTGTTTTGACAGTTCAATCACTGCACCTTCGACACCCCACGGCCTCTGTTCAATTTTCTGAAATTCAGTAATCACTCTTTTTGTCTGTGAAATAAGTTCGGCGAATGTTTTTTCGTTCATCTAATCTCCTGAGTTACAAATGGCGGAGAGGGTGGGATTCGAACCCACGGTACCTTGCGGCACAACGGTTTTCGAGACCGTCCAGTTCAACCACTCCTGCACCTCTCCTCAACAGAGGTAATTATATCCCATAAGCTACAATTAGCGTGTGAGCGAACAGCCAGCAAGCAGGCTAAAGTATGTTAATTGGCTGCTGATTTTTTTAATCGTAGCTATCAATGGCTACATTCTGCTGTCCCCACTCTTGCCCCAGCTTGAACTCTGGCGACGCAAACAGCAAGTAGAAGCAGTTAGCGGATTGCCGTATAAGACGGACCTTGAATCGGATACCAATAACAACCGGAGGGACGTACCTGAAGATAACCGTGTGGTCATCCCTAAGATCGCTCTGGATGAGCACATTTGGCAGGGCTCTAGTCCTAAACTGCTCAATAAAGGAGTGTGGGCCCGCCCCAGCACATCAACGCCGCCGGAAGGCAGTAATACGGTGCTGACCGGCCATCGTTTCACTTACGACGGTCCGGCAACTTTCTACAGCCTTGATAAGGTGGTTAAAGGCGATAAAATCGTGCTTTATTGGCAGGGTAAAGAATACGACTACACCGTAACCGAAACCAAAGTAGTCCCACCGGAAGCCATTGAAATAGAAAAGGCTACCAAAGATAAACAGCTGACAGTTTATACCTGCACGCCGCTATGGTCGGCCAAAAACCGCCTAGTTGTTATCGCTAAATTGGATGAAAAGAGAACCCCATGAGCGATAAGAAACTTTTTGCCATTTTGTTAATTATTTTTATTTTTAGCGTTGCGCTTTTGGTCTACGCTAAGACACACGTCGGCCAGAACTTTATCAATAGTTTTTAGCTCTCTTTGCGGGCGAAGCGGCTGTAGCCCAGCAGACCAAAGGTTGAGACAATCAGTCCAGCGGCAACCAGGCTTTCGGCAACCCCGCTACCAGTCGCAGCCAAAACAACAGGGGTAGATTCACCCAACACGACTGGCGCGGCACTAATTTCGGCCCATGCTTGGTCAGCATTATTCTCAGTATTAGAGTCACTGTATTCTCCGCTATTTTCACAGAAGTCAGGATCGCAAGCATACCCTGCCAGATAAGCGAAGTTCCGGGCTAGTCCGACATTAGAGGCGGTGGAGTTAATAGTTAGTGTGACGTCTGGTTGATTGGAAGCATTAAGGGTAAACTGCCATGCGCCTGTTGTCGGATCATAGGTACTACCATCCGAAGTAGAATAACTCACGAATGTAACCTGAGACGGAAAGGGATCATCAAATACTTGAATAGTCCCTGAAACGTAGTAATCTGAAGCATCAACTTCGCTAAGGTCGGTAATAATGACTTTCCAGACTACGCTGTCACCTATATGTGCAGAGACTGCATCTGCTTCCGCATTGGCGTCAAAGAAAGTGCCACCATTTACACTAACCAGTTTTTGAATACCCAAATCGCAACCGCTAGAAGTAGAATCCTCGCCGAACTCACCGAAATCGATTACACATTGTAGTGCAGTCTGGGCACTTACGACCCTAGTTGCGAGAACCGGTGTTAATAATGCAAATACAAAAGCCCCTGCGATAAGTAACTTAAACGATTTCATCCCCAAAACTCCTAACTTATTGATTTGACAATACGCTTAAGCTACTGAAAAATCAACAGCACACCGACCGCTAATTAGCTGTATTATTCTAGCTGTTCAAGCGTTTCAGAGACCTTAGCCTCGACCTCGCGGAGACCAACATGAGTCAGTATTTTGTCTATTTCCTGACGTTTTATCGGGTCGCTCAAAGTCCGAACAATTCTTTCTAAAACTGCCTCGAGGCTGAAGTTTTCTAGTTCACGCATAACCTCTGGCCGCAACTGCCTGACAGTCTCAACAATCTCATCTCCTTCACCAGACTGAACTCTCGCCAGTACCTCGTAAAACCCATCGAACTTACCAGCAAGTATGGCAATCATAACCCCGCTTTCCTCTGGCTCGAGCATCCGGGCGCTAGTCTCATCATCAACTAGACGATGCAGCTCATCAGCCTGTTCTCTCAGGCTGTCCTTTTCTTTTCCATTT
>Ga0155924_107_pt1 | contig 10846 bp, 10 predicted proteins | sample RifCSPlowO2_01_FD_107578 | JGI IMG/M metagenome (GOLD analysis project Ga0155924, IMG submission 107578) | Candidatus Saccharibacteria bacterium RIFCSPLOWO2_01_FULL_49_22
TGCTAGGTTTTAGGGTCTAGGTGCTAGAACCTAGAGACTAGAACCTATAACCTTCATTTTACTGTCGCTAGGACGTCTTCTTCTTTAACTAAGATGTAATCGGTGCCTTCCAGCTGAATGTCGGTGGTGCTATAGCTTTTGTAAACAATCCGGTCGCCGGCCTTTAGGCCCTTAACTTTAGGTCCGACCTTTATAACTTTGGCGACTTTAGGCTTTTCAGCGGCGGCCTCGGGTAGATAAAGACCGCTAGCCGTTTTGGTCATTGCTTCTTCCTGCTCGGCTACAATCCAATCTGCGAGCGGCTGCAGCTTTACTGCCATAGAAATCCTCCTTCGTCGGATTTAGGTGCTAGGTTTTAGAATCTAGGTGCTAGAACCTAGGCCCTCGAACCTATAACCTCATCTTAGTTCTGGCACTCATCATATATGAGTGCTAAATGATCGTCAAGACCAACTTGCAAAAAAATAAAATATATTGACTGGCAAAAGCATGAGGGGTATACTCCAGTCATTCCAGTCTCACTGACCGCCCATGAGAGTGGGCAGGAAGGAGTTGTAACGTGCCAAGACGGGCTCTAAAGGCGGATGACCTAACGGTCACCTGCGCAGTCATCGACGGCCAGAGGGTCCTACGGATCTTCAGGCCGCGTGGAGCGGTCTTGACGACGAGGTGTCTTCTGACGCTTCGTCTCGCCTACGACGCGTCGGCGATCTGCGATCCCGAAGGGGAGACGCAGGTCGTCAACCGCACGCACACCAGGAGCCTCTTCGAGCTTCTCCGCGTGCCCGTCAGGGATGACATCCCCGACATGGTCGCGGAGGCCACCGCGGAGCGAACGGCTGATGAGGCCTTCGCCCTCTGGAAGCAGGAGGTTCGCAACTCCCAGCGGCACGAGGATGCCCCCCACCGGGTGTATGCCGCCACGCGGAACGCCGGCCTGGCCGGCGTCCGCGCCTAGCGGAACAAGGGGGTCCGGGCTCCGGCCCGGACCCCACCCGCTGGGGTTGGCACCTCCGCCGCCCTCGCAAGACTGGAAGATCCGCCGCGCGTTCCGCTCTATTTCATAGAGTAGGAACCGCGGCGTTTGCCTTTATTAAGCCCTTGCTATACTTAGGCCAATGGCCAAAACACAAAAGGTCCTGATGTGTCCGCCCACCTACTTCGACATCGAGTATGAAATTAACCCTTGGATGCACACCAACGACCAACCGACCGGAGAAACCGCTCACCAGCAGTGGCAAAAGCTTTATAAAATTTACACCGAGCAGTTGGGCTGGCAGGTTGAGCAAATCGAGCCTGTCAAAGGATTGCCGGACATGGTGTTTGCCACCGATTGTTGCCTGATGATAGATGGTAGAGCGATGCTTAGCAGTTTCCGCTACCCGGAGCGCCAGCCGGAAACTGCCCATTTTGAGGCCAAGCTTCGCGAGCTGGACTATACCGATTTAAAGCATGCCGATAGCTTCTTTGAAGGCGGTGGTGACACCCTTAAATTTGGCGATAAAATCATCGCCGGCTATGGATTTCGCTCGGACATCAAAGCCCACCGCGAACTGGCCGATTACTTCAACCGCGAGGTCATCAGCCTGAAGATCGTTGATCCGCGTTTTTATCATCTGGATACGTCTTTAGCGGTACTGTCTAGCGACACAGTCGCTTATTTCCCCGGAGCCATTGACCAAGACAGCCGGACAAGGTTAAAAGCCGCAGTGCCCAATTTGATCGAAGCTGGTGAAGAAGAAGCTATCGGTTTTGGCCTCAATGCCGTTAGTGATGGCCGCACTATAATCACCAGTAACCAGTCTGAAAGTCTCTTGGATAAATATCGCTCCGCCGGATTTGAAGTAATTGGCACCCCAATTTTGGAATTTAGAAAATCCGGGGGCGGTGTCAAGTGTTTAACTCTCGAACTTTAGCAGCCGTTAAACACGTACCTTCTTTTTCCGTGGCAGTTTGCTAAGATCCCTCTTAAAGGATGAGTGATTTTGCTTAGGTCCCCACGGAACTTTAGCAGTGCGCCGCCTTGCCCGGTCGGTAGCTAAGGTGTCTTCCGGCAGAGACAAAACCCTGGAGATTTCCGTGACATTGCCCTGCGGATCCACGGAAATCCGGTACTTCATCGGATCATGACTTCCAACTACTGGTTCCCCTGATGTTAAGATGTCAAGCACTCTGTCTTGAATGCTAACCGGTTCATCGCTATCGCCGTTTCCTCGATTTACGGCCATCGAGCCGGCTAGCTCCGTCAAACGGTGCATTCGTTCGCTGTCGCCCGTCTGGGTACTTTTGTAGATTTCGCCCCGAGCCTTTTCGAACTCTTTGGCATCAGCGATATCCCTAACAGATAGTTCAACAGGTTGTAAATTATCTTCTGACATTTTTTTGTTTTGGTTTAACGTTGCTATTATATCAAGCTTAAGCGTTTTTGTCAACGCCCAAGGACAGCTCGGGCAATGGCGGCCTCATCCCAATCATCAGTGCCATGGGCCCGTTCAATGGTTTTTTCGTGCCCTTTACCGAGCAGCAGAACCATATCACCTGCCTTAGCCCGGTCCAAAGTAAATTCAATAGCCTTGGCCCGATCATGGATCAAAAACAGATTCCTATCCAGCTTTTTGCCAGCTTTTTTGGCACCTTCGGCTATTTGTTTGAGGATGACCAGTCCGTCAACGTCACGATCGTCTTCTTCGGTTAAAATCACCTCATCGGCGTATTTACCGGCAATTTCTCCTTGCACAGCTCGCTTGGCTACGTCGCGGCGCCCAGCTGAGCCAAACATCGCTATTAGTTTGCCTTTGACCACCGGTTTTAGATCCGAAAATAGCTTTTCAAAGCTGTCTGGGGTGTGGGCAAAGTCAATTATCACATCAAAGTCCTGCCCCTCTTCAATACGTGCCATACGGCCCTCTACTGACGCTAGAGAGGCAATTCCCTGCTCTATTTGCTCCGGGTGCAGCTGCAGGACTAGGCCGACGCCAGCCGCCGCCAGGGCATTGTAGATGTTAAAGCTGCCCGGCAACGGTGTCTTTATGGCCATGGACAACGCCTCCATAGACTGTCCTTCATAGCGGGTATGAAAATTAGATCCGGACGGGGTAGCCTCTATATCAACGGCTTTGAGTTCGCCCTTCTTGGTCCCGTAGGTGATATGTTTAGGCACAGTATCTAAAAAGCGTCCGGCGTACTTATCGTCAGCGTTGACAATGCCGGTCTGCATTCCACCTCTGTTTTTTGCTGTTTTCTCAAACAACTTCAGCTTAGCTTGCAGGTAATTCTCGAAACTGCCGTGATAATCCAGATGTTCGTGGGTAACGTTGGTTACCACCGCGATATCGTAGCTAATCCCCCATACCCGGTTTTGAGCTAAAGCATGACTAGTGACTTCTAAAACCAGCCACTTTGCCCCTCGGGATTTAAGCTTTTTTATTCTTTTCAGCAGAGGCCCGCTGGATATAGTGGTCATGTGCTCTATCTGGGGAGTGATGTCATCATCTATCCCCCATCCAACAGTGGTCATTAACCCTACGCTGTAGCCGGCCTGGACCATCATCTTGTGAATCATAAAGGCCGTGGTAGTTTTGCCGTTGGTTCCGGTAACAGCGATGATTTTCAGGTCACGGGCCGGGAAACCGTAGATAAATTGCATTAATCCCGCTTCGACTAAATGCCCCCACGGCTCGACTTTTTTAAACAGTCCCGCTGGGATGATTTTCTTGACCAGCGTTCTGAAACTCATATTTATGAGTATACTGTAACCCGATGAAGGTCCTAGGAATAGAAACGAGTTGTGACGAGACTGCCGCCGCGGTTGTAGAAGATGGGCGCCGGCTGCTTTCCAACGTAGTGGCCAGCTCGGTTGATCTGCACACTGCCTACGGTGGAGTGGTACCAGAGATCGCCGCTCGTAGCCACCTCGAAAGCATCCTACCCGTAATTGATAAAGCTCTTAAGAATGCTTTCGAAGCCAATAGTTCGAAGCCAATAGCTAATAGCCCGGACAATAAGCTATCAGCTAACAGCTATCAGCTAACAGCTAGATCTGATCCGTGGGATCAGATTGATGCCATCGCCGTTACCCGAGGCCCCGGCCTGCTGGGAAGTCTGTTGATAGGTGTTTTAACGGCCCGAACCTTGGCAATCACTAAGAAAAAGCTACTTTACGGTATTAACCACGTCGAGGCACATGTTTATGCGGCTTTCCTGGAAGAGAAACAGCCGGGATTTCCCCTGTTAGCCTTGGTCGTTTCCGGCGGCCATACATTGTTGGTACTCTTTAAGAATAATCTTGATTACTCCTTACTGGGTGAGACTAAAGATGACGCTGTCGGTGAAGCCTTTGATAAGGTGGCCAAAATTTTAGGCCTGCCCTACCCCGGCGGCCCATCTGTAGCTGAGGCGGCTAAAAACGGCGACCCTACCTCTGTTAAATTACCAAAGGCCAAACTTGGCAGTAGCCATGACTTTAGCTTTTCGGGTCTCAAAACCGCTGTTTTAAGGAAAGCCCAAAAGATGGCCGGTAAAGACTATACTTTCCCATCACATAAACTTCCTAAGGTGTTATCCGCTAGTCAAAAGGCCGATCTGGCGGCTAGTTTTCAGCGTACCGCCGCCGAAACGCTGGTTGATGCTTTAGTCGCCGCAACAGATGAGCTTAAGCCTAAAAGTGTGGTGATAGCCGGCGGCGTAGCCGCTAATCAGTACCTTCGTAAGCTGGCTTCGGAAAGGGTATGCCCTACCCCGATTTATCCGGATATTAAGCTGTGTACTGACAATGCTGCCATGATCGCCGCCCTTGGCTACTACAAGGCTACGGATGGGGTTAAACCAGACGACCCCCACAAACTAGCGGCAGACCCTGCCCTCTCGCTCAAGGCTTGACAGCGGAGTATAATTAAATTGAAAACAAAAACGGGTGGGCCTTGTCCGCTACAATCTGTCGACGGACAGACAGGACCGAAAACAAAAGCCGGTACAGGCCTTAAAGGGCAATTTTTGAGGGAACTTTTCACACGAAAAGGTCTGTTGTAAGTTGCTCTCTTTCACGTGAAAAATAGGAATAACAGAGGTGGTGGGACATACAAAGTGACCTCTGTTATACTGAGGAAAGTTTATGCGATTACCGAAGGCTTACGAGCCTAAAAAATACGAATCTGGCATCTATGCTTTGTGGGAGAAAAGTGGGGCTTTTGCGCCGAAAGAGCACCCCTCGACTGCGCTCGGGGCAGGGGGAGCTAAAGATGTTTACAGCCTTGTAGCGCCGCCCCCTAACGCTAATGCCGATCTGCATATCGGCTACGCGCTGACCATGGCTATCGAGGATGCACTGGTTCGCTACCACCGGATGACGGGGAAGAGCACATTGTTCGTGCCCGGGGCTGATCACGCCGGTTTTGAGACCTGGGTGGTGTACGAAAAAAAGCTTAGCTCAGAGGGCAAAAGCCGCTTCGATTTCAGCCGTGAGGAGCTTTACAAACAGGTCTGGGACTTCGTAGAGCTCAACAAACACAATCTGCAGTCCCAGATACGAGCTATGGGCGCCAGCGTGGACTGGAGCCGTTTTCTTTATACCTTGGACAACAAGGTTGTTGCCCAAGCCTACGACACCTTCAAAAAGATGTGGGATGAGGAGCTGATTTACAGGGGTCAGCGCATCGTCAACTACTGTACTTTTCACGGCACCAGCTTCGCCGATATCGAGGTAGTACACGAACAAGAAGACACCAAGCTGTGGCACATCGCTTATCCGCTGGTAGAGCAGGGCAGCCCCTCGACCGAGCTCGGGGTAAAGGAAGTGGTAATTGCCACTACCCGGCCGGAGACCAAACTGGGCCAGGCCGCTCTGATGGTTCACCCCGACGACGAGCGTTATAAACCCCTGATTGGCAAACTGGTTAACCAGCCGCTGGTGCCGGGTAGTCCCATTCCGATTATCGCCGACGAATATGTGGAGCGGGAGTTTGGAACAGGGGTGGTTACAGTTACCCCCGGCCACGACCCTAACGATTTTGAGGTGGCTAAGCGCCACAACCTGCCGGCTACCGAGCTGATTACTACCGAAGGCAAGATGAGTGAAAACGTACCCGAAACCTTCCGCGGCCTACCTTTAACTGAGGCCCGCGACATCGTCGTCCAAGCTCTGGAAAAAGGCGGATATCTTCGTAAAGTCGAGGGTTACACCCACTCCATCGGTAAGTGCTATAGGTGCGGCACGCCCATCGAGCCGCTGCTGCGCGAGCAGTGGTTTATCAAGATGCGCCCCTTAGCTGATAAGGCGACCTCCGCCTTAAAGGCCAACAAGATTCGCTTTTATCCGGCCAGCAAAAAAGATCAGACCATTCGTTATCTGGAGGAAGTTCGTGATTGGAATATCAGCCGCCAGATCGCCTGGGGCATCCCGATTCCGGCTTTTGTTAACACCGCCGATGAATCGGATTGGATTTTTGACACCCGGGTGGACCGCGAAGAGATTGATGTTGACGGCAAAACCTACAAGCGTGATCCGGATGTTTTTGATACCTGGTTTAGTAGCGGCCATTGGCCATTGGTGACGCTGGATTACCCGGAGGGTGAAGACTTCAAGCGCTTTTATCCTTTGAGCTTGATGGAGACCGGCGGAGAAATTCTTTACCAGTGGGTAGCCCGGATGATTATGCTGGGGCTGTATCACACCGGCGAAGTTCCGTTTAAAGATGTTTACATACACGGCTATGTGATGGCCGAAGACGGCGCCAAGATGAGCAAGTCCCTAGGCAACGTGGTTGACCCGCTGAAATTGATTGACGAATACGGCTCGGACGCTCTGCGAGCCGGCTTGCTGACCGGCCGGCGGCCGGCTGTCAATCAGGGCTATCATCCGGCCAAAATCAAGGCCGCACGCAACTTTGCCAACAAACTTTGGAACATCGCCCGCTACACCGAAGGTGTTCTAGAGGGTCGCACCCTGTTACAGGGTGCGACCCTGCAAGCAGAAACCATTGCTGACCATTGGATACTTAACAAGTCAAGTATTATTTCGGAAGAAGTCGCTAAGGCTATGGAGGCTTACCGCATCAGCGAGGCTTACGAGCTGGTCTATTACTTTGTCTGGCACGATTTTGCCGACTGGTATGTGGAGGCCAGCAAACTTCAACCCAATAACGCCGTGCTAGCTAATGTGCTGGAAACGTCACTAAAAATAGCCCATCCCTTCCTGCCGTTCGTAACCGAAACTATCTGGCAAACCTTAGCTTGGGAACAAGATAGCTTACTGATAATTCAACCTTGGCCAACGGCTGTTGTAGCTGATGCTGGCAAGGCTGCCGAATTTGAGAAGTTAAAAAACATCATCACGGAGATTCGCTGGCTAAAAGCGCTGAGCGGCACCAAAGTGGAGCGGATTCATTATCAGGGCTCAGCTAACGCCCCATACGCCGATCTGATAGCCAAACTGGCGGGAGTAGGGCAGGTCAGCCAAGCTCCGGAAGGCTACGCTGGAGGCGTGCCGTTGTCCGCCGAGAACGCCGACTGGCGGCTGGATATCGACCCGGCGGCTGTGAGTGAGCGGCTGGCGGCTAAACACGCCGAGCATAATGCTCTGATAAGCTCTCTGCAAAATCGCCTAGCCAACCAGGATTATCTTGATAAAGCCCCTACTGAACTGGTAGAAGAGACCAAAGCCCAGCTTGCTGAGGCTCAAACCAACCTCACCCATCTGGAAAATATCCAAAAAACTCTAAAACTCTAGGGCTTTTTTGATGCGGGCGATGCTCTCTTCGGGGTGGTAGTCGTCGAACCACAGCACGTGCCAACCTTGGTGATCAGCGGCTGTCAGATTAGGCCGCTCGTTATCTACCAGCAGGATTTCCTTGGGCTTTACCGCCGCCAGCTGGGTGGCCGCTTCATAAATGCGGCGCTCCGGCTTGATAGCGCCGATTTTCGATGAATCAGCGATGGCAGTGTAGGTAACGTCTGGTATAAAACTACCCTTTCTGAGATCATCCACGGTTCCGGGCATACTGTTGGTTAAAATGCCGACTTCATAATGGGTGGCCACCCACTCGACCAGCTTGTCAATCCCCGGAGTTCGTTCGATGTTTGCCAAATAGTACTTTTGCCAGTCAAAATCTTTGATTTCATATTCTTTACCCAACTTGGTATTAAACTCGCGCATTCCCATAACGCCCCGGTTGATGGCTCCGTGGTAACGCCAAAAAACGGTCTCTATCGCGTCGGTCGGCCTATCAGCCTTACGAGCAATCTGGGTGTAAGCCCTCTCAAAGAAGTGAAGCAGTACGCCATTAATGTCAAAATAGACGAATTTGACTCCGGACTTGGACGTCCTTTTAGGCTCAGCCGGGACAGCAGCCTTGGATTTTAAGCCCAAGAGCTCCTCCATAGGAGTTTGAGTAGCTTCGGCAATGGCCGCTATGGTAAAGACCGATGGCGTTTTGATAGCGCCGCGCTCAATCTTAGCCAGCGTTGAGTAGCTCAAGCTGGCTTTGTGGCACAATTCCTGCTGAGTTAGGCCAGCCCGCCGCCGAGCCAATTGGAGTGTTTTGGCTAACGTCTTTTCATCCATCCAGCGTCTCCTTCCGTCGCCGCAATGATCAATTTACAATTGTCAATTTTCAATGATTTATCAATGCAACAATGATGCAATGCATTAAGACATTGGCCATTTGTCCATTCATTGAGCTTTGAACTTTGACCATTGAGCATTCGAGAGCTATGAATACTTCTGTCCCAATAACAGCTCTCGAAACTCCACCTCATATGGCCATATGATACCAGAAGACTAGCCGTTAGCTAATAGCCGATAGCTGTTAACCTAGCATCAAACGGCCAGTTAAACCCGCAGCTCGGTTTTTTATCACTGGCTATAAGCTAACTGCTACCAGCTAATTGCTGAAGCGTAGCTTCTCGGCCATTTCGGCTAATTCTTCATCGCCAGCTGGGTGAGGAAGCTGGCGGTACTCTGCCATGCCGTTGAAGGGAAATACATGTACGTGGGCATGATCGCGAACATCAACGCCAACTACCTGCAGGCCTACCCGATCAGGCTTAAGAACCTCCTGGATCCGATTAGCCACCTTTTTAACGCTGCTCATTAAGGCATGGTAGTCTTCATCGGGCAGATCCCAAATGTGTTTTTGGACTTTAGGCACCACCAGTACATGCCCGGGCTGGATTGGGTTAATCTCCAGAAAAGCTAAGGTCTTATCATCCTCATAGACCTTATGGCAGGGAATCTCACCCTTAATGATTTTGGTAAAGATGCTATCGCTCACGGGGCCACGCCTCCTGAGCGACTAGGTGCTAGGTAATAGGTGCTAGGTACTAGAACCTCGAACCTAGAAACTAGAACCTTTTCCTGGGGAGCGTAGCGACACATCAGTTATTCCCAGAACAGGCTTAGGATACTGTAGGTGACCAGTAGTAACACGATACCAACTACGACGGTCACGATAATGGACTGCTGAGTATTATTTCCGGAGCGGCGCATCAGCTTGGTATACAGCCAGGTGCTGGCTCCCACACTGAACATAAAACTCACAACCCACGCACTCATCCCGTTAGAACCTCACTAAATTTGCAGTGATTGGTTAACGTTTGACGGTCCATACCACATTCAATCGCCGAACTGACGTTATGAGATTCCTGAGTTCTAACGGGACTCATCCCTCAATAATAGCAAATGACTCCTAATACAATTCGCCGTCCGGGGGGTTGCTATTACATTAGTTTTATGATTTAATATTTGACGACTTATTATGGCTACTGATAATACAGGGCTGGAACAAAACAGCCCAAGTGAATTTGCTACGGACGATGATCAGCTGGTCGCCGACCTAGATCCTCAGATAGTAAGCTTGCTAGGGCGGGAGACTGTTCTGGGTCTTGAGAAGTACGGAAGATTGCTCGGGAGCATCGGTGAACTGGTGAATCTTCCAAGCCCGTTTGGTAGTGGGGGGCCGAATGAACTAGATCTATCAGCATTAAGCGAAGAACATAGGGCTCGGATCGAAAGCTTAAACCCCAGAGCTCCGCGAACTAGACTTGTCTCCAATTTTCAGGGCCATAGGGCAATCAGGATTGCTGATAGATATCTGGATGGTTTCAGCGAGCGTTCCAAATATGTCGATGATGCGCTGAATCGCTACGATGAGAAGTTACAGGCAAGATATGGTGACTACTCTCAGCACCCCATTGCTAAAGGGCCGCTGGATTTTGAGATGTTAGCAGAGGACCTAAAGTTGCTGGAGCAAATAGCAGGCCAGCTGCCGTCTCAGGCAAGTCTTGATACACTTACAAACGTTTATGCTATATCCAAGAGGGATGCGGCTGCGAAGTTGAGAAATCTCAGGTACCCCAGCCTTGCTAGACGCGTTATGAATTGGACACAAGACGGGGTCACAAGCAGTATGAATGTTGTTGGCTATAGGCAGCGTGCTATTGGCTCACTGCGAAAACGCGGTGGTACCCTTCACAGAAAGACATTATCGCTAGCAGCCACTGAAGGTCGGGTTCAGGCCTCAATGATGCTCGACACAGTAAAGGGTGCGAAAGGAGCGCTTGCTGAAATTTTGCAGCAAATGCCTGACCACGATATTTCTGCAATCGCATCAGCTGAGGAATACTTAAGAACCAAGGTTATATTCGCCGAGCAATGCCTAAGCCAATTTGGACTAGAAAAAAAATCTCCGGCTTTAGAAGAAGGTATCCGACAACTGGGCAGTACAGTATTAGTCGATAGCGTAGCAGAAAGGACTGCTCAGGAAAGACAAGACAGAGCAAAGCCGTTTAGTACTCAAGTTACCCAAGCAAAAGAAGTACTAAGAGGCGGCGGCCGGCTTCAAAATGGAAAAGA
>Ga0155924_115_pt6 | contig 9521 bp, 7 predicted proteins | sample RifCSPlowO2_01_FD_107578 | JGI IMG/M metagenome (GOLD analysis project Ga0155924, IMG submission 107578) | Candidatus Saccharibacteria bacterium RIFCSPLOWO2_01_FULL_49_22
AGCCAAAAGTGGTAATGCTTTTAGCGTGGCAACGTTGTCACGCATGGCTAATCGCCACGAGGCTAAGGTAAAACAAGTAGGGCCCAACGAAGTAGAAATCGACTTGCATTGAGAGAAATAAACAAAACCAAAACGCCCGCACAAATTTTGAAGAAATCTCGGCGGGTAAAGGTGGCAAAAATTGAATCCGCAATCAATCAATAATCCGCAAAAGACTCAAACCCCTGCACAGGCAGGGGCTCAGCCTTTTTACCCTCCTGCTAGCTACGGGCCGGAGCCGGAAGCGCCGCCATATCCGGGCAACACCCCAGCTAACCCGCAGGCGGTGGCAGCGCCGCCGTCGGCCAACGTCAATCCGGTCAATCCTAACAGTACCCAAAATAGTCTGCAAATAGCCGAAATCCGTGACGGCATCGTAATAATGAACGACGGCACTTTCCGAGCGGTGATAATGTGTAAGTCCATAAACTTTGATCTGATGAGTCCCCAAGAACGCGAGGCGGTAGAGTACGCCTACCAAGGAGTGCTGAACTCACTGTACTTTCCCATCCAGATATTTATGCGCAGCCAAAAGGTTGATCTGCGGCCCTATTTGGAAAAGCTCGACAAAATCCGCTCTGAGCAGGAAAACATGCTGTTGGGCCTGCTGATGGAAGATTATGTCGCCTTTTTGGCCGACATCTCCCAGCAGACCAACATCATGGATAAGAACTTTTACGTGACGGTGCAGTACCCTGATCCTGACGAAGAAGATATAAAGAGCACCATCGAGCAGAGCAAAGGCTTTTTTAAGGGGATGTTTGGGCTTTTTGGCGGTCAAAAAGAGACAGTCCAGCGGGTAGTTATCGATGAAAATCGGCTGGAGACCGCTAAAACAGAGCTCCGTAACCGGGTGCAGGCTCTAATGCAGGGCCTGATGGACAGCGGTGTGCATAGCCTGCCGCTGGACACTCAAGAACTGATTGAGCTCTTTTATGACGTCTATAACCCGGATACCGCTACCCGCCAGCATATGCGAGACTTTAACGAACTAACCGCGCCGGTCGTTACCAAAGGAGTTGGCAACGCCCCACAACCCGGACTCGATAGGGAGGCCGCATGAGCAGGCAGGCTCTAATGCCCAATCATCAATGCTCAAGGCTCAATGAATTCTCAATGCCGCAATGTTACAAATGTAATGATTCATTGACAATTATTCATTCATTGATAATTGACACTTGCCCATTGAACATTGCCCATGGAGGTGCACCGTAATGGGCCTTTTTGGTAAGAAACAGCCTCCGGCCGACCCGGCAGCACTGGCCGCCCGTGAGAAGAGGGAGGTCAGCGCGGCCTTAGCAAAAGGGATTACCGCCTTACGCGACTTTATCGCCCCCAGTTCATTGGTTTTTAACAGCAGCCACTTTCAATTAGGCACCCGCTATGCCCGTACCTACTACACTTACGGCTATCCGCGCCAAGTTTATACCGGCTGGCTGTCCAGCCTTATAAACGTTGACGAGATTTTAGACCTCTCTATGGTTATCCGCCCGGTTAAATCGGAGGTCGTTTTAAACAATCTGCGCAAAAAAGTCTCGCAATTAGAAGCCGGCATCCAGATAGACGCCGAAAAAGGTCGGGTTCGCGACCCGGCCAAGCAGGCCGCCATCTTGGACGCCGAAGAGATGCGCGACAAGCTGCAAGTCGGCGAGGAACGCTTTTTCCGCTTTGGGATGTACTTTACCGTCTATGCCAGCTCGATGGACGAACTGCAGTTTATAACCCATAAGATTGAATCGCTGCTCGGCCAGCAGTTGGTCTATTCCAAACCGGCCAGCGCCCAGCAAGAGCAAGCCTTTAATAGTGTGGTGCCGCAGTTTAGTGATCAGCTGCAGATTTACCGCAACATGAACACCGGAGCGATCTCCACCAGCTTTCCGTTTACTTCGGCCGATCTGACTCAGGAAAACGGCATTCTTTACGGCATCAATATGCATAACTCGGGATTAGTGATTTTTGATCGTTTTTCTTTGGAAAACGGCAACAGCGTGGTATTTGCCAAATCCGGCGCCGGTAAGAGCTTCGCGGTGAAGCTGGAAGCGCTGAGGAGCATGATGTTCGGGACCGAGATATTCATCGTCGATCCGGAAAACGAATACCAGCGGATGTGCGACGCCGTTGGCGGAGCTTATGTGCGTTTGAGTTTGAACAGCTCGACTCGTATAAATCCCTTCGACTTACCAAAGGTAGTGGATTCCGAGGAAGCCGACAACGCTCTGCGCTCTAACCTAATAACCCTGCACGGACTGCTGAGATTGATGATGGGCGGCGCTCAAACTCAGCTGATTCGAGGCACCGAGGCCACACTGCCGGCGCTTAGCCCAACGGAGGAAGCCGACCTAGATTCGGCGCTGATTGAGACTTATGCCAAAGCCGGTATCACCAACGATCCGCTGACTCACGTATCAACCCCGCCAACGATTGCTGATCTTTATGACACCTTACTTCATATGGGGGGCAGCGGCCCGCAGCTGGCTCAGCGGCTGAGAAAATATACCAGCGGTACCTTCGCCGGCATCTTTTCTCAGCAAAGCAACGTTGATGTTAATAACCCGATGGTAGTCTTCAACATTCGCGATCTAGAGGATGAATTACGGCCGGTAGCCATGTACATCGTGCTTAACTACATCTGGAATAAGACCAAGGCCGACCGCAAGCGTCGTCTGCTGATTGTTGACGAAGCTTGGCAGCTGATGCACTTTGAGGACAGCGCTAACTTCCTGTTTTCACTGGCTAAAAGGGCCCGCAAGTACAACCTTGGCGTAACCACCATCACCCAGGACGTTGAGGACTTTATGGCTTCCAGAATGGGTCGGGCCATCGTGGCCAATGCCAGCATGCAGCTGCTTCTCAAGCAGTCGCCGACGGCCGTGGATGTCTTAAGCGACGTCTTTAAACTGACCAGCGAAGAAAAGAAACGGTTAAGCCAATTCCCGGTTGGCCAAGGCTTGTTCTTCGCCGGCCAGAACCATGTACACATTCAAGTAATCGCCAGTCCAACTGAAGCGGGGCTAATCACCACCAACCCCACGCCCGTCCAGCAAGGGGAACTTCCGGAACTACCTGAAGATGACGAAGATGAAATGCCGGAACTTGAGGATCAAGTGACTCCACTAAATCAAGCCACTACCACTTCGGAGCAGTGAACACCTAAGCAAGAAAAGTAAAAATGGCAGAGCCAGCCAGAAAACCAGATAATCAGCCAAGCGAGCAGCCGCCCAAAGAGCGGCACTTGCACTCTGTTGAAGGCGGCGGTGAAGGCGGACCCAGCTCCGAGGGCTCCTTAAGTTCGGCGCCAGAATCTAATCGTGAGACCGAGGAGTCTTCACCACCCGGCGCCGACCAGCTGAGGGCTATTGAGGGCGGCGGCGAGAGCTCCGAGCCGGACCGCAGCTGGTATCGGCCAAGCAATCAGCCGCCGAGTGGCCCTGAGCGGTTGAAAGATCAGGAAGAAGCTGTTGAGAAACTGCCGCGCTCTTATGGCAACCCCAGTAGGGGTGAGCGGTTCTCGCAAGTGCTAAGATCGCTGGCCACCGGCAAAAGAAAACGAGTAGTGATCGGCGGCGGGCTGGTCGGCATTATCATCGCCGTGGCTTTTTCATTTTTGTCCTTTGTGTCCGGGCCGTTTCAGTTCATACAGTTCGGGCAGTGGCTTGAAAGGTCGCACCTGGCCGGCCATAACAATACCGGCGAGGACCGAGTTTCCAGGATCTATCGTTTTTATAAGTCCGGCGGCGACGTCCGGGAACTGCGGGTCGGCTGGATTCGCTCCAGCATGGCTAAAAAAATCGAACTCCGCTTTAAAAACGCTGGAATAACCTTAAACGAAACCGGACCATACCGCTATTTGGATAGTCTGGAAATCGACAGAAATCACTCCCGGTGGCGGGGGATGGACGACGCCGCTATAGAGCGTCATTTTAGAAACGAAGGGGTCAACGTCAGCCGGGACGTGATAATCGAAAGAAATCGGGTGATTGTGAAGATTCCTACCGGATTTTTCCAAAGAAGCGGCCCGGCCCATAAGTGGGCGTTGAAGGAAATTGGCGTTTGGCGGGTCTTCTCGCCAGTTCAGAGCCGGGCTTTTGGAAAGTTTACAGGCGTAGCCTGGCATCCCATGCGTTGGGCCGATAGGCGGGTCAATGAGGGCTTAGTGGAGTATTGGGACAAAATAAAGGCCAGGTATGCCGAAAAGACCGGCAAAGGCAAGCTAGCGTCTAGCAGTAGCAGTGGAAGAGAAACCATCGAAGATGGTGACACCCCTGAAGAAAGACAGAGAAAAGAAACCCAGAATGCCTGGGACGATGATGTCAAAAAGGCGGCGGCGGATGTCGACCAAGAGGTGACCGAGGTAGCCAATGAGACCACCGAGAAAACCTCACATACCGAAGATCTGGCAGGGTCACTGAAAAGAAAGCTTCTTGTCGGCGGCGCCGCGACGGCGGCTTCAGCCACCGTGGTGCTGTGCATCATCTACGCGATTAATGAGGATTATGAAGCCCTAAAGTATGATCGATTGATCTTACCAATGACGCGGGTAGCCTGGCACTCAGTTTCATTGATGGGCCAAGTAATGAACGGTCGGGATGTTGACCCTGAACAGCTGGGGGCATTCAACACCCTGCTCAACGACCCGGTGACCGGCTCCTGGCTAAACGGCCGGACCACGCAAGCCGAGCAGGGCCGCCCGCAAACCGGGCCGCCGGTTGATGAAAAGCTTAGCGCCGTAAATAAAGGGTCGCCCTTTCAGCCGATCATTGATAAATTCAACGCGCTAACCCCTGAGGGCTTCCCTGATGCTAAAGAAGTATGCAGTACAATTGGCCAAATCCTGACCGGTGTTGTCACTGTTGTGATTTCAATACTCAGCGGCGGCGCTTTCAGTATCCTTTCCTATGTGACCCAAGCGGCTTTCGCAGCGGTAGTTACGCCTTTCGCCATAAACTATCTAGCTAGCTTGTTAGCCGGTAGCGCTGTGGATACCTACCGGCGAGGCCCCCATTATGCCGACTTAGCTAATTACGGCGCCCGATTGTCGGCCAATAGCATTGGCCTGACCCGGGGCGGCGTGGAGCTAGAATCATCGGAGACCAAAGCTATAAAAACCGCCATCAACGAACAGGCCGAGCAGGAGTTTGCCAATAAAAGTCTAAAGTACCGGCTGTTTGATCCATATGATCCTAAGTCAGCCATGGCTAAGTTGCTGGACGTTCCGGATCCGGAGGTAACCGCCAACATCGCCAAAATGTCACAGTCAGTTTTTAGCGTGGGAAAGATGCTGGGCTCGCTCCCATCTTTATTTGCTTCCACCGCCCACGCCCAGCCGGTGACCCTGTATAACTACGGCTTTCCGGAATACGGCTTTAGTTTGGATGATCTTAATAATCCGGCGGTGGCTGACCCTTATGTGAACGCTCGAGATGTAAAGGGGATCCTGGAAAGCCGGCCGGACTTAATCGATAAGGCTAACAGATGTTTTGGTATCGCTATCGGCCAAACTCCGGTGGCTGATATCCCGGATACCCCAGCTAATGAAGCCGGAGTAGCTTGGAGCGCCAAGAGTGTTGGGCTACCCAACCCCTATGACAAAACCTCCGATGACCGATACGAGCTACAAGACTGTAAAAATGGTGGTCTGGAATGGCTAAGGGTGCGGTTCTTTATTCTCGACTCGGTGCTGATGGATGCTGCCTACTGCTACGAAACAGGCGACCCGGAGTCCTGCGACAACGTCGGCTTCAGCCCGCAAGCGGAATCAGGCGGCGGGTCAACTGACTGCAGTGATTATGCTGATGCTACCTGGGAGCAAATAAACCAAGGCGGGGTAATGAGTCCTGATACCCCTCCGAACCAATACCGCCAATTTATCGTCGATCAGGCCCCAGGACGAACCTGCTCAGACTGGAAGTTAGCCGAAAAAATGCCGGCAGATGTTCTTGCTCGTGCGGTACCTAACGACGAGCGGCAGTATTTTGGCCAATGCACGAATGGCAATAACTGTATTGAACAAACCGATGAAAATGGACGCAAGTATATAGAAGTGAAATACCGCGACCCGCCAGTCAGCGGCAGTAATACAATAAATATCTATTTGGATGGTGGTAGTGGTAGCCCCCCGCCGGCCCCTCCGGGGCCGCCAGCTCCACCACCATGTTCACCACCTAGATGCCGACCATTGGAATAAAGATGTTTAACGTGAAGAACAATTTAAAAAAATTGCGCATCATTATGGCGCTGGTTGTCTTGTTAGTTTTTGTGCTTTCGCAAAATGGTATTGCAGTATTCGCCTTAACTCAAGCTCAAAAAGATGCCATAAAGTCCGGAGCCCTCTACTTCAACACTGAGGAGGATGGGGAAATCGTACAATGCGGTAATGAATCAACGTACACGGCACTGTTCCCGGCTATTACAGACGACGCACAACTTGCCGAAGCGATGCGGGCATATATTGTTGATGAGGGGTTCGCTTCCTCACCGCTCATACCCCACATGAACCTGTTTGTATCAATCGGCCGGGAACTCAACGTCAATCCCGTAATGCTGTTGGGTATTGCCCGGGAGGACACCGGCATGGCTACGACCGGCCATGGGCCACCACCGGAACATAATTTTGGTAACATCCGAGATCATGAAAATGGCGGCTGGAGGAGTTGGCCAAACTATCCGGCGGCAATTAGGGGGCATTACGAGCACCTCCGCGGGGGAAATTACCTTGGACCGCCATCTAACTTCACAACCGTTGACCAAGTTATTAACAGGTGGGCGCCCCCTGAAGACGACAATGATACAGCGGGATATATTAGGGATGTAAAGGCTTTAATGGCTGCAATTCTTGGCAGTCTCGGTTTGACGCAGTCTAACGTTAATTGCGCGTGTGGTGGCGGTAGTTTGCCGGGGGGTGGCGGCAACACAGTAGTGTTAGATCCGGGTCATGGGCCTAACCATACATCTGTTGATCAAGCAACCGGCTTAAGAATGGTTGAGTCACATAATGTACCAGAGACTAGTGAAATGTGGGACGTGGCACAAAAAGTTAGACAAAAGCTGCAAAGCTCCGGTTATACTGTGCTCTTAACCAAGCAAAGCGAACTAGATCAGGTAACTTTTAGACAGCGAGCAAATGTAGCCAATAACAACAAAGCGGCTATCGCGGTGAGTTTACACGATGATCATACCCAAAGCTATGATGGTTTTAAGCAGGTATGGCCCCAAAGAGTCGGCCAATACAGGGGCCAGGGAAGTAACCGTACCGAATTTACCAATGCCGCTGTTGCCGAAGCCAGCCAACGCTATGCTCAAATAATGAAAGAGGAACGAGAAAGGGTAGAAGGTGGAAACGTTGTGATATCAAACTTTCAAGCCAGAGATGGAATGGAGCCTGGGAATATCCCGATGGTGATGCTGTTTTCGACCGTGCCATGGATATACCACGAGGTAGGTGGTGGATCAGGGAGACTTTCTGACAACCAGCTGGAACAATACGCTGAGGGTGTGGCAAACGGTATTAAAAGATCGGTGCCAACTATTCCCGGAGGCGCGCCAACCACCGGACAAAATATGGTATGTGCCTGTTCTGATGCTCTGATTGCCAAAGCAAAGTTATTCGCATGGCCTGAATATCATGAAGCAAACTACTTTGATATGAAACCAGAGTATGAGGCAGCTATCCGAGCTGCCCAGGCAAGGGGTGAATATGTTGGGGGAGGAGCGCACCCTGGCATCGACTGCGGAGGCTATGTCACTAGAGCTGTCAGGGACAGCGGGGCTGAGCCAAGATATAACGGGTACCAAGGGCCGACAACCGATCAAAAAAGATGGATGGACGATCACCCCGAACTTTATGAAAACATAGGTACACCAGCAAGCACCGCAGAGCTTGAACCAGGCGATATCGCTATTAACACCGGTCATACCTTTTTTTACCTAGGTAGTGCTGGTTTCCCCGGATATAACGCGGCAGATGCATCAATTGACACATTTGGTAATGACTCCTGGAGGTCGCCAATGGCTAACAATCACTCAACTGGAGGCTATACTTGGTACAGACTAAAGTGTCCTGCAAACTCAACCAACCCGCCTAGTGGGACACGGGGGACTCAGTAGTATGAAAAAACCCGCACTTAGGATGATTATGGTTCTCTCTCTATTCGCCATCCTGGCTCTAACTGCATACCTCATTTTTACTGGTAACCGTAACACCGACTTATCGAAAATCAAAATCAACGTCATTCCGGAGGATTCAACAATTACTCTTGATGGTTCGGTAATTAAAGAGAGAACTCTAGATGTTCAACCGGGTGAACACTCAATAGAAGCTTCAAAAGAAGGTTTCAAACCGCACAAACTGGATTTTGAGACGGCGAAGGGCGCAACTAAAGAGATTTATCTCCTGCCCGAGCCCACTTCGGAGGAGGCACTGGAGTGGCTTCGCGCGAACCCAGACATCCAGCTACGGCGGGAAAGTTTTGCATCGCAAAACGTCACAGAACAGCAGGCTATATTCGAGAATGAGTACCCAATACTCACGGTACTCCCATACATTAGCGCTGATTTCCGCGTGGATTACGGCGTGTCAAAAAAATACCCAGACAATCCTAATAAAATTGCTTTATATATAACCGCGATCTCCCCAGAGCTCCGGAAAATGGCAGTCAATTGGATTATGTCACAAGGTTACAACCCTGCCGAATATGAAATAGTTTTCGTCAATTTTGATAATCCCTTTATTGAAAATGATTAATATAAAACGATTACTACTATTTGGCTCGCTATTCGCTGTAATCATTGGTATAGCAATTTTTTTCTGGTATAGGGGGTCGTTTGGGAACGTCCAAATTACATTACCCTCAGGTGTAAGCGCCAAGATTATAGTCGCACAAGGCGAGCATAGGGATGGTGATGAAGACGGCGCAGTTGCGACATTTTCTGACTCCTATAGCGACAACTTGAGGAAGAGTTTTTACACCCTAATTACACAAGGAACCAGTGAATATGAAGGCGAAACGCTTGACTTTGAAGTCTCAAGCAACCCGGTAATTATTAACCTCACACCAGACTACACTGAAGAGAAATTAGATACCTTATTGAGCTCCAGCCATACTGAGATCATTGAGGCATTCAAAGCAGACTTTCCAACAATTCCCGAGGAGTATACCTTAGTAAGTGGAAGACTTTTTGGCCAAGGTGATTGGTATGGTGGCACACTCATCCCAAGCGACCAACTAAATAAAGATATTTTACGGTTCGTAGCTAATAGACGCAGTGGTACCTGGGTAATAGTAACTAAGCCCCCGCAAATTATTGTGAGCTCGGTTCTTCACCCCGAAATTCCTAAGGATATTGTTAGGGGTGTTAATAAACTTTAGATGGTTTCAGGAGGAGGATAAGGGTGAGGAAGATTAGGTTGTAGTTGATAGTTGGTAGTTTGTAGTCTTGACGAAATTCATATTATTACGTACAATTAAATTGTACTATTTAAGCGT
>Ga0155924_111_pt1 | contig 9223 bp, 9 predicted proteins | sample RifCSPlowO2_01_FD_107578 | JGI IMG/M metagenome (GOLD analysis project Ga0155924, IMG submission 107578) | Candidatus Saccharibacteria bacterium RIFCSPLOWO2_01_FULL_49_22
ACACCGACTGCGGCAAGCTTTCGGTTCATGTCACCTTTCTGGTAGGGGTCAGGGAACGTCTCCGGGGTGCGAGTGTTCGCGGGGCGAACAACTCTCGAACTCCGGAGAACGTTAATATTTTACCATAAAAGGAGTAAAATAGCAAAGTTCTGAGGAGTTTTATAGATTGAGACTACTTGTGAACAGAGGTACGACTGCGGGCTGGTTTTGAAGCTGTGGCACGCTTAATGGCAGGTTTTTTGGCAACTGGTTTCTTGACAGTAGTTTTAGAGGGTTTAACTCCGGCGGATTTAGCTTGGGCGACCAGCTGTGACTTCTTACGGGCGGCTTTGTTCTTATGGATAACAGACTTCTTGGCAGCCATATCTAAAGCACGGATAGCAGCCTTTTGAGTCTTGGTAATTTCAGCCGGCTTACCTTGAGCCAAAGCGGCCTGGTAAGCTTTCAAAGCCTCACGCAGGGTTCGTTTTGTACGAGCATTACGAGCATGGGCCTTAGCGGCCAGCTTCACTCGTTTCTTAGCTGATTTAATAATTGGCACGAGACTCTAATATACAGATTAGGACTGATCTTGTCAAAGGGGAGAAACTCCTTGCTAAATCATAGTGGTTATGGTAGTCTTGCCCTCAGAAATCCGAAAAGCAAAAGCGTAAAATAAAAAACATGGATGCCCAAGCTAAGCAGCAGATAGTCGAGCGAGTTAAGCAGGCTCAAAATATCCTGGTCACGGTAGCTGCCAACCCGACGGTTGACCAGTTGGCGGCCTGTGTCGGAGTGACCCTGCTGCTAAACCGCATGGATAAGCACGCCACCGCGGTGTTTTCGGGTGTTATTCCATCAACTATTGAATTTTTACAGCCTGAAAAAACCATTGAGGCTAACACCGACTCATTGCGCGACTTCATCATCAGTCTCGATAAAAACAAGGCCGATAAGCTGCGCTACAAAGTAGAGGACCAAGTAGTTCGCATCTTTATAACTCCGTACCGAACCTCTATAAGCGAGAAAGACTTAGTTTTTTCACAGGGTGATTTCAATGTTGAGGTAGTCTTGGCGCTAGGCGTCAAGGATCGCAACCAAATTGACCAGGCTATCGCCGCCCATGGGCGGATTCTGCACGATGCCACAATGGTGACTGTCAATGCCGGGCAGGGCAACCCGGTAAGTATCGGCCAGATCAACTGGCAGGACCCGCAGGCCAGCTCGTTATCCGAAATGATTGTAAGTATTTCTGAGGCCTTTGGCACAGGACTTATTGATAATCAGATGGCTACGTCGTTTTTGACAGGTATCGTAGCCGAGACCGAGCGCTTCAGAAATGCCAAGACCACGCCGAAAGTTATGACTATGGCGGCTCAACTGATGGCCGCCGGCGCTAATCAACAGCTGATTGCCACTAAGCTGGAACCATCAGCGCCGCCTCCGCCGGCGGCCAAGCAAGCTCCTGCAAAACAGGCCCCGTCTAAGTCCACGGAGGGTAAACTTAAAGTCGCTCATGAACCGGGTCAAAAAGACAGCCCCGAAGTCCAAGTCGGGGCTAATGAGATCCGCATTGACGAGCAGGGCAATCTAAAAACCCCTGACGATATTAAGGCTGAGGTAGATCGGCTGAAGAAGCTCCGAGATCAACAGCAGGCTCCACCGTTGCCGCCGCCGGTACCCCTGCCTACCGGACAGGCAGGCCCGCCACAAGCCCCGCCACCGCAGGCTCCACCGCTGCCACCTCCGGCACCGCCGCTGGAAGTTTCCAAAATCGCGCCTGAACCAACAGTTATCAAGCCTTCCGGATATATGCCAACCCCCGGCCCGGCTCGTGCTGAGATTTTACCCTCAGTAGCACCGGTACCGGGCCAGCATGAGCTTTTGGATCCAGTCGGCCACCAACCGGCTCTGGCCGCTCCTTTTACGGCTAATACCGAGCCGGAGTGGCACAATCCTTATAATGCTGTGTCAATTGATCCTCTAGCCACTAACAGCGGGGTAGAGGGTGTAATCGATCATGGTCCCGCGGTCCAGCCAGCTGGTATCGCCCAGCAGGCGCCTCCACCACCTCCACCACCGTCGCAGCCGATGCAAGCTCCGCCTGCCGCGCCGCTAGCTCCGCCTCCCGTTGCTCAACAGCCTCTCCAGCAGGCGCCCATTTACCAGCCGCCAGCTCCCAGCACTGATGTTGATTCGGCCCGTAATGCCGTTGCCAGTGCCTTGGCCGCCCAGCCGTTCAACCCGGCGCTTAATCCGGTAACTTCATTGAATGCTCAGCCAGTGAGCTTGGATTTGCACCCGCCGGGGCCGCCGGCCCAAGCTCCACCGCCAGCCAATGGAACACCTAGCTTGAACTTGCCGAATGGGGCAGTAGCGGCCTCCACCGCTGACATGATGGCCCCACCACCGCCTCCGCCGGTCCCGCCGCCCTTGCCGCTAGCTTCCAACCCCGGCGCCATGGTGCCCGCACCACCAACACCGCCTCAGCAGCAACAGCCGCCCCCACCCATAATCTAACGCTCTTTACTTTATAATTTGGGTTATGGACGGGATACTTCTAGTTGATAAGCCGGCTGGCTGGACATCGCATGACGTTGTGGCTAAGGTGCGAAGGATACTTCGCCACCAAGTTGATGGTGGTCAGTTTGTAGTTGATAGTGAAAAACTAAAAACTAAAACCTATAAACTAAAACCTATCAAGGTGGGGCATACCGGCACGCTGGACCCCTTCGCGACAGGTTTGCTTGTGTTGGTCGTCGGTTCATATACCAAACGAGCGCAGGAGTTTAGCAAATTGGACAAGACTTATGAGGCCGAAATTACCTTGGGGGCAACCAGTACAACGGGGGATATTGAGGGTGAAATAACACCAAAAAGCGGCCAAAAACCGACCGAAATGGCCATCAGAGAGGTTTTGGGGCAGTTTGAGGGGCAAATCGAGCAGACTCCTCATGCCTACAGCGCTGTTAAAATCGGCGGCCAGAGAGCCTATAAATTGGCGAGGCAGGGCAAAGAAGTTAAATTGGAGCCACGCCAGGTGAAAGTTTATAGGTTAGAGGTTCTAGGTTATGGATACCCTAAGTTGAAGATTGTAACAGAGGTCAGTAGCGGCACGTACGTTCGGTCCTTGGCCGGGGATATCGGTGAAAAGCTAGGCACCGGCGCCTATCTCTCAGCCCTCCGCCGCACAGAGGTAGGGCAGTATAGTGTTAATCAAGCTGTTTCTTTGGATAGTGACCTCTTAGAACACCTTGCCAAATAGTAGAAGATTTGCTAGAATTAGCTCCAACAGATGGTAACAGCTGAAGAAAAGGCGAAGACTGCTTCCAGTCCAGCCAAAGCCGACACTGGTTCGGCACCTGTACAGGTTGCCGCTATGACGGCGCGTATCAACGAGCTGACTGCCCATTTGAAAACTAACAAGAAGGATCACATGGCTCGGCGCGGTTTGCTGCAGCTGGTTGGCAAGCGTAAGAAACTGCTGAAGTACATCGCCGAGAAAGATGGAGACGAATACCTCAAGCTAATCAAAGAACTAGGTATTAGACGTTAGATGTTGGACGCTGGACGTTAGAAAATAATGTCCAAAATCTAGAATCTAAAAAGTTCTAGCATCATTAAATAATCTGTAGGTGACGGAAACAGTCCGCTAAAGGCGGGTTGAACCTCGTTACCTACTAGAAATAGGTAATAAACACTATGAGTACGATTAATCCCTTTGGGAAGAAAATAACATCGGTTACCGCTGATTTTTGCGGCAAGCCTTTGACGTTGGAAGTAAATCGCGTGGGATTTAGAACCAGCGCCAGCGTGCTGGCCCGCTACGGTGACACGGTGGTGATGGGCACGGCTATGGTCAGTCCGGAGACGGTTAAAGGGCTGGATTATTTTCCGTTGTCTATTGACTATGAAGAAAAATTTTATGCCGCTGGCAAGATAAGCGGCAGCCGCTTTATCAAACGCGAAGGCCGTCCCAGCGACGAGGCCGTACTGATCGGCCGGCTGATTGACCGCCCCATTCGGCCGCTGTGGCCCAAGGGCTACCGGCATGAGGTCCAGGGTGTGGCCACTGTTTTGAGCATGGACCCTAACTTCCGCCCCGATTCAATTGCTATGATTGCCATGAGCGCCGCTTTCACATTAACCGGTGTGCCTTTTGAGGGTCCGGTGGCCGGCGCGCGAGTAGGACTAAAAGACGGCAAACCCGAGGCCTTTTTAACGCTGCAAGAGCTGGATGAAGGCGAGCTGGATTTGGTGGTGGCCGGCACTCGGAGCGCCATCATGATGGTCGAGGCCGGAGCCCGCGAAGTCAGTGAGCAGCAGATTGTCAAAGCTCTGGACTTTGCCCATAAAGCGATCCAGCCGGCGATAAAACTGCAGGAGGATCTGGCCAAAAAAGTTGGCGCGCAGCCGCAACAGTATGAACTACTGCTGCCGGACGAGGCTGTAACAAAGAACGTTAACGACTGGGTCAAAGACAAGCTGGGCAAGAACTTACGAGCGCCGTACCCGGAACGAAATGATCTGGTGTCTGACCTGCGCCACAAAATGCACGAGCATTTCAGGGGTAAAGTCGGCGAAGAAGAATTTGAATCCGCTAAAGCTGATTACGACGAAGCCTTTGACACGGCCGTTCATAAAGATGTCCGTGAAGGCATTTTGGCAGAGAGCGTCCGTCCGGACGGCCGAGCTCTAACCGAAATCCGCCCATTGTCCTCTGAAGTCGGCTTTTTACCTCGGGCGCACGGCTCCAGCCTGTTCACCAGAGGTGTCACCCAGGCAATGAATATCATCACTCTGGCCCCCTTAAGCTATGCACAGATGGTTGACACCATGGAGCGCGAGGGCGAACGCCGCTTTTTGCATCACTACAATGCGCCCGGTTACACCGTCGGCGAAGTCCGCCGCTTAGGCTCGCCGGGTCGCCGTGAGATCGGCCACGGTTATCTGGCCGAGCGCGCGTTGATGCCGGTTCTGCCGGCGGAAGCCGATTTTCCGTACACCATCCGCTCAGTGACCGAGATAATGAGCCAAAACGGTTCAACCTCCATGGCGGCGACCTGCTCATCGTGCATGGCTTTGATGGACGCCGGGGTGCCGATTTCGGCCCCAGTTTCCGGGATTGCTATGGGACTGATGACCGACGGCAAAAAATCAATCATTATGTCAGATATCGCCGACGCCGAGGATTTTGCCGGAGATATGGACTTTAAGGTAGCCGGCACCGAAAAGGGGGTTACGGCTCTGCAAATGGACATGAAGGTTCACGGCTTGCCCGTAGAGACCTTGAAGCAAGCCCTGGAGCAATCTAAGGAAGGCCGCGCGGAGATTTTGCGTCACATGCTGGAAGTTATTCCCAAACCCAGGGCCGAGATGAGCCCGCACGCGCCGCGCGTTGAGGCTATCACCATCAACCCCGAGAAAATCCGCGAAGTTATCGGCAAGGGCGGCGAGACTATCAATAAAATCATCGCCGAAACCGGTGCCGAGATAGATATCAAAGATGATGGTACAGTCATGATCGCCAGTCCCGACAAGCGCAGTATAGATGCCGCCATCCAGTTTATCCGGACTCTAACCGAAGAGCCGGAAGTCGGCAGAATATACGAGGATTGTCGGGTAGTTTCAGTACTCGATTTCGGAGCATTCGTAGAAATTTTGCCGGGCAAAGAGGGTTTGGTGCATGTCTCGGAAATGAAAGAAGAAAGGGTGGAAAAACCCAGCGACGTCGTCAAAGAAGGCGACAGGGTAACGGTCAAATTAGTGGCTGTTGACGACCGGGGACGGCTGCAGCTAAGTATGAAAGCGGCTGCCCGGGAGATGGCTAAATAAAGGAGTGAAGATGATGAAATTTCTTAATTCAGAGCTGGGCATTTGGCTTAGCGGTGTAGTATTTGGAATAATTATTGGAAACGTCTTATGGGTTAAGACAGGCTCTGAAAAAGCTTGGCTTATAGCTACTCTGATTGCGATATTGGCTGGCGTGCTGATGTGGTTTTATCGGAGAGGGAAGGAATCTAGAAAGGGTTAATAATGGCTAAAGAATCAAGCGAGCAAAAACTAATTGAGAGATGGTGGGTCAGGGGCGTAGTAGCTCTGGCGCTAGCCGGCATTGCTTACGGGTTTGCCAGTCTGGCCATCGATAGTGGAGCCCTTTGGCAATATGGCTTGGCTATCGGTTTTTTGGTTTGGGCCTTCGCGCAAGCCAAACGCAGCGCCAAAGCTTTATATACAAGAGTACGATGACAAAAGCCGAGCAACTAGATAAGATCAAGGCCGATATAATCGCCGACAGGGTTTGTCCGGAGCTAGCGGCTGGCGCTACCCAGTTGGTTTATAGCGACGGCAGCGCTGAGGCCGAGCTGGTTTTTATCGGCGAAGCGCCGGGCAAGAATGAGGATGAGCAAGGCTTGCCGTTCGTCGGTGCCGCCGGCAAGTTTTTGGATGAACTGCTGGCTGGTATCGGTCTGCATCGAAAAGACGTTTATATCACTAATATCGTCAAATACCGGCCGCCGGACAATCGTGACCCTTTGCCAGATGAAAAAGCTGAATTTTTACCATATTTAAAGACCCAGCTGGAAGTGATTCGTCCCAAACTAGTGGTGTTACTTGGCCGCCACAGTATGGAGTGCTTCCTGCCGGGACTTCAAATTAGCAAGGCTCACGGCCAACCCAAGCGCCTGCGCGGCTGGGTTTATCTCCCCCTGTTTCATCCGGCGGCGGCGCTGTATAACGGCGGAATGCGCACAGTCATAACTTCTGATTTTGCCCGGATCCCGCAGATCTTAGCGCAAATAACGCAGAAGCCTAAAGAAAGCTTGGAGCTAGACGAGGCTCAGCCGGCGCTTCAGAAAAGTCCGTCCCGACCTAGCGCAACTCAAAGAACAATTTTTGACAACCTGGCTTAAAGACCGGGTCATGAAAGGAAAGAAATTAACTAACAATGAATAACAACCCTAATATTAAACGGAATGCCAACCGCCTGCCTGCCGGTAGGCAAGGCCAACGAGGCGATGGCAACCAGCCGAGGCGACCAGCTAAAGGCCGGTCGCTAGTTACGTCAACTGGGAGGAATGTAAGCCGTGGAGCGGCTTTGCGTGCCCAAAAAAGAGCAGTGGGTGATGCTAACCGGGTAGCCGCCCAGTATAGCGATGCTAAGAGCAATGGCGACAAGGCAACTGCGCCAAAGCGGAGAGCCAATGTCTTGGACACCGGCCCTGAGCTGAGAATCATCGGCTTGGGTGGCATGGACGGAGGCGGTTCTAAAAACATGATGGTCATTGAGTACGGCAAAGACGCCATCGTGATTGACTGCGGCAACGACTTAAGCGTTGACTTGCCGGGCATTAACTATGGCGTGGCCGATACCACCTATCTAGACCAAATCCAATCCAAAATAAGGGGTTTTGTGATGACCCATGGGCATTTGGATCACATCGGCGGTTTGCCGCACATTTTACCTAAATATCCGGGAGTGCCGGTGTATGGCAGCCGCTTCACCATCGGCCGGGTCGAGGAAATATTTGAAAACTTTGGTCTGCCAATGCCTGATGGCTTTGAACTTAAAACCGTGATAATGAACGATGATAATCACGAGCGGCTCAAAGTTGGCGAGTTCTTTATTGAGCTGGTGCGGGTGACGCACTCTATCCCGGGTAGTAACTCTGTGGTAATTGATACACCGGTGGGGCGATTGATCAACACCGGCGATTTTCGTCTGGATCCCAACCCCCTGCAGCATGAAAAGACCGACACCGATCGGCTAAGACAGCTCGGTAAAGAAGGGGTGTTGCTGCTAATGAGCGAGTCTACAACTTCCGATCGCCCGGGCCGCACTCCATCGGAGAGCACGCTCGAACAAAGCTTCATAGATATTATGGAACAAGCCCCCGGCAGGGTATTTGTGGCTATCTTCTCTACCAACGTTAACCGCATCCAGATGCTGGTCAATGCCGCTGTCAAACATAATCGTAAGATTGCCCTGGATGGGCGCAGTATGATTAGTACTCTGGAGATGTCGGTCCGCAACGGCTACATGAAGATCCCTAAAGGTACATTTGTATCTATCGCTGATGTACCCAAACTCAAAGACCAGCAGGTCATCGTGGTCTGTACCGGTTCTCAGGGCGAGCCCAACTCGGCGCTGCAGCGCATGAGCCTGGGCGACCACAAATATATCTCACTCAAAGAACAGGATACCGTAGTACTGTCCAGCACACCGATTCCTTACAGCGGCAACGATGCCCTGATTCGCTCGATGTTGGATGATTTACTGCGCAAAGGGGTGCATGTCTTCCGTCATGAGAGCCACGAGGTAGATAACTGCGGCCCCCTGCATGTCTCGGGGCACGGTAGTATGGATGAGTTCCGCGAGATGATTGAAATGTGTAGGCCCAAGCTTTTCCTGCCGATTTACGGCGACTACACGGCCAAGAAATATCACATTGGTGTGGCGATTGAGGCCGGTATACCGCGGTCTAATTTGCTGAATGCGGAGAACGGTAATATTGTCACTGTAACCAGTGGCAAGATGGCGGTTACCGGCGAAGTGCCGCACGGTACTATTTTGGTGGACCAAACCGGGGCGATTGTCTCGTCCATCGTGGTCAAGGACCGGGTACTGCTGGCCGAAGAGGGCCTGGTAGCGGTGATTTTGACTATCGATAAAAAGAGCGGCTCACTACTGACCAGTCCGGATATCATCAGCCGCGGCTTCATCTACATGAAAGACAATGAGGAGCTGATGAATGCCTTTAGAAACGAACTTCGCCGGGCGGTGGCTCAGCGTTACAAACGAGTGGACTTGGACCGCTTTAAAGCCGAGCTTAAAGATTACGTTACGCATTTCTTGTACGAGCAGACACAGCGCAGCCCGATTGTCATCCCGGTAGTCAACGTCATTGGCGGCCGGCCGGCCAAGCAGGGTACGACCACGGCTACCAACGGTGAGGAAGTAGCTAAGAAAACACCGGAAGAGCTGGCTTTGGAGCAGCAGAGGCGGTTTGCGCAGATGCGCCAACGCCTACTAAACCAAGACGCCAGAGTTGACTAGTTTGGCGTGAGCGTTTTGTTGGCTGTACAATACCGATATATAAAGGAGTTTTGGGATGAGTAGACCGTTATTAATAGGAGTAATCGTGGCGGCGGTGGTGGTAGTCGGTGGCGGAGCGGCTTATATGCTGACTAAGGATGATGATTCGGACAGCCAACAGCAGTCATCACAAAATAGTACTGACAC
>Ga0155924_112_pt1 | contig 8635 bp, 9 predicted proteins | sample RifCSPlowO2_01_FD_107578 | JGI IMG/M metagenome (GOLD analysis project Ga0155924, IMG submission 107578) | Candidatus Saccharibacteria bacterium RIFCSPLOWO2_01_FULL_49_22
TAGGACGTCCACAGCTCTGGTTATGCTCATAATTATTTGGCGGGCCAAGCCTGACCACAATGTCTGCGTATAAGGTATCGATGCTCGCCTGGGCTTTCTCAAACTTCTGCTTGTCAGTCCAAACTGAATACTGCCGGTAGGCCACAAATCCGCCCACAACAACTATCAGAAAAAAGATCAGTATAATCCCTTGGTTCTTTTTTGCTTTCTGCCTGATTTTCTGAGTGTTAATAGCCATTAGGGGCTAGGTGGTTATTGGACGGTGATTTTTTTGACCGCCGGCTTTTTGGGTTTAGGAGGGGGCTTGGCAGCCGGCTTTGCCTGCCTGCCGGTAGGCAGGGGTTTAGGTTTTGGCTTGGTGGGTTCATGCTCACGCGGTCCGACAAACTCGGAGGGTTTTTCTTCAACCTTGGCCAGTTCGCTAACGTCTTCCGGCTCTTTAAGGTCAATGCGATCTTCGGGGGTTTGACCCTCCCCTTCCAGACCATCGTCATCCGGCTGACCGCCCTTGGGTTTTTTATAAGTTGTCCAAATTATAGCCAGAGCGCCAAGCGCCGTGTAGGCGCCGCCGAATATCCAGTAGTACTTGCCGACCTCGCTGGCCAGATCAATGACCAGGGTTCGTAAGCTGTCTTCCAGCACCCGATTGGTAAGATCCAGCTTCTCTAAACCTTCGCCGACCAGCCGGGTCAGATCATAAGCGATAACCAGCATAATGATGCCGACCACCACCAGCATGATGCCAACTCTCTGCAAGCCTTTGCGCTTTGAGGAGCTAAGTAAAACTATGGCTAGCGCCAGCATTAGGGCGAGGATTCCTAAGACAACCGGCAAAACCTTAATTTTCTGGTACACCTCCGGAAACTCCTTTAGTTCATCAGTAAAAATTGACTGGTCCTGATTCTCCTGCTTGATAGTGTCCGCGGTAATAACCGGATGATCCAAAAAGCCGGTGCCGGATAAGATATTTTCTTCAACTGTCGCCGCTTGGCTGGCCGGATTAACTCCGCTGGGCAGACAGGTCGCGGCGAAAGGGTCGTAGTTGTCGGGCAAGTTGGTGCAGGGCGGCAGACTGGTCAGCTTGGCCTCCACAGCAGCAGCTACGTTAGCGGCAAAATCGGCTTTGGTGGCAGTTAGATCGACGTTAATATCCGGCAGTGGGGTCTCACCGTTCAGCCACTCGTAAACACTATCAATGACCGCCTCGGTATTTTGCTGGATAAACTCAGGCGTAAAAGTAGCCAAGGCGGCTTGACGGACGACGTCATCATTTAAGGGAACTTCCTCCCCACCAGCCGATATCTGGCCGGCCTCATCTAGTAAGCTGGGGACAACACTTTTGTAGATGTCGCTTTTGGCGATGATGGACTTGATTTTGGCAGCATCGGTAGCGATTTGGATGGTGGCGGTGTTAGCGGCCACCGCGAACAGCAAAATTATAAACAGCGGTGTCACCAGCACCAGCACCAGCTTGCGCACAAACTCCATATGCTTTCATTGTAGGCGATAAACCGCTTACGTCAATCCGGTGTCAATCTGGAAGCTAGCTTGCCTAAGCTGGTACAATGGCCCGGTCATGGCCAAGAAGAAACCGGCCCGGCAAAAAAAGCGTTGGGGCCTAAAGACAACCGTGGATCAATACCGATGGCTTTGGGCGGCGATCTTTTTGGCTGTTATCTGCGTTGTCGCCGGGCAGTCAGCGACTAGCCAGTCCCCGGACGAGTCTGACGATGCGTACCGAATTACTGCTCAGCTTTCGGTGCCCAACGGTAACGTTGCCAAGCGCCAACCCGATAACCTGCCCAAAACTGCTCGACCCTATTTAATGCCGTGGCGCGGCCCCATCAAACCACTATCCACCCTGCCTACCGGACAGGCAGGCGAGCCAAATGCCGCGGCGGTCATCTACGATATCCCGACCACCGACCCGGTAGTATTTTTGACCATTGATGACGGGGTGACCCAGGCCCCGGAAATAGCCGACTCACTAACCGCCCAGCATCTGCCTTTTACTCTTTTTTTGGACGACCACGCCGTCCGCAGTAACTATAGCTATTTTGCCCGCTTGCGGGACGCCGGTATGACCATCCAAAACCACACCGCCAATCACGCGCGACTTAAATACCTGACCTTTGAGCAGCAAAAAGCCGAGATTTGCGGCGCTAGCGACATCTTCGCGGGAGTTTTTGGCCAGCGCCCCACCCTGTTTAGACCGCCATATGGCCAGTTTAACGATGACACTCGCCGGGCGGTCTTAGAGTGCGGCATGAAAGCGATTGTGATGTGGCGAGCGGTGGTGGAAAACGGCCAGATGTATTTTCAACATGATAAAACGCACCTGGAATCCGGCGACATTGTTGTTATGCACTTTAAACCGGAGTTCAAAAAAGACATGGAGGCTTTTACCCGCCAAGTCCAAAAAGATCACCTGCGAATCGGCCGTCTAGAGGATTGGCTGAAATAAGGATGGCGGAGAGGGAGGGATATCGCTTTCCCTCACTGCGTTCAGTCGCTCCTCCGCTCAGACATGCTCGAAGCAAGCTTCGGCGCGTGTCTTCGCTCCACCGAACCCTTCCGCTCGCCTTCGGCGAGCTCCTTCGGGTTCTCATTCCTATCAATAATCCTCCATAGCTCCGGCACGAGGCCGGCGCGACGGAGGATGGCGGAGAGGGAGGGATTCGAACCCTCGGTGCTCTTGCGAACACACACGCTTTCCAAGCATGCCAGTTAAACCGCTCCTGCACCTCTCCTCTTAGACTATTTTACAACTGAAAATCTTTGGTGACCACTGAGGTTGAGGCGTAAACTAGAAGTTGAGAGATAGAACTGGTGTTCTTTCCCTGCAAGGCGAGGTGGGGTTTATTTTTCGCACCCCAAAATAACTAAACGTAAGCAACTATGTCACTAATTAATCTACGAGAAGTATCTAAACTCTATGGCTTCGGCGGCGCCACGGTACTGGCGCTCGACGAGGTTGATTTAGTTGTTGAAAAAGGCGAGTTCCTGGCCTGCATGGGTCCCTCGGGCAGTGGTAAAAGCACGCTGATGAACCTAATTGGTTTACTTGATCGGCCGACCCATGGGACCTATCTGTTAGACGGCCGTGATGTGGCCCGGTTGCGCAGTAACACCCAGGCAAAAATTCGCCGCGATCGGGTAGGCTTTGTTTTTCAGTACTATAACTTGCTTCCCCGGATGAACGTTTTGGACAACGTCGCTTTGCCCTTAGCTTATAAGGGCATGACTCCGGTTCGTCGCCAAAAGCGGGCCAGCGATATTTTGGAGCTGGTGGGCATGCGTGATCGTGAGTACTTCATGCCCCGCCAGCTATCCGGTGGACAGGCCCAACGGGCGGCTATCGCCCGGGCGTTAATTAATCGTCCCAGCATCATTATCGCCGATGAACCTACCGGAAACTTGGACAGTAACGACAGCAAAGTGGTCATGGAGCTTTTAGCCGATGTTCACCGCCGGGGCAACACTATCCTGCTGGTAACTCATAACCCGGAGCTGACGCGGTATGCTAACCGGGTGATTTATATGCACGATGGCCAGATCATTGGTGACGAACCTACAGCCATTGGGCGGTTGGCTAAAGGCGTCCGCAGAACTTACTATCGGCGACGGCGAACCACTGAAGAAGATACCGTTGCCGGAGTTTCGGCACTGCTTAAGAAGGTTCCCGGCAAAGAATTAGCCGGCGGGTCTAGAGCGCGTCGCTCGCCCGCTCGCAAGCGCCGGGTCGGACGCAGGTCCAAGAAGGTGAGGGCTTAGATGTGGAGCGGTAACATAAAGTCGGCCATATCAAGCCTGAGACTAAATAAGTGGCGCACTCTGCTAACCATATTGGGAGTGACCATCGGAGTGGCCTCGGTTGTCACGGTGGTCAGTTTGGGGGAGGGTCTCAAAAAGCAAGTTGTCGGGCAGATCAACCAGCTAGGCAGCGATGTAATTACCGTCCGCTCCGGCCGACTGACCAGCGAAGGGGTTGGGCAGGACAGCCTCAACGTCCTGGCCTTACTTAGTACCAGTACATTGACCGATAGCGATGCTGAGGTGATCAGTAAGTTGCCCTCCGTAGAGACGGTCGTGCCGATAAACTTTGTGACCAATACCGCCAGCTCCGGCCAAAACCGGCTGGATAACATTTTCGTAATAGGCACCAACTCAGATGTAGCTGATCTATTAAACCAAAAGGTTGCTTATGGAAGCTTCTTTGACGAAAGGCAAGATAACGGGAACTATGCGGTCATTGGCCCCAGAGTTGCTGCCCAACTACTTCAAAAGTTAAACCCGGTAGGTCATACCATCCGAATCAATGGGGTTGATTTTGTAGTTAGCGGAGTGCTGGAGCGATCTTCCGGCGGACTGCTATCTGTTGCTCAGACCGACTTCAACTCGGCAGTTTTTATATCGCTGGCCCAAGCCAAGCAGTTGACCAGCGGTCGGACCAACATCTTACAGATACTGGCTAAAAGTAAGGACCCTAACATTGAGCAGACGGTGGCTGATATTGAAAGCACTCTGCAGAAAAATCACGCCGGGCAAACCGATTTTTCAGTGCTTCAGCAATATGAGCTGCTTAACATCGCTAACAAGGTAGTTGATAGTATGACGGCCTTTATCTCGGGTCTGGGAGCTATCTCCCTGTTGGTAGGTGGAATCGGCATCATGAGTATCATGCTGGTTAGTGTCAGCGAACGATCCCGTGAAATCGGTATCAGAAAGGCTATCGGCGCGACCAACCGCCAAGTTCTAAATCAGTTCCTGCTGGAGGGGATGGCCTTGAGCATCAGCGGAGGAATCATCGGTATTATCTTGTCTTTGGTGGTAAACGGTTTGCTGCGTGTTTACACCAACCTGGAGCCGGTTATCAACTTGCGGGTACTGGTTGTTGCGGCTGCTGTGTCAGTAGCGGTGGGAATTGTTTTTGGCGTCGCGCCGGCGCTGAAGGCGGCCCGCAAAAATCCGATAGATGCGCTCCGCAACGGATAATGCTATAATCCGCTTATGGCAAAAACCAAGGGAGTATCCGACTGGGCAATTTTACTCTTGGTGGTAATCCTGCTAGTAGCCAGTAATATTTACTGGGTCATGGTCGTCCGCGACCTGGATGAACGGCTGGATAACCACGTTAACGCTATCCTTCGCCTAAAGGATTGCTACAACAACGACATCAAGCCCTGCGAATAGCCGTACATCCTGAAGGTTTCTTCTGTTTGGGGTGGCGAGTTAACTGTTGAAGTTACTTATTAAGTTCGGCTTTAAATTTTTCAACCAGATCGACTGGTCCCGGATCGACGTTATTTATCAGACCAAGATAGATTGATACGAAATCGCCGTAAGCAATGGTCCAGACCAGCTGCTGCAGTAAATCCTGCCCTTGGGCTTGGACTATGTGCGCTGATGGTCTCCTGCCGGAAAGCAGTTTTTCGGTAACTTCGAAGCGTTTCTGAACCCGCTCGTTTTCCAGATTGCTTCGTAGGTCAACGACGGCATACGGTTTTTCAATTGGCTGAGCTGACCAGCCAATAAACTCATTGTGATTGAACTCTGGAAGCTGGTTCCACCAAGCCACATTCTTGGCGTTTTCATTGATATTGATCTTCCACTTATAGGCTACCGGTGCCAGCAGGGGCCCCGCATAAATCACTGGGGATTTGCCGGCTAATTCCATGGCCAGTTTTTTGGCCGGATTAGTTTCTGTAGATACCGTGGGAAGCCATGAGGCGACTGAATCTCCCAAAAAGGCTGCTGCCGCCCCCATTTGGGTTTCAGCAGTCCGATCGTCGGTTAACCCGGCCTTTTCCAGGACACTTACCAGAGCTTTCAAGTTGTACAGCACCGAATAGCGCGGCTGCTGCGTCTTGGGAATCGAAAGGTACGGATAAGATTTGCGTTTTGCGATTTCATGGAGCTCCCCGTCATATGAAATTATTATGATTTTGGCTCCTCGCTGCTCGGCTTCAGCCAACGCCGAGAGCACCTCTTCAGTGTTACCGGAGTAGCTACTGGCTATAAACAGCGTCTTTTGGGAGACATAAGCTGGTATATGGTCCTGTCGACAAATCTCAAATGGGAGCTTATATCCCGGCCAACTGATACTTAAATAGCCGGCGAGGGCCGAGCCCCCCATTCCGGCATAAACAATATTCTCATAATTTCCCCCTATATCCGGAACTTCGAATGTGTGCTGCAATTGCTGCCATTGTTTTTCGGCAATCCCCAGAGCATCTTGGCTGTCACGCTGATGGATGTACTTCAAGTCGTCAAGCATAAGGGTAGTTTATAGTTTTTAGTTTACAGTTTCTAGTTAGCCAAGGTCTCTATTCACGTTTTAATCATTTACGTTATACTAATCACTATCAACTAATAACTAACAACTAATTGGTGGGATGTTTGGACTAAACGACGAAGATAAAAAACAGCAGCCAGAAGATGATGCGGCGGCCGCCAACCCGCTTGTCGGTAGTGCTGATTCTGCCGCACCAGCTGGGGTAGGTCCAATCCTGCCAACGACAGCAGTTGTCAGTCCCAATGGTCCGCAAAGCCCACCACCCGACCTGGCTGCCGCTTTCGCCAATCCGCCACTGGGTATTGAAGCTATTCCCAGTCCGGCTACGGGGCCGAGCTCGTCTTCACCCCCCGCGGCCGATGCGGTGATGCCTGAGGAAAGTCCTTTTATTAGCCCCAAGACGAGCAAAACATCCGCCTCAACAGACACTAAACCACCGGCCGATGATAATATCGGCAAGTCTGATGATTTGGATGCCAGGATTGCGGCCCTGAGCTCGGACGGTGGCGAAAAAGGTGGGCTGGTCAAGCTTAAACAGCAAGCCCTTCAAAGTTTAGCCCCCTTGGTTGATAAGCTGGATCAAACACCGGAAGAAAAGTTCAAGACCACCATGATGCTAATCCAAGCTTCTGATAATGCCGACTTAGTGCCTAAGGCCTACGAGGCCGCCAACCAGATAACTGATGAAAAAGCTCGTGCCCAAGCTTTGCTAGACGTGGTCAACGAGATTAACTACTTTACGCAATCCGATAAACCAGAGGACTAGAAACTAGCCGCCGGTATCCGGCAGAGGTGATGTTTCTGTTCCAGTGCCGCCTTGTTCACTTCCAGCGGAGTCCCCTTCTCCGCCTGATTGCTGAGAACGCTCGCCGGCATTGTCTGGAACTTCTCCACCCTGAAGCTCTGCGGGAGTTCCGGCCGGTTCGTCTTCAATGTATTCGCGGTAAACCCATCGGGCCCCAAAAGCCACTGCGGTAGCCACCACCAGTGAGGCAATAATCAAAGTCAGCAAGACGGGCCAGCGCCGCCCTTCTCTGCGAACGGTCTTAGCGTCAGATGGGACCTTGTCCTTTACCATACCTAGGAATTATATCCTATCGTGGCTGAGTTACTTCCTCGGGAAGAGCAGCCCGAGTATCGGATTCATTCCGTGCCCGGCGCGATGAGAAACCGCAGGTGAGGTGTCTTATAAGGCGGAGCCGATCCCTAATAGTCCATGCCCATGCCGCCAGTAGGTGGCGCGGCAGGTGGGATTTTTTCGGGTACGTCTACAACCAGAGCACCCATAGTCATGGATGTGCCGGCGATAGAAACGGCGTTTTGGATAGCCTCTTTGACGACCCGTGTAGGATCAACAATTCCTGCGGCCTTCAGGTCAACCAGCTTGCCCGTGTTAACGTTGATTCCTTGCCCTGGCTTCTTTGCATCGCGAATTTTAGGTAGCCACTCATCCGGGTTTAATCCAGCATTCTCAAGTAGAATCCTGAATGGCTGAGTGAATGCTCCCTGAAGCAGGAGCTTGCCAGCCAAAATATCTTCAATGTGAGCCTCACTCCAGGCAGCTGTTTTTAGATCAATTGACTTTGCAAGGTTGATGAGTGTTACACCACCACCCGGCACGATCCCTTCATCGAGAGCGGCTTTAACGGAGTGTACAGCGTCATCAACTCGGAATTTCTTCTCTTCAATCTCAGTCTCGGTGGCGCCGCCAACTTTGATAACCGCTACCTTGCCCTGCAGGGCGGCCCGGCGCTTTTCCAGCTGTTCGCGGTCATACTCACTGGTAGCCGCTTCAATCTGTTTGCTGATTTGGGCGATGCGGGCTTTGACAGCGGCCTTGTTGCCGCCGCCTTCGATGATGGTGGTCTCGTCCTTGGTAGAAATCACTTTGCGAGCCGAACCGATCATATCCAATTCGGCGTTTTCAAAACTGTAACCGCGGTCCTCAGTGATAACATCGCCGCCGGTTAAGATAGCAATGTCTTCCAAAATCTCTTTACGACGATCACCGAAAGCCGGAGCCTTAATAGCCACAGTGTTAAACACGCCCTTGAGGCGGTTGAGTATCAGGGTGCCTAAGGCTTCGCCTTCTACATCTTCGGCGATTATTACCAGGTCTTTTTTGCCGGCATTAGCCAGTTTTTCCAGCATTGGCAGAAAGTCCTGGACTGAGCTGATTTTTTTGTCAGTTACCAGGATGGCCGGTCTTTCATAGACTGCTTCCATGCGGGTAGTATCGGTAACCATATAGGGGCTGACGTAGCCGCGGTCCATGGTGAAGCCCTCCACGACCTCGCTCTCCATAGCTAGTCCCTGGCCTTCTTCAACAGTCACCACCCC
>Ga0155924_139_pt1 | contig 6818 bp, 4 predicted proteins | sample RifCSPlowO2_01_FD_107578 | JGI IMG/M metagenome (GOLD analysis project Ga0155924, IMG submission 107578) | Candidatus Saccharibacteria bacterium RIFCSPLOWO2_01_FULL_49_22
TCCAGACAACCAATATCAGCCGAGGTAACTGTTTACTATCTGGAGCCGGAGTCCAATGAATGGGTGGTCTGGGACGGGCCGGCCTACGGGCAAAAGAATCCCCAAAAAACAGATGAGAAAGGCAATTTCAGCTTCCTTCTGCCGCCCGCAAAATACTATCTGCAAGCCGAAGCTGACGGCTACCAAACACTGACAAGTAGTATTTTTGAGATAAACCAACCTATGCCGGTCTCCGAAATCCTAGCTCTCAAAAAGGCTTTTGGCCTGCACTTGGGGCCGATTAACATTGATATACCGGACTTTTCTATCCAGAAAATAGACCCAGGCTCATCTGATAAGGTCGACAGTGTAAGCACTGAGTTAATGGGTAGAAGCGCGCCAGACTTTGCCCTAAGCGATACTAACGCTCAGTCAGTGAGCAGAGACAGCCTAGCAGGAAAGCCAACCGTTATAACTATGCTGGCCACTTGGTCCCCGCAAGTCGCCGACCAGCTAGCGGCGCTGTCTAAACTCCAAGCTAACAGCGGCCTTAATATTTTGCCGGTGGGAGTAGGTGAGAACGCTGCTAAACTGCAGGCCTACAGTACTATTACCGGCTATCAACTAACCTGGTTAGCCGACCCGGACAACAGCCTGGCCGAACCCTATCAGATACAAAACTTACCGACCCACTACTTCATAGATAGCAAGGGTATCATCCAAAAAGTCGTTACCGGCTTACTCAGCGAGGAAGAAATCACCCAAAACCTCGCCTACTAACCGCCTTACAAGGTGGCACCTTGTAGCCATTGTCTTGAGCAATTCTTTGAGCTAAGCTTAACCAATTTCTTTACAGGGTGCCACCTTGTAAGATTGGGCTATGCCATCTAGGAATTTAGAAAAAGACTACGCAGAGGACACTTATTACCATGTTTACAACCGTGGGGTGGAAGAGCGAGTCATATTTCCCGAAAAAGCCGATTATGTAGTTTTTCTTAGCCTCTTAAAGAGATACCTGGGCAAAGAGATATCGCAAGATATAGCAGGCAGGCAACACCCAAATTACTCTGGAGAAATTTCACTTCTGGCCTTTTGTCTGATGCCTAATCACTTTCACCTGCTGGTTTATCAAAGCAAAAAGAATTCTATGACCAGGCTTTTGCGAGGAGTGTGTACAGCCTATGCCATGTACTTCAATAAAAAATACAAAAGAGTAGGACATCTGTTTCAGAACCGTTTTAAGGCAGCCATGATAACCAAGGACAGCTATCTTCTACATATTTCGAGATATATTCACTTGAACCCCGACAAGTATCTGACTTGGGAATTTTCAAGCCTTCCATATTATCTGAGTAATAAAAAAGCTAGCTGGGTTGACCCTTTGCCAATCCTTGAGTTATTTAATCAGGGTGAATACGAAGAGTTTTTAGAGGACTACCTAGACTACAGGCAATCCCTAATAGAAATAAAACATAATTTAGCCGACTCTTAAGAAACGTCGCAACATGAATTCTTGATGAATTTTACAAGGTGCCACCTTGTAGCGTAGATGAGTAGAAATAAACCGCTGTATTTTATAAGTTTACAAGGTGCCACCTTGTAGAGAGGGGTGTAGAGATATAGGAAACTGGTTACGCTTGGAGTATGATGAGAAAAGTTATTAAAACGCATATGGTGGGATAGTCCCTTAATGTTGCCGCTTCAGTTTTTTGGCCAGAACGTCCATTTTGCCGTCAGCCTGTTCGCCGCACTGGTATTTTTCGCGGTCTTTTGGCTGTATTTTGACGCCTGGTTATCCCGAAAGCCCCATAGCAAAAGAGATATATTTATCTGGTCTGGCTTTTTGGTGCTGTGCTTATCTTTTGTGGTGGAATCCACTGTGGTGGAGGTCTCCTACCTTGGAGAATCCATCTTTGGCGATATCAGCGAGAAGCTAGCTAACTGGCTTGGGTTAGCCGGCTTCGCGCTAATAATCGTTGGCCAGCTGGTCCAACCTCTGCAGCCCAAACCACTGACCACTGGGCTTCAACTGGAGTCCGAAGAACCAGAGGAGCTTGAGCCAGCAGCGAGCGTCGAGCCAGAAAAGTCCCCAGAACAGACTCCGCATCCGGAGAAAAAGCCTAAAAAGCGCGCTAAAACCAAGGTCAAAGTCAAAACCGCACCAGCGGTGGTCGGTGTTAACTTCACCAGTGCTGTAGCCTATCTTTTACCGGCCGGGGCTCTGACAGTAGCACTGCTTTATTGGCACCGAGCCGGTCGCGGTCTAGAACGGCACCTGCGGCCGGTAGCCGTATCATTTGGGCTGTTATTTATATATGAGCTGTTGTCACTGGCCGAGCTGTGGCGTGATAGCCGTAATCCGGAAGTCTTTGACCTGGTAAAAGCCTTCGGCCCAATATGGATTGCCACAGTTGTGGCACTGGTTGTCAGTTCGGTGGTGCTTGGCCGCTGGGTTTGGCAGTACTTAACCGAGCGCTTCATATCCCAGTTGTTTATGATATTTACGACTGTGACTCTGATTATTTTCTTAGTCACCACCGTCAGCTTTACATTTTTGCTAACCCGCAGTGTTCAAAAGCAGACTCTGGATAACCTAAAAGTCGCGGCTAATGTCTTAGATTATGCGCTTAGTGCCAAGAAGGCTGAGACTAGGGCTAATGTCGAAACTGTGGCTTCCAATACCCAAATAATCCAAGCCGCAGCTGCTAAAAATCATCAATCTTTGGTAAGCGCCAGCAGGAATTTTTTAGAAGCTAAATCGCAGTCCAGCCTGCTGATTACCAGTGCTTCGGGGCAGGTTCTCTTGCGAGCCGAAGACCCCGATCGCTGGGGTGATTCGCTGTCGTCGGACAACTTAATCCGCCAGGCACTGGCTGGGCAAGCCATCTCCAGCGTGGTAAGTCAGGAGGGAGCTATTGCACCAATGATGTTAATTAAAAGTGCCGTGCCGATCCGCGACTCCGGCGGCAGTATCGTCGGCGCGGCGGTAGCTGGACTGGTAATTGACAACGGCTTTGCGGACGGTATTAAAAAATCCACTGGTCTAGATAGCGCTCTATACAGCGAAAATACCTTAAGCGCCACGACTTTCCTGGCTCCTGACGGCCATACTCGCCTGACCGGTGTTAAAGAAAACAGCTCAGCAGTCAAGAAGACTGTTTTAGACGACAGCCAGACCTTCCAGGGCGCGCTTAACATCTTAAATCGACCCTATTTAGCGGTCTTCACGCCCCTCAAAGATGCTAGCGGCACCACCGTCGGTATGCTGTTTATCGGCCAGCCGCAGACCTCGGTCTTACAGACTGCTGGCCGCTCGGTCCAGCTAACCTTTATGGTGGCTGCGGTGCTGCTGATTTTATCAATAATCCCGGCCTATCTGATTTCTAGACACCTAACCAGGCAGCTGGAGTAAAGTTATGGGAGCTTCTGGACCATTTAGGCACAGCGTCAGATTTAAGCTGATGCTTTTGATGCTGGTGGGAGTGCTGATATTGGTGGCTTATTTTGCGGTGGTGGCCATAGTTCATGGTCGCCAACAGCAGGATCTTTATAACAGCCGTTTAGAGAGCCGCAAGGTCATTTTTGACAGCTTTGTAAAGCAAGCCTCCGACCCCCTGGAGACTTTTGCCTATGACTACACCTTCTGGGACGACATGGTTGACTTCATTGCCGGCGATTTGGGCGTGGAGTGGGGCCAGGAAAATATTGACCCCGGTCTAAACACCTTCAAAACCGACGTCGTATGGGCTTACGAGATAGATGGAGAGCTGGTTTACGGAGTTGCTGCTAGCGAGGAAGAGGTCCAAACTCCGACTATCCAACCAGCTGATCCCCAAGACTTTGGTAAAATTTTTACCAGCAACGGTGTCAAGCACTACTTTACTAAGACCGAAGAGGGCGTATTTGAAATATATGCCGCCACGGTACATCCAACAGTTGATGACCAAAGGCAAACCACCCCCCGCGGCTACTATTTCGTGGGTAAGCTGTTAGGTGATGACTACCTAAAGGCGGCCGGAAAGTCTATTGAGGGTAAGGCCGAGCTGATTGACGACCCTGGAAAGATTGCCGGGCTGGAAACCAGCTTTAATGAACGCACCGGAAAAGTTGCCTTCACTCGTGAACTAAAAGACTTTAATGACCAGACCATCGGCGCTTTGTATGCCACCTACACAGCAGCTGACCTGCGAGACGCCCTGATTGTCCAGGACCGGCTGACCCTGCTAGGTGTGGCGACAATCTTCGGCCTAACGCTTATATTGCTATTCGCTATTGGCCGCTGGGTCGTTTATCCATTGCGCAGTGTCCAAGCCGCGCTTAGCAGCCGCAGTGATCAGCCAGTCGGCTGGTTAAAAAAGCATCGTGACGAATTCGGCAACGTCGCCCGGCTAATTGAGCTGTCCCATTGGCAGCATCACGAACTGGAACACCAAAAAGAGATTGTTGAGCAAAAAGTTGTGGAGCGTACCGCCCAGCTCAAGCATGAACACGCCCGCCTGGAGTCCTCCATTAATAGTTTGAATGCTGGCTTTTTAATGACTAATAAAGATGGCCGAGTGGCTATGTACAACCCGGCACTGCTTGGCATGCTAGAAAGTGACCACCAAACTAACGGCACACCACACCAGCAGCAGGCCACGGTGGAAACCTTGCAAAAAGCGCTGGAGGGCTTAAGACTCACCAGTCTAATTAATGACTGCTTAGCCAATGGCAAAGCTTTCAATATTCCGGAACTAAATTACCAGGGCCGAGTGTTTAGCATTTACGGAGCGGCTATTAGGCCGGCCAGCGGCGAAATTATTGGCTGCGTGATTTTGATGAGTGACATTACCGAGCGAAAAATTATGGAGCGCTCTAAAGACGAGTTCTTCTCTATCGCCAGCCACGAGCTGCGTACGCCGCTAACCTCTATCCGCGGCAACTCCACCATGATCATGGAGTACTTCCCGGATCTAGTAAAAGATGAAACCCTCAAAGAGATGCTCGGTGATATCCATGATTCGTCCGAGCGATTGATTGGCATCGTCAACGACTTCTTAGACGTCTCTAGCTTGGAGCAGGGCAAAATGGTCTTTAAAACCGAGAGCTTTGACATTAGTGAGGTAATTGAAAATGTGGTCTATGATCTGCAGTCGGTGGCTAAGGGTAAAAATCTCTACCTTAAATACGATAAAAGTACCCATAATCTAACAGCCGTCAGCGCCGACCGCAACCGAACACGGCAAATTATCTATAACCTGATTGGCAACGCCCTCAAGTACACCGAGCAGGGTGGTGTAGAAGTAAAAGTTACCCAGGCTGATAAGTTGGTGAAAATCCTGGTTAGCGATAGCGGCCGGGGCATACCACTGGATATGCAGAATTTGCTGTTTCATAAGTTCCAACAGGCCAGCAAGAGCTTATTAACCCGTGATACCACCAAAGGCACCGGTTTGGGGCTGTATATATCCAAGAAGATGGCCGAGAACATGGGCGGGAAAATAGCCCTGGAGCACTCCGAAGAAGCTAAAGGCTCCACCTTTAGCTTGTCTTTGCCATTAGTCACTCCGGCGCCGCCGCCGCAAATTGATTTAAAAACCACTTAGAGGGACAATTAAATTATAAGCATAAGGGGTTTATAAATATGAAAGTTGAACAATACAAATGGACAGCCGCCGATAAGTGGTCAAAGCTAAAGCAAGTCCACTTAGAAACGCCACCACAACTAGTATGGGTGTTTGGGTCTAAGCAAATTCTTAAAAATCCACACACTTTTGAGACCTTAAAGCAGATGTACCCCTCTTCACACATTTTAAGTTGCTCCACGGCTGGCGAAATTTACAATGACCAGGTTAACGACGACAGCTTATCGGTCGCCGCTGTGCAATTTGAAAAGACCAGCCTGCAGTTTGCCCAAACTGACATCAGCGAGGCCTCCCAAAGTGAAGAAGCCGGTAAAAAACTGGCTAGCTCTCTGCCGCACGATGGCCTGGTGCATGTGATGGTTTTTTCTGACGGGCAAAAGGTAAATGGCACTTCGTTGGTAAAAGGACTAGGCGATACGTTGCCTAAAAATGTGTCAGTGACCGGTGGTTTGGTGGGCAGCGGCAGCGATTTTGCCGAGACCTATGTGGGCCTTGATGAGCCGCCTAAGAACGGCAAGATTGTAGCTGTCGGCTTTTACGGATCTAACTTAAAAATTGGCTACGGCAGCTTGGGTGGCTGGGATACCTTTGGCCCGGAGCGGTTGATTACCAAATCCAAAGACAACGTTTTATACGAGATTGACCATCAGCCGGCGCTGGAGCTGTATAAGGAATACTTGGGTGACCAAGCCAAGGATTTGCCTAGCTCGGGCCTGCTTTTCCCAATGAGCCTGCGCTTGAAAAACCCCGACGGCCAAGAAGTAGAAATCGTCCGCACGCTTTTGAATATTGACGAACGGGCCCAAAGCCTGACTTTTGCCGGCGATGTGCCCGAAGGGGTTTACGCCAAGCTGATGAAGGCCAACTTTGATCGGCTAATAGATGGGGCCTCCGGCGCCGCCAACATGAGTGTTGATCCTATCGGTGCTTCCAAACCAGACTTGGCAATCCTGATTAGCTGTATTGGCCGCAAGCTAGTATTAAAAGAACGGGTAGAAGAGGAAATCGAGGCCGTCAGGTCAACTCTAGGCCCCCAAGCGGCTACCGCCGGTTTTTACTCGTATGGCGAAATTTGCCCGACGGCGGCCACCGAAAAACAGTGCCAGCTGCACAACCAAACCATGACCATCACCACCTTCCGGGAGGAGTAAGTGATAGTTAAAATGTTTTATGGACAACTTGCACAAGATACTCCAGCGACAGATCCGTAAGCAT
>Ga0155924_114_pt2 | contig 6507 bp, 5 predicted proteins | sample RifCSPlowO2_01_FD_107578 | JGI IMG/M metagenome (GOLD analysis project Ga0155924, IMG submission 107578) | Candidatus Saccharibacteria bacterium RIFCSPLOWO2_01_FULL_49_22
AACAGCGAATCACGGCGAGACAGCCGCCCGAGAGGTTTTGCATACTTTTGACGGTGCAAAAGTATGAAAGATTTTGGTTCTTTTCTAAAGAACAGTTTCTTAAATTGCTTAACAAGTTAAGTAATTTCCAATCTGTTAATTAGATGGTGCTTCTTCGAGCGTCACCTCAACCTTGATAGTCTTACCATCTCGTATGACCGTCAAAGTCACCTTGTCATCAACCTGAAACCGACTCAGCGCGCTGGAAAGACTGGTCTTATCATCAATAGTAATGCCGTTAACTTTGGTAATAATGTCCTTTTCTTTAAGCTCGGCCTTGTCCGCCGGACTGCCAGCAATCACCGCCGAGCTGTCACCGGGCGCCAAATAAGCCCCCCGTTTAATATCTAAATTGAGCTCGTAGGCCACGTCGTCGGTCAGCGACACGTAGCGCACCCCCAGATAAGACTGCTTCAGTTCCCCGCTGTTAAGCACGCTGGAAATCAAACCTTTGACGTCGTTGATGGGGATGGCAAAACCGATATTGTCGGCCCCGCCGGCCACCGCGGTGTTGATGCCAATAACGTCACCGTTGACATTAACCAGCGGCCCGCCGGAGTTGCCTTGGTTGATAGCGGCGTCGGTCTGGAACAGATCAGTCAGTGATTCGCCGCCTTCCCCGCTGCCGTCGGCGCTGGCCACCACATCGCGGCCGAAACCGGAAATAATCCCCGAAGTCACGGTGTTTTGAAACTGTCCTAAGGCGTTACCGATGGCTACTACCTTGTCACCAACTTCTACTTTGGCTGAATCCCCAAGTGTTACTTTGGTTAGCTTCTTGCCTTTTGGATCCTTGATTTTCAGAAAAGCCACGTCCAGTGAGCTGGACTGCGTACTGCGGCCTATAACTTCCACATCATCATATTTTGTACCGTCAGCTAAAGTGACCGAAACTTGGCTAGCCCCCGCCGGTACAACGTGACGGTTGGTGACGATGACGCCATCACCGCTGATAATAAAACCGGTGCCGGCGCTCTCTTGGGTCTGGGTTTCTGATGATCCAAAAAAGGTCGGCACCGAGATCTCGCTGACCACATCAATTGAGACCACGCTTTGGCCGACGTCTTTGGCGATTTCGGAAATTAGCTCGCTCTCATTAGAGATATATTGAGCCTTAGCTTCACTGCTTAAACTGCTCGGCTGGCGCTGATTTTGGAGGGTGGCGCCTAGGTAACCACCTCCAAAACCCAAAATTAAGGCCCCCGCCAAAAAGGCTATCACAAGAACTTTTGGCCATCTCCGATCGCTGGACGAAGAGTCGTCGCCTGAGTTGCGGCCCAGCGATGGCAGGTTGGGTAAACGCCGGCGGCTTGTTGAGTAGCTGGCCGACGTATCGTCGGATTTTTTACTAAATGTAACCATATCCGCATCTGATTTTGCCTATGTTCGCTGAAACCAAACTGAAAACGCGGCTAGACGGTGGTGCCCGTCCAATCGGAGAGCGCCACTACCAGTACCAAAATCATTATCATAATGCCCAGTAGCTGCTGTTTAAGTTTAGGCGATAGCCTGTCGACAGAATCCAGATAATAAAGCGCCGCCATTGAATAACCTAACACTGTAAGAATGACAATTATTTGAGCAATCGATCCATAGAACAGCAGCCAGTGGCCCAAGATAAATGCTAAGCCAGCTGAAAAATAGGCCCAAACGTGGGCGTAAAGCGAAGTACGAGATTCCTCGAAGCTCGACATAAAATGTCTAGCCGATAGATAAGTCACCAGCCAGGTGCCGCCGACCAGTACGAATAACGGCGTGTCACCAAATTTAAGATATAAAACCGCCAGTCCCAGCAGCTGACCGAGCATAGCTTGGGCCGAAACGCTCAAAACATCGGAGCGCGGTTTTAAAAAGGTAGTCCAACTAATATATGCCGCTGTCCAGAACAGCTGCCACCATTGCACCGAGGTGTTAGCCATGAATAGCACAAAGGCCACCGACACCGTGATATCAACACCTCCGGCGATGACATTAGCCACCCAGTAGCGCGGTCGCACGGCGAACATCCGCCACTTGCTGAGCAATATCAAAAGGATAGCCAGTGAGACAAAGTCTATCCGAACCAGCACGTAAGCCGCCAGCGGCAGCAGGATGGTAAGCCCAATGTGAAAAGCGTGCGAATAACCCTTTAAGGGCTTTATTCTGAATACTCTGTCAGATCTAAGAAGCCTCGGCATCGTGACCCAAGATTATCACAAATTTGGTTCCTTGGGGTACCGCGATACCGGTGTCAGCCGGAATCTTTTCTACTGCCGCTACGCCATAACGTCGCTCCAGATAGTTGCGTGTATAGCGATCGGCGCCGGAACTTAGATCAACCACCGTGGTCTTAGTCGGGTTGGTTAAGCTGGGCGCGCTATCCACGATGGTTACGTTATATCCGTAACTTCTAAGCAGATCGGCCTGCTCGGTCGCCAGCCCATCAGTGCTGGTGGCGTTGTAAACCGCTACCGAAGCGTTTTCTTTGGCCAAAAAACTATCGCGCAGGGAGGTTCTTAGGAAGGCCTGCAAAGCGTCGTATTCAAATAGACCGGCCTTGGGGCGGACTATTGAGGTACCGCTTAAATTAGCGGTGGCTAGAAGGTCATTAGGCGGCGTGGCCATATCCAACGATTTGATATTAGCGGCTTGAACTTGGGAGATTTGATCATATAAACACTTCAGGCTCTCGGTATCAAAATCGGTGTAAATGTTCTCTCCGAGGGTGTCCAAAAGCTGGACAACCTTAACGGGATTGGAAAAGGTACCAATAGATAAGATTTTGTCCTGAAGAGCTACCAGCATCAGGCGCTGGCGTTCAGCACGGTCAAAATCACCGCGAGGGCTGGTTTTACGTGAGCGCGCAAAGAATAGCGCCTTAGTTCCGTCGAAGTGCTGTTGGCCAGCCGGAACATTCAGGAAGTAGTTTTTCCCGGTGGCCTCGTCCCACAGCCGCTCGGAGACCGCCAGCTCTTTGGGCACATATACGTCAATGCCGCCGATGGCGTTGACAGTTTCACGAAAAGCCGCGAAATCAACCAGAATATGATAATGGATCGGCAAGCCGACAACTGGCTGAAGGGTTCGATCCAGCCGACTCAAACCGTCACGCTGCTGCTGATGCGGATCTTTGGAGTTAGAGCTTTCCAGACCGTAAAAGTAAGTAGCGTTGACCTTGCTGGAACCGTCACCGGGTACGCGAACCCATAAATCCCGAGGTATTGATACCAGATCGGCCTTGTCGTTAACCGGATCTAGACTGGTCAGCATAATGGTGTCAGTCAGGTTAGGACCATCGGAGTGCTCTGGCCCACCGATCCCTACCAGCAAAATATTTACCCGGCCGTCACCTTCGCGCTCCAGTTGAGCAACATCAACATCACCGTTGCAGACTGCCGGAGCCCGCCCGCCGCCAGCTAGTATTTGACGCTGGGTATCGTAAAACTTATAAGCTAGGGCCCCGAGCGCGGCGACTATGACGATGGCAACCAGCGTCAGCGCTCTTTTTATATACTTGCGTCGGCGACTGTGATGCCGGGTTTGCTTCTTTAGCAATTTGCGCCGCTTTTTACTTTCTTTCTCCGGAGGCTGATCGAGCATAATCGGCTGGTCCAAATGATCCATGTAATCACTATCGGCGCCTAGGGGCTGATCGGCTCCGGTCCGCATCGGATGAAAACCGTCGGCTTTGTGCGAAGAATCACCCAGCGACGGTGTTTCGGGCTCCCGATTTGGCTGATAGGAGCGGTGAACTTGGTGCCCCTGCCTGCCGGCAGGCAGGCCAAGTTCGCGATTCCCAGATGTAATTCCGTCAATCGAGGGTTGCTTGCGCGGTCCCCCGAAGTCTTTATGCTTGTTCATGCGCTAGCGACAAGTATAACATCACTAGAGCTTAATTTTTGCTGAGGACCCCTGTTAGTAGCGACGCTTACCTGTACTACTACAGTTATGTTCAAGCTAAGGTAGTCTATAATAAATTGGCAATGTCACCTAACCAGGATCAGCCCAACCCGCCTCCACCGGCCGGTCCGCCGGCTGGGCCGGCCGGACCTGCACCGCTGCCGACTCTGCCACCAACCCTGCCTACCGGCCAGGCAGGTCCGCACGCCGTCGGACAAGAGATAAACCTGCCGCCCGGTATCTACCCCAATGTGCCAGACCCCTACTCCGCGTTGCCACCTGATGGTAGCCAGCAACCTTCGGGGCCACCCCCCGTGCCGGCTGAGCCTCCAAAACAGCGGTGGGAGCATACCCGCTCAGTCATCTCAACCATTCTGCTGTTAATACTGGCGCCGCTGATAGCATTGGCAATTACAGCTTTTGCTTTCCAGTCCTATCAGGTGGAAGGCGCCAGCATGGAGAAAACCCTATCTAATAATGATCGCCTGATAGTTAATAAACTGGCTCGCACCTGGGCCCGTATAACCAATGGGCACTATACTCCGACTCGCGGCGAAGTAGTGATCTTTAACCAGGCTGGACTGTATGACTCCGAAGGTCAGCCCCAGAAACAGTTAATTAAAAGGGTTGTAGGCTTGCCCGGCGAACGAGTTGTAGTCAAAGAAAACAAAGTTATAGTCTATAACGATAAGTTTCCGGAAGGTTTTAACCCCGATAAAGATAATGGCTACTCAATTTCGGCGGATGAAACACCCGGTGATGTTGACACCTTGGTTGAGGAGAATGAAGTTTTTGTATTAGGCGACAATCGTACTAATTCTGAAGATTCACGCTACTTTGGGCCGATCAGCACCCAGCAAATTGTTGGAAAATTGACGTTTAGGATATCGCCCCTCGACAAAATCCAAAAGTTCTAAAAACAGGACTCAAGAAACAGGATTCAGGGTTTAGAAAAAACTATGTCCTAGATCCTATATCCTAATTCCTGGTGAATAATTTTATTATTCACTGGTGTTCCGGAGCTTTTCGGTTAGTTTAGCTAAATGGACCTCGTCTTTAAAGCCAATAATCAGCTGCCCGCCCTTAGCAGTATGTTTAATTTTTACGTCAGCGCCTAATTTACGGCTTATTCGGCGAGTCAGCTCGGTTTCAGTTGCTGTCCGGCCTTTAGCCTTCGATGTAGATAAGCCCCTCTTAGCGGCAACGGCGAATTGCTCCGCTTGGCGGACGGTCCAGCCGTTGTTTAAAATACTATGCAGTAATTCACTCTGTTTCGCAGGACTACCTCTTAGGGCCAGTATGGCCCGGGCATGACCCTCGCTGATCTTACTAGCCTTGAGTGCCTCACGGGCCGATTCGGGTAACTCTAGTAATCTGGTCAAATTGCTAACGGTTGAAGGAGCCTTACCAAGTTTCTCGGCAATCTCATCTAAAGCTAAACTAAATTGTTGTTGTAATTGATACACTGCCATGGCTTGCTCTAAAGGTGACAGATCAACTCTCTGGATATTCTCGATCAGTGATAGCTCGATGCGTTCCAATTCCTGCAGGGAGCGGACGATGGCTGGTAGTTCTTTGAGACCCGCGTCACGAGCGGCCCGCCAGCGGCGCTCGCCGGCAACTATCAAATAGCCGTTTTTATCACGTACCACCACGATCGGCTGGAGCACACCATGGTGTTCAATAGATTTGCTCAACTCGCCTAGCGCCGTCTGGTCGAACTCACGGCGCGGCTGAGCGGGGTTTGGCTTGATATCGGAAATTAGTATTTTTTGGACGCGGTGCTTGTCCTCTTCCAGAATGGATTGATCGATTTCTTTAGGAATCAAGGAATCAAAGCCGCGACCCAACGGCGATCTTTTAGCCATAGAGCTTACCATCCAGTTCCTTAGCCAGCGCCTTGTAGGCCCGGGCGCCTTTACTCCACCGGTCATGCTCAGCGATTGTCTTACCGAAACTAGGCGCCTCAGCTAGCCGGACATTGCGTGGGATCACCGTTTCAAATACCCGCTCGCCGAAGTGCCGAATAAGCTCTTCTTTCACCGAGTCGCTTAGCGAATTGCGGCTGTCATACATAGTTAATATTATACCTAGCAAGTTCAGTGAAGGGTTAAGGGCCGCTCTGACTTGCGAGACCACATCTAGTAGCTGGCCCAACCCCTCTAAGGCATAGTATTCCGCCTGCACCGGTACCAGCACATCACTAGCCGCTGTTAAGGCATTTACTGATAGAAGCCCCAGAGACGGCGGGCAGTCTATGAGGATAACATCGTAATTTAGCGAATCAAGGACTTTCTTGAGCTGAAATTCGCGCTGAGCAGTACCAACCAGTTCTACCTCAGCAGCAGCAAGCTGGGAGTTAGATGGAAGGATATCAAAGCCCCGGCCAGTATCTTTTTGGATAGCTTCCAGTGCGTGAGCCCTGAAAAACAGCACGTCGTACAATGTTGGAGATATAGTTTGCTTATTGATTCCCAAACCACCGGTGGAGTTACCCTGAGGGTCAATATCACAAATCAAAACCTTACGGCCGTCTTTCTTAAGATAGGCTGCCAGATTAATAGCGGTGGTTGTTTTACCAACCCCGCC
>Ga0155924_129_pt1 | contig 6158 bp, 8 predicted proteins | sample RifCSPlowO2_01_FD_107578 | JGI IMG/M metagenome (GOLD analysis project Ga0155924, IMG submission 107578) | Candidatus Saccharibacteria bacterium RIFCSPLOWO2_01_FULL_49_22
TAACTAGGTCTTTAGTTTTATCTTTGGTTCTGTTCCAGACGAAAACAACATATCTGTTTTTTAGAAAATTATCCGCAATGCCATGGCCCATTATACCTAAGCCAATTACAGCAACCCTTTTCATTAATTTGAATTATACGCCTGTCTGCCGATAGGCAGGCTGGGGAGGGGCGGTGCGATAGATTTTAACAATCTTCGAGTTGCGCTAGTAACTCACCGGGTTTTTCTATGTAAACTGCGGTGGCGTATTGGGTCACATTTGGGACATCAAGGCGGATCCAGTATTTGGATTTGCTCCATTCTTCACCAACCTCCGGGTGGGACTCAACTTCTCTTCCGAGTGCTTTGCAGTCAGCAAGAACCTCGTCGCCATCCTCATAAAAGCCATTGAATAACCTGTCAGCTTGGGTGTCTTCTGGGCCGGGATAAACCCGGATGGTTTTGTCTCCACCACCTAGATAGTCAAATGTGACTGTTGGACCCTCGGACTTATTATCACCGCCACATCCGGCAATCGCCAAAGCCCCGGCGGTGAAAAACGAGCCGCCCAAAACCCTCCAACGACTCTCTCTACCGATAGCACCTTCTTTAATAGCCATAAGATCCTCTCTTCCAGTAACTTTAGATTATACGCCTGTCTGTCCAACCTGCCGTCCGGCGGGCAACAGGCAGCCATGCGGAAGGATAAGCTTGTAAAAGTAGTTAAATAATGCTCTAATATGGCCAGTACCTTCCCATCATCTACCGATTGGAGCCCAAGGATGGACTTGGCAGCACACGTCGCGGCCGCTATATTCGTGGTGGTCCTGGTTATTGGCCAGAATGTCATGGCCCGGCTGGCGAAGGTTCCGACCGATACGGTGGCGAAAGATCCCGGAGCAAGCAAACTCTACCGTGTCCTCGGGGCGATCCCGCTCTCCATCTACCTGATTGGCGGTGGCTGGAGCTTTGACTGGGTTCCGGACGAGGTCAGAGTCGAGGGCTTCATCTTCATCGCCATGGGTCTGACGCTCATCTTCTGGGCCCAGTTGAGTCTGGGCCGGAACTGGGTCGGAGGCGTGGGTCTGCATGATTCCCACACTCTGATCACCAGCGGGCCCTACGCCTGGGTGAGGCACCCGCTTTACAGCGGGTTCTGTCTCGCGGCGGTCGGGATAGCCCTAGCTAGCGCTAACCCGCTGGCGGCATCGGGCGCCCTCTTGGTGGCGCTCTCCCTGCTGGTGCGGATCTGGGGCGAAGAAGAGTTGCTCAAGCGGCGCTTCAAGAAGGAGTACCTCGAGTATCGCAGCCGGACGGGGTATCTGATACCGCGCCTCCGTCAGCGATTATGAGGGGAAGAGAAGAGGAGCATTGGCTCCGCCCGGAAGAAGATCTTGAATCTTCTTCCGGGTCTGACCCGCGCTGGTGGGCGCGGGTTTTTCATGGTAGGGAGAATAGAGCCCGCGGCTATTCCTCTGGGTGGATTGCTGGATGAGCTTCGTAGAGATCTTCGATCCGCAGGCGCAACTCTGTTAAGAATGCTTCCTTGGATGTACTGCCGCCTTTTGGCGGCTCTATGGGCTCGCCGAATACCGCTCTTGCGATTCGGCGCTGGCCCTTCTTAGTGGGGTTGTCTAAACCTGAAACAGCGGCTGGTACAGTTGGAATGTTGTGCCGCTTGGCAAAAAAAGCTGTCCCAGGCTTGAACGGACCTAAGTTCGCCCGAGGATCAGTTTTGCGCAGTTCTCTATCGCCACGAGTTTCCTCAGGATAGATGCCGACTAATCGTTCTTCATCTATCCTCTCATCAATTGCCCGGAGATTATCTCTACTGAAATTTCCCCTCTTGATCTGTATCACCTCTCCGTGGTCAAAAAACCATTGCATAAAACGACCTGAAGAAAAATCATCCCTAGCGATCATTGATAAATGTCTGTCCCGTACGGCGTAGGGCAGCGCGAGGGTGTCCAAAAACGTTCGATGATTGGAGGCAACGAGAGCAGCTCCTTCTTGAGGTATGTTTTCGCGGCCAAAAACCTGCAGTCCGAAGGCTACTCGAGCTAAGGGTTTATACAAACAGTAGGTCGCAGTATAAACTGCTTCGTTATAGGCATTATGCATCTCACCAAATCGCATAAACCTAATCTTATTGCAGGCGAGTTAATTTGCAAGCACAAGCGGAAAGTGGGTGAGGGGCGGTGTGACAATCCAGCTCAGTCGACGCTAGGTGTTGGTCCGTCGGATGGTGCCGTTTCGTCGAAGATTGGGGTAAGGTCAAACTGGTGTCCATTAATTGCCAGCACTCTATCTGTCCCCCAGTCACGGAATTCAACACCAGCCTCATCGATGTTCCAGACCTGGTCAGCTTCGAAAATCCTCGGGTTATCCTCTATAACATCACTGCGTTTGCGAATACGGCTCTTGACTCCCTCCGGAATTGTAACTAGGAGTCTAAATGGCTGATCCAAAGAGGCAATTTCATCCCTGACTCGCTCAGCCTCAGCATAGGCATTTCCTAGCTGCGTTTCGGCCCAGCGGATACGCTCGGCTGCGGCCTTTAGCCTGAAGCACAAATCTTCGGCTTGGCGAACAGGGTCTACGTCACCACTCGGCTCAACTGCGTGTTCTGTTTCGTGGCTCGACATAAAGTTCTCCTTTGACTTAGATTTTCCGCCTCTGTTAGAAAAAATGCAAGCACAAGGGCTAAGAGCGAGTAGGGCCAAGTCTGATTAAAGGTTATAATTTGCCTTGGATGAACCTGTTTGACTTTGTACCCGACTATACCGAGAAGATCTATGAGACCGGCCGTGAGCCGGCCTTTATTATGCTGCTGGCTTTCGTGGCTACCTTCTTACTAACCCGGTTTTATACCAGAATGGCTCGCAAGACCGGCTGGGGAAGCACTTTTATCGGCCATACGCACGTACACCACTTGGTTTTTGGCCTGGTTTTTATTCTGGTAGCCGGGGCATTGGAATTCTCGCTGACGCACGAAAGTGGAGCCACTCAGTTACTACTGGCAGCCCTTTTTGGCGTCGGCACGGCTTTTGTGCTGGATGAATTTGCCTTAATCCTTCATCTCAGAAATGTTTACTGGGAAGAGGAGGGTCGTAAATCCATAGACGCTGTGATAGTCGGAACAATTTTCGGCGTCATTTTTCTACTGGGCATAACACCTTTAGGCACCACCGAAGACCTCGCCAGCTGGACACTAGTTGGGGTAATTGCCGTTAATCTGGTCTTTGTGGTGCTGGCCGCCTTAAAAGGCAAGATCTATATGTCGAGCTTTGGCTTATTTATACCCCTCCTGGCGATGACAGGCACCATCCGTCTGGCCGAGCCGGAGTCTATTTGGGCGCATCGTTTTTATAAACCCGGAAGCAGACAGCTCAGACGCTCCAAAGATCGTTATCGTCACTATCAGGAAGTCTGGCGACCGCGAAAAGAAAAACTGCGCGATCTAATCGGCGGCAAAGTCAGCCATTAGGCGGCTATTTTCGAGGTTTTCTAAGAAAACTGCTGTCCCGTTTGCTCATTTTCTTGCGTTGGGAACGGTTTCTCTGCAGATAAATTAATCCTGAGGCGGTTAGTAGCCCGGCAATAGTCATGGCGATTACTACATCGTGAGTTTTAAGCCGTACTCTTACATTTGAAGGATCCTCTGCGTCTATATCCACCTGATCGGCAGAAGCTCGATATTCTTCACCGTCTTTGGACTTGAATACTGTCACGGGTCTGGTGAAATGTCTTTGGCGCAAATGATTAGCTCTCGAAAAAAGATACTCTGTTACTCCAAGGCTATCCGGACTTAAATCCTCACCTGAAGTCGGACGCTGTGACTCAGAAATCCTCTCTGGCTCTTTTTCCATATATAGAATTAAATTATACCCACGCTGGAAATGAAAAGATAACAGCTGTGCTTTAATTGAGCCATGGCTTTACTTTACGCCTGGCTGGCTTCAATCTCGTCAGGTTTATCACCAATAATAATTAAAGCATCCAGTAAAGACTTAGTTAAGAACCCCTGGGCGTTTAATATTTTGTGGGTATTGATTGGGATCCCTTTCATAGCAGTTTTTGCTTTGCTTCGGGGAGCTGGTATGCCGGCTGATTGGCTGCCAATATTTCTTCTGGCGCTGTCGTTAACCGGCTTTTACATTTTTTATACCGTTTCCCTATACAGGATTGATGTATCTACAATGTCGCCATTATTTAGCCTGCGGACCGTGTTTTCAGTCATTTTAGGGGTGTGGCTGCTTAACGAGTATCTCTCTCCGGGTGACATAGTTTTAATATCCATCATAATTCTGCTAAGTCCATTAGCAGCCTACGACGACAAAATGCGCTACAGGGCCTTTTTCCAAAAGTCTATCTTTTTGGCGGTGCTGGCCATGTTCTTCCTGGCCTTTGAGGGCTACTTCGCCAATCGCTCAGCTGAAGTTAACGGCTACTCCACAACTCTGCTATGGCAGGATATTTTGGTGCTTACTTTTCTTTTACCGACATTGAAGTATGCCGGCATGAGCCGTGGATACTTCACCAAGAAGAAGCTTTTACCCTTTGTGCTCCTCGGGGTTTCGGGCTTTATCTACACCGCCACATCAATTGCCGCGTACGCTCAAAATCTGGCGCTCAGCGCGGTTATTATCTCCCTGCCGCTGTCTATGATTTTCGCTGTTTTGCTGTCAATAAAGTACAAAGATCTGTTAGAGCGGAACTCTGTAAAGGTTTACGCAGTACGGTTCTCGGCAGCCGGGGTCATGGTCGCTTCAGCAATCTTTCTGAGCCTAAAGTAAACGGCGGCAGAGTAGAGTAAGGTGTTATACTGGCGCTGATATGCGGTTTGCGATTATCAATGACATGCACATCGGCCCGCCCGGTGCTGGCTACTACGAAGGTGTTCAGAGAAAGTTGGTTTCCGAATCCGAGAGGCTTGTTAAGCAGTTTGTCGGAAAGATGAACGATAGCGAACGCCCAAAGTTCGTGGTTAATTTGGGTGATTCGATTGAAGATGTTAATAACCGAGCTGACGACATTAAAGAGTTCAAGAAAGCCATTAAACTTCTCTCGCCGCTCGAGATGCCGGTTTATCACCTCATCGGCAACCACGATGTTAAGACATTAAGTCATAAAGAGGTAGCCAAAATCTTTGGCTATGAACAGCTGTATTATTCTTTTGACTATGGAAAGTTTCATTTCGTTATCCTAAGTTTTGAGATAACCGGTAACCACCAAAAAGATCCCGGTGACATTGCCGCTGTCTTGCCCAAAGAGCAGGTGCAGTGGCTAAAGCAGGATTTGAAAAGTACTAAAAAGCCAACAGTTGTCTTTGAGCATTATGGCTTAGCGGATGATGATATGGTGGGGAACTTCTGGTTTTCAAAACAACCGGACAAAGCGCACCTATCGAACAAATTAGATGTCCGAAAAGTCCTTGAAGACTCCGAAAAAGTAAAAGCCGTTTTTACAGCGCATCAGCACTGGAATAGGATGTTTGTTCACAACGGCATTCCATATTTTACCGTCACATCTTTAGTGGAGAATTTTAATAACGATGGGGTCGCCTCAGAAGCGCATACTATCGTTAACCTAACCAAAAGACGGATAACTGTCGATGTCAAAGGCAACGATCCGGTAAGATATCTTTACAGATTTTGGCCTCGCCCAATCACTTATTTATTAAGACGGTCTAAATAGGGAGCGGCGACTAAAACGCTAGTGCTATAATACGGCGCATGGACTACTGGTTGAAGCACCTTCATCCAGGCTGGAAGGCACTAATTGTTTTTGTACTGTTCGGGGTAGCCGCCTTTCTGGTTCCTATCCGTCAGGCTTCACCGGAAGTCCCTAATGTCTTGGCTGCTACCGCGATATTCTATTCAATCTTAATCGGCTTTTATATCGCCAGTGCCATGACCAATCTTTCCAGGCTAAAAACACTAGTAGCTACTGAAACCGGCGCGCTGATTGCAATTTATCACATAGTGCAACTATCCTTGCCGGATAAGAAGAAGCAGGTCCGCGAAGCAATTGATGGCTACGTAATCAAGCGGTTTGATTACGAGATAGCCGATTATACCGAACCTACTACGAAGGAATTTTATGGCATCTTTGATTGCCTTAAAGGTGCCAAGGGTAAATCAGACGGTGAAAGCGCGGCTATTAATTACATTGCTGAA
>Ga0155924_109_pt2 | contig 6113 bp, 6 predicted proteins | sample RifCSPlowO2_01_FD_107578 | JGI IMG/M metagenome (GOLD analysis project Ga0155924, IMG submission 107578) | Candidatus Saccharibacteria bacterium RIFCSPLOWO2_01_FULL_49_22
AGCAGGAACCCGAACTTCTGCCCTAAGCTTCTGCTTGCCTAAACTGATTAAAGATGTTATAATTTACTAGCTCTGAAAGGAGTTCCTGGCAGCGAGGATTTCGCGGCAGCTCTTCGAGAAGGAGGTTGTACGTGAGTACGACAACCAAGCGCCAAATCCAGTGGCGTGTAGACATCACGGATCACAGACCCGAGCAGCTAGCCGCAGCTCTGCGGTACGTCTTCGGTGTCTTCTACGGACCGACACTCATGGCGTGGAAGGTCGATGAGGAGGGCATGCACATCATGCGCTGCTTGTCGGACAAAGCGCCGAAAGGCTGGGAGGAAGACGTCATCATGTCGGGCCCCGGTGGGATAGCGCACCGAATCCACAACTGGCTGTACAGCCTGACTCGCGAGCAGCGCTTCGCGCTGCACCAGTCGCACCCGCTGGACGGTTTCCGTGGCTACACGGACGACGGCTGGCGGATGCTGGCTGACGCCAGTAACCCGCTAGAGGCACGCATCCTTCCCGCATGGGTCTGATGACACCTCAACGGAGAGCTCTGCCTCGTCGCTCTGCCTTCGGGCAAGCGGCGAGGCTTCTCCATTATGAACATTAATCATTAGGGCTCGGGCAGGTTTGGTACCACTCTTAAGTGAGAACTAGAGCTGCTAATCTAAACCTCTTTGTAGAAATCTCCCTTTTCAGCTCGGCTAAAAGTAACTCCTCGATTGTTAATCACCTGAAGGTCAAGCTTGACGTATGGCGATAGCTTCGGCGGATTATTGATATCAAAAAAGCCAACGTCTTCTGACTTTTCCGGCTCACACAGTCGAGGGATGCCTCTCCATTTCTTTACTAGAAATCTGAAACTTATGTAGTTTTTAGGAGCAATATTTTCGTCTTGTAAGATGTGAAACAATTTTAGATCCTGCTCCTTAACTATCAGTCCGGTCTCTTCCTTAAGCTCACGAACGGCGGCCTCTCTAATGGTTTCATCAGCGTCGACATGACCGCCGGGCGTGGCATAGTAGCCATCCATAAAACCTGTCTGCTTGCGCTTAACTAGCAACACTTTGCCATCGTCAATTACAGTGATGGTAGCAACTAGGATAGCCCTATAGACGTCTGTCATTTATCGCTCGGTAGAGGAAATTGCCGACAGAATTCTTTAACCTCATTACTTAATTGCCTGAGTATTTTGGCATTTTGATGGTTCTTTACAGCCTGATCTATCCAATCGGCAATCTGGACCATCTCCTTCTCCTTCATCCCTCGAGTAGTTAGGGCTGGGGTGCCCATACGGATACCTGATGGGCTGAATGGCGGTCTGGGATCAAATGGCACAGTGTTCTTATTTACAGTAACACCTGCTCTGCCTAGCGCTTTTTCGGCATCAGCGCCAATCACCTTTTTGTTGCTAAGATCAATCAACAATAAATGGTTGTCGGTGCCGCCGGTTACCAGCTTATAGTCTCTCTTTAGTAGCTCCTCGGCTAGCTTTTTAGCATTTTTGACTATCTGCTGACCGTATCTTTTAAAGCCGGGCTGTGAGGCCTCACGCAGGGCCACTGCTATGGCAGCTGTTTGATGGTTATGGGGGCCCCCCTGTAACCCCGGTATGATGGCGCGATCAATCAGAGTGGGTAGATTCTCAGGCTTTCTTTCCACTGCCTTAAGAGGAGTAGACGCATTGCCATCGCAAAGAATCATTGCCCCTCTGGGGCCTCGCAGTGTTTTATGAGTAGTGGTGGTTATTACATGCGCATGTCCTACAGGAGACGGATGTGCCCCAGCTACCACCAATCCGGCGATGTGTGAAATGTCAGCAATTAGCCAGGCTTTTGAAAGATCAGCAATCTCTCTCAACCGAGCCCAGTCGAATATCCGAGGGTAGGCCGTGGCTCCCACAAAAATCAGTTTGGGTTTTTCGGCCTTGACCATCTTAGCCATCTCAGTGTAGTCCAGATAACCATCCTTACCGGTATGGTACTGAACAGACCTATAGATGGTACCTGAGAAGTTAACTTTCAGGCCGTGTGTCATGTGTCCACCGAAGTAAAGGTGCATGCCCATAACCGTATCGCCGGGGTCTACCAGTGCAAAATATACAGCCTGATTAGCTGGCGAGCCAGAGTACGGTTGAACGTTGGCGTGGCTAACTCCAAAAAGTTTTTTGGCCCGGTCACGCGCTAAGTTCTCTACAGCATCAACGTTTTCGCAGCCGCCGTAGTAACGCATTCCTGGATAGCCTTCGGAATACTTATCTGTAAGCCTGGAGCCTAGGGCCTTGAGAACGTCAGCAGATGTGTGATTCTCACTGGGAATCATCTCTAGACCTTCGGCTTGTCTTTTGGTTTCAGCATTTATGAGTGCTGCTATATCTTTATCCTTCATAAGGAACTCCTCCTTTAATTAAAATCAGATATCTGGCACCCACTTACAACATGTTTCTATAGTAACAGGGTTGCGGGGTTATAGGGTTGTAGTTTTCTCATCCTTACAGGGTGCGACCCTGCAAAGCAACAGAATATATCGTCTGTGATATAGTGTTTAGGCGAATGCCCGAAACAAACCAGAAAATCGGTCAACTAATCCGGCAAATCCGGCAAGAACGTGGCCTGACCCAGGCGGTCTTTGCTAAAAAGTTAGGCACCAGCCAGTCAGCTGTTAACCGCATTGAGCACGGCAAGCAAAATTTGAGCCTGGAGACCATGGGCCGTATCTCCGATGTGCTAAACAAACAGCTGATCAGTATCAACAGCTCAGTTAATCTACGAATCGAAGGTGGTCACAGGCTGCATGGTGAGGTGGAGTTAAAGGCTTCCAAAAACGCCGCGGTGTCCATCTTGTGTGCGAGCCTGCTCAATAAGGGTACGACCCGCTTACGTGGGATACCGCGCATCGAAGAAGTCAACCGAATCATCGAAGTATTAACCAGTATCGGCGTGCATATCCGATGGAATACAGATAATGATCTTGAGATTAAGGTTCCCCGTACTCTTAACCTTGATAAGATGGACAAAGATGCCGCCCGTAAGACCCGCACCGTAATTATGATGGCCGGACCGCTGTTGCATGAGTTTGGCACGTTCAAGATACCTTACGCCGGGGGTTGTGAGCTGGGAAAAAGGACAGTATTGCCGCACATATACGCCCTTGAGGAGTTTGGGAGCCAAATCGTCACGACCGGCGGCTACTATGAAATTACCACTCGGCGTTCCCGCCCCAAGCGACCAGTCGTTTTATACGAAGTTGGTAACACTGTGACTGAGAATGCAATTATGGCTGCCTCGCGATTTGAGGGCGAGACAATTATCAAGCAAGCAAGTGATAACTATATGGTTCAAGATCTTTGCTTCTTCTTGCAGAAATTAGGTGTAAAAATTGAGGGGATTGGAAGCAGTGTTCTTAAGATAAGGGGTAAACGTGACATTAAAAAGAACATTACCTACTCGCCTAGCGAGGATCCTGTCGAAGCCATGACCTTTATAGCTGCGGCGATTACCACTGATTCTTCAATTACCGTTAAACGTGTGCCTATTGACTTCTTGGATTTAGAGTTACTGAAGCTTGAAAAAATGGGACTTCGATTCAAGATAGGCGAACGCTACAAAGCCAATAACGATCAAACCAGCTTAGCAGACGTGACTATTTATGAACACAAGGGTCAACTATCAGCACCAGAGGATAAGTTACACCCCCTTCCGAATCCCGGGATTAATATCGATAACCTGCCCTACTTCGTGCCTATCGTAGCGGTTGCCAAAGGCCGCACCCTGATACACGACTGGGTTTATGAGGATCGGGCCCTGATGTATGCCGAGATGAAAAAAATCGGTGTTGATCTGGAGTTGGCTGACCCGCACCGGGTGTTTATTGATGGGCCAACCCGCTGGAGGACTGCTGATGTGGTAGCTCCTTCCGGCATCCGTCCGGCAGTGATGCTGCTGATAGGCATGCTGGCCGCCCCTGGGGTATCGATGCTAAGAAACGTCTACACCATAAACCGCGGCTATGAAGACTTAGCCGAACGTCTCAACTCTCTCGGCGCTCACATCGAAGTTCTCCACGAAATCTAAACAGTTTATATAACCAGACAACTTATTTGCATATTTGTTATGTTTATGGTAATATACTAGTGTTTTATGAGCACTAGTACCAAGAAAGATTTATCAGCCGCCAACCGCCGTACCCCTGTAAAAGCCCTAGAAAACAGAGGTAGTCTTAAAGTTAAGTCCAGGACTTCCAAGAATGTTCCCTACACTAGGCGCCCTGCCAGCTACGTACACAAGCGAATCAACAAGCGCAAACTGGCTCTTCTCTTGCCAGCTCATAACGAAGAGCTGATAATCGCTACGACTATCAAGTCCGCCAGCGTCGCCGGTCAAAAAAAGGGCGATATCTATGTGGTTGATGACGGCTCAACAGATAAGACTCGAGCCATAGCGGTCAAACTACTGGGGCGTGACCATGTTTTGACAGTCAAGAAAGGCGGTAAAGCATTGGCAGTGGCCAAAGCCATTAAAAAGTTCGATATCGAGGACAACTACGAGTGGCTTCATGTTGCCGATGCGGACAGTGTGTTCTCGCTAAACTACTTCAAGATTTACAGGGACAAGCTCAATTCCAAAAAGTACGCGGTGGCTGTTGGTTTCGTACAAAGCATGCGGGGTAACTGGATCAGCACCTATCGGGCACTCACCTATACTTACAGCCAACACGTTAATAGACGAATACAATCTTACCTGGGAATGATTTCAGTCTTCCCCGGTCCAATCACTGCATTTAGAACCGATATAATCAAGCATCTTGATTTCGACACCCATAGTTTTACCGAGGACTTTGATATAACACTTCAGGTACATCGCAAGAAGCTGGGGAAAATCAGATTTATTCCTAGAGCTGTCAATTATACTCAGGATCCGCAAACTCTCAGGGACTTCATTAAGCAGAATCTCCGCTGGCAAAGAGGCTTTTTCCAAGGAGTTAAAAAGTACCGAATCGGTTTCCGACCCCAAGCCATCGATGTCAGCCTCGGTGTACAGCTGCTGCAGCCAGCGTTTTATCTGCTACAAATGTTTATACTAATGCCCCTGGTTTTACTGGCTACGGGTAATTGGCTTGTCTTGCCGGCAGTGTTCGCCGCTGACTTTATTGTTGTAAGCGCTATTGCATTGGTCTCAAGCGTAGCGGCTAAACGCTGGATGCTGCTAGGTTCAATGCCATATTTCTACTTCCTGCGCTGGATAGAGATTGGGGTCTTTGTTACCGCGTTCTTTGAGGTAATAATCCTGGGTAGATTCAGCTCAGAAATGACTGGCTGGGATACTTCCAGCCGACGTTACGAGCTAAGCAATCAGGCCCTAAAAGATACCGCGGCTACCGGATAAAATCAACTATAGCTTTTCGTAGCGAACCAAGCTAAAGCCGAACAACTGGCGGTCCTGCATAAACACCCCTGTGCAAGTCTGAAGAGTCAGCTGTGGCTTGCCCTTGTAGGTAAATACTGATGTGTCGGTAGGCGGCACAGTAACTGACTGGTCAAATTTGTAAAAAAAGTTATAGCCATTTTCGGTTCGCACTATCGCCTCACCACCAGGCTGTATTTTCTTAAGACTAGCAAAGACCTCCGGCCGGTAGTGCCCATAGATCACGGTGTTACCTTGCTGATTATTAGGTGGCAGACTAAGCAAGGCGAAATGAGCCTTATCACGAGATAGGGTCCAGGCGCCGGTTATAGGATTATATACACCATCAGCAACAGCCAGCTTGATACCGAGACTTGGAACTATCAGTTCCACCGGTTTACCGGAAATTGTTTCGGGCTTAGCTATCACCACCTCTGTTTTTTGAGCAGTACCAGCGGGTAGCGCCGAGCTGCGATGGTTGTAATAGGCTATCATCAATAAGCCTGATAATCCTAGACTGCATAAGCACAAACCAAAAATGAGTATTGCCTTCTTTACTTTCATAACTGCTACCATTTATCAAAATAGCGACGGAAAAACTCCGTCGCTATTATTGATATAACCTTGGTATACCTCTTAGCGGTTCTTTCGAGCCACCAAAGTTGAGGCTACCAAAGTTACAACGCCAGCGCCCAGCAATGCCAATGCGATGTAAAACAG
>Ga0155924_136_pt2 | contig 5919 bp, 8 predicted proteins | sample RifCSPlowO2_01_FD_107578 | JGI IMG/M metagenome (GOLD analysis project Ga0155924, IMG submission 107578) | Candidatus Saccharibacteria bacterium RIFCSPLOWO2_01_FULL_49_22
AACATCTTAAAAATGGCCAAAGATGTTGTAGAAAATGCAAAGAGTATAGGAATCAGGGCGGAGCTTGACGATTCTAACGAGTCAGTCGCCAAAAAGATCGCCGAAGCCGAAAAAATGAAGGTTCCATATACCATTGTGATCGGCGAAAAGGAAGTTCAATCCAGCCAAGTCGAGCCGCGCACCCGAGCCGACCTGCCACCCGCCAAACCTGCCTCAATTGAAGATTTCCTAGGCCAAGTTGCCGACCATGCCAAAACCCGCCGCTAAGCCAACGATTGCTGTCGATATTGATGACGTGCTAGCGGCCAATGCTGAAAACTTCGTTAGATTTAGTAATAAGCGATGGGGAACAAATCTTAAACCTGATGACTACACCGAGCATTGGGCGGAACTTTGGAAGGTTGATTTTGACGAGGTAGACAAAAGACGGGATGTGATTATAAAGGAACAGCTTTTCTTAAAGCACCGTTTTTTCGACGAAGCTAAGCCGGTTCTAAAAAAGCTAACAAAAAACTACAAGCTGTTCGTCGTTAGCTCTAGGAGTAATCGAATCCAAAAAGATACTATTGATTGGATAAACAAGGAATACGGAGATATCTTTTCTGGTATCCACTTCGCCGATATGTGGAACAGGACAGACCTACATATTTTAGAGAGACTTAAGGGCACCAAGAACGACGTAATCAAGCAAATTGGCGCTGATTATCTGATAGATGATCAACCCAAGCACTGTATAGCCGCCGCAGAGGCCGGCATTAAGACCGTGCTGTTTGGTGATTACAAGTGGAATCGCGGCCTTAAACTACGCAAAAACATGACTAGGGCCAAAAACTGGCACGAAGTCCTGGAGTATTTCGATGCCCAAAGCTAAGCCTAAAATTGCTGTTGATATCGATGAGGTTTTGGTGCCTCACTTCCAGGACCTTATAGATTGGTATAACCGTAAATATGGTACTAAGCTGACGCTGACAGACAATCACCCGACAGATCCAGAAGGCTGGGGGACTGATGATATCAGTGAAGCAATCCGAAGAGTTCATGGTTTTTTTGAAACTCCTGAATTTCTTGGCTTAAAACCATTTAAAGAGCCATTTGCTGTGCTTAAAGAACTTAGCGATAGGTATAATCTGGTGGTCGTGACAGCCAGAGATACAGTGTTAGAGAAAATAACTCGTGATTGGCTAGACGAACATTTCGTGGATCTGTTCAAGGAGGCTCACTTTACAGCCCGCTTTAGCCTAGAGGGAAAATCACAGACTAAGACCAGCGTGTGCTTATCTATAGGCGCAGAGTACCTAGTTGATGATGCGCTTGATCACTGCATAGACGCTGCAGAGCACGGAATTAAAGCGTTGCTTTTTGGTGACTATCCCTGGAATCAGGCCTCATATCTACCTCCGGATGTTACTAGGGTTAAAAACTGGCAGGAGGTGTTGGACTACTTTGAAGGGCGTTGATCCAGAGTTTCGGGCTCGGGTGTATGCCATCGTTGCTCAGATACCAAAGGGCAGGGTCATGGCTTATGGACAAATCGCGGCGCTGGCTGGCAGCCCCTATTCAGCCCGCATCGTCGGTGGTATAGCACACTGGGGCGACCCTGATTTACCGTGGCAGAGAGTAGTGATGAAAGACGGTAGTTTAGCCCCCGGCTACCCGGGCGGCACAGCCGGCCACGCCGAAGCTTTAAGAGCCGAAGGGGTAGCTGTCGACGAAGACTACCGGGTGGATATCGCCGAACTCCTCTGGAGTCCGCCTAGTTCGTAGTTTTTAGTTTATAGTTTTTAGATATTCATGTCCGAAAAACACTACCCACTACAAACTACCCACTACAAACTATTTGTTATAGTTGGCCCGACAGCTAGCGGTAAATCAGCACTAGCGATGAGAGTTGCCAAGGAGTTTGACGGCGAGATAATCTCGGCCGACAGCTGGCAGGTCTATAAAGGCTTTGATATCGGTACCTCCAAACCCTCCAAAACCGACCAAAAGCGTATAAAACACCACCTTATTGACGTCGTGGAGGCTTCTGAGGGTTTTAACGCGCCTAAATTCAAAGAGCTGGCCGAGAAGGCCATTGCCGATATCCAAAACAGGGGTAAATTACCAATTATAGTCGGCGGCACCGGCCTATATATCGACAGCGTGCTATTTGACTACGGCTTTTTGCCCAATTTAGGATCTGCTGAGCGGGCTAAACTGGACGCTACTGGCCTGGGCGAGCTAATTGAACTGGCCGAGAGCTCCGGAGTGGACCTATCGGGTATAGACACCCGCAACAAACGTCGGGTTATCCGGGCCATTGAAGCCGGCGGGCAAAAGCCAACTAAGTCGGAATTGAAGCCAGGAGTTTTAATTGTTGGGCTGAAGCCGGATACCCAGGAGCTTCGCAAAAATATCCAGGCTCGCACCAAGCGGATGATAGCCACCGGCTTGGAGCAGGAAGTCAGAGCTTTAAGTGCCAAATACGGTTGGGGTATTGAGCCCATGAAGGGCATAGGTTACCAGCAGTGGCGACCATATTTGTCACCTATGCAAAGTTTGTCAGCCACCGCGCGAAGCTTGTCAGAAACAGAGATCAAAATCGTAAAATCGACCCGTGACTTAGCCAAACGGCAGTGGACTTGGCTCAAGCGTAACCCGTATATTAGGTGGTTCAAGTCAGCTCAAGCCGCTTACGACTTTTTGACTAAAACTCTATAAAGTATTATAATATCAACCGTACTTCTGGGATTCCCGAAAGGTGGTAATCCGGTGCTAAAAAGGCTCTGGGACTACTTCTCGGGGATGGACTGGGTAGGGCCAGTGTTCTTTCGATCACGAAAGGTCTGGCCTGTCATCGTTGTTGGGCAATCCGACAGGAAGGGTGAGCTCATGGCAACACTTAGCACACGAGACAAGGAGTTGCTCCGTCTCATGGTGCAGGGTAAAGACGATCGGGAAATCGCCGATGAGCTCGGCATCTCATCGATCGCCCTATCTCAGCGCCGCAAGGCAGTCGTCCGCAAGATGGGGGCACGTTCTCCGAAGGAAGCGATCAAGCGAGCCAAGAGACGTGGCCTCACAAGGTGAAGTACACAAGCTCGCGGAGCGGCCGCCTACAAACGGCCGCTCCCGGGCTCATCCCCAAAATAGTTCAATTTTTGGTGTTCAATACTGTCAATTTAGTGTCGGTGCTGTCTAAAAAAGTAGGTCGGCATCGGCTTTTGCATGAGCTTCTGGTACAATAAAAACAGAGGAGTTATAGGTGTTTGAGCAACTGTTTGGATCAAAGACGAGGGTTAAGCTGCTGCAGCTATTCTATTCCAACCCAAATCGCTCATTTTATGTGCGCGAAATCACCAGAAAAATTAATGAACAAATAAACTCGGTCCGCCGCGAATTATCTAACTTGCTAAGCATTGGCATAATCACGTCCGATGCTAACAACAACCGGCTGTATTATGAAGTCAACCAGACCTATGAGCACTACAACCCCCTAGCAACGATCTTTGGGGGCCAGCCGACGGCTATTCCAGCTAAAAAAACTTCTTCAAAAACGGCCGCTAAGGTTGCGCCTAAAACGAAGCCCAGTGTCGATGTTGCGCCCGAGCACCCTTTGACAAAAGATGTTCGTACCACCGGCAAGGTTGAACTAGCTATGCTAACAGGCCAATTTACCCGAGATGAAACTGCCGGAGTCGATGTGGTGCTAGTTGGTGATCTCAATCAGGCCAAGACCGCTAAATTCATCGCCGGTCTGGAGAAAGCCGAAAACAAGGAGCTGCGCTGGGTCACCATGACCATGGGCGACTGGAACTACCGTAAACAGATCAACGATCGCTTCATCAATAACGTCCTGGCGGCTAAGAAGCAAGTAATAATTAACAACCAAGACATACCGGTTAACAGATGAAGATTCGCTCCGCTCATCAGCAGGTTCTAGGTTCTAGGTTCGAGGTTCTAGCACCTAACACCTATAACCTAACAACTAAAACGACAAAAGGAGTTTTTTAGTGGAGCTGTCGTTTCATGGTGCTAATTGTGTCCGAATTACAACCAAGAAGGCCAGTGTAGTTGTCGATGATAATTTGGCTAAGCTTGGCTTAAAATCTATTGCTAAACCTACAGATATTAGCCTGCATACCTTTAAATCACCCTCCTCTGAGTCAACTCAGTTTAGCGCCGATGTGCCCGGTGAGTACGAGATTACCGATGTGGTGATTCATGGTATCGCCGCTAGGTCCCACATGGATGAAAAGGGAAAGACCTCAGCCACGATTTTTACGATTAGCTCCGGTAATCTAAACATCGCGGTTCTTGGGCATATTTATCCTGAACTTTCTGATGAGCAAATAGAACAGATTGGTCCAATTGATATCGCTGTTGTTCCAGTCGGCGGCAATGGCTATACCCTAGACGGTACCGGTGCCCTGTCGGTAATTAAGAAACTGGAGCCTAAAATTGTGATCCCCACTCATTACGCGGATAAGGCTATAAAATACGAAGTCCCTCAAGCCGATCTAGAGACCGCTTTAAAAAATCTGGGTATGGAAGCCGCCGAAACCACTGATAAATATAAAGCTAAACCCGGCGAATTATCTGATACCACCCAGCTTGTTGTCCTCAAACGAACTTAAGTTTTAATCAAGCCCTTCTTTTTTAGACTACGTAGAGCGTGGGTGCTAATTTTGACTCTGACTTTTTTGCCGTCAACGACTAGAGTTTTAGTCTGCAAATTAGGCTTCCAAACCTTCTTGGTGTGGCGCTGAGAAAAGCTGACGTTGTGGCCGTGCTGCTTACCTTTTTTATCAAAATCTAATCGCTGCATAATCAAGGTGTAATTCTAATGACTATCAGGGGTAAAGTCAATGCTAGGTTATACTATTACGCATGAGCTTGCCCGGAAATCAGCTTGAAATGCTCAATTATCAATGCTCAAGGCTCAATGAATGCTTGAATGCTCAATGCCGCAATTCATTGAATCATTATTTCATTGACCATTCATTGCCCATTGAACATTGCCCATTGAACATTGCCCCCGAAGGAGGTTTGGGATGAGCGTTGATCTCACTAGTATTGCTATCTTGCTGGTTGTACTGCTGTTCTCGATGTCTATACATGAGATGCTGCATGCTTATGCAAGTAAGTGGCTAGGTGACGATACGGCTTACCACATGGGGCGGGTGACATTAAACCCAATTGCCCATATCGATCCTTTCTTGACGGTAGCTTTACCTCTGTTACTTCTGATTTCCGGCAGCCCGATTCTGTTCGGCGCGGCTAAGCCGGTACAGGTTAATTTCAGCCGCTTGCGCCACGGGGAATACGGGGGAGCGATAGTCGGTATGATTGGCCCGGCGTCTAATCTGGTTTTGGCCGTGCTTGCATCACTCCTTTATAACCTTTTAGATCCGAGCTTTGGCAGTACGGCTTATACTGTCCTGGGATACGCCGTGGCACTTAATGTTGGCTTGGCTATCTTTAACAGTATCCCTTGGCCGCCGCTGGACGGCTCCCGGTTGCTTTACGCTTTTGCTCCCCGTGCAGTCCAAGAGTTTATGGAGTCTATCGAGCGGATGGGGATTATTGGTCTGGTACTGTTTATCTTCTTGTTTTACCAGCTTGGCGGTCCAATCTTCAATCTGATACAGAACCTCACCGAATTCTTAGCGCCGGGTCTAGTCCTATAACTCCTACCAGAGCTATCTGCTTGGATGTAGTGCAAGGAAGCAACGAGCACCGAGCGAGACGTATTTTAATGATACGTTGAGCGAGCAGCGCAGGCAGATGACGCCGCAATGCGCCAAGAGCTCCAACGGTGCAGCCGGCTTCGCTGGTTGGCAGGTTGGAGCGGCAGGTAGTTCTGGATGCTATAATAAGAGTAGGTCGGTACGACCAGCACAATAAATTATCTGAACAGTAGTTTAGGATCGGGAGCCT
>Ga0155924_132_pt1 | contig 5866 bp, 4 predicted proteins | sample RifCSPlowO2_01_FD_107578 | JGI IMG/M metagenome (GOLD analysis project Ga0155924, IMG submission 107578) | Candidatus Saccharibacteria bacterium RIFCSPLOWO2_01_FULL_49_22
ACTAGCTCAGGCCCAAAGTTCAAGTGCTATTCTTTGGCTTTTCCCTCTTTTGGCTTTTCCTGTGTTTTCGTTTCAGGAACTTCATCGCGCGTATAGCCGGCGACAATCTGCTTGACCATATCGGCCACTTCTTTGGGCTCGTGTTCACTTTTGATAATATACTTGACCGCCCCCTTGGACATAGCTGTTTCAGCGTCTTGCTGCCCAGCTAGGTTGGTTAGCATAACTACTGGTATCTTTTTGGTCTTTTCGTTAGTTTTGAGTTCCTCCAGTACCTGCAGGCCGTTCTTTTTGGGCATCATCACATCCAGCAAAATTATCGTCGGTTGCGTAGATGATGCTTTAGCTAGTCCCTCTTCACCGTCGGCGGCCATCTCTACCTCGTATTTCTCAAAAGTAAAGATTTTTTGATACATCCGGCTCATTAGCGGATCATCTTCAACGATTAGAACTTTGATCATGTCTTTAAAATCTCCTTAATTCTTGATTATAGGTAAGGCATAAGCAAAACTCAACCTTGTAATAGTAAAGCTTGGTAAAAATTAGTTCACTTTTATTTGCTGGGATAGACCAGAGGCTACATCTATGCCTGATTTCTGATCATTATTAACCTGCGACCTAAGCTCATCGGTAACAATTGGTAAAGTAAAGCTAAAGGTGGTTCCTTGGCCTGGCTCTGAGGCCTCAAGCGTAATCTGACCACCCATTTTCTCAACCAACATTTTGGAAATATAGAGCCCCAGACCTGTGCCTTTGGTGCCATCACGGGTCAGCAAGCTGCCGCCAGCCTGCTGGAACTTATGAAACAGCAGCTTTTGTGCTTCCAGCGGGATACCGCGCCCCGTATCACTAACTGAAACTTTTACCAGGCCACCGGCATTACTGGCACCGATTGTAATACCGCCGCTTTCGGTGAATTTAGCCGCGTTGCCGACTAAGTTATAGACGATTTGCTTAGTGCGGTTTTTATCGGCCCAAACTTTAGGCAAGGCATCAAGCAGCATTTTGTCGAAATTTAGGTAAAGATGCTTTTCAGCCAACACCCGCTTCATTTCATAAACCACATTCTCGATAATTGCTTCAATCGAGAAAGACTCCGGCTTAAAGACCGTCTTACCTTGCTCTAGTCTGGAAACATCCAGAAAGTCGTTAACAATTTCAATCAGCCGTATTGCCGAATCATGGATATCGCCAATCATGCCTTTAAGGTCCTCGTCCTTTAGCTCTGGTGCGTAGTAGTCAATGATCATCTGGGCGTTACCCTTGATGGCGGTGAGCGGCGTGCGCAGTTCGTGGCTGGCTATGCTAAAGAACTCATCTTTGGAGCGCTCCAAAACGCGCTCTTCGGTTACGTCCTCTAGTAAAATCACGCTGCCCAGCTTAGACGTGGCTCCCAATTCCTTAACGAATACGGGGGCCAAAAAGATTCGCAGAATTTTGGATCCGTATGGGACATTTTTCATTTCAAAAACTCGCTGTGAGTCGTAGGCTTTTTGGAACTGGGCAATAATGTCTGGATGTGAGCCTCTTAAGTTGGCTTCTAGGTCTTCCAGCGCAAGCGATGCCGAAGGATCCAAGTTCAAAATTTTATTAAGCGCTAAGTTCCTAATCATTATCCGTTGGTTATTATCAACTAGCATAAAGCCAACAGATAGGCTTTCGATTGAAGCCCGTAGTTTGGCTTGCTCGGCGTGAATTTGTTTATTCGATGCGGCCAGTCCGGCTGCCATTTTGTTAAACGAGCTGGCGAGTTGGCCGATTTCATCAGTCGAGGTGACCGGAACCCGAGCCTCAAAATTACTTCTTTCCAGCTGCTCGATACCCCTTCGCAAACCAGCTATTGGCGTAATGATGCCCGCTCGCAACAACCAAAAGGCAAAGCCGACCACCAAAGCGCCCAGTATAACCAAATAAACCAAACCGCTGGTACCAACTTTTCTGACGGCCTTCTGCAATTGAACGGCCTTTTCTTGCTGGAGCGCAATGATTGCCTTGTACGGCGAGGCTACAAAAATTTTAGCTTCAAAGGCAGTAATTGGTGCAAAGGCTACAAGCTTTTCGTCGCCGGTCGATTGGAACCTAAAAGTGCCAACACTGCCAGCGCTATCGACAGCCAGCCGGCCAGCTAATTTCTTATCCGGGATTTTGGACAGAGTTAAAGTGTCATTTGACTGTTGGGTGTTGGCCCCAAAGTCTTTGTAAATTTGATCAGACGAAGAAATTATACTGCCGTCTTTACGCACCACAAAAACGTATGACGACTGTGCTGGATCCAGGGGTGCTATCGAAAAGAATTTACTAATGGCGATATCTAACCCTACGGCGCCTAAGTATTGGCTGCCCTTCCATACCGGAGCTACGTAAGAAATAGTGTTGGTTTTATCGGCTGATTTAAAGTCATTATAAGGACCGACCCAGCGTCCGGCATAAGAGACTGGATTAGTGAAGTTGAACCCTGCCGCTTGGCTTAGATCGACCTTGGTCGCCGCGCCAGCAAGGGACGGGAACGTATACAGCCTGCCTGACGGGTCTATAAAAAAAGCATCACTAATAAATTGGTGCTTATGGGAAAAGTCAGATAGTAGGTTCATTGAAAAATTGCCCGCTGAGACGCCATCTTGAATAGTTTGAGCATCAATTGCTTGGCGCTTAAAGGTCAGGTCGTAAATTTGGCCAGTGGCTTTAACATTGTTAATTAATTGCTGGCTAACCAATGCCGTGGTTTGTTCTAGCGACTTCGTCTCAACAGTCGAAGAGGTATTCGATAAAGACCTTAAAGCCAATAAGTAAAGTAGGGTAAACGGCAAAACTATAACGAACAGGATGTAGAAAATAAGCTTGGCCGTTAATTGCAAATTCTTTATTTTGCTTAATGCTTTTTGCATGGCTTATTAGCCGGGTTTCGGGTTCGTTTTTAACGAATTTCTAGGTTGTTCAGCTTCGGGTCATTGTAGGCAGTCAGTTTGTCGCCTACCCAATAGACCAAAGTTTGATCCTTGACATCAAGCGCTTCATGGTTTTGTTTGGAGAAGGGCTGTTTGTAGAGCTTAATAGAACCCTGGACATTTTGCAGATTTTCCAAGGCGTCGTTGATTTTTAGCTTATCAGTTGTCGTACCAGCCGCCTTCATGGCCGCGGCAATTAAGTAAACGGCGTCGTAGGCTTGGGCGGCCGGCCAGAACATTTCCGGTTGGCCAGCTCCGTATTTTTGGACTATTTTTTGGTATAAGGCTTTAGTGCGGTCATTAGAATCTGGCAGCACCGAACAGGCTGCTACAAAGTTAGCCGCTAAGCTGCCGGCTAGCTTGGCAACAACCGGCTCAGTATCAGCAAGCGGGGCAGTCATGGTGGGTGTATAACCCTTGATTTGGTCAAGCGCCTTAAGTAAGTTGGCTATTTGATCGGGGTAAGCATACAGATAAATAGCATCGGCTTTAGCTGCTTGGGCGGCTTTAAAAAGCGGTACAAGCTGCTCGATTGTAGCTCCCTTAGTAAACCCCTGTACCGAGACCGGCGTTTTACCCCACCGGCTTAATACCTCGGAAACGTCTTTCTGGCCCTGAGCACCGTATGGGAAAGTATCGTAGATAATCGCAATCCGGCCATTGTTGGTCTTTTGGATCATCCAGGCCGTAAGAAAGCGCACTTGGTTAATATCGGTATCGGTTACCCTAAAAATAAAGTTACGCGGACGCTGGGCGTAGGTTTGGGTAATCGTAGTAGCCGTAGAAATCGGTATTACCAGCGGTGTCTGCGAATCTTGCAGGATGCTCGCTACGTCTATGGCGATTGCGGTATTGGTTGGCCCGACTATAGCCGAAACCTTATCTTGGTTAATCAGTTGCTGCATGTTTTCCTTGGCAGTGGGTAGGTCAGCTTTATCGTCAAGCGTAAAAGGCTTGAGCTTACTGCCTAGTACCCCGCCCTGGGCATTAATTTCATCAATGGCAATCTGGAAACCTTTTAGGGCTGAACGACCGCTAGTACCAGTTGCCACGCTGGACTGATCGGTATCAAAGCCAATCGGCGTGTCAGCTTTGGCGATAGTTGTTTTGGTAGTTTGCTCAGTACCTTTATTAAAAGCCAGGACATAAACTGCTCCCGCAGCCAGCAGCAGAACGACCGCTACAGCAATGAGCCACTTCTTGCCTGGCTTTTTGCCGGGTGGTGTAGTTGGCGGGACTGGCGTAGTAGGCGGTGGCGGTGAGGTTGGTTCAAATGCGGCGGCTGGTTGAGGCGATGGCGCATTAGATGGTGCGGGCTCGGGTGCGGCTGCAGCTATGCCACCCTGGTTTTTTGACTCTTCAAACATAGCTTCCCTAGATTACATTGAGCTTATGCTACAACTGTATATCACTTTAGCTTATCCGTAAACCCATAGAAATAACTGCTCTAATTAAGTACTGATGACTAGAAGGTTTGGCGCTTAGGATTTAGTCATTTTTTAGGTCAATTAGGCCAATTTAAAAATACTTAGCTTGTTAAGTATTTTCCTTCTGGGGTTGAGTATTTCCTGTACTTTTAACCGGCAGCGTAAAGGCAAAAGTAGTGCCAATGCCTAATTGCGATGATTCTAAGTTAATATGGCCGCCCATTTGCTCGACCATCATTTTGGATATATAAAGGCCCAGCCCAGTCCCCCGTACTGAATCGCGTGTTAAAACACTCTGGCCGGCCTGCTCAAATTTCTTAAATAGATTTTGCTGGGCTTCTGGTGTCATACCGACACCGGTGTCGCGCACTAAAACCTTAATAAAAAAGTTCTCACCGTTGGCGAAAGAGACGGTCACGCTACCGTTTTGGGTGAATTTCATGGCGTTACCCACCAAGTTAATCAGCACTTGGCGGGTGCGGATTTCATCGCCATAAACTGCTGGCAGCGGCTGGGGTGGTTCCTGGACCTGCAGCAGTATCTGTTTACGGGAGCTGGTAACTTGGTACTGCCTGATGGCCTTTTCCGCTAACTCAACGATATCAAAGGTGCTAAACAAAAACTTCATACGCCTTTGCTCTAGCCGAGAAGTATCCAAAAAGTCATTAACAATGCTGATTAAGCGGGCGCTGGATTCGTGTATGTCGCCGATCATCTCCGCCAACATGGGGTCCTTAAGCTGCTCGGGGTAGTGTTCTTCAATCAGCGCGGCATTCCCCCGTATGGCTGTCAAAGGGGTGCGCAGCTCATGGCTGGCGATGGAAAAAAATTCATCGCGGGAGCGCTCCAGCTGGCGCTCTTTAGTGATATCTTCAAAGACCGCCACGGCGCTGGTGATATGGCCGTCCACGGTTTTGATCGGGGCCGAACTGACGCGCAGGGGTACCCACTCACCATTGGGACGCATAATAATAAGGTCATCCTTTCTTGACGTTTTACCTTCCCGCAAGGTGATGTTTAAAGGTAACTCCTCGTTAGGGTACGGACTGCCATCCTCCTTGACGGTTTTATAGACCTGCGAGTAGGTGCTGGAATTGATGCCCGGTTCCATACCCCGCCCCAATATCTCGACACCCCGGTTGTTAATCATTGACGGTTCACCATTTGGTACTTTGGCCACAAACACCCCCACCGGTAAATTATCCAGCAGAGTTTCAATAGTGCGCTGCTGGTTGGCCAGCTCTTCGGTCCGAGCTATAACCGTGACTTCAATATTGCGATTGATATCGGTCAGTTCCCGGGAGCTAATTTCCAGCGAGCGCTCAATCAGCGCCCGATCCTCATCGTAATGGTAATAAGCCGCACTAATAGCCTTTAATAGCTCAACCGCTGGCGACGGCAGGCTGCTAAGATCATTCCCTAGATGCTTACGGATCTGTCGCTGGAGTATCTTGTGCAAGTTGTCCATAAAACATTTTAACTATCACTTACTCC
>Ga0155924_128_pt1 | contig 5537 bp, 5 predicted proteins | sample RifCSPlowO2_01_FD_107578 | JGI IMG/M metagenome (GOLD analysis project Ga0155924, IMG submission 107578) | Candidatus Saccharibacteria bacterium RIFCSPLOWO2_01_FULL_49_22
TGAAGCTATTAGCCGCGGAGCAAAAAGTGTCATTGCTGTGGATGTTGATCGACGAGCGCATGATGCCCTCAAGAGGAATATTCTAGAGCTGGGTCTATCAGGCGGAATTAAAGCGATTAGAGCCAACGCTTCAGGATGGAGTGATAATAATCCCCGGGTTAAGTTTGATCTGGTGCTTTCAGCCCCGCCGTATGATGACTTGCAGCCTTCTCTAGTTCGGAAACTTACTAAGCACACAAAAAAGGGAGGGCTTTATGTACTTGATTGGCCCGGCAAAATTGCGCTCCCTGAATTTGACGGCTTTGAAAGGGTAACCAGTAAAGATTACGGTGATGCCCAGCTGGCCTTCTACCGCAAAATAAATAAGAGGGAAACCTAGTTTTCCCTCTCATCGGAGCTTGCGGAATGAATCCGCATTCGCCTTTGGCGAACCGCTCCTGCACTCCCTTCCTCCTGATAAAAAATGCATGGTGGTCCTAACTGGGCAGCTCTCAAACCTACCGGAGCCCTTCAAAAAGCTACTAAAGGTCCTTAGCGGCGAGACAGAAGACCCCGGGCCGAGCGTCAAGCGCCGCCGCGGTCGGCCTACTTCGGACCTTCATCGATGACTCAATCTAGAAGAAGCTCGTCCCAATCAATCCGACCGTGCTGTAGCAGTAGCTGCGAGCACACCATCGAGCCAAGTTCTTCATACCTCTGAATGTTCCGTTCGAGCTTCGACCTATCTTTTCGAGCGATTACACCATTATGGGCGACAGCGCTTCTGTATTCATAGATGTCCTTAAGTTCATCGTGAATCTTTTTCCGCTCTGTAAAATCTTCGGCTAGAAGCCTTGAACCACGCAGACGGAAAGTCAAGGAAAGCTGCTCCCGGTGGCTAGCGCTACTGATAATCGCCATCTCCATGGCTATCCCCAAATCCAAAATCTTGTCGGCCAGCTCGAACCTTCGCTTGGCTTGGCCTAGTCTAGAAATTATCAAAGCCCATCTCTCGCGATCCTCACCAGTGAGTTTTCGATAAGCGTTGAGCAGAGCTGCGTAATCGTTTTCACCGAGCAGCTCCGGCGTAACTTTAGTCATCTTCGAGACGCTAGAAACATCGTAATTGGGGATTGAGCCGCCCCTACCACCAAGAGGACCCATGGGCACGGAATCGTCTAGATAACTTGTAGTGAAACCGTGCAAACAGGACAAGCCGGGAATTAGATTAAGCACCAGGGCTGAGTCTGCAAGTAGACCGAAAACCAAACCTAGTCTCTCGCCATTAGCTTGAGAGGGCGTTGATGAGAATATCTTTGGAGTCTGTCCTCTCAAGGTCAAGGCGGCACGGGGCTTCACGGTCCGATTGCCATGAAAGCTAAACTCGATTTCCTCGAAGTATTCTTTGTCGCTTGATGGCGGCATCAATCCTATCGGAACTAGTTCTACAGACTCCACTAGTTCGACTTTCTGATCTGCCTCTATCCCGGTTACCCATGCCGCAGCTGTATATTCAATCTTGCTAGCAGCAAGATACGCTTCTAGGCTCTTGACTGCTTCTGGTATACCTTTGATGCTGGCGTAGTAAATGAACCACATTGCAAGCGTATCCAGTTCTGGCTTGCTTCCACCACCACCCCCAGTTGAAACTAGCGCACTCGAAACAAGTGCTTGTACTCGGCTATCTTTGCCGAGAATCTCCTTAATTCGGGCGCCTTCGGGCGATTGAAGTGCATCATGCAGATAGAGGAAGAGTCTGGTGTTGTGGTCTCGACCAAAGCCATAGTATTCAGGGCCTGGCACGGAGAAGTCCGGCAGGTTGATATTCTCTATCTTGGCAAGATCGGTTTGGGCCATACCTATATTTTACTCTTGCAGACCCTAACTGGACTTAGAACAAAAACAGCCCTTTTGGGCTGCATTTAATGTCGCTTTTTTGGACAGCACCGACCGGTACGGCTGGATCTCGAGAAGAGTAAGTATCAAAAATCACATGGTGGGCGAGAAAGGACTTGAACCTTCACGGGATTGCTCCCACTAGGTCCTAAACCTAGCGTGTCTACCATTCCACCACTCGCCCGCCACCTTAAATTATAACAACTTGAAGGGTATTCTTGTTTTGCTTATGCTTGCGCTGTCCTGTAGCTGAGTGTATATACTTGTCAAATGAGAAGTACAGGATGGCACGTTATGCCGGGGGTCGGTGCCCGGAATATTGAAGCTATTGCTAAAGATGTGCTGAAGTGGAACAGACTAGGAGAAAGATTGCCCTTAATGGATGCAATAGCTGAAGACTTGGAGGAGCAAGCATACATTGCATCGAGTTCGGTAGTAACCGATGATAGTCTGGCCACCCTAAGTTTCGATGAAATCATCGAGATGCTAGATGAGCCACAGCGCACAGACGTTATTGGGGCGTATATGGCAGATGTGGCCCTACGAAGACTTACTTCGGCTAAAAATGGCAGAGATTTTGGTCATGGTAAGCGCGCTAGGCTGACCGTGACGGAGAGTGGCGTGACTAGACGAAGAGCATTCATTGAACCTGGCCATAATATTGATTTACGTGGACCGGGTAGAATGCTCCTCGAAGGTTCGGTAATCGGGGGCAAGATTAGTAGATTCTCAAGTTCTCCTGAGATTGGCGGCCGTATTGTGCTAGACCATGTTCTTCACTCATCGATCATTCATGGGTTAGTTGATCCTTCTAACGGCCAACCTAGAGTCGAGCTAGATATTTTGGCTAAGTATTAAAGCGCCAGCTTCAATCTAAAACTTAGGTCATTCTCACTCACCAAACCAATCGTCTATAATAGTGGTAAGCAATGAGTAAGGGTGAAGCTAAAACATCTGTAAAGCTGCTGTCGGCGCATGATGAGGCCGGTAATGTGCGGACTTTTGTATTTGAGACCGGCGGGCTTACGTGGGTAGCCGGGCAAAATCAAGGCTGGGTTTTACCGCACGAAGGCGAGACCAATGACGATAATGAGCACTGGTTTACTGTTTCTTCGGCACCGAGCGAGGAAACGATGAGTATCTCAACCAGGGTATCGGATAGTAAGTACAAACAGCACCTAAACTCGCTGAAACCCGGCGACACCATTGAAGTTTATGAAATGGGCGGCGACTTTACTTGGGAAGATGAACCGTCCGAGCCAATTGTGATGGTGGCCGCCGGTATCGGCATCACACCATTTCGAAGCATTCTGTTAGAGCGAGAGCATAACGGTAAAAAGCTCAACGGCACACTGCTGTACTTCAACCGCGATGACAATGTGCCTTTCAGAGAACTGCTGGAAGAATTGGCCAAGAAACATCCGGAATTCAAATATCAAGTCATAGTCGGCGAACGTATCGCTGGTGAGCGTATTTTGGAGCTGGCTCCACAGGCTAAAGACCAGACCGTTTATCTTTCCGGCGCTAAGCCGATGGTCTTGGCGCTGGCCGAAGAATTAGAGAAAAAGAGTGTGAAAACCAAGCAAGACCGCTTCCCCGGCTACGACGAGAGTAATTATTAGTAGCGCGCATGGAAGTTTACTTGAGCCTTCCGCACACCATCCTAAAAGTGTGCGTTACACGCCGGGCCATCCAGTTGGTGGCTCGGGTTGCACTTCGCCTGACCCACTTTTAGGAAGGCATGCTCGCGGCTCAACAAGGGGGAGTTACTGAGAATAAAAAATGCTGAAAACAACTCACAATTTGATTAAAGACGTTGGCAAGAAGCTGGGCCTGACCAGCGAGCAGATAGAAAAGCTACTGGCCGTTGATAAAATTCACGAATTTGAAATACAGATGGAGTCAGGCAAAAAGCACCAAGCTTATCGGGTCCAGCACAGTAACAAACTGGGGCCTTACAAGGGTGGCATTCGTTTTCATCCGGACGTCAGTTTGGAAGAAGTACAGGCCCTAGCCATATTAATGAGCCTTAAGGCCGCCGCCATAGGCTTGCCACTGGGCGGTGCCAAGGGTGGGGTGGCTGTTAATCCTAAAGAGATGTCGCTGGCCGAGTTGGAAGAACTTTCCCGCGATTACGTCCTGAATCTACATGAGCACATCGGTCCGGATAAAGATGTGCCGGCTCCAGATGTAAATACTGACTCCCAGATCATCGACTGGATGGTCGATGAGTATGAAAAGCTAACCGGCGACACATCTAAGGCTAGCTTTACTGGCAAGAGCGTCAAAGCCGGCGGCAGTTTGGGACGCGATGAAGCGACTGGCCGCGGCGGCGTAATCGTGCTAAGACAAATACTCAACAAGCTTGCCCCGTCGCAAAGCCTGGGCGAAGCAGTCAGTAATCGGATTGTGAAGCGCCAAGCTTTTGCTACGGGGTTAAGTATTTCGGAACCGATAACTTACGCCGTTCAGGGGTTCGGCAATGTCGGCGCCCACTTCGCGCTGGTCGCCGCTCAGGAGCAGCCCGACTGGATGTTAGTAGCCGCCACCGATTCCAGCGGCGGCGTGTATAGCCCGGCTGATCTATCCGTCAAACAACTGGCGCAGTACAAATCGGATGGTGGCCGCCTGCATGAGCTGAACGAGGGACGAGCTATTAGTAATAAGGAATTAATCGGCCTGGACGTTGACGTGCTGGTCTTAGCGGCTCTGGGTGGAGCGGTGACCGAAAAGAATATGCACCAGGTAAAAGCTCACGCCATCTTGGAACTGGCTAACGGGCCGGTGTCCGATGAAGCCGCTAAACATCTGGAAAGCAAAGGAATCATGATAATCCCTGACATTTTGGCCAATTCCGGAGGGGTCATCGTTAGCTACCTGGAATGGCTGCAAAACAAGCAAGGCGAGCACTGGACAGAAGCCGAGGTCAATAAACAATTGGAAGAGTACTTAGTTAAAGCTACAAACAGGATTTATGATATGGCCCAAAAACGAAGCATGACCCTAAAAGAAGCAGCTCTAGCCGTAGCTATCGAGAGATTAGTTAAGTCATAAAAAACATTCATTTTCCAGATTGCCCAGCACTTAGCACCGAGTACTACGTAAATATTCGCTCGGCGAATATCTCGGTGCTAAGTGCTGGGTTGCGCGCGAGCTTTTTGGCGGCGTATAATTAAACCTAGCCGTGTGCAGGCTCCCCGCACTTTAAATCACTTTTTGATAAAATCATCAAATGCACTATGTGTACTTGTTGAGGAGTAACAAGACAGGTGAGTTCTATATAGGTTCTACCGGAGACCTGAGAAATAGATTTTATCAACATAATGAAAGTCGAAATACTTCGACGAAGTATGGTGTTCCTTGGACGCTTGTTTATTACGAAGCGTTCCCAACGAAAGCCACAGCTCTTGAACGTGAACGTAAGTTAAAACGTTATGGCAAAGGCTTGGTGGAGTTGAAGAAGCGCCTCGGCTTTCGTAAGTGATTTTAAGTGCGGAGTTCCTCTGTACAGACTAACTACACTACTTAGCTACAAGCACTGCTTGTTGCTCTTAAACCAGGTAGCTCCCAGTAATGGAAGCGTGATAGACGGTCACTGCTCTTAACTGGTAGCGGGTCTCAAAATCCGTCTGCTGATCTGCTCTTTTAGCGGGAATCGGCTC
>Ga0155924_142_pt1 | contig 5326 bp, 6 predicted proteins | sample RifCSPlowO2_01_FD_107578 | JGI IMG/M metagenome (GOLD analysis project Ga0155924, IMG submission 107578) | Candidatus Saccharibacteria bacterium RIFCSPLOWO2_01_FULL_49_22
TGGTATTCCGTATCTAGGAGCACGGCAAAAAGAGTTTGTCCATACATTGGCTGAAGAAAGACAAAGTGCGGCATAGTCAGCAGGATAGCTAGCTCGAAAAGCCGTAACCTATTGGGGATAACTCCTTGCGCAGGAGCGTTGTTAGGCTTACAATGCAAGCATAGGCCCGGTAGTGAACTTTCGCGATTCTGGGCGAATGTATCCGCTAAAGGCGGATAACCACGAAAGTCTACTACTAGGTAAGCAATAAAAAAAAGGAAAAACCATGCCAAACATCACAAAATCAACCGAAAAAACATTCTACGCTCTGGCGCTAGTTCGCATCAGCCTAGGATTCATCTTCTTATGGGCTTTCTTGGACAAGCTCTTCGGCTTGGGCTTCGCCACCTGTCGCGACGCTCAGACAGACGCCATCAACAGTATGTGCAGTCGGGCTTGGGCTGAAGGCGGTTCGCCAACTACCGGCTTTCTAAACAACGCCGTCCAGGGACCGTTTTCTGATCTTTATCACAACCTCGCCGGAGTTGCCTTAGTCGATTGGCTATTCATGGGCGGCCTACTGGTCGTTGGTGTCGGCCTACTGCTGGGTATCTGGGTTAGGGTGGCCGCCGTTATCGGGGCTATCATGCTGTTTCTGATGTGGACAGCTCTGCTGTGGCCGGAGAACAACCCCTTCATGGATGATCATCTGGTCTACGTCTTCGCCTTAGCCGCCGTCTACTTTGGCGACACCAACCAGAAATGGGGCCTGCGGGCCTGGTGGTCCCAAACCGGCCTGGTCAAAGTCCTCCCCCTCCTGAAATAGTCTCTAGAAACTTTGTCTTATATGAGACATTGAGAACTCCCATGAGGAGTCTGTTTTCTTGTGGGGATTGAAGATATTGTTTGGGTCAAATATCCTCTTAGTGTGGCGAAATAGTTCAACGGTTTCCTTGCCGTACATGGCTTCCAGCCAAGGGCCGCGGATCATACCGTCGTTGTGTTCGCCGGACAAACTGCCGCCATAGCTTAGCACCAGCTCGTTGACCTCTTTCATGGCTGGCGCCAGCTTGGCGCGCTCAGCTGGATCTTCAATCTTCATTAGCGGGATGACGTGGAAGTTGCCATCGCCCATATGACCAGCGAGAGTGGCCAGCAGGTTGTATTTTTTAACTATGTCGCGCAGTTTGGGCAAAAATTCGGGAAGATGGGGCGGGGGGACTACTAAGTCGTCGATGAACGGGGCGGTGTGCTTGTCCTTAACCTTTTTGCGAAGCAAATTGAAGCTTTCGCGGCGCATAATGCGGAATTTCCAGGCTTTGGCCTCGGTGGAATCTTCTTCCATGGCCTCCAGCTTGAAAGGTTCTAATTTTTGGCGCATAGCGTGGACTTTCTGAGCGACTTCTTCAGGGGTGTTGGCGGTAAATTCAATAAGTAACACCATTTTGGGGATGCCCTTGAGCAAAATCAGGGCATCGGGCAGCAACTGAAAGCCCAGCCTGATTAGGCCCTTCCAGCCCAGCGTCTTTCTAAAGTATGGAAAAAACTTCATAGATAGCATCAGGGTATGGTTATCAAAAGCTTCAAAGCTGGCCGGCTTGTCTTCCAGTACAGTGTTGATAATCTCTCCCAATTGATCGATGTTCTTCATAAACACCGTTAGCACCCCGGAGTGGGGCTTGTCGCGGATCAGCCTAAAGTGGATATCGCCAATTAGCCCCAGCGTGCCTTGGGAGCCGACGAAAAGCTGGGTCAAATCAAATATGCCGGTGGTGCGATCCCAGACATCCCAGAGGTTATAGCCAGTGGAGTTTTTGCTGACTTTAGGCTTGGCGGCCTTGATTGCGTCGTAATGAGTTTCTAAAAGCTCGTGTAGCTTGCGATAGATATCGCCCTCAAAATCGCGCTGGTTCTTCTTGCGCTCCAGCTCTTGGCGATTGAGTGGTTTTAAGATGTAATTACGCCCATCAGCTAAAACCACATCTAGCCGCTTGACGTAACGAGCCGTTTTTCCATACTCCAACGATTTTTCACCACCAGCGGAGTTAGCCACCATTCCACCGACGCTAGCTAGCTCGCGCGAGGCAGGGAAGGTCGGCAGCAGTAAGCCTCTGGCCAGAGTGGCTTTTTCAAACTCACGGTAGAGCATACCGGGCTGGACTTGAGCCCTAAAATCTTCGATGTGTTCCAGCTGATTGAGATGTTTGGTGAAGTCCACCACGATGGACTCGCCGATAGCCCCGCCGGACATACAAGTGCCGGCCGAGCGAGCCGTGATATTAAGGTTAGGGATGCTATCACGGTTTTGGTTAACAGCGTTAACCAAGCGTGATAAATCGGACATATTTTTGGGAAAAACCACCAGTTGAGGCCGTAACTCAAACAGCGAGGCGTCGTGACTGTAAAAATCTAAAGTCTGCGGGCTGGCATCTACTTCACCTTCAAAACCCGCACTCTTCAGCCCACCAACAAATTGCTCCATATCTCTTATGGCTAATCTTATCAAATATTTTGGCCGGTTAGTAGGTGTTGGGAACTCTGACCCTCAATGCCTCCTCGCAGAACTAAACCGAAGTGGAGCCGGGTCGGTATGTCTGCGGAGATGCTATAATTTTATTCGTAGCTCAGGCAGACTATCGTCCGCGCGAGAACGGTTCGGAGAGAGGCATTGAGAGCCAGGTTGAGCAGATTTGACAACACGCTCCCGTTATCGTCAGTGATAAAATTAGTTCACGATGAGGCAGTATTTGGATTTGCTGACAGATATTAAGAAAAACGGGGTTAAAAAGGCCGATCGTACCGGTGTGGGCACCATCAGCGTCTTCGGCCGCCAGCTGCGTTTTGACCTGTCTGAGGGCTTTCCTCTGCTCACCACCAAGAAGGTATTTATGCGGGGGATTATCCACGAGCTGCTATGGTTTTTGCAGGGGTCAACCAACATCAAGTACTTGATTGATAATGACGTGCATATCTGGGACGATTGGCCGTACCGCGCCTATCTGATGAAGCAGGGCAAGAGGGTCCCGACGCCTAACAGTGAGGAGTGGAACGATGGCATCCGCCAATTTACCGATCGCATCAAGCGAGACCCTGATTTCGCCAAGTGGAACGGGGAATTGGGGCCGGTCTACGGTTACCAGTGGCGTAGCTGGCCGACGCCTGACGGCCGGCAGATTGATCAGATTAAGCAAGCCATTGAGACAATCAAAAAGAACCCGGATTCGCGGCGCATTATTGTATCGGCTTGGAACGCCGCAGATATTGAAGAGATGGCCGTCTCTGGCCTGCCGCCGTGCCATTTATTGTTTCAGTTTTATGCCGTTGATGGAAAATTGTCGCTACAGATGTACCAGCGTAGCGCCGACACGTTCTTAGGCGTGCCGTTTAACATCGCCAGCTATGCGCTGCTGACCATGATGGTAGCTCAGGTCACCGGCTTAAAACCCGGCGACTTCGTACACACCTTTGGCGATACTCATCTGTATCTTAATCATCTGAAGCAGGTTGACGAGCAGTTAAAGCGCCGGCCCAAGCCGCTACCCAAGATGAAAATTAATCCCGATGTTAAAGATATTGACAGCTTCAAGTTCAATGATTTCGAGCTGGTCGGCTACGACCCGCATCCGGCAATTTACGCTCCTATTGCCGTATGATTCGCTACGCTCATCATCAGGTTCTAGGTTCGAGGTTCGAGGTTCGAGCACCATTGGGCCAACTAACACCTATAACCTATAGCCTAACACCTGAAGCGACCGGCGGGAGCGTTTAGTGGTTTCAGCAATAGTAGCAGTAGCGGATAATGGGGTGATTGGGAAGCAGGGTGGGTTGCCGTGGCATTTGCCGGCCGAGATGGATCGGTTCAAGCAGATTACTATGGGGCATCCGATTATTATGGGGCGCAAAACGCATGAATCCATTGGCCGGGCCCTTCCGGGTCGTTATAACGTTGTTATAACGCGCGACAAGAGTTATCGTGCGGAGGGGTGCGAGGTGGTTGGCTCGCTGGGTGAGGCAATAGAGCTGGCCAAAAAAGCCGATGGTGGTTCCGCCGCACAAACTTCGAAGAAGTCTAAGGGGCCATCGCCCGCACAAACTTCATCCGTAGAGGAGAAGTTTAGGCGGGCAAAGGAGATTTTTATCATTGGTGGGGAGCAGATTTACAGGGAAGCTATGCCCAAGCTGGAGCGGATTTATCTGACCAAAGTGCATGCCAAAATAGACGGCGACAAGTTCTTTTACTACGACCCAAAGGAGTGGAAGCAGGTTTCGAGCCAGAAGCACTCAGCCGATGACCAAAACCAATACCCCTTCGAGTTCATTGTTTTGGAGAGAAAATAAAAAGAACTAGCACTTAAAGACGATCTTCAAGATCTTCACCGGATAAACCCGGATCTGACTGGTCTGTTTCGGATTCAAAAAGCGATGTCCTGTGACCATGCGGTATAAATACTGCAATTTTTGAAGCTAGCTCTGCTGGCGTACCTAACTCTGTAAGTTTTTGGGTAAATTCCGCATCAGACATAAAGGGATTTCCTGTTAATTCGGCTACATATCTAGCCGCCTCTTCATCTCCAGAGGTTCGCCTAATTTCCTCTATTGTGTCCCAGCCGTCGCGACGGTCTCTATACCCTTCGCTCATAATAATCTCCTTCGAAAATCACTATCTACTTGTATGGCAAATATTGCAAGCATAGGCTTGATATATAAAAATTATCAGCACTCCGCCGACGACAAAAACCAATACCCCCTCGAGTTTACGGTTCTTGAGCGAGTTTAAAGCTTCACGCATTTCACCAGCGCGTGACGAAATCTGTGAAGCTGCCTAAGCGGTCTATCGACCGACGGAACACACCGAAGCGTGTAGGCAATCCGTTAGGAGGTCGTGCTAGTTGTTGGCGCATAGAACTAGTGAAAGATGACGAAGCCATCGGCAGTGCTACCAACAAGCTTGAATGCCTTATGCCACTCGTCGAACTTACGCAGCCAGTGCTGAACTGGCCAGCCGAACTTGTGGCACTCTGCGAGGTTGGAGATTTTGGCCGCGACTGTGGGCTTCAGCTTGTCGAAATCTGCAACCAGCTTGCGACTGGTAGCAGGGCCGATTGCCCCTTCGTTGTCCGCCATGTCGATGAGCTCGTAGCAGAGCTTGCCCTTGTAGGCAGAGCGGTTGTTCCACACCACCTCTGGCGGTACATCCAGAGCAACGAGAGACAGAGCCTCCCGCCACAGGTTGTAGCCGCTGTACGAACCAGCTGCGAACCAGAGTGTGTCGTCTTCGCCATCAGAGACGATGTAACATCCCTGAGGACGGCCATCGAGACGCTCGACGAAATCGTCAAGCGAGTAG
>Ga0155924_105_pt1 | contig 4526 bp, 3 predicted proteins | sample RifCSPlowO2_01_FD_107578 | JGI IMG/M metagenome (GOLD analysis project Ga0155924, IMG submission 107578) | Candidatus Saccharibacteria bacterium RIFCSPLOWO2_01_FULL_49_22
CTTTGCTCGAAAGTCCTCTCACTAGCCCACTTAGCTAAGACTTCTTCCTCAATTTGGGCAAACTGGGACTTGGGTCCCTTCCTGTACTCATCCATTACCTAAAACTATAGCGTATAACAGAGATGGTGGGTAGAGTTTTAAGAATTTAAGGGTGAGATTGTGAGTAATTGGGCGCGGGCCAGATCGCGGTTGTAATCGTAAACATAAGAGTTAACTTCGTCCATTAGCGGCATCAGCGGCGCTTCCCAAATCTTTTGCATTACCCCGTCGGGGCCAATGACCAAAACGGCTGGATAGCGAACCACATCATAAAGCTCCGCCAGGTGCGCTCCCTCGCGGGTTTCTAAGCTTACCAGTTCTAAGTCCTTACCTTTGAAGCGCTTAAAATCGCGGGCGTAATCTTCTACCTGCCCGCTGTGTTCGCTGTTAGGGTGATATAAAACCAGGGCACGCATAAAGGCAGTTTACCATTTTTTAGTTTTCCATTTACTATGCCTTTTCCCTGCTCCATTATCCGTTTTCAATGTAAACGGTAAACAGTTAATGCATGGTTAACGGTGAATAGTAAACGGTGAACGGCTAGGCGGAGGGGGTGACTACCGGACCAACGGTGGAAGCGGAAGCTGGCGGCTGTGGTTTAGAACCGCGGTTTTTACGGATTTTCCAGATAGCAAGGGCTAGCAGAAGCACCCCAAGAGCAATGAGTCCAATCATCAGCCAAGTATTGGCTTTGGTCTCTATCTTAAAGCTTGCCGCCTGGGTCTGGCCTTCAGCTTCCGGGGCTTTCATTTCGACACTGACGGTGGTCTTTTTACCCTGATACTCCACCGTGCCGGCCAGCGTGCCCAGCGGCAGATCGGCTAATGCTACCTTCCCTTTGTCATTAGTGGTACCGGACTTTTCACCAACGGTAACCTTGGCTCCCTTAACCGGCTTGTTCTTTTGATTGACCACCGTGACATCCAGGGCGTAACCCTTAGTCGAGAATGTGACATCATCGCTGGAGACCGCATTGCCAGCCGAATCAACGCTTTTGACCATGTAGTGATAAGTGGTGCCTGGCTCCAAAATGGCCGACTGTAGGGTTACCTTATGTTCGGTAACCATAGTCGCATCGGTAGCCGCTAGGCCGTAGCCGGTGTTCAGGCCGTAAACTACTTCAGAAGTCGAGGGTTCATTTGTGCTCCAGGTAACCACCGCGCTATTTAGACCGACCTCCGTTACCTCCGGCGCTTTGCTGATTGTAGGTGCGACGGTATCAGCTTGGGCAGCCGGTGCCGGAGCTTTAAACGCATAAGTCCCGCTGCTTTTACCAGCCGTTATATCCTGCTCAGATAGGCTAACTACTTTGCTGGAGGAGCCAAAGCTAACGGTGGCGCTACCACTACTGACCTTGGCTTTGAATCGGACGCTGGCTACCAGCTGGTCGCCAGTTACAGCAGGCGTGGCACCACGGTCGATATTAACATTCCCGCCGCCGCCAGAATTAGCGGCAACGATATTAAAAGCCGAAGAGCTGGAAATACTCACAAAATCAAGCTTATCGGTTGGGTAGGTCAGGTGGACTTCTGCGGCGCTTACTGGCTCTGCACCGCTATTTTCACGTACGTTGACTGTAAAAATACTGCCATTGGTTATGGATGATGAGGCCGGCGACAGGTAGAGAGTAGCTGAAGCCGCTAATGCCGGACGGACACTCAACAGAGGGGCAAGCATTATTAGAGCTACCGTCACACAGTAAACGACTAATCTTGGCTTTAGCATCTTGTCTGTAATAATACTACCTCTACCCAAAGTGTGATGAAAGCCGACCTTTTTTTGCCCACCTGCTTGTTTCATTGCACCTTCTTTCCGTAGCGTCCCAAGAGCTTGGCCAGGTCGAAGATATCCACCTTACCGTCGTCATTGACGTCGGCATCAGCAACATTAGTCCGATAATGTCTTAGTAGTTTGGCCAGGTCGAAGATATTTACAAAGCCGTCGTTATTGAGGTCACCCAAAATCACCCACGGTGGTACACGAGGCGGAATAAGCGGCCTTGGTGGCGGTTCGGGCGACGGAGTACCGCTCACTGTTACCGTCACACTGGTGTTAGCGCTACCACCGGAACCCGTGCAGGTCAAAGTAAATACGGCCGAAGCTGTCAGCGGACCGGTACTTTGGCTGCCTGACGTGGCCTTACTGCCGCTCCAGCTGCCACTGGCGACACAGGAATTAGCATTGCTAGAAGACCAAGTCAGAGTACTGGCACCTTCCCTGCTAACAGTGGTGGGGTTGGCGCTCAAGGTAACTGTGGGGGGCAGACTGGGCGGCGGATTAGCATTGGTAGTGACACTTAGTGGGGCACTTTGGGCCGATTCATTGCTGGCGTTGTCATAGGCGCTGACTCGATACGAATAGGCAGTATTAGGAGTTAAACCAGTGTCAGTGTAGGTTAACTGGGTAGTAGAAGTCCGCAGCGTGCCGTTTCGATAGACCCGGTAGCCGGCTAAGCCGGAGCCGCCGGTGTCGGTGCTGGCATTCCAGGCCAAAGAGATGGTGGTAGTAGTCTTAGACGGCGAACTGAGACCTGTGGGTGTGCTGGGTGGAGTGGTGTCGGGCGGTGGAGCAACCACATTATTGACGGTGACGTTAACGGTACTGGCGGTAGTAGAGTTACCGGCGGCGTCCCTGGCGATAGCCGTCAAGCTATGTGGCCCATTAGCCAGCGTAGTAGTATCCCAGACGTAGCTATACGGTGCGGCGCTGTCCAAGGGGCCCAGATCCATGCCATCCAATCTGAACTGGACTGAAGCTACGGCTACATTATCGGTAGCATTGGCACTAACCGTCACACTGCTCCCCGATACCGTAGACCCATTAGCCGGTGCGGTCATCGAAGCTGTTGGAGGTGTGGTGTCAGGTGGCGGTGGCGGCGGTGGAGGTGGTGGTGGCAGATTACCCCACCCGCTCTGAGTGCTCCATTGCTGACAGGTATTTCCGGTAAAGACAAAGTTGGGCATCTGCGCAAGCTGGGACGCACTGGGACAGGGCGACGAGGTGAAAAACGGCTGTCCGTCCGAGCCGAGACACTCGCCCACCGGCCCACCGTTCGTGGCGTTCCGGCCGGAACGCCACTTCGCGTCGACAACGACCCCAGTATTATTGTACGGGTTGAAACCAAGTGCATGGTTGCAGCCGATGTATGAGCCGCGCAGTATGACGAGGTTTACGGGGACATTGCCCCCGCCACCCGAGTAGAATACTACCCCGCCGGCACCCTGACAGGTGGCACGACCCGCGTCGTAGTCGCCTATCGTGAAATCAACGAAAGTTATGTCCCTGCCGCTAATGGCCTGGATTCCGTCCGAGTGGTTATCGGCAACCTGCTTGCCGCAGTCGGCGTGCCCGGTGATCTGGATGTTGGTCGGGCCGGGGTTGGCGTTCATCAAACGTATAGCGTCCTCGCCCGAGCCGAACGTCTGGCCGTCGCCCTTGACATCAAGGATCAGGTCAACCGAGCTTGAGTTAGAGTCACCCGTACAGCCTTGCCCTAGCTGAATAGCACCACCGCCACCCGAAGGCACCCATGGCCCGGTGAAGTTGGCAGTCACCTTGATAGGCAGCGGCCCGTAATTTGAGAGCGGCTGCGTACATTGCCAGAAAGTGTCCGTGATAGTAATCGCGGTGGCCGGGACGCAGCCGGAAGTGTCGTTAATTGTACAGTTGCCAGGTGGAGGTGGTGTCGGTGGTGGAGGCGTTGGCGGTGGAGGCGTTGGCGGTGGAGGCGTTGGCGGTGGAGCTGGTGGTGGTGAAGTCGGGTTTATGACAGTATCATTCCAAGTGTCGGTGGTGTTATTCCAGTTTCCACAGCTAACATTGACCATGTTGAGTGCCGCATACTGCGTGCAAGCACCGCCGGACGAAAAATTACAATTAGGATCGGAGCCATCATTGCGCCCGGCGCGAAACTTGGCATCGATCACGTCGTGATTGGTACCAATATCGCCCAGCAGGCCGTGGTTACAGGCAATGAATTCGCCGCCATAAATATCCACATTGTTGGGATTGTTGATGGAGTAGAAGAAAGCCCCGCCGGCGCCCTGGCAGGTGCTTAGGCCACTTTGATAATTACCCATTTTAATGTTGACAAAAGAGATGTTGGAGCCGCCCTGGATTTGGACTCCATCCTGATGGGCTCCGGAAGCTTGGCGTCCGCACTCGATAATGCCTGTCAGCTGGACGTTCTGCGGACCGGGGCTGGTTCTGGTTTTAAAGGCGTCTTCACCGGGTCCGGTAGAGCTAAAAGGCCCATTACCTCTGATGTCAACAATTAGGTCGATGGTGTCGGGGTTGCCGTCACCTGAGCATCCGCCATCTAGCATGACTGCTCCGGCCGAACTCCAAGCACCAGTATTATCAACCACAACTTTTAGCGGTAATGTGCCGTAGTTGGATAAAGGCTGGTTGCAGATAAATGCTTGGTCAATCCGGTTGATGGTTGTACCAACGTTGCAGTCTGCGCCTCCCAGTGCCCACCCCGTTCG
>Ga0155924_106_pt2 | contig 1608 bp, 2 predicted proteins | sample RifCSPlowO2_01_FD_107578 | JGI IMG/M metagenome (GOLD analysis project Ga0155924, IMG submission 107578) | Candidatus Saccharibacteria bacterium RIFCSPLOWO2_01_FULL_49_22
AGGCCGCCGGTTCAAATCCGGCCACCCCGACCATTCGACTTGGCAGAGATAGTTCTGTCTTGCTCATGGTAAACCACATCGTGCTGAGTCGAATGACCCTGAGCGCAGTCGAAGGGCCTCCTTTCTTTACGAACGCCACTCAAACTGATATAAAGCAGTCAATGTCAATACAAAAACTTTCCAAAGCACTAGCCAGTATTTTCAGAGGTGCCGGGTGGGCCGTCGTTAACGGGTTGGGAGTTCTAAAAGCTCACCCCCAGATTCTGATTTACCCTTATTTGGCAGCACTTTTCATATTGCTGACTTTCCCGGTCGTTAATGGTTTGGTTTTTAAGGTCTGGGACGAAGTAGCTCACAGTACGATCTTTACAACTGTTAACGATAGTGCCGTTATTGAAGAGACGCCTCGGTTCCTGCGCATCTTGTTTGGACTGGTGGCATTCTCGGTTTTTTACACGATTTTTGTAGCTGCTTACTTTACTACGGCAATGGCTGCTAGCACTTTAGCCAATTTGGATAAAAAGCCAACGACTTGGTATTACGGTCTGGCCGCAGTAGGCCGCCACTTCGGCCGGGTGACCAAATTTGCTCTAATAGCTATTTTTTTCTTTCCATTGTCAATTATCGCTCAACGCCATAAACCAGTGAAAGAATTACCGGGAGTGATCGGCAGCTCATTGTCGCTCAATATGGCCCAGATGGCACCGGCGATGCTTTCGACTAAACAGGGAGTTATACCGACTATCCGCCAAGCTGTTGATACATTGGGTTCCGCCTGGAAGGAGAACTTGGTTATAAAAGTTGGACTGTGGATAGTGATTTTCGCCGTTTTATCGGCTGGTTTCTTACCGCAATTTGTGCAAGAACATTGGGTTGATGCCGACAGTGCCCAGCTAGTAGGCGCCCTGACCACAATTTTGTTGTCCTTCGTGGTCTATGTTGTGACCAAAGTTATAGGCAGTGTTTTTACGGCTACTCTTTATCACCAGTCAAGCAACAAAAAGAAGAATACTTAACTAGTTAAGTATTCTTCTTGGTCGGGGTGATCCGACTCGAACGGACGACCTCCGCGTCCCAAACGCGGCGCGCTAGCCAACTGCGCCACACCCCGATTAACAGGGGTAATTATACCACTTTTTGCTTAATTATTCTAAGTAGTTCGGGGAATTGAGTGACTGGGGGATCTGATTCGGCACTAAAGTGTTGGAAGCCGTGAAGAACTTCAAGACCTGCTCCAAGCTGTTTCGCTATCCACCGGGCATCAGCAAGCGGACATATTGGATCATCATCCGAGTGTATAACAATAAATTGCTTGGCCCTTTGTTTAATCCTCTCGTAGTCAAAAGTAATATTGGTTCCCCCTAGGTCCTCCCTTCCCAAATCACCCTTGTAAATCCCGACCAACACAGCTGTGTTGACCTGTGTGGGCTCGGGCAGGGCTTGCAGCAAACCATTGATGGCTACTGCTCCCGAAGAGTGCCCGATTACCAAGTTGTCCGTGAAATCCCAGCCACTACTCAATAAGAACTTATTGTAGGTCTTAATATCTGGATTAGTTGCTCCTGGTAAGTCAGGAACCCAGACCTCAAATCCTAACTTCTCAAGCTC